>Ga0169931_10000297_pt1 | contig 81374 bp, 65 predicted proteins | sample Kivu_15m_20L_FD_129675 | JGI IMG/M metagenome (GOLD analysis project Ga0169931, IMG submission 129675) | Freshwater microbial communities from Lake Kivu, Western Province, Rwanda to study Microbial Dark Matter (Phase II) - Kivu_15m_20L... | ecosystem: Environmental > Aquatic > Freshwater > Lake... | reverse complement strand
TGATCCGGCTCGCGGGCCGCTGCCCTTGGTGCCGGACGCGCTTCATCGACACGTGCTAGACACTTAACCTAGTATTACTAGACGGTTCGGTAAAGATTCTCCGGTCCGACACCAGCGGTGCCGCCGCCATGGTGCAAACTCCGGACGGCGCTTTGCTCGCCACCCAACCCGACGCCAAACGGCTCGTGGCGCTCGAAGGCGACAATGGCGAACGGTTCGTCGCCACCGAGGTTTCGGCCAAGGAACTCGTCACCTCCCATCAGGGTATCACCTACTTCACGGAACCGCGCACCCGCTCGGTCAAGACGCTCGGCAAGGACGGCAAGTTGGCTACCCTCGACACCGGCATCGAATTCCCTGCCGCGGTCTGCCTTTCACCGGACCAGACGCAGCTCTACGTCAGCGATCTGCTGGGACAGTTCGTTTACAGCTTCCAGCTTCAGCCCGACGGATCCATTGCCTTCAAGCAGCCCTACTACCATCTCCACCTGCCAGACGATCCCCGCGGCGCCGGCGCGGACGGCCTGTGCGTGGACACCGATGGACGCCTCTACGTGGCCACCGAACTAGGCGTTCAGTTCTGCGACCAAGCCGGCCGCGTAAACGGCATCCTCGAAAAACCCGAACCGGGCGCTTGGGCCACCGACGTCTGCTTTGGCGGCAAGAATGGCGACGAACTTTACCTCGCCGCCGGGGACAAGGTCTGGAAACGGCGCCTCAAGGCCAAGGGCGCCCAACCGTGGGCCGCGCCGGTCCGCCCGGCCGCGCCGCGGCTGTAGGAAGATTCGCGAACGGCGGGTTGCCGGCGTTAACGTGTTGAGGTTGATTCGCGGAGTTCCGCCATCTCCCCGAATGCCCAACCGCCACCAGAGCCAGCGCGGATTCACGCTGACGGAACTGCTGCTCGTCATGGCGGTCATCGGCCTGCTGGCGGTGCTGACCGCTTCGGGCATTCCGGCCGCCCGGGAACGGGCCCGTCGCACCGCGTGCCTCTCCCAACTGCGCCAGCTTCACCTCGCCGCCAGCCTGTATGCCGCCGACTACCGGGACTTCCTCCCCGGCGCCGGCGAATCCAACGCCCTCGGAGCCGGCCCCAACATCTATCTGCCGCTGGTGTCCACCAACGTGCGGAATGCCCTGCTGCAAAGCCTGCCCGACGCGCGGCTGCTCGACTGCCCCAACCTTCACAGTGTCTTCACCCGGTCGAATGACTGGCGCCAACCGCTCAGCACCCGCTCGGTCCAACTGGGATACCTCTACCTGGGCGGGCGGCAGAATACACCCTGGAGCAACTCTGTGCCACCGGTGGCGGACGGTTGGATCTCGCCCCAGCGCCTGACCGATTCCCCGGCTGAACCGCTCTTCACCGACCACGCCTACGTGGCCGCCTGCACCAGCCGGATCGTCCTCGCCCACACCCGCACGGGTCCGTGGGCCAGACAGGCGCCGGAACACTTCCAGCAGGCCCAGGAACGTCAGGCTTCCATCCTGGCACTGAAGCTGGTGGCCGGCGTGAACGTTGTCCGCCTTGATGGCGCCGCTCAATGGCGCACCCGCTCCGAACTGCGTTGGCGGCGTGCCGCGCGCGAAAACCCGGGCAGTGACAACGCCACCTGCATGGCATTGTGGTGAAACCGGCGAGGAGGACCGGTGGCACCTGCGGGTCTTACACGGATCGCGCCGCAAACCACCGCAACCAATCGGTGGGAGTAGTTCCGTAGGCCCGCGAAAAATCGCGGGATATCTGGCTCCGGTGCTCATACCCGAGCCGGGCCATGGTGAGCTTGACCGACTTCGTCTCGGCCAGGAGCTGCCGGGCGGCTACCATCCGTTCCCGACGAATCCACTCGGCCAAGGATTGGCCGAAGCACGAGCGGCAACGGCGACGCAATTGCACCACGCTTAGTCCCGCAGCCCGGGCCATCGCGGTCGGGGAAAAGCCGCAGGCCCTCGCCAGCAGGGTCCAGGAGGCGGCTTGGTAAGGATTTTCAAGGCGGCAGCGGACGTTCATGGCCGTGGGGAACCTGACAATTAACCACCCGGCAGACCGGGCCAGCGCAAGCGGATTCTGCGCAAATTCCGGCTCACGGGCTCACTCCGGTGCCCGGCTGGAGGTGCGTTCGGCGAGCCAGATCCAGTCCCGGCTGTTCCGGGCGGGAAACACCACCAGCGAATCGCTGAGGTGCTTCGTGGGCGGCACGGTGGTTTCCTCGGTCCAGCGGTGCAGTTCGGCGTGGCCGTCGGCAAAGGACAGGGTTCCCTGCCGCCCGTGCCGGCTCGCGGGCAAATCTTCCCACACGGCCTGGTCCGGCGTGCGGTCCTCCACCATGAAGAACGCGGTGGACCCCAGGGTGAACTCATGCTCGTCGGCCAACACGAACAACTGGCTGGGACCATGCGGCCCTAGGTCCGCCTCCTTGAAGAAGCGGCGGATGTTCCGGGTGCTGTCCGTAAAATAGGCGGGACCGCCGATGGCATTGTTCATGGAGTAGCTTCGCACGCGCGCCGGTCCTTTGCCCCGGCGCGTGAAGCGGCTCGCGTCGCTCGGACAGTGGAACACGTCCGGGTTGCGCACGTAGGGACCGAGGCGACCCGAGCCCGGCGCAACGAGCAACGCCTTGTTGGTGATGTCCGGAAAATACTGGGCCGGGCCATCCCAACTGATCCAGCCGGAGGTCCAGGCGCTGCTGGCCAGTTGGCCTACGCCGTTGAAGTCCGCCCACGCGGGCGAAAGCCGCCCCCGGTCATCCATGGGGTAAAGCTGCCACGCGAGGGTGAGCTGGCGCAGGTTGCTCAGGCAAACCACGCCCTGCGCCCGCGCCTTGGCCTTGCCCAAGGCGGGCAGGAGCAACCCCGCGAGAATCGCAATGATGGCAATCACCACCAACAGCTCGATCAGCGTAAACGCCCGGCGGACAAGAAAGTCCGCCCGCCCGGGAGCGCGGACCTTCCAGTCCGCCGCGCTCCGTGCTGTGGCCTTGATCCTCACTCGTCAAAGCTCCGGGGCGACCAGCCGGAAGAAGGCGCCCTGCGTCCCGCCGGCGGGCAGCGTGACCGTGGTGGCTCCACCCGTGTCCACCGGCTTCCATTGCACCGGCGGGGTGAGGCTGTCGGTCGTTTCCAGGCGCAGCATGGACGCCTTCGCCGGCCACGAGACTTCGAGGTTCTCCGCATTCTCGCCGCTGACGGCAAACTGCGGCGTCGGCAGGTCCGGCGGAAAACCCGCCCGGATGGGTTGGTTGGGGATGGGGTTGTAGGCCCAAGACTCCAGCGTGAACGCCGTGCCCGGCGCCGTGCTCGGCCGGTTAAACTTGAACCAGCCCAAGGTCACGTCGCCCGTATCGGGGTTGGTGTATTTCGCACCAATGAGGGCCAAAGATTTGGTCGTGAATTCGCCCAAGGATACTTGGACGGGAAACTCAAGCCCCCAGCAGTATTCAAGCAGCCATAAGTCGAAAAGCCCCATGTCGCTGCTAAAATAGGTCGGTTGGTTTTTCCCGATTATTTCACCGAATTGGAACTCAATCCTCGTGTTACCCGCACGCAGAACCCTTGCGTTTTGCGAAACGCGCAACTGGTTTCTTACCTGATAAATGTCACTCCCGAGAGGGCCTGTATCCCTAAACACGATTATGTCTGCTCGCCAATCGTAGGCTCCGTCACCGTCAAAATCCCGCGTTAGAAACACTTGGCCGCTGGTATATTCCTGGGCGTAGCAACCAGCCATCATTCCTATCGCGATTGCCGTTCTCCACATGAAGCTGAGTTTCATAGAATTCCGGATTCAAAGTTTCAGGGTTGAAGTTTGCGCAGCAGGAAGCCTCGGGTTTGGCCGTTCTTCAGGCCTATTCCAACAATCCACCCTTGGTTGTTGATGCTCGAGGCCACCGCCAGATCCCACCCCGTCAGACCGTGGACGAAGTGTTTGTCGTTCAAATCAATCCACGATTTGCCCGCATCCGAAGCGCTCTTTTCATGAAAGCCTGGTCGGCGGGGAAAAAGCGCCCAGTTCAAACAAGGTGCGGCCAGTGGCATGAAACCTGAGTTTCGGCTTTTAGGAGACCGGAGGAGTTGCCGGATGACACAATACGCCTCCTCCCGAAACCACCACAATCTTCGCGTTGCAGGGCTGAGCATTTGAATTCCAGCGGGTCCAGCTCCTTCCCTCCGGAACAAAGGTAATTTGGAACCGCTCCAAGTCACGGCCCATGCCGGAGGCTGCATCTCGCCGGCACCAATTCGATTGGGCCCATGCGAAAGACGTTCGCATTCCGGGCACATGGCAATCCCGCAACAGGGTGGGCAACGCCCATGCGAGCGGTTATCCTTCGTCCATGTTCGCCTTCGACTCCTACGTCCGCGCCGTCGCGGAGCAGACGCATCGGATTGCCACCACCCAACGTGACGCCATCGGGCAGGCCGGGCGCTGGGTGGCCGAGGCTTTGGCCCGCAACCGGTTCCTGTTCGCCTTCGGCACCGGCCATTCCCACATGCTGGCGGAGGAGCTGTTTTACCGGGCGGGCGGATTGGTCCGGGCGATTCCAATACTCGAGGAACCGCTGATGCTCCACGAGAGCGCTGCGGACAGCACCGCCAAGGAACGCGAGCCCGGTTACGCCGCCCGCATCCTTGCGCGTTATCCGCTGGGAGCGGGCGACGTGCTGCTCATCGCCTCCAACGGCGGCCGGAACGCCGTGCCCATCGAACTGGCGCTCGAAGCCCGCGCCAGGGGCGCCCGGACGGTGGCCATCACCAACCTCACCCAATCCAAGGCGTGGCCGTCCCGGCATCCCAGCGGCCGGCGGCTCTTCGAGGTGGCCGACGCGGTGATCGACAACTGCGGGGTGGACGGCGACGCCGTGGTTTCGGTTCCCGGACTGTCCACTGCCGCCGGCCCGACGTCATCGGTCACGGGTGCCTTCATCGTCAACCTGATCGCGCTGGCCGCACTCGAGTTCGCCGCCCAAGTAGGCACGGTTCTTGAGGTCTTTGTCAGCAGCAACACTTCCGGTGACGATCACAACGCCCGGCTGATCGCCGAAATGCGCGCGCACAACCCGCATCTGTGACCCGGACCCGGAAACGCGGGCCGAAAGGCCGGTTCACACGGGAGATTCGGCAAAAATCACCCACCAAATGTGCCAAATCAGGCTACTGCATACGTTTCGACCTGTGAGAACCAATCTTTGGCCTTGCACCGAAGGGTGCCGCCACTAAGCTCCGCGGCCTTTAACGAAAGGGCTAAGGCCATTTTTATGCGTCGTCCGAAGGGAATCAAAACCAAGAAATCTGTCGCCAAGCGTTTCAAGATCTCGGCGAAGGGCAAGGTGTTCGCCCGCCATTCCGGCATGCGGCACTTGCTGAGCGGCAAGAGCTCCAAGCGCCGTCGTCGGCTCGGCAAGGAGTTCGAACTCTCCCCGCGCGACGTTTACAAGATCAAGGCCTGCCTGCCGACCTCGCACTGATCGCCGTTCAACGCCCAACTTCTTAACCGTTTTCCGCCATGCGTGTTACCAACGCCCCAGCTTCCCGCAAACGTCGCAAAAGGATGCTCAAGCTCGCCAAGGGCTATCGCCTGAAGCGCAGCAAGCTTTACCGTTACGCCAGCGACGCCGTTGATCACGGCCTGCAATACGCCTACCGCGATCGCAAGGTCCGCAAGCGCACGTTCCGTTATCTCTGGCAGGCGCGTATCAACGCCGCCACCCGCGCCGCCGGCCTGACCTACAGCCGCTTCATTGAGGGGCTCAAGGCCGCCCAGGTCGCCGTGGATCGCAAGATTTTGGCTGACCTCGCCGCCACCGATGCCCCGGCTTTCGCCGAGATCATCAAGGTCGCGCAGGAAGCGCTGAAGACCAAGTCTGCCGGTCTGGCCACCGCCAAGCCCTGATTCATCCGGACATTTTCCGGCACGGGCCGTTCTTCGGAACGGCCCGTTTTGTTTTCCGGCGTGGCGCAGGACGCTATCGTCGCTGCCGATCAAATGCCGCTTGCCGCCTTGGCTCCTTTCCGGCAGTTACTTCCGCACGTTCCCATTTCTATGAGCAAGAAGACCACCGCCCCCGCCGCCCCCGCAGCCAACAACTTCCCGAAACTTCACAATGCCATGTGGCCCGGCCTCGTCGGCAAGGGCAGCCCCGGCGCCGAGCCGTTCATCGAACTCGACACCATGCTCGACCTCACGGCCAAGGCCGAGGTCGGCGGCGTGAAATTCGATGGCGTGGACCTGTTCCTCTACAACCCGCATACCGACATCGACATCTCCGACGACGGCATCAAGGCCCTCGCGGCCAAGATCAAGGCCAGGGGCCTGGTCGTCGGTTCGGTGGTGGCGCCGGTGTGGTTCGACGCGTCGGCAGGCGGCGATGACACGCAGCGGGCCAACTTCGTCACCCACGTCCGGAAGGCCGTCCGCATCGCCCGGAAGCTCCGCGAACTCGGGGTCCGGCCCTACGGCGTGGTGCGCATCGATTCCGCCACCAGCGTGACGGCCTGGGACAAGGACCCGAAGGGCACGACCCAGAAAATCGCCGCCACGTTCCGCGAGGCGGGCAAGATCGCGAAGGGCGAAGGCGAGCGGCTCGCCGCCGAGGGCGAAATCTGCTGGGGCGGCATGCACTCATGGAAGCACATGGTCAACCTGCTCGAGGCGGTCGGGATGCCCAAGGTCGTGGGCTTCCAGGCCGACATGTCGCACACCCACCTTTACACGCTCGGCTTCAATGCCGAGGCGCACCGGCTGGTGCCCAAGAAATACAACTACGAGCCGGCCGAATTCCACAAGGCCATGACCAAGCTCACCGACGCGCTCCGGCCGTGGACGATTGATTTCCACGTCGCGCAGAACGACGGCTCGGTGTTCGGCTCCGGAGACCATGAGAAGACAGGCCGCCACTGCCTCGCCACCGATCCGAAGGGCAAGCTCAACATCGTGCGCGACTCCGGCTACTGGCTGCGCGACAAGAACGGCAAGGTCACCAAGAAGATGAAGCACATCTGCTGGGACGGCTGCATGTTCCCGAACGAAGTGCTCATGAAGCAGCAGACCTGGAACGACATCCTCGCGGCGATGATCCAGGTCCGCGAGAACCACGGCTGGCGGGAGTAAACCGCACGGCCAAGCCACCGGCGCAGGTTGCCCCTGCGCCGGTTTAGTTTTTACGGGCCTACTTCTTTTCCTGCTTCCGCGAAATCACCTGGCCGGTCTCCTTGCCGTCGAGCTGGGCGCGCACACTGGCGGCGCGGGCTTCGATAAAGCGCTTCAACTGCCACGCCGGGCGATTCGGGCTGAACGGATCGCCGCCTTCGACGCGCGGCACAAAGTTCGCGGATACCGCCGAGTCCAGTTTCGCCAAGCGGTTGGTGGACCATTCAGCCGCCAGCGGCCGGAAGACCGCGCCGAGTTCATCGACGCGCCGGTTGAGCCGGTCCGGCACAAAGACGTTCGCAAGCTGCCGCTCAAGTTCCGCCCGGTAGCGTTTGCGGAATTCCTCCACCTTGAACACCCGGGCCACAAACCGGTTGGGCTCGACCCACGGATGCCAGATGTCGAGGCGCTCGCGCTGTTCGGGCGTGCCCATCATCGGGAATTCGCCCCAAGCGTGGTCCAGGTCCCAGGGCACAAACGCGAAACGTTTTCCCTCGGCGTCGAGGCTCATCAGGTAGTTCTGCCCCTGCCCCATGAAGCTGTCGAAGTTCGCCAGGAGACATTCGGCGGCGAGGAAGCGCGCCACCGAGTCCAGGTCGAGGAACTCCCCGAGCCGGGCGGCGAATTCCTCGTCCGTGCCATGCGAGTGCAACCGGGCCAGTTCGATCACCCGTTGCCGCTGGGCGGCGGTGGTCTTGGTCTTCGGATCGTAAACTCCGTGGTAGTTCGTCCAGTCCGTTCCGAGGTCCGCAAAAAGGTCGTAGGTCACGGGCTTGAAGAGCGCGACCCCTTTGCGGCCAAACCGTTCCCGGGCCCATTCGGCATCCGGGTTTTCCACCATCACGTAGGGGCCGATAAGGCGATTCGTTTCCTGTCCGGCGATGCTGAGGAACAGCCGGGCGAACGCGGTGCGCGGGGCTGGATTGCCGACGTCGCGATGATATTCGTAGGCGAGGGAATCGCTCAGGCAGGTCAGATCGGCGCTGAGATTGCCGAAGTTGAACACGCTGCGGCCGCCGAACTTCTGGTCCTTCACGTTCCGTTCCAAGTCCAGCTTCCACGGCTTGCGATAGGTGCGCACCGCGCCCAAAAAGGTGCCGTTGCCCTTGAACCGGAGGCCCGCGTTGGTGAACCGCCGGCCGCCGAAATCGACCTCGGCTTCAGACCACGGAAAGTCAAAGCCCAGCGAACCGGCCAAGCCGTTGCGCGAGGCGTTGGTGTTGCGGAGCGCGACGCTGCCGTCGTCCCGGACCAGTCCGGACACGGGCGGAACACGCTTGTAATGGATGCGCTCCCACTGCGCGGCGGTGAACTTGAATTGGAGATTCCACACGTTGGTGGGCTGGAAGATGTCCGCTGAACCCCGCACCGCCTCGGCCGACGCCAGCGGTCCTGAGTAAACCGCCTGGAGCCCCGGATTGCCGGGCGCATCGGCCGCCTCGACCGGCCCCATGGACATCATTTTCTCCATCGCCCACATCTGGAACCGCGGCGACTTGTTCCAGGCGACGATCACCGACACAACCAGCACGACGACGGCAAACACCAACGAAGCGCCCGCCAACACGACGAGCACGAGCCACCGCTTCCATCCGCGAGCCGGCAACCATCGAAAAAGGGAACGCACGCCGCCCGTGTTACGGGACGGTGACGGCGGGGACAAGGCAGGAAAACCGCGGTGAGGCAAATCGGCGGGCATGAACTCACCACCCCGGCGGCAGGCAGAGGTTTCAACCGTGATTACATTTCTGGCCGGCGCCGGGAGTTTCCCCTTCCCGAAGACCAGTCGCGGCGGACATTCTCCGTGTGCGTAGCATCCCATGAGCTCCCCTTCAGACCCCGGCTTTGCCTGGTGGCGGTTGCTGAACCGTTACCAATGGTTCGTGCTCATTGTCGCGGCCTTGGGCTGGCTGCTGGACTGCATGGACCAGCAGCTTTTCGTGCTCGCCCGCGCGCCGGCAATGAAGGAATTGCTCACCGCCGGATTCGGTCGGCCAGCCACACCTGCAGAAATCGGCGAATATGGCGGGTATGCCACGGCCATCTTCATGCTCGGCTGGGCAACCGGTGGGCTCATCTTCGGCGTCCTCGGCGATCGCTGGGGCCGCGCCAAGACGATGCTGCTGACGATCGTGCTCTACTCCGGGTGCACCGGCCTGAGCGCGTTATCCACACGATTCTGGGACTTCGCCCTGTATCGGTTTCTCACCGGACTGGGCGTCGGCGGTGAATTCGCCGTCGGCGTAGCGCTGGTGGCCGAAGTGATGCCTGCGCGGGCCCGGCCCTACGCGCTGGGACTGCTCCAAGCGCTGTCCACCGTGGGCAACATGTCCGCGGCGCTGATCGGCATTTCGCTGAGCGTGCTGGAACAGGGGCAAAACCTCGCCGGCTGGGCTCCCTGGCGCTGGAAGTTCGTCGCCGGCGCCCTGCCGGCACTGATCGTCATCTTCGTGCGCCGCGGCCTGAAGGAACCCGACGCCTGGCTCGCCACCCGCGAAAACCCGGAACTGCGGAAGAAAATGGGCGATTACGGCGAACTGTTCGGCAATCCCAACTGGCGGCTGCCCGCCACCTGCGCTGGCGTCACGCTGCTGGTCGCCATCCTGTTCGCCTTCCTCGGACCGGACGCGTGGACCAAGAACCAGATCCTGCCCGGGTTTTCCCAGCTCAAGCTCACGGTCGTCTCCATCGCCGTGGTGGCCCTCGGCTTCGGACTTTGGTGCGTCTTCGGCGGCGGCGGCGACACTCGCTACCGCGGCCGGGCGGTGACCGGCCTTCTGCTGGCACTGAGCGGCGTGATCGGCGTCTGGGGCATCGCCTTTTTCAGTGCCGACCTCGTCCGGGGCGTGCTGGAAAAGAAGCTTCTCGGGGAAGCGCTGGGAATCTCCCCCGCGGAGGTTCAGGCCGCCCAATTGGCCGGGAAGATCAAGGAAATGCTGGCGGCCAAAGGGGTGGACCCGAGCCTCATTCCTTCCCAACTCACCAGGTGGACCGGGATCAACTCGCTGGTGCAGAACTTCGGGGCGTTCTTCGGCATCTACGGCTACGGCCTGCTCTCCCAACGCATCGGCCGCAAACCCGCCTTCGCAGCGAGCCTGCTGGCCGCGATGACCGCCACCGCGGCGACTTTCTGGTTCCTGCGCGACTTCTCGGACATCTTCATTTTCGTGCCCCTGATGGGGTTCGCGACGCTTTCCCTGTTCGGCGGCTACGCAATCTATTTCCCGGAACTGTTCCCCACCCGGCTCCGGAGCACCGGCACCAGTTTCTGCTACAACGTGGGCCGTTTCGTTGCGGCGGCGGGACCGGCGGCGCTCGGAATCCTCTCGGGCGTGGTTTACAAGGACACGCCGGAACCCCTGCGCTACGCGGGCATCACCATGTGCGCCGTTTACGTGATCGGTCTGCTGGCCTTGCCGTTCGCACCGGAAACCAAGGGCCAACCGCTGCCCGAGGAGGATCGGGGCGCCGCCCACTGATCGGAAACCGGCCTTGACCCCTGCCCCGCCCACTCGCTCTAATCCCGCCCGATGCAATTGAGCGCGACCGTATCAGTAGTCCTCGTAGTAGGCGGCTTTGCCGCCGAGGGCCCTTGTCGTGCTTGAAACACTTTCAACAAGAACCCACGGCTGGCAACGGCCGTGGGTTTTTTGTCCCAAAAGACCGACGCCGCGCCGGCCCAACTCGCAGAACAGAACATGAGCCAAGCCACCAGTTCCGAACCGAAGACCACCACCACCAACGCCGCCGGCCGTGAGGTCGGCCCGCTGATGTATGGCCGCGACATCTTTGTCGAAGCCCTCGAACGCGCCGGTGTGGAGGTCATTTTCGCCTATCCGGGCGGCGCGAGCATGGAGATCCACCAGTCTCTCACGAAGTCCAAGATCCGCACGATCCTGCCGCGCCACGAACAGGGTGGCAGCTTTGCAGCGGAAGGCTACGCCCGCGCCACCGGCAAGGCCGGCGTGTGCATGGCCACCTCCGGTCCCGGCGCGACGAACCTCGTCACCGCCATCGCCGACGCCTACATGGATTCCTGCCCGCTGGTCGCCATCACGGGCCAGGTCACCCAGGCGATGATCGGCCGCGGCGCGTTTCAGGAAACCGACATGGTTGGCGTCACGCTGCCGATCGTGAAGCACAGCTATCTCATCACCGACATCAAGGACATCCCCCGCATCGTCGCGGAGGCGTTCTACATCGCCGAATCCGGTCGACCGGGTCCCGTGGTGATTGATTTCCCCAAGAACATCCAGCAGGTGAAGACCCAGCCGGTCTGGCCCACGTTGGAAGAGATCAAGGCCGGTCTGCGCGGTTACAACCCGGACATCCACGCCGACGACGTGGCCCTGAACGAAATCATCGGCCTGATCGAAAAGGCCGAACGGCCGGTGCTCTACTGCGGCGGCGGCATCATCACCGCCGGTGCGGCGGCGGAACTGAAGAAGTTTGCCGAGTCCGCCCAGATTCCCGTCACGACCACGCTGATGGGCATCGGTGGCTTCCCGGAAACCCATCCGCTCTCGATGCGCTGGCTCGGCATGCACGGCTCGGCCGTCGCCAACTGGGCGGTGAACGGCGAGTTCCAGCAGCGCAACGACCCGACGCAGCCGGCGGTGAAGCTCAAGGACGGCTCCGATCTGTTGCTGGCCTTCGGCGTGCGTTTCGACGACCGCGTGACGGGCGCCTTCAGTGAGTTCGCCAAGGGCGCGACCATCGTCCACATCGACATCGACGCCTCCGAGCACAACAAGAACAAGCGCGCCCACCTCACCGTCCACGGCGACATCAAGGACGCGCTGGCCCGGCTGAATGCGCTGATTGCCAAACGCGGCGGCATCAAGAAGACCTTCCCCGCCTGGCACGCCCAGATCGCCGAGTGGACCGCCAAGGCGCCCTTCCGCTACACGACCCGCGCCGAGATCGTGGATTCCGACCACCTGCTGCCCTTCAAGAAGGACGGCGAGGAATACATCATCCAGCAGATGGTCATCGAGGAGCTGTGGAAGGCTACCAAGGGCGACGCGATCATCACCACCGGCGTCGGGCAACACCAGATGTGGGCCGGCCAATGGTTCAAATACAGCGAGCCGCGCACGTTCATCACGTCCGGCGGCCTCGGCTCGATGGGCTACGGCTATCCGGCCGCGCTTGGCGCCAAGGTCGCCCGGCCGGACAAGCAGGTCATCGACATCGACGGCGACGGCTCGTTCCTGATGAACATCCAGGAACTCGCCACCGCCCACATCGAGAAGATCGCGGCCAAGGCCATCATCCTGAACAACCAGCACCTCGGCATGGTGGTGCAGTGGGAGGACAACTTCTACGGCGGCAATCGCGGCCACACCTATCTCGGCAATCCGGACAATCGCACCGGCATTTATCCGGACTACGTGGAGGTCTGTGAGAGCTTCGGCGTGCCGTGCGAACGCGTCGTCTATCGCAAGGACCTGCCCGGCGCGATCCAGCGCATGCTCGACTCCAAGACGGCCTACGTGCTCGACGTGGTCTGTCCCTACAGCGAGCACGTGCTGCCGTTCATCCCGGCCGGACGCACGGTCGCGGACATGAAATGGTGAAGTTGCCCAAAGCTTCCCAATGCGACAAAGGCCGCCCGTTTGGGCGGCCTTTTCATTTCGCCCCATGTTTGGGCAGTCGGCGCGGCTTTCCAACGATCATTGGACTACCAACGCGTCTTCAGACCGCACGCGCGCGCCACACACCAGCCCCGCTGGGCTTCGAACAGGCAAAACAATCCGCCTGCCACGGCAGCAAGGCCGGCAAGCCAATTAAGCCGGAAAGCCGGCAGGGCCAATGCGAGAAACACGACTCCGATTCCGGCGCGGATCAGCCTTCCAGTCCGGCCGATGTTGGGCGCAAAAAGATTTTTCACGCCACCAAGAGAACCCACCGGCCAGTTCCTGCAAGTCAGGACCGCGCCGCAGCGAGGCGTTTCTACTCCTGGAGTCGGCCTTCGTTACAGCAATCCACTCCGCGTTGCGCGCCGCAGATCAACAAAAAGGGCGTCCCGGTTTGCGGGACGCCCAGCATGAGCTTTGAAGAATGATCAGGAAAGAATGCGGCGGCCTTCGTCCAGGAAGATGCCCTTGAACATCATGTCGAGCGCCTGCGGGTTGCTGGCCTTCGCGAGTGCCTCCGCCTCGGTGACTTTGCGGGCCTTCACAAGATCGTAGAGCGCCTGATTGAAGGTCTGCATTCCGTCGTCGCGGCCCGTTTCGATGGCGGCACCGATCTTTTCGAGCCGGTTTTCCTCCAGCATCTTCCGCACGGTGGGCGTATTGATGAGGATTTCGAGCGATGGGGTCACCCCACCAGCCGCAGCCGCCACCATGCGCTGGCAAATCACCGCCTTGAGCGTGCCGGCGAGCTGGCGGCGCACCTGTTCGCGCTCTTCCGGCTTGAAGAAGTCGAGGATGCGCCCGATGGACTGGGACGCGTTCTGGGTGTGCAGCGTCGAGAGCACCAGATGCCCCGTGTCCGCGGCCTGCATCGCCGCGGTAAACGAGACGGAATCGCGCATTTCGCCGACCATGATGATGTCGGGGTCCTGCCGGAGGACGTGCTTGAGGCCGTGCTGGAAGCTGGTGGTATCGAGACCGATTTCACGCTGCTCGATCACGGACTGGTTGTCCTCGAAGACGAATTCGATCGGATCCTCCAGGGTGACGATGTGCTTTTTGAAGTGGGCGTTGATGTGCTCCAGCATCGCGGCGAGCGTCGTGGACTTGCCGGAGCCGGTGGTGCCGGCGACCAGCACGATGCCGCGGGGGGACGCCGCAATGTCCTTCAGCACGGGCATCAGACCGAGTTCCTCAAAGCTGGGCACCTGCGTCTTCACGTAACGCATGGCCAGGGCAAAGCTGCCCTTCTGCTGGAATACGTTCGTGCGGAACCGGCCCACGCCCGGCTCGTAGTAGCTGAAGTCAACCTCGCGGTCTTCGTCGAGGCGCTTGCGGGCATGAGGCGGCACCATCTCCTTGAGAATGGAGCTCATCCACTCGTTCGTCGGTGTGGGCGCCTCGATGGTGATGAGCTGCCGGTGAATGCGGAAGACAACAGGGTAACCGACCTTGATGTGGACATCCGAGGCCCCGCCGTCCACGGCGGCCTTGAGAATGCCACGCAAAAGTTCCATTCTGGGAAGTTCCATATGACGAATTGAGTGAGCCGACAGGCTAGCAGTTGCGTTGCCGGGAGGAACGCAATTTTGGGTTGGCGCCTGATTTTCGCGCCGCCAGCAGGGACGATTCACCGCTTCTGATACCGTTCCAGCCAACACCGAAATCCGCCCATGTCCACCGCCCGGGAGTAGTCCCGCTCCAACGCCGGCGTGACGGGCAGGCCCCGAACCGGATTGGGAAACACCAAGCGGCCTCCAGAACGCAGGACCGAGGCTGCCACCCCAAGCAAATCTCCGAGCAGACCGCGCAGGTCACTGACGCAGATACGCATGCCCAGCGGCGGATTCGTGATGACGACATCCACCGAACCCGGCGACAGATCTCGCTCCGCCACCTCCCGGAAATCGCCTTGAAGCAGCACCGTCTCGATGCGCCCGAGTTGGGCCGCGCTGAGATTCCGATGGGCCACCTCCAGCGCCTCTTCGCTCAGGTCGGAGCCAATCAGCCGCTTCACTCCGCCCCGCAGACCGCACTCGATCAGTTCCAATGCGGAACCGCAAAAGGGATCCCAGACCGTGGCCGCCGGACCGGCTCCCGCCAATCGGGCAAGCGCCGCGGCCAACGGCGGATGGGACGCCGCGGGAACATCGCCGCGCCGGAACGATCTTCGGGGATCGGGCACCAGTTTGGGCACGAGTTCCACCAGCACGCGACCGGAGCGCTCCCGGAGCACGATGTTCCACAGTGCTTCGCGGGAATCGTTCAGCAGCCGGGAGTTTCGCCGGAACACCGCCTCGGCAAGTGGGCGAACGGGGAATACCGTCGCTGAATCCTCCGCCCAACCCGCCCGGTAACGCAGTGCCCCATCGGTCGCCGACCGCAGGAGCGACTCCACCCGCGAAGACGCCACCAAGTCGGCCACCGCTGCCAATGGATCATCCGATGACGCCAAGGAAACCGTTCCCAAGTGAAAGGCCACCGCTTCAAAGCACCGGCTCCGGCACAAATCCGCCAACGAAAACGGCCCGGTCATTCCCAGCGTGCAGAGGCCTGGAGCCAACCGCACTACCCGACAGCAGCGGCGCAGGATTCCATCCGTGCGCGCCTCCTCCGCCACCCACTCTTCCAGACCCGACCGGCCATGGAGGTTCACTTCCATCCCCCGCCAGCCCGCGACCGGCGCCTCCAGCTTCAGGGAAGTCCCCTGATCCCGGGCGAGTCGTGCCTGGATGCGTTGGCGCATGGGTTCCAAATCCGCCTCTTCACGGCCGGCCACGGAAGCGAGGGAAGCCGCCCCACCAATCAGGCCAAGGGTTTTGGCCGCCTGACGCTTTTCGTTGGCCGATACAGGTCGATCGGCCAACGAAAGGACCGTTCTTTCCTCCTCGGCACCGGCTCCCAGCTTGGGCAGGGCGCTCATCGCGTATCGCCGAACCTTTTCGTCGGAATCCGACAGCAGTGACCGCACCCATTCCCGGGCTGCCGACACGAGTTCCGGATTTCCGGTCGAGCCGATCACGACGCCGACGGCGCGGATAACCGCCACCCGCTGGACCCGTTCCCGTGGGGCAGAGCGATCGAAACGCGGCACCTCCACCTGCCACAACTGGTCACAGGTCAGTTGGCGCAATTCGCGATAGAGCCGGTGCGACGGTGCCCGGTCGGCGGAAGAATTGGAGAAATCAGACGGCATGAATGGCCTCGCCACTTCAGTCCGAGCATGACGAAGACACCGTAATGGAGCCAACCGGAACTCCGAAAACTCCCGGCGCCCGGCCATCCGCGGCGCCGGCTAAACCACAACCACAAACAGACCGCGCTCGTAGGGATACTCCGATTCGAGCGCTTGGCAGGCGAACGACCAATACTGCGAAAAACCATGACCCGTGCCATCCGGACGGTGCGCAGCGAAGGTTAATGGTGGGACATTTCGCTGCGGCCAGAGCCGATGCCCGCCGGGACCCGCGCGAGCGACTCCTCCATCGATTACCAGCGAGGTCTGCCGGCTCCACACCAGCAGCACGATTCCCGGTCGTCTCGCTAGGCGAAGAAGGTATACGGCCACAATCAAAAGTTGCGCCGCGATGATGAGTTCCCCGAAAACTGGGGGCTTGCCACTCCCCTTTCCCGCGGTAACGTGCCCGCTCTTTTCCGCCGGTAAGCCGGCACAACTCATTTTCTATATGGCCGTCAACGCGAACGAAATCCGCAAGGGTCAGGCGATCCTGCACAACAACGACGTCTGCGTCGTGCTCGAAGTCACCCACCGCACTCCCGGCAACCTGCGCGCCTTCGTGCAGGGCATCATCCGCAGCATCCGCACGGGCAAGTCCATGGACGTCCGCTGGACCTCCTACGAAAAGCTCGAAACGGTGCCGCTCAACACCCGCCGGATGGATTTCAGCTACAAGACTGGCGATGACTACGTTTTCTCGGACCCCGAGACGTTCGAGGAAGTGACGGTCAATCCTGAACTCGTCGGCAGCGCGAAGGATTTCTTGGTCGAGAATGGCTCCGTGACCGTGACCTCCGTCGGCGAGAAGGTCGTGCAGGTTGAAGTTCCGGCCAGCGTGGTGCTCACCGTTAAGGACGCGCCGGAAGGCCTGCGCGGCGACTCTGCCAACAACGTGCAGAAGGCCATCACCCTTGAAACCGACCTCATCATCCAGGCCCCGCTGTTCATCAAGACCGGCGAGAAGATCAAGGTGGATACCCGCACCGGCAAATACATGGAGCGCGCCTGAGACGCCCCTGCCCCTTTTGGACGGCGAGTGCCGGTTTCGTGTGTGAAAGTGAAAGGCCCGCCGCAAGGCGGGCCTTCCGATTTCCGGGGGGCACACTCCGGCTCACGAAGCCACGCCCCGCAGCCGGGTGATGACCTCGGGCAGCGTCGCGATTACCCGCTCGACGTCCGCTTCGGTGTTTTCGCGGCCCAGCGACAAACGCACCAAGGCATTGGCTTCCGCGGGAGCAACACCCATAGCCTGAAGCACATGACTGGACTCCAGCGAACCTGCCGAGCAGGCTGAACCGCTGGACGCGCAGATCCCTTCGAGATCCAGCGCCGCCATCAGGGCAATGCTGTCGGTGCCCGCCACCGTGAACGCCACTGTGTTGGGCAGTCGTTCCGACGGATGCCCGCGGAGGGTGACTCCAGGAATCGTCGCCGCCGCCTGCGCCAACCGGTCGCTCCACCCACGGAGTCGTTCCGCCGGAAACGCCGGGACCAGAACGCCCCGTTCAAACGCCGATACCAATGCGGCGATGGCCGCCAGATTCTCGGTGCCGGCCCGGCGTTCGTTCTCGTGACCCCCGCCAACCTGCATCGGTTGCGGCTGCAGCGGTGACCGGACATAAAGAGCCCCGGCACCTTTCGGTCCGTGGAATTTGTGCGGGCAAACGCTCACCAGATCCGCGTTGAACTGGTGGATGTCCGCGAAGGGCAGCTTGCCGAACGCCTGAACCGCGTCGGTGTGGAATTTCACACCCTGCTCCCGGCACAGGGCCCCGATTTCGGCGACCGGCTGCAGCGTGCCCACCTCGTTGTTGGCCGCCATCACGGACACCAGCACCGTGTCCGGCCGGAGCGCCGAGGCGACGTCTTCAGCCCTGACCTGCCCCGTGGCGTCGACCGGCAGAAGCGTCAGCTCGAAGCCCTCGTGCCGGGCCAGATGCTGAAAGGCGTGCAGCACGGCATGATGCTCCACCGGCGAGCAGACCAGATGGCGACCGCGGCCATTCAAAGCGCGGGCGGTGCCGAACACCGCCAAGTTGTTCGCCTCGGTGCCGCCGCCCGTGAAGACCACCTCGCTCGGTTTGCACTTCCAGAGTCCGGCCAGCCGATAACGGGCTTCATCCAAAGCCGCCCGCGCCGCCCGGCCCACGGCATGGACACTCGAGGGATTGCCCCAAACCTCGTCCAAGAACGGCAGCATCGCCGCACGCACGCCCGGATCGAGCGGCGTCGTGGCATTGTAATCGAAATAGACCGGCGGCACTGGGCGGACGATGGAGCCTTTCACCGCCGGCTTCGAGTCTGTTTCGGCAGGGACCGTGCGGACTCCAATCTCGTCACCAGCAAGCTTGCCCGTCAGAATTCGCGCCGGTGCTGATCGCCTTTCACAAGCCCTACGGCGTGCTGTCGCAGTTCACGCCAGACGGCTCGCCGAACCGGCCGCTCGCGGAGTTCGGGTTGCCAGCGAATGTATATCCGCTGGGTCGCTTGGACGCGGATTCCGAGGGGCTGCTGCTGCTCAGCGATGAAGCCGGACTCAACACCCGCCTGCTCGATCCGGAGCACGGGCATCGCCGGACATATTGGGCGCAGGTGGAACGAATCCCGTCAGCCGAAGCCATCGCCGAACTCGAACGCGGAGTGGTGATCCAAGGATACCCAACGCGCCCTTGCCGGGCTTGGCTGCTTTCTCCCGCGCCCGAAATCCCGCCCCGCACTCCGCCCATTCGTTTCCGCAAAAATGTCCCGGACAGTTGGCTGGGGCTTGAACTGGTCGAGGGCAAGAACCGGCAGGTGCGGCGGATGACCGCGGCGGTCGGCCACCCCACCCTGCGCCTGATCCGGGTCCAAATCGGCAAACTGGCGTTGGGCAACTTGCCGGCCGGGAAGTGGCGCGAACTCACTTCCTTAGAACGTCGGGCCGTGTTCTCTGGCTCAACGGGGCGGCGCCAGTGAACCCGGGTCCACCGTGAACGGCGACTTGGGTTCGACGAACGGAATAAGCTGGGACCGGTAGAACATGAAACGGTAAGCCACGAAGGCCACGAACAGAGTCGCAAGGGCGATGAGGGCAATCCGCCGGGTGGCGCGGCGCGTCTCCGGAGTCGCCGCCGGGCGGACCTCCAGTTTGGGTTTCGACTCGCCCGACAGGATGGCCCCGGCCCTCTCCAGCACGGGTTTTGGTTCAAACTGCCCGGCCATGGCCAATTCCAGCGTGAAGTAGCGGGCTTCGCAGCCGTTGCGCGGGCAATAGCCCAGACGCAATCGCTCGAGCTTGGGCGGCAGGCGGTGCTCAGCGTCCTCACCCGAGGCGACCATCAATTCGCTCAGCTCGGTTCCGGTCACGGTCATGCCGCACCCGGTGCAGGTCGCGCGCAAACCGGTGGCGAACACGCCGGGCAGCTGCTGGCCGCCGACACCGGCTTCGCCCAAGGCACATGCCACTGCATGGAACGCCTTGGGCAGATCACCAACGCTCAGGCGAAGTTGGGCCGGGCCGCAGGCCACGGGAGAATTCGGGGCCACGGCGGCCGGGACTGTTTCCGGTTCGGACATCGCGGCGAACCCTACCGGGCACCGGCCGCTTTGCCAGTAGCCTGATACCAGCGCCAATCCCCAGTCGCCTCGTAGGGATGGTAAGGATCGTTGACCAGCGCCCGCGTGAAGTTGTGATCCTTCACGTGCCCGTCGGTGAACAGGATCGGCGAACGGAACTTGGCCGGTGCCGTCCGCGGATCCGCAAACTGCGATGGCCCCGCGCTGCTGAAGTGCCACTGATACCACCGCGGACCGGTTTCGAGGCAGCCGTAGATGCGCGCCGGCGGTTCGTGCATCAGGATGAACTTTGAAGGTTCGATCACCCATCCTTCCGGCCGGCCACCGATGGTTTCCCGCAGGCCGCCTTCCGGCAGCTCCCGGAATCCTCCGCCCGCGAGCAGCGTCAGGGGACCCGAGTTGTATTGGTAGCTGTTGCCTGTGGCCTTGAAGCTGGACGGGATGGCCTTGGTGCCGCTGCCACACGGCAGGATTTGCTGTCCGCGATCGTCGGCGCAGAGGAACAAACGGGAGGGTTTGATGTAATCCCACAGCGGCCGGGAACGGGCATTGGGGTAAAATTGGCTCAGCTCCCCAGGCTGGGGATCGTAGCCGCCCAATGCTGCCCACGTTGAAAACGTCCGCCCCTGTGTCAGCGGAAAGCCTGTGTTCGGATCCCGCTCAGTGACCGAATCGGGCGGGAAATGCTGGCGTGCATCGTCCACATACATCTGCACTGCCAAGCCGGCCTGACGCAGGTTATTGACGCATTGGATCAGCTTGGCCCGCTGTTTGGCTCCGCCCAAGGAGGGCAACATCATGCTGGCCAGAATCCCGATGATGGCAATCACCACCAGCAGTTCGATCAGGGTGAAGCCGGACGCCCGGGCGAATGGCCTGGCGCACCGGGCAGTTACGACCTGAACAATCTTCACCGAAACAGCCTGACATGATGTTTACGACTGTAAAGTCTTTGCTGCGCCACCGGCGATTTCCCTGCCCTGAGACACAACGGCCCGCCCGGATTCAGCACGACTCCGGGCGGGCAACCGCCTTTGGCCTCCCACGAGGCCACGAAGACAATCAGGTTCAGAACCGGGCACCGAAGCTCGCCGAAATCAGGAAGTCGGCGAAGGCGGCGTCACCACCGCGGTTCACGACGCCGGTAATCTGGTCCCAGCGTTCATCCGCCACGCTTTTCGAGCGATTGCGATACAGGGCCACCGGGGCGTTGATCGCCGCAGTGTATCGTCCCTTCATCATCGAGATGCCGGGTTCGATGGACACCGTGTAGCCCGGACGACGGAAACCGTCGCTTTCGCCAATGGCGTCTTCCACCGGCACGCCTTCGAGACGGGCTCCGAGGCTGATGGCGAGGCCCCATTCCTTCCACAGCATGTAGGTCACGCCGCCGCGGGCGAGGTATTGGTCCGACACGGACATCACATCCTCCAGTGACTCCATGTTGTTGTAGCCGAGCGCGGTGGCCGCGTTGAGACGGGTCTGCGCAGTAGCCTTGTCCGCGGCGCTTGCCGTGGGGCTGTTGATCGTGTTGTTGAGAGCTGTGATCGTTCTACCGCGTGGGTTGCGGGTCGTGGTCGAAACCCCGTTCACGTCGCGAGGGCTGAACAGGTAGTAGGTCTGCGCGTAGAGGGTGACGTTCTCGACGATTTCACGATAGGCAAACATCTCCGCGGTGAAGCCCCAGCCGCCGTCGCCAGGCTGGATGGACTGGTCCACGTAGTGCAGTTCACTGCCTCGGGCGGGCCCATGGTAAAACGTGTCCGCAGCCTTGTAGTCACCCGTCGGAGCCTTGATGCCGAGGCCGAATTGGACATTGCCCTTGGGCATCTTCGCCGGATCCCACAGCCACGCATACCCGGTCAGGCGGACATCGCCGATGCCGCTGGCACCGCTCGCCCCGCGCACCCCGCCGGAAGCCGGCGAGCCGCCCGTGTGCTCGTAAAAGGAGGTTCGGTGATGGGAGACCGTGGGCAGCGTGAATGCGGCGCTGTAGCGGGTGCTAAATTGGTAGCTGACTGTCAGGTCGAGAAAGTGCGAGTCGTTGATGACCTCGGTTCCGTCGATCTGGCGGTTGGGCTGTTCGTCATCGCCGACGAAATGCCGGTCGGAATGCAGCCACCGGTAGGCCAGGTTGATCTGCCACGGCTGTTCTTCAAAGTTGTGCCCCTCGGGATGTTGCGCCCCGGAGAGCAGGCACATGCCGCCCCGAACAGCAACACAGCCTTGGGCCACGGCATCGGTGCTGAGCGCGAGTTGGGAAATGAGGGCGACAGCCCCGGCAAAGCCGGCGACGCCCCGATGGGCTATTGGAGTGAATTGCATAAGTGGTAACGGCGCGCTGAATTAGCGGAAGCCGTTCACCACGAATCGGACTCAGGGGCGAGTTGCCGGAATGCGGTGGCCAACCACACGGAAACCGTTGCCAGTTCAGGAGGCCAAAGAAGGCAGCCCCCGGTCACGCCGCGAGTTCAGGGTTCTCCATGAACGCGTAGCAGAGGAGGTGCAGGATTGTCATCTGGAGGTCCTCCACCCGGCCGTAGTGGCCATCCTCAATGGTCACCAACTGATCGGCCAATTCCGCCATCTGGCCCCGCTTCATGCCGACCAGGGCGATGGTCTTCACCCCGGTTGCCTTGGCCCAGTCGAAGGCCCGCACGCAGTTGGGCGAGTTGCCGCTCACGGAAACCCCAATCAGCACGTCGCCAGGACGTGCGTAGTTGATCAACTGGCGGACGAAGATGTCCTCATAGCTGTAATCGTTTCCGAGGGCCGTCATCCACGCGACATTGTCGGTCAGGGACAGCACGCGGAACCGCCGGGGCAGCTTGTCACTGGAGCCCTTGCCCAGGTCCACGGCGAAGTGGCTCGCATTGGCCGCACTGCCGCCGTTCCCGATGACGAAAATCTGGGCGTCACTCCGGTGGGCTTCCTGCAGCGTCGTCACCAGTCCGGCCAGTTGTTCCGGCTTCAGGGTGGCGAGCACGCGTTGCTGGGCGGCAAGGTAATCGGCTATCCACTTTTGCATGCCGGTAACTTCCAAGTTCCTGCCCCCAGCTCAAAGCCCAAAGTGGGTGACCCCGACGGTCCTCATCAGCCTTTGCGGCGGCCGGTTTGCAGTTCGCGGACCACATTCTTCGCGCCGTAAACCTTGTTCAGCGCCTCAATGATGGCGCGCGCATCCACGCTCAGCGCCCGGGCCACCGTGTCTTCGTAGGCGAAATCCAGGACCAGGGACGCCAGGTTGCCGTCGAAGATGATGCCGACGAATTCGCCCGCGCGATTGACGACCGGGCTGCCCGAATTGCCGCCGATGATGTCGGCGGTGCTGACGAAGTTGAACGGTGTGTTCAGGTCGAGCGCCGACTTCTTCTTCGCCCACCGCGCCGGCAAATCGAAGGGCTCGCGATTGGCCATCAGCGCACTGCGTTCGTAAAGGCCGGCCAAGGTCGTGAAGGCGGGGATGCGCTGGCCATTCTCCTCGTAGCCCTTCACCGGCCCGAAGGAGAGTCGCAGGGTAAAGGTGGCGTCTGGATACTTGCTGGTGCCTTCCAGGGCAAACCGCGCCTTGGCGATCGCCGCCTGGGCCTGCTGCTTGATCTCGTCCTGTGCTTCCATGGTCTTCCGGAGCTCGCGTGCTTCGCCGTCCACCAGGCGGGCCAGCTCAATCAGCGGATCCTTGGCGGCGGAAACCGCAGCGCCGCCGCCTTCGTAAAGCTGTTTGCGGAAGGCCACGTCGCGGACCTTGGAACCAAGGAGCAACTCGGCAGCTCGGATCCGCGGAGACTTGCCGCCGAGCACCTGTTGGACGGTTACGTCCGTTACGCCCAGTTGCTCGGCCAGGAAGGTCAGGGCATCGGCGAGCTTTAGAATCTCGAGGTCTTCGTGGATCGGCTTTTCCGAAAACAGGTCGAGTTCGAGCGGCTGGCGATTGGAATCCACAAACTCCCGCAGCCGTTCCCCGTTGGGCTTCGGACGCTCTTCGCCGGCCCGCAACAGAGTGCGAGCGATGTTGAAAGACTCGCTGTTGAAACCGTGTTCTCCCTCCAGCAAGCGGAAGCGCAGGGCCTGTTGGCCAATGATCTTTTGCGCCGCAGCAATGCGGTCGTAGGCGGCCGCCGCATCTGGGTATTCACCATGCGCCGCCAACCGGGTCCGGAACAGTTTTTCCGCCTCGGCCTTCCGGCCCATCAACACGGGATCATAAAGCCCTGCGTGGCCACCATCGCGGGCCTTACGGGAATTCTGGATGCCGAACAGGTCGTCTTTCGCACGGCGGGCGTTCTCGGCGCTCCGACCGCTCCAGTTCGACAGCAGAGTTTCGAGCCGTTTGAGCCGGCCGAGGGTGTAGGGAAACTGTATGTCCCGGAGATATTCCAGTTCGGCCGTCGTCTGCAGACGGCTAGTCCGTCCCGGATGCCCCGAAACAAACGTCAGATCCCCCTCCTTGAGCGGCGTCTGGGCCCACTTGAGGTGATGATCCACCCGGACCGGCTTTCCGTTCTCGTAGGCGCGAAAGAAGCAGATGTCCAAGTCGTAGCGGGGGAACTCGAAATTGTCCGGATCGCCGCCGAAGAAAGCAGCCTGCTGCTCGGGCGCGAAAACCAGGCGCACGTCGGTATAGCGTTTGAACCGGTAAAGGTGGTAGGCGCCACCCTGATAAAGGGTCGTCACGTTGGAACGCAGGCCCGTCTTGTCCTGCGATTCCTTTTCGATTTCGGCGATGACCTTGCGCCGGGCCTTGAAAGCCTCTTCCGGGGATGCCTTGGACGGCACACCGGCGTTCACGCGGGCGGTCACGTCCTCGATGGACTGAAGGACGTTCAGTTCCAGGTCCACGCACGGCAACTCGTCGGCCAAGGACTTCGCATGGAAGCCGTCGCGCAGGTAGTTGTGCTCCGCCGAACTTAGCTTCTGTAGCGCATCGGCCCCAACGTGGTGATTGGAAAGAACCAAACCATCCTCGCTGACGAAGCTGCCGGAACCGCCGGAATTGAACCGCACCGAGGAGAGTCGGAGGTGTTCCAGCCAGGAATCGGTGAGGTCGAAGCCATGCCGCTCCTTGAGCTGCTGGCGGGGCGGATTTTCGTAGAGCCACATGCCTTCGTCGCCGTGGGTGGCGGAACTGGTGGCAACGGCGGCGGCGGCAAGCATGGGCGACAGGAAGCGGAGTTTCATTCCGAAGACAGAAGAATTTCCCGGAAGTTGGGCGGGGGCACCGCCAAGTCAATTCGCCTTCTGCAAACGGCCTCACCTCCCAACAAAAAGGCCCGGTTTCCGTTAGGAAACCGGGCCGTAAGAGACCGGCAACTACTTGGCGTTCAGGGCCGCTTCTATAGCGGAAACCACCGACGCGTCATCTGGCTTGGTCCTCGGGGTAAAGCGGTTCAGGACTTCGCCCTTCTTTCCGAGCAGGAACTTGCCGAAATTCCACTCGACGTCGCCCGGGAACTTGGCGTCCTTGCCAGTCAACGCGGCGTAGAGGGGATGCTGCTCGGAACCCTTGACGTGAAGTTTCGCCATCAAGGGAAACGTCACGTTGTATTTGGTGGAGCAGAACGTCTTGATCTCTTCCGCCGAGCCGGGTTCCTGTCCTAGGAAATCGTTGCAGGGGAAGCCCACAATCACCAGTCCCTTGTCCTTGAATTGGCGATAAAGTTTCTCCAGAGCCTCATATTGCGGAGTCAAACCGCACTTGGAGGCGACATTGACCACCAGCACGACCTTTCCTTCGTAGGCCTTGAGGGTAGTTTCCTTGCCATCAATGTCCTTGAGGGGGATTCCCGGAAGATCGGCGGCAAACGCAGAGAGAGCCATCATGGCGGTGAGCGACAGGTTTCGGAGGAGTTTCATTACCGTCGGAAGGTGCGCCCGGACTTTGTTGTGTCAACGCGCGAAGCAAAGGCCAGCCGCCGCACCGGACGCTGCTGGCTAATCGTCCTGCCGGAAGCGGTGGTCTCGCCAGAGGAACCAGCCGTGCAGGACCAGTTGGACCATCGCTATCCACTGCTCCAGCCGCACTGCACGGAGCGTTCCATGCGGAAACTCCGCCTGCCACCAAGCCGGGTCCCGCACCCACAGGAAGACCGCCACAGGCGTGACCAGCCACCAGAGCCGTGCGAGCATGCGATAACGCAGCCGCCGGAGCCGGTCCGGGGCGATTGGTGGTTCTGCCGGCTCCCGGGACTCGGAATCCGTTTGTCTTGAGGGAGTTTCTTGCAAAGTCTTCAGAAACTTCCGAACGCATGACGCCAGAAGCAAGTCCGGTCCTGCCGGCGAATTCAGCTCGCCCTACCCCGCCGCGGGAAAACGTCTGGGTCAACCTGTTCTGCAATGCCGTCTTGCCCGGGTTGCTGTTGACCCAACTCAGCAAGCCGGAGCGCTTGGGCCCCGTTTGGGCACTGGTGATCGCGGTCAGCATTCCGCTGGTTTACGGGATCTACGATCTCATCCGGCGCCGGAAATGGAACATCTTTTCCGTGCTGGGCATCGTCAGCACCCTGCTCACCGGCGGGCTGGGCCTGATGAAGACCGACAACCTGTGGTTCGCGGTGAAGGAAGCGGCAATCCCGCTGATTCTCGGCCTCGCGATCCCGATTTCGCTGCGGACCAAACAACCCCTCGTGCGGGAAATGCTCTACAATGACCAGGTGCTGGACACGCACCGGATCGGGGCGGCCTTGACCGAACGAGGCAGAGAAGCCGGTTTCGACCAGGAACTGCGCAACGCCTCGTGGCTGCTCGCCGGCTCGTTTTTCCTCAGTGCGGTCCTGAATTACTTTCTCGCACGATGGTTGGTCACCGCCACGCCCGGGTCGCCCGAACACGTCGCCCAAATCGGGAAGCTCAACTGGGTTTCCTGGCCGGTGATCGTGCTGCCCAGCATGGCCATCATGATGGTCGCCCTCTTCCGACTGCTGAAGGGATTGGAACACCTCACCGGGCTGAAGGGCGAGGAACTGTTCCATGCCAAGAAGAGTTGAGCGCCGCCGTTCTGACGAGCTGAGTTGAGCCGCACTCCGCAAAACAAAAGGGCGCCGGCTGAAGCCGACGCCCTCCAACTTCATCCGAAGAAGTCCGTTATTTCTTCTCTTCCTTCTTCTCTTCGGCCGGCTTCGCAGACTCGGGCGGCGCGTTCGCGTTCAACTGTTTGAGCACGGCATCCGAAAGGTCGCTATCTCCACCCAGCAAGGTCGTGTAAACCACGACCGGCGTCTGGTTGGCGCTCACTGCAGCGGTGTCCATCACCAACTGGAAGCTGCCGGTCTTGGCCTTTTCCTCGACCACGCCCTTGATGTCCCGCAGCACGCTTTCCCGCAAGCGGAGCTGCTGGTCGGCGATGGACTGGCGCATATTCTGGTCAAAGGTGCGGATGCTGTTCTCTTGTTCGCGGATTTCTCCGGCCTTCTTCTCCAGCGCCTTCTTGCGGTTGTTGCGCTCATCCTCGGAAACGGCGGGGTCGGTGGCGGATTCGCGGAGTTTGCCGAATTCCTCGTTGGCCTTCTTGTAGTCCTCAACAATGCCGGAGCGGGCCTTTTCGAAATCGGCCGCGCGTTCCTTCAGCTGGCGGTCGGCTTCCTTGGTGCGCCAATAGCCATCAAATACCTTCTTCATGTCAACTACGGCAACCTTGGTCTGTGCGTAGGCACTCGACGCCAGGCTGGCGGCGACAATAAGGGTCAGGATCGGACTCAGATATCGTTTCATGCTCTGTAACTTTCGCTAAACACGTTTAGACTGTCAGAAATCCCGGGTGTAGCCAACGCCGAATTGGAAGCGGCCGTTGCTGCCCGAAAACTTGTCCTTGGTGATGGGAATGCCGTAGTCCAGTCGCAACGGGCCAATCGGCAGATTCAGCCGGATTCCGAAGCCGACGTTGTCGTTGTAAGTGCCAGTGCTGGAACCGTCCAGATAGGTCGTCGGTTTGAAGCTGAACGATTCCCGGTAGACCATGCCTGCGTCGTAGAACGCCGCGATGCGCAATCGTTCAATGATGGGGATGCTGTATTCGGCTGAAGCGAACCAGTAGGTGTTGCCACCAATGGGTTCAAGCGTCAGCTCGTCCCGCGGACCCACGTCACGAAAGTCGTATCCGCGAAGGGAATACAGCCCCCCAAGGAAAAAGCGGTCGGAGAGCGGAACGCGGGTCTTGTTTCCGCGGTCGCCGCGGCCGTAGGCCTCCACCACCCCGGCCCGTCCGCTCAATTCCAGCACATGACCCTCAAAGATGTCACGCCAAGTGCTGCCCTCGTCGAAATGACGCGCTGGCCCCCAATACTGGGCGGCCCGCAGCTCAAACTTGTAGAAGTCGACGTCGCCGCCGAACGGACCACCCACCACCTCGGGGTTCAGCTCAATACGGTGACCGCGGTTCGGCAGCATCACGTTGTTCCGCGTATCGTGCGCCAGCGTGAAGCCGACCCGCGAGAACAGGCGTGAGCCCTCTTCCTGAAGGAGGACCGGTTGCGGCCCGGCCAGCGGATACTGCGCCCGGTAGGCATCGGAGAAGTCGATCTCGATGTTCTCCAGTGTGTAATTGACACCCGCGACGAAGTTGAACGGCAGTTGACGGGTCAACCCAACCCTGCCGCCGGCTTGGGTCTGGGTGAAATTGTCCGAGAAGAAGTTCAGTTCCCGGTAATAGACCTCGCTGTCCAGCCGCAGTCTGCGCCCAAGAAACCAAGGTTCGGTGAATCCAAGCAGGTAATCCTGTCGCCGGGTTCCGTATTGGATGCGAAGTCGGGCTTTTTGTCCGCCGCCCGTGAAGTAGGGCGGGTTGAAGAGATCGAAATTGCCCTGGGTAACCTCCACAAAGCCCACCAGTTTATCTACCGAGCTGAAGCCGGCACCGACCGCGATGTTGCCGGTGTTCTTCTCTTCCACGCCGATGACGAGATTGCGGCGGTTGTCGACGGAACTGGGATCGTTCGAGGTCTCCACCTTCTCGAAATACTGCATCTGCTCGAGGCGCTGCTTGCTGATCTTCACCCGGACCATGTCAAACGGCTCGCCGGGGGAGATGGCCAACTCGCGGCGGATGACCTTGTCCTTGGTCTTGGTGTTGCCCTTGATCTCGATCTTCTCGACGTAAAACTTGTCGCCCTCGCGGACGTTGTATTGGAGGTCGAGAGCGCCTTTCTCGATGTTGGCGTTTTTCTGAGGAATCACCCGGGCGTCGATGTAGCCCTGCGAGCCATAGAAGTTTTCGATCGACTCGACGTCCTTCTGGAGCTTTTTCGGCGTGAATGTTTCGCCGGGTTTGAGCGACAGCCTGGCCTTGAGGTTGTTGTTGTCGCGGAGGTTCGCGAGGATTTCGCCCTGGGTGAACAGCTCGTTGCCCTTGAATTCGATTCCCGAAACCGTGTAGGGCGTCCCCTCCTCCACCCCGATGCGGATCTGCATCCGGTTCGTCCGGGCATAATCGAACTTCACTTCCTTGATGTCGAAGTCGATGTAGCCTTCCTCGTTGTAGAACTCGTGCAGCCGCTCTTTGTCCTCCTCGAACTGGTCGTCCTTGAGCTTGCCGGACCCCGTCAGCCACGAGAACCACCACCACCGGCGGGTCTTGACCACCCGGCGCAGCTTGCGTTGCTTGAACGCTTCGGCGTTGTCGAACTTGACGTCCGTGACGCGGACTTTGGGCGCTTCCACGATCTCGAACGTGACCGTGCCCTTGCCCAGTTCGCCGTTGACGCTCGGCACCGCTTTCACCTCGGTCTTCTGGAGACCGGCCTTCTGATACATCTTCAGGATTTCCTGGGAATCCTCGAAGAGTTTCCGTTCGTCCAACGGTTCGCCGACCTTGGAGGTGACCTTTTTCCGCAGCTTGCTGACCTTGTATTTCTTGTTACCGCTGAACCGAATCTCCGTCAGCACCGGTTTGCCCTGGACCACGTAGGTCAGCTTGATGCCACTGGCGGTGCGTTCCTCAGCTACACGGACGTTGAAGAAGTAGCCCGTGCCCAGCAGGCCGCGGACGTCGTCGTCCACCCGGATCCGATTGAACTCGTCGCCGACCTTCAGCCGGATGTTGGCGCGCACCAGATCATCGCTGACGGCAGCCGGGCCGACGTGCCGGATGGAGATCGCCTCGACCGGCGGCTGCTGAGGACGGGTCTGCTGGGCGACCGCAGCCAACTGAAAACAGGCAATGAGCAGCGCACAAATGCGCCGGAAGCGAGCTGACATAAGTTGCATCCGTGAAATCGAAACCGGCCCGTCGGGACCGGCGAAAACGACGCCGCATGGAAGCCTGCCGAAGGCATCCCCTGCAACCCTTCAGTGCGCCAGCCCTCATTGGGAGGGCTCGTCGGCGATCGGCGACGCACACTCGTAACGGGTCATTCCCTTCCGGAAGATCAGCCTCACATCGTCACCGGCAGGGCCGTTTCGCTGTTTGGCGATCATCAGGTTGACCCGCAGGGTGTCCGCCGTCGGGTCAGAGTCATCTTCGTCCGATTCGACGCGGTAGAGCAGACCGACAACGTCGGCATCCTGCTCAATCGAGCCGGATTCGCGGAGATCGCTCAGCTTGGGCTTTTCCGCCTTGCCGCGCTTTTCCACGTCGCGGTTCAGCTGGCTCAGCACGATCACGGGCACCTTGAGCTCCTTGGCGAGCGCCTTTACGCCGGAGGAAATCTCCGCGACCTCCTGTTGGCGGTTATCCTGCGCCTTACGGGAGCTGGAATGGAGGAGCTGCAGGTAGTCGATGACGATCAACTTGATACCGTGCTGTTGCCACATGCGGCGCGCCCGAGCCCGGAGCTGGAGGATCGAGAGGCCCGACGTGTCGTCGATGTAGAGGGGAGCTTTCGCCATTTTCGACGCCGCGCCGGTCAGTTTCCGCATGTCCTGCTCGGACAGGAATCCGTCCCGAATGGCGCGGCCATTCACGCGGGCGAGCGAGCAAAGCATACGCATGACGAGCGATTCCGAAGTCATTTCGAGACTGAACACCCCGACCGGCAGCCCCTCGTCCACTATCACATGCTCAACGATGTTCATCGCGAGCGACGTCTTGCCCACGGACGGACGGGCCGCGATGACGATCATTTCGCCCTCGTGGAGGCCGCTGGTTAGCTTGTCGAGGTCGGAAAGCCCCGTGCCGATGCCAGTTAAGCCGCCCGCCCGGGCGTGGTAACTCTGGATCAGATCGATCGCTCCCCTAACCAGATCCTTCATGCCTCGCACGCTGGCATCTTCCCGCTCTTCGCTGATCTTGAGGATGTCCCGCTCGACTTCATCGATCAGTCCATCGACCTCGCCCTGATGCTCGTGAACCCGGCCGATCACCTGGGAGCACGTCCGCAGCATGCGCCGGAGCACATGCTTTTCCCGCATGATCTCGACGTAGTAGGCCAGATTCGCGGCGCTGGGCACCGCATCCATGAGATTCGACAGGTAAGCCAGTCCGCCGACGCCTTCCAGGGAGCCAGTGTCCTTCAACTTTTGCTGGACGGTAATGAGATCGATCGGGTCTTTCCGGTCATACATTCCGACCAAAACCTCATAGAGAGTCTGGTGCCGGAGGTCGTAGAAGGAATCCGCACCGCCCTTGAGTTTGTCCACGCAGAGGCCGAGCGATTCGTTGGGAGAGAGGAGCACGCAGCCCAGCACTCCCTGCTCGGCCTCGACCGAATGCGGCGGCAGGCGGTCCAGTTTCATCAAGTCAACCGTCGGAGCCTTGGAACGACGGGAGCGTTTGAAATCTGCCCCCGCTGGCTTTGGTGCGGACGCCTCCGAGTCATTGAACATGGACGGCCAGAATAGGGAACCAAACGCCAGACCGAAGCAGTGCTTGCCCACAAACACTTCACCAGTTATTCGCAACTTTCTTCCCGGCGACGGGTCGAATCACCAGACGCATGAGCACCCGCGAATCCAAGGCTCCTTCCAAATCCGTCGCCGCCCTCAGCTTGGCAGCAGGCATCGCGACCCTGATCAGCCCTGTCGTGGTCTCCGCTTTGGGAGTGCCCTACATTATTCAAGGCCGGACCGGAACAGCGGCTTTGACCTGGCTGATTGGCCTTGGAGTCTGCTTGGGCGTCATCACCCTCACCATCCACGCGCGACTGGCGACCCGCAGGGAACCCACGAAGTTCACCGGGGCCGGTCTGGCCGTGGCTGGCCTAGTGGTCACACTGGTGTCCCTTCTGTTCCTCTTTGGACTCATCCCCCTTTCCCTCGTGATGCGCCGCGAAGTGGATCGCCAAGTGGCGGTGGGAACCTGCGCGGAGAACCTGATTGCCGTTGGACGGGCGTTGCAGGGATACGCCATCGACCACGGCAACTATCCCGAAACCCTCCTCGGGCTTCGGGGCATCCTCCGTCGCCCGGAACGCCTCTGGTGCGCTGGTGACACCAACCGGACGCCAGCTTCCAATTGGGACTCACTGTCTGCAGAGAACATCTCGTTTGAACTGCTTCAACCCGGCGGGACTGAACAGGAAAACCAAACCAACACGGTCATCCGCTGTCCGGTTCACGGCCTCGAAGTGCTCGGAAACGGAAAGCTCCACCATACTCGGCTGCCGGCCGGGATCAGGACAAAAACAAAGGGCGGCCAGTAACTGGCCGCCCCTTACGGAGAAATTGAAACAAATGATCAGCCCTTGGTCGGCTTCCTGGCAGGCTTCTCGGACTTTGCAGGCTCAGTTCCGACCGCCTTGCCCGGATTCTCACCGGAAGCGACCCGGCGTCCGCGCTTTTCAGTGCGGGCGGCAGCAGGAGCGGCAGCTTCTTCCGTTGGAGCCGGCAGCGGGTTGCTGCTTTTGATGATGACCTTCAATGCACATTGAACCTCAGGGTGAAGCCGAAGTTCCACGTCGTATTCGCCCAAAGCATGGATGGCCTTCTCCAAGTGAATCTTCCTTTTGTCGAGCGAGACTTCCAGCTGAGTCTTCAGCGCGTCGGCGATACTTCCGGTAGTCACCGAGCCGAACATTTTCCCATCGTCGCCCGTCTTCATGGCTATGGTGACCGTAACCTTGGAAAGACTCTTGCCCAACTCCGTCATAGAGTTGAGCTCGTGAACCTCCCGCTCCGCGCGGCGCTTCTTGAGATTCTCGAGCCACTTGCGGTTGCCCGCTGAAACTGGAATCGCAAATCCCTGCGGAATCAGGTAGTTGCGAGCGTAGCCGGAAGCGACGGTGACTTGATCAGATTCGCCACCAAGTCCCACGACGTTTTTGATGAGGATAACTTCGGATTTGGCCATACTTGACGTGAATTCGGATTAAAATTGAAATTGGACAGGCAGACCGCCTCAGAATGGAACATCGTCATCCGGAGGCGGTCCGTCTGAATCAGCCGGTGGCGCAGAAGACACCGGACGGGCGGGGCGAGGTGCGGAGGAAGGCGCCGGAGCCGGCGCCCCTTCCGCGCGATTGCCGCCGTCCAGGAACGAGAAACTTTCCAGGACGACGCCCAGCCGGCTCTTCTTCTGGCCGGTTTGCTTGTCGTCCCAAGTATCGAGCTTTAGGCGTCCCTCCACCAAGATTCCACGCCCCTTCCGGAGGTATTGCGTGATCACCTCGGCCTGTTTGCCGAAGGCGTCCACATCAACAAAGGTGACCTCTTCGCGCCGCTCCCCCGATTCGGAGGTCCAAGTGCGATTGACCGCGACACCGAGCTTGGCCACAGCCGTCCCCTTCGGAGTGTATCTCAACTCCGGATCGCGGGTCAGGTTGCCCGCCAGGATCACTTTGTTGAAGGAGGCCATGGTGCGAAAGGATCAATCCCCGCTTGTGAGTCGTTTACTTCGCTGCTGGCTGCGGAGCGGCGTTCCCAATGCTCACCCGATAGACCTCGTCCACCAGGCGAAACTTCTCCTTCAGTCCGGCGACGTTCGCCGGCTGGATCTCGAAGATGAAGTTCACGTAGTGGCCCGCTGGGAACTTCTTGTCCGTAATCCGGGCAAACGGCTTTTTGTCCATCTTTTGGACCGTCTCCACCTTGGCACCCGAATCCACGATGATGGACTTCACCTTGTCCACGGCCTCGTTCAGCCCCTCTTCCTTGCCCGCCAAATCCAAGATGAACAGACCTTCGTAACGTTTCACTGAGTTTTCCTTTCTTGCTTGATCAAACCGACTTGGCCGGATTCACCAGCCCGTTAAAACGATTCATCGCCAAGGCAATTCCCTCGGCGGACCAGCATTGAACCTGACGCACCGACTGTTGCAACACTGTTTCCAACAAGTTCCGCTCCGCCTCATCAAACTTCCCAAGCACATGGTTGGCTATGTCTCGGACCTCACCAACCGGCCGGGCGATTCCCAATCGCAGCCGAGGGAACTCTTTCCCGGCCATATGCTCGATCACAGATTCCAGTCCGTGATGGCCGCCTGCCCCGCCTCCAGGACGAAGGCGAATCGCACCGAGCGGCAAATCGGCATCGTCCAAAGCCACCAGAATGTTCCCCAACTCAATGCGGCGGTAGCTGGCCACAGCCGCCACCGACTTGCCGCTGAGGTTCATGAAGGTCTGCGGCTTAACCAGCAGGCACTTCGTTCCCCCAAGGGAGCATTCAGACAACTCCGCAAAGAACTTTTTCTCCAACCGCCACTCAGAACCCGCCTTGGCGGCAATCGCGTCTACGACCATGAATCCCGCGTTGTGGCGGGAATTCCGGTATTCCAAACCCGGATTGCCCAGCCCCACCACCAGACAATTGCCACTCACTTTGGCGCTTGGATTGGCGGTGGGTCACCGCCGACCAAAGATCACTTCTTCTTGTCCGCAGCCTTGGCAGGAGCGGCTTCTTCAGCCTTCTTCTCCTTGATCATCTCGGGCTGCTTTGCTTCGGCACCGGCTACCGGAGCAGCGGCGGCGGTTTCCTCAGCCTCAGTCACTGGTGCAGCAACTGCGAACACTGGAATCTTCTTGTCGCCCCGGATTTCGACGCCCTCTGGGGCGATAACCTCGCCAATGTGAAGCGTCTGCCCAACCTTGAGAGCCGAAACATCCACATTGATCTGCTCCGGGAGATTGGCCGGCAACGCGCGGACCTTCAGCTTGAACCGGACGTGTTCCAGCGTGCCGCCGCCATTCTTCACGCCATCCGGAATTCCAACGGACTCGACGGGGACCTCAAGCGTCACCAATTCGTCGGCCTTCACCTCGTGCAAATCAATGTGAAGGGTGGTGTCGAGCAGGGGGTGATGCTGAACATCCTGCACCAACGCCAAGCGTGTGCCCCGTGAGTCGCCCTCAACTGACAAATCGATCAAGATCACCTCGCTGTGGGCCGCATGAACAAGGTCATCGAACTGCTCGGCGTCGATTTCGAGATTTTGGGGAGGGTTGTGTTTCCCGTAGATGACCGCGGGAATCCGCCCGCCCGCACGGACGGCTTTGGCTCCCTTACGCCGGGACAGCGAGCGCGGATGCGCCTTCAGTGCTACCGATTTCATTTTATGTCGTATCAGCCGACGGCCAGCAGTCAGCTGGTTCGCCCGCCCTTAAACTCAAATAGCGATGTCACGCTGGAATTCTGATGGATGCGCTTGATCGCCTCCCCCAACAAACCAGCGACGGACAGGGTCGAAATGTTCAACCCCGGGATCGCGGAGCGCGCGACCGTATCGGTCGTTATCAGCTCGTCAATAAATGATTTCCGCAATCGCTCCACCCCCAACTCGTTCAGCAGCGCGTGCGAGACGCAGGCCATGATCTTCTCAGCGCCACGTTCCTTCAGCAGAGCCGCCGCACTTGTAAGGGTGCCGGCCGTTTCCGTAAGATCGTCCACGATCAGGACGTTTTTGCCGGCGATGTCACCGATGACAGCAGTAGCCTCGGTCTCCGTGGGGCTCTTCCGGCGCTTGGCGACGATGGCGAGTTCGGCATCCAACTGCTGCGCATAGGCATAGGCCATCTTCAGGCCACCGACATCCGGACTGACAACCACCAGATTCTGCAGCTTGCGGTTGTGCAGATGCTCGTAGATCACCGGGGCCGCATACAAATGGTCCACGGGAATGTCGAAGAAACCCTGAATCTGCTGTGCATGCAGATCCATTGTCAGAACGCGGTTGGCACCGGCCGCCACAAGCAAGTTGGCCACCAGTTTGGCGGTGATGGGAACACGGGGTTGGTCCTTCCGATCCTGGCGTGCATAGCCGTAGAACGGAATCACCGCTGTGATCCGGCTGGCGCTCGAGCGCCGGAGTGCATCCATCATGATGAACATCTCCATCAGATGGTGATTGGTTGGCGGGCTCGTGCTCTGCACCACGAACACGTCGTGGCCACGGACGTTTTCCTCGATTTTCACGAAGGTCTCGCCATCGGGGAACGTGCTCACTGTGCAGCGTCCCAGGAGCACTTGGATCGAATCGCAGATCGCCTTCGCAAGCAGGGGATTCGCGTTGCCGGAGAAGATTTTCACGGGTGCAGAAGCAAAGCGTCCCGGAGAGGGGTTTTCACCGGTGAAGGTGACCACGTCCGGGGCGCGACGACCTTACTGAGCGGACCCCGACGGGCAAGGCCAAAGCCCCGTTGGCTCCGGCTGCGAAGAAGATTCTGCCGGTTCTGCCAGCAGATTGGTGTTGGCAATCTGTCGGGGAATTCGGGGAATTCCCGCCCACGATGCTTTCCACGCTGCGCATCCGTAACTTGGCCCTGGTGGCCGACCTCACGCTTGAGCTGTCCCCGGGGTTCAACGCGGTGACCGGCGAAACCGGGGCCGGCAAGTCGGTGATCCTCGGTGCATTAAACCTTCTGCTGGGCCAGCGGGCGGACCGTTCGCTGATCCGGACGGGCACCGATTCGTGCATGGTGGAGGCCTCCTTCCATGTCCCAAGCCTCAAATCCGAGATCGAGTCCTTCCTTTCCGGGATCGGGCTGGAGCCGATCGAAGATGGGCAGCTGATTCTCAAACGCTCATTTTCCGTCACCGGGACAAACCGACAGTTTGTCAACGGGTCGCCAACCACGCTGGCCACGTTGGCAGCCTTGGGAGAATTGCTGGTTGATCTGCACGGCCCGCACGAACACCAGTCCCTCCTCCAGCCAGCCAAACAGCTGACCATTCTCGACGCTTTTGGTGCCCTCACTGCCAGTCGCGATTCGCTCGCGGAACTGCTCCGGCATCGCAACTCGCTGCGGGCCGAGAAGGCTGCGCTGATCGTGGATGAAAGGACCTACGCCCAGCAGCTCGATCTGCTCCGCTTCCAGGTCCGGGAAATCACCGAAGCCAACCTTGGAACCGACGACGAGGCGGAAGTTGAAGCGGAATTCAAGCGGGCGACTCACTCCGCCCGCCTGATTTCCCTCGCCCAAAACAGCCTGGCCACGTTGTCGGAAAACGATGACTCCGCGCTTGCCCACCTGAGTGCTGTGGGAAAGTCGCTGAATGAGCTTCGGCGCATCGACGAAACGGGCGCGGATCTGGCCGATCTGCAGGAACAGGGTGTCGCCATCCTTAAGGAACTGCAGGGCCGCCTCGCCCGGTATGCGGACCGAATTGAAATCGAACCTGAGCGCCTCAACGAACTCGAGCAACGCCTCAGCCTGATCCAATCGCTCAAGCGGAAATACGGCAACACACTGGCCGAAGTGCTGGCCTTCGCGGATGAGGCTCGCTCCCGCCTGAACGCATTGGAGAGTCGCGACGCTGAAGTGGCCCGCCTCGACCGCGCCATCCTCGAAGCGGACTCCCAGCTCGCCGTCGCCGCCAAGTCACTCGGAACCGCCCGCCGCAAGCTGATTCCCAAACTGTCTAAGGCCGTCGCCAAGGAACTGGCCGGGCTGGGGTTTCCCCAAAGCTCGTTCGACATACGGCTCACCGACGCACCCGATCTGACCGCGTCCGGCAGCGACCTCTGCGAATTCCTGTTCGCTCCGAACCCGGGCGAACCGGCCCGGCCGCTCCGGGCGATCGCGTCCAGCGGCGAGCTCGCCCGCGTCATGCTGGCCCTGAAGACCGTGCTCGCCGCCGAGGACGCCGTGCCGGTGCTGATCTTCGACGAGGTGGACGCGAACATCGGCGGCGAAACCGCCCGCGCCGTGGGCCAGCGCATGCGCCGCATCGCCCAGCGGCATCAGGTGCTCTGCATCACCCACCTCGCCCCGGTGGCCGCCGCGGGCGACTCCCATTACGTTGTTTTGAAAGAGCTGATCGCGGGCCGGGCTGAATCGCGGATTCGCAAATTGGAAAACTCCGAACGGGTGGACGAATTGGCCCGCATGCTGGGCGGGGCATCTGCCGCCGCCCGGCACCATGCGGAAGAGCTGCTGAAAGTCAGCTGACCTACGACCCTACCGGCTAATCTGGATGCCCGGGTTTCCTCCGAGCAGGCGCCGGAGATTTCCCGCGAGCTCATGCGCCCGCGCGATCAGCCCCGTGGCCGCCGCCGGATCTAGGCGCGACTTGCAATTCAGTTCCCAGAGCATGAGCCATCGCCGGAAGTGGGCCTCTTCCAAGTCGAGCCGCAGATGCGCCGCACCGAAACCAGCGCGGTAACCTGACGGTCCGCCGGTCTGCAGCGCCCAGAAGTCGGTGATCTTCTCGAGGTGCGCCGGCCAGTCGTGGATCTGGCGATTAAAGATGGGACCGATCACGGAGTCCTGTCGAACATCGGCGTAGAAGTGCCGCAGAAATTCCAGCAGGGCCGCGCGGCCGCCGACCACTTCGAACACTGTGGCCTTGTTTCCAACGGATTCGTTTTCCTGCGGCACGGACATCGGAACGAAGCTTGCCATCAACTGCAGCGTGAACAAAAGCCCGACCTCGACCTTGACCCAAATCAAGGGCGCGATCCCGTTCCGCCGACATCCGCCCCGTCCGCGTTTCCGACTTGTTCCCGTGGCGACGCCTTCGCGAAGCTCCGCCCATGCAGCTCCTCCATGTCGCCAGCGAACTCCACCCGTTCTCCAAGACGGGCGGGCTGGCGGACATGGTCGCCGCCCTTGGAAAGGCCCTGGCCCATGCAGGGCATGAAGTTCACCTGGTCACACCGCTCTACCGGGGTATTCGTGCACGGTATCCCGAACTGAAACCGGCCAACTGGCGCTTCGACATCCCTCTCGGCACGGGGGCAGTTGGTGGCGAATTCTGGCGGCTGAAGGTGACGCCTCGCCTGACGATCTGGTTCGTGGACCAACCGCACTTCTTCGACCGGGCAGGAATCTACAATGAGAACCAGGTGGATTACGCCGACAATGCGGCCCGTTATCTGTTCTTCTGCAAGGCAGCCCTCGTCCTTGCCCGTCACTTGCCCCGCCCGCCGCAGATCGTGCATGTCCATGACTGGCCGACCGGGCCGCTGCCGATGCTCCTGCAACATGCCCGAGCCTCCGGCGCCTGGCCGCAGCCGCCGAAGACCGTCCTCACCATCCACAACCTCGCGTATCAGGGCTGGTTCCCGCCGAGCCAATGGTCGTTGACCAACCTGCCCGACGAGTGGTTTCACCCCAACAGCGCCGAGGCGTGGGGACAGTTCAATTTTCTGAAGGCCGGCCTTTCGCTTGCGGATGCCCTGACCACCGTCAGTCCCCGTTATGCCCGGGAGATCTGCACACCCGAATTCGGCTGCGGTTTTGAAGGCCTCCTGTTGCGTCGCGAATACGAGCTGACCGGCATCCTCAACGGCGTGGACTACGAGGAATGGAACACCACGGCCAATCCGTCCCTGAAGCACGCTTACGACGTTCAGCACTTTGCCGGCAAGGCCGCCAACAAGCGCGAACTCCAAACCGAACTGGGATTGCCACCGCGGGACGACGTGCCGCTGTTCGCGAAAATTTCCCGGCTGACCGGCCAAAAGGGTTCCGACCTTGTCCTCGCAGCGATGGAACAGGGATTCGCCGAAGGACTCGACCAACAGTTCGTGCTGCTCGGCTCGGGTGACTTCGCCCTGCAAAACGGGTTCCGGGAGCTGGCGCGAGCGCATCCCACATCGGTCGCAGTGAAGGTCGGCTTTGATGCCACGCTCGCCCAGCGCATCGAGGCCGCGGCCGACTTCTTTCTGATGCCCTCCCGGTTCGAGCCTTGCGGCCTGAACCAGCTCTATTCCCTCCGTTACGGCACGGTGCCCATCGTCCGGGCCACGGGCGGACTGGACGATTCAGTGGTGGATGTCCGCGAAAGCGCCGAGCGCGCCACCGGCATCAAGTTCCACGAACCCACGGCCGCAGCCCTGGCCCACGCGATTCGCAAGGCCCACGCCCTGTTCCGCGAGCCCGATCTGCTCGCCCACTTCCGCCACAATGGTATGACCGCTGATTTCTCCTGGGAGAAGCAGTCCCGCGATTATGTGGAATTCTACGAACAGGTGTTGCACGGAGTATGACCATGCACCACGTCCCGAGGTTCCACCGACCCACCGACCATAATCGGCGCCCCGTGGGTCTGACTGCCCTGGCGATGCTCGCCGGTGGGCAAATGTTCTTGGACATCGCCGTCGCACAAACAACCAACCAATTCACGTTCGATCCGACCTCGGTCCAGCTTGATCCCCGGTTGGAAATTACCCTCTGGGCGGCCGAACCCGACGTCGTGGATCCCGTCGCGATCGCGTGGGACGCCGCCGGGCGCGCCTTTGTCGCCGAGTGCCGGGATTATCCCTACGGCGCCGGTGAGAATGGGACGATTGGCAGCACCATCCGGCTTTTGGTGGACGCGGACGGCGACGGCCGGGCGGACCGGTCCACGGTCTTTGCCCGGGACTTGAGCTACGCGACCAGCATCACGCCGTGGCGGGATGGAATCATCGTGATCGCCGCCCCGGAGATCATCTACCTGCGTGACACCAATGGCGATGGCGCCGCGGATGTCCGCGACGTCCTCTTCAGCGGACTCTCCCGGGGTGTCTCCGACAGTTTGGCGAACGGCCTGCGCTACGGACTCGACAACCGCATCCATGCCGCCAACGGCGGCAATGGCGGCACGCTCCGCGCAGCCAAGCGGCCTGAAACCACCCTGCCCTTGGGCGACGACGACTTCGCGTTCTCCCCGGACACGGGCGTTGCCGAACGAACCGGTCGGACCGGCGGCGGATTCGGCCTCGTGTTCGACGATTTCGGGCGGGCCTTCACTACCTACAACATTGACCACTTGCAGCACCGGTTCCTGAACCGGCGCAACGCCGAACGATTTCCCGGCTTCCCACCGGTTCCGCTCACGGCCTCGATCTCCGACCACGGGGAGATGTCCCGGATCTTCCCGATCTCGACCGCGGTCACCCGCCCCAATCATCCCGAACAGGCGGGGCACTTCAGTGCCGCAGGCGGCATGGGCCGGGTAGCGTCAGGACTCTTCCCCGACGGGTTTCGCGGCTCGGTGTTTGTGTGCGATGTCGTGGGCAATCTCGTTCACCGGGATGTATTGCTCCCCGACGGACCGGTGTTCCGTGCCTCTCGGGCCGACGAGGAACAGTCCCGTGAATTTCTCGCGAGCCGAGACGGCAACTTCCGGCCCGTGGGACTGGAGACCGGCCCGGATGGCGCGCTCTACCTGCTCGACATGCAGCGCGATGTCATCGAGCACCCCGATTACATTCCGGCGAAGTTGCGCGAGAAGCAGGACATCCGTGCCGGACAGGACCGCGGACGGATCTACCGGATCGCCCCGAAGAATGCCGGCAAGCCCCGCTCGCCCAATCTGGCAAAGCTCGGAGAATCGGCCCTCATCAATGCTCTGGGCGACGACAACCAATGGGTCCGGTTGACAGCCCAACGCCTGCTCGTCGAACGCCGTTCTCCGACCGCTGGTGCGACGCTTCGCAAACTGTCCGCGGATAGCCCACGAGCCATGGGTCGCCTGCACGCGCTGTGGACACTCGAAGGGCTGGGCCAACTTCGCAGCGAGGATATCCTCCGGGCGCTGGGCGATACCCACCCGGGCAACCGCGAGAACGCACTTTGGCTCGCAGAAGCTCCCTCGGCTACCAACCGCAGCCTGGCGGGCGCGATACTGGCCCGGACCCGGGATTCGCAGCCTCGCGTCCGGTTCGCCGCCGCGGTCGCGTCGGGTGCCATCAATGATTCCGCAGTCGTGCCAGCACTCGCGGAACTCTGGCGCCAGGACCACAAATACCTTTGGACCCGACGGGCCATCCTGTCGTCATTGCGACCCGATTTCGGCGTCGCCTTCGCCCGGCAGCTCCTAGCCAACCCGGCTTGGTTCCAAGGCGATTCACCGGCCGCGTCCGAATGCATCCGCGAATTGGCGGACCTCATCGGCGCCCGCTTGGGTGGAAGACCGGAAGATCTCACGGCGCTGATCGAACTCGCCGACAACATTCGCGCCGCCAGCCAAGCTCCATTCGTTTCAGCCATATGGGAAGGCCTCGCCTCCGGAACTGAGCGGGGCGGCTCCAAGCCCGTGGTGGCCGAGTCCGCTTCGCGCCGACTGGATGATCGTTTCGCGCAAGCCGGCCGAGTCGAACTCCGAGCCTTGTGGCTGCTCACACGTGCCTTGGGCCTTCCGGAGAACATACACCAAACCGAAGCCCTCGTGCTTGCCCGCGCGGGCGCCGCCAATGGCAACCGCCCGGCAGCCGAACGGGTCGCCGACATCAAGTTGCTGGGCCTCGGGGCGGGCAACGACCTCACGGCCTCCCTGCTCGCGTTGCTCGAGGCCCGTGAACCGGTCGAGGTCCAGCAGGCCGCTCTGGCCGAGTTGCGCCGGTCCCGGGAGCCGACCCTCGGTGCAAGTCTGGTCACGGGTTGGCACACGCTAGGCCCCGAGTTGCGGGGGCCCGTGCTCAACCTTCTGCTGGAGCGCCGAGCCTTCCATGACGCCCTGGTCTCCGCCTTGGAGGCCGGAACGCTGTCGGTTGGCGAACTCAACCTTGACCTGGAACAACGGAGAAGATTGCTCCGCGGTGGCACCGCCGAAATCCGGACCCGCGCCGGCAAGTTCATGGGTGACGAAGAGTATTCGAACCGCAAGGCAGTCGTGGAAGAATGGCTCGCCAAACTTCCCGCGCACGGTGATGGGCAACGCGGACGAAAGATCTTCAGTGACAGTTGCGCTCAGTGTCACGTCAGCGGTGGACTGGGCCACCGGGTTGGACCCGATCTCTCGGGCGTGGCGCACCGGAGCGTGGAAGACTTGCTCTCCAATATTTTGGATCCCAACATGGCGATCAACCCCGGCTTCGTCGCCTACACCGTCGAGACCACCGACGGTGAAGCCCAGACCGGCCTGTTGAAGGCCCAGACCTCCGACACCATCGTCCTGCTGTTCGCGGGCAACCAGGAAGTGACCGTGCCGCGCAAGTCCGTGACCAAACTGGAAGCCGGCGGCCGGTCCCTGATGCCGGAAGGCTTGGAAGCGGGCAAATCGCCACAGGAACTTCGTGATCTCATTGCGTTTCTCCAAGAATTTCCGGAGCGATAGCCTTCGCTTGTCTCTTGGTCCCAACTGGGATAACCAAGACCTATGAGGTTCCCCTTCCTTCCCCTAACGGCAGCACTCGCAAGTATTGGGGAAACCGCACTTGCAAACTCACTCCTGATCAAAAATGCGTCATTCGAGGAGCTTTCTGGGACCAATCCGACCCATTTTGGAGCAACGGGAAAGCTTCTGGCCGGTCATTACTCCTTTTCAGCGGAGCCTCCCGACATTGGGGGATTCCAACTCGCCGACCCGGTTCCAAGTTGGGCCACCGAAGGCGAAGTTGGAACGATAGCACCGAGGGTGGGCACGGCGCCCGCAGCCGAGTTCGCCAGTTTGCCAAGCGGCCAGAATTCCCTGTTCCTGAAGGCGGGCAGTTCCGTTTTCCAGCAACTTGCCGATTTGGCGGAGCCTGGGTTTCGCTTGACCTTGCGGGCCAAAGCCGGCCGCCCGCGATCCGCTGCCGCCCAAGCGGGGTGGGGCGGAGCCGACCTCACCCTCTCGGCGGGGGGGTTCGTGATCATCACCGCCAAAGTCCCCAACGACTTGGCGGCCGGACAATTCGCTGAAATAGGCGCTTCCTATAGCGTGGTTTCAGGAGACGTTGTGGCCGGCAAAACGCTGCTGATTGCCATTGGTGCCGGCGGGTGCGATGGGATTCATTTTGACGAGATAAGTCTGGAGACCGAGCCGATGGTCTTGCCGCAGGCGACCATCCAGCCGGCGGTCGAAATCGCGTGGAACTCAAAGGTAAGCGAGTCGTATCGGATTGAACGTGCATCGCGATTGGTCAATCCGGATTGGACGCAAGTGTCGGGCGTCCTCAAAGGAACGGGCGGTCGCATGTCGCTGTTTCAGGTCGCCGCCCAAACCGAGTCCTTCTACCGCGTTGTCCCTGCGCCTCCGCAGTGAATGCCCACGTTCATGCTTCCGCCTCAGACCGGCACGATCTGTTGCTGAGTGCAAATGGTGATGATGAGGGTTTGATCGCAGAAGCGGGACGAGAGAAGACGGTCCTCAGGGTGGTAGCGCCAGGCGTTCTGACCGCCCTGGACCCGATCAACTACCTCAGCCGCTGGGCGCTCGCCCGTCAATTCCTGCCCGGTGCAACCAACGTCTCCGCCGGTTCCGTCGGAATGTGGGCCAGGGAAATTATCACCGCGCTGGATCAACCCATGGCCGTCACTGCCAAGTGGCGGCTGGTAGTCGCGCCGCTGTATCATGTCCGGAAAGCTTCGGTCATTGGCGCCCGCGCGCAGCATTCCGAACGGTTGGAAGGGCAAGGCCGCTCGCCCGGTTGGTCCGCATCCACCCGCACGGTCTCCTCACAACCCACCGCCGGGGAAAACCGATGCCGCCTGATCCGCGAGGTGTTACTGGAACAGTTGGGCAAGCATCGCCGTTGGTTGTTGCGGTCGGCCAGCAATTGCGAGGGCGCTTTCGAGGAAGACGAGCGTTTTGTCCAGCTGCTGCTCACCTCTCCGGAATGCGGTTGGCTGTCCATCTGCCCCCCCCCCGAACTCCAAAGACTCCGTCATTGGATTTCACCATTCACCAAAGGCGAGGTCCCCGTGCCGAATGACAGAAACGCCCCCAGCCGGGCCTTCGCCAAGCTCGTTGAAACGGAGCTGCGCTTGGGGCGGCGGATTCAACCGGGCGAAGTTTGCGTGGATTTGGGCGCCTCGCCGGGCGGATGGACCTGGGTTGCCCGGCAGCGCGGCGCCCGGGTCATCGCGGTGGACCGGTCGCCGTTGCGAGACGACCTCATGAACGATTCCGCGGTGACGTTTGTCCGCGGAGATGCCTTCGGCTACGAGCCAGCACGGCCGGTGGATTGGCTCGTTTGCGATGTCATCGCGGCACCGGAGCGGAGCGTCGAACTGGTGCTGGAGTGGGCGCGACGACGCTGGATGCGTCACTTCGTGGTCACCATCAAGCTGCGGGTGGGGGATCATCCGAAGCTGGATCGCCTGAAGGCGGAACTGCCTGCTTGGTCGGACGACTGGTATCTGACCCATCTCAGCGCCAACAAACACGAAGCCTGTGTGTTTGGCACCGTGCGCGATTCCGACCCGGTCAGCCCTTGATCCAAAGCCGCTTCCAACCCTCGGGCCCGAGGCGGCGCATGGTGGCGATGTTGTCCTCGTAGATGCTTTCGGGCCGGGAAAAAGACTTCAAGGCCGCTTCCAAGCTGGCTTCTCGAAGCAAATGCAGTGTTGGAAACGGACTGCGGTTCGTGAAGTTGGTCACATCGTCCGCCTCGGTTCCGGCAAACTGGTAGGCCGGATGAAAGCTGGCGATCTGGATTTCACCAACGAGTCCAAGCTCATCAAGGCACGCCTCGGCTGAATCGAGAAACGCGTTGAACTCGAGGAAGTCCGCGAATATCTGGGGGACCATAAGCAGGGTCGTCTCCATCACCTCCGGATCGGCTGAATGCAGGAATCGCAATTCGGACCGCAGATCGGCCAACACCTGATCCCCGTTGTCGGCGGAGCTGACGCAGTAGCGGATCCGGTTCCGCACATGCACAGATTTGGCAAACGGACACAGGTTGAGCCCGATGACCGCCTTTTCCAACCACTCCCGCGTGGCGTTGATGACAGTCTGTTCGTCCGGATTGGCTGCCTGCGGCATACGCCGAGTCTAGCGGGCTGCCGTTCGACTGGCACCGGCAATTCCACCGGAATCTCCCCTGCAAAGGGCTGGGACAGCTGCCCCGAAATCGCCATGCTCTGCGCCGCGGTCAGGGAATATCACCCTATGAGCCACCACGCCGACAAACTCGCGAATCGCATCCTGCTGGGAATGGCCTCCGGGCTGATTCTCGGCGCGCTCCTCCGATTTCTATTCCCGCACGTGGATGGGCTGGAGTCGGGCGCGAAGTGGCTCACCACCCAGCTGTTTGACCCGCTGGGGCAGGTGTTCCTGCGGCTTCTTTTCTTCGTCATCGTTCCGCTGGTCTTCGCGTCCCTGGCGTTGGGCATCGTGCAACTCGGCCGTTTGGACCGCCTCGGCCCCCTCGCTGGCCGGACTTTTGCCCTGTTCGGATTCAACATGGCCATCGGGGTGGCCTTGGGATTGGTGTTCATGAACCTCGTCAAACCCGGAACCAAACTCGACCCGGCGACCAGGAGCCGGATTGAGGCGAACTTCGCGGGCGACATCGCGAAGCAGAAGGCCCGATCCGCCGAAGTCACCGCGGAACCGACCCGCCGTCCGCTGGCCTGGCTGGTGGACACGTTCATGCCGCAGAATGTGCTGCAGGCGGTGGTGGGCACGGAACGCCGCCGCATCGGGGACGTGCTCCCGCTCATCCTGTTCGCCCTCCTGATCGGTGCCGCCGGAACGACCCTGGCCGAGCAGCATCAAAACGCCTTGCGCACGGGTCTGGAGACGGTGGCCAACTTGATGACCCGAATCGTCGGCTGGGCGCTGCAGCTCGCTCCGTTCGCCGTCGCCGCCATGATTTTCAGCGTAATCGTGAATGTGGGTCTCGACTTCCTGAGCGCACTGCTGCTGTTTGCCGGGCTGTTGGTGGCAGTGATGGCACTGCACTGCTTCGGGACCATGTCACTGCTGCTGAAGCTTCTCACCCGCCGCTCCCCGGCCGAATTCTTCCGGGCGATCAGGACCATCCTGATCACCGCTTTTTCCACCAGCTCCAGCAACGCAACGTTGCCCACTTCCATCCAGATCAGCCGGGACAAACTGGGCGTTTCAGCCCCCGTGGCCGGCTTTGTCCTGCCGCTGGGCGCCACCATGAACATGAGTGGAACCGCCCTTTACGAAGGCTGCGTCGTGCTGTTCATCGCGCAGGTATACGGCGTGGACCTGGCCGTCGGCCAACAGCTCCTGCTGCTGTTCCTCACCGTCCTCAGCGCCGTGGCCGTGGCCGGCATTCCCGGCGCCTCCCTGCCGTTGATCGTCGGTTTGCTCGCCAATTTCAATATACCTGCCGAGGGCATCGCCCTCGTGCTCGGTGTGGACCGCATTCTCGACATGTGCCGCACCACGCTGAATGTGGCGGCTGACATTGTGACGGCGGTGATTGTGGACGAACAGACCCGCCCTCCGGATCAGGGTTCGACCGTCTGAAGATACTTAAACTTGCCCTCCTTCACCGTGATGATGACTGCGGATTTGGAGGCATCGCGCTGGGCATCCAGCGTGGTTTTGCCGGTCACACACGAGAAATCCCGCGTCGCCGCCAAAGCCGCCCGGACTTTGGCACCGTCGGTTGAGCCGGCACGTTTCATCGCGTCGGCCAGCACCATCGCCGAATCATAGCCGAGCGCCGCCATCGCATCGGGAATCTCACCGGTGAACTTGGCTTTGAACGCTGCCACGAACGCCTGGACCTTCGGATCGGCCGCCTCCGGGGAATAATGTGTGGAGTAAAACGTGTTCTCCAGCGCCTGCGCCCCGGCGATCTGGATCAGCTCAGGCGCTTCCCAGCCGTCACCACCGAACAGCGGCACGGTGATACCCAGCTGCCGGGCCTGCGCCACGATGAGCCCCGCCTCGTTGTAGTAGCCGGGAACGAAGATCCCCTCGACGCCTGCGGCCTTGATGGCGGTGAGCTGGGCTTTGAAATCCTTGTCGCCGCCGGCGTATTTCTGCTCCAAGGCAATCTGGCCGCCTGCGGCGGTGAACCCTTCGCGGAAGAATTTTGTCAGGCCGTCGCTATAGGCGGACGCCACATCGGAGAGGATCGCCACTTTCTTTGCCTTCAGCGTCTTGGCGGCGAAATCCGCCATGACCTTGCCCTGGAAGGGGTCGATGAAGCAGACCCGGAACACGAAATCGCCCACTTCGGTCACCTTGGGGTTGGTCGAGGACGGCGAGATCATCGGTATGCCCGCCTGCTGGCAGATCGGGGCGGCCTCCAGCGACCTTCCGGAGGCGACTTCACCCAACACGGCGACAACTTTGTCCCGGCTGATGAACTTCTTCACGATCGTCGCCGATTCGCCCGCGGTGGAGCGGTTGTCCTCGACCAGATGCTGGATCTGTTTGCCCAGCACACCGCCGGACTTGTTGAGCTCCTCGATGGCGAGTTCGGTGCCCTTGTGCGACGACTGGCCAAAGGCCGCTTCCTTGCCCGTCAGCGAGGCAAACTCGCCGATCACGATCTTGTCTGCACCGCCGGCCGCCGCGCCGCCATTCCCGGCACCGCCGGATTCGGCTGGCTTGCAACCGGCGACCAAGGCGACGGCAGCCGCGAGCGCGGCGAGGAATGCACGACGGGGAGTGGGGAAATTCATGATGCGAGAAACGGTGTGGAAAGCGAGCGGCTCAGCGACGCGAACCGTAGAAAGCCGGCCGGGAACGTCAAAGGGGCATTTGCCGGAATCCGCTGCGGCCGGCCGCGGCGCCCTTGCCACCGGGCCGATTCTGCACCTAACTCCCACGCAAATGGACCCCGTTGTCATAGGCCTGCTCGGATCGCTGGGCGCTGTGGTCGGACTGCTGGTGTTCTTCGTCTTCATCTATCGGCGCCACCTGCGAGCGATGCGCCGGGCCGGGCGCGGCCTAGACCCGCTTTCCCCGCTGACCACCGCCCGGCGCAGGGCGGTGCCGTTCCAGATGCCGCCGCGGTGGCTGGCAGTGAAGTCTTCCAACACCTTCGCCATCCGGGAGCTCCTGGGTCTGCCCGGCGAGGCAGGACCGGCCTGGTCCGACGCCTTGGCCCGCAGCCGGGAACGGCGGTTCTTCGTTTCTCCACCAGTGGACGGCTGGACGCTGGTGATCGGGGCCTCGGTGCCCGATCCCAGCCAGGATGTGGATGAAGCCTTCCGTTTCCTGACGGGTTTTTCCGCCGCCATCGGGGAGGTGCAACTTTTCCTGTGTGACCGCGTGCTCAGCTTCCATGGTTGGGCGCGGCTGAAGATGGGTAGCGTGGTCCGGGCGTATGCCTGGGCCGGCACGACCCAGTGGAATCAGGGATCCATGACCATCGAGGAACGGCTCCTGGGCCTGCGCTGCCGGTCCTACGGGGAGGAGGCGGAACCGCCGGCCTATGGGGAAACCTCCCCGGACCAGCAGAATGCCGACCGCGTGGTGCTTCTGGCCCGGCGTTGGTCCGTGGACCCGGTCGCCGTGAGCGAAATCCTGCTCCAACAGGAGGCCGAGGCGGCCGACGGGCCGACCCGGGACAACGTCTGACCGGGCGAAAAGTTGACACACCCGGCTAGCGGGCCGGGCCAATCTGCGTCACGCTCCCGTCACCGTGCCTGCAGACAAGTCGCCCGCCCATTGGATAGCGTTCACCGCGTTCGTGCTGATTGCACTCGCGCTGGACCTCGGGGTCTTTCATCGCGACAGCCGCAAGGTCACCTTTCGCGAGGCGCTTACATGGACCGGGATTTGGGCGGCCTGCGCGTTCGGTTTTGCGTTCTTCGTCGCCCCCCGCGCGATCGACAGCTGGCAGCGCGGCGACACGGCCACCTTCATCACCGGCTATCTCGTCGAGATCTCGCTCTCGATGGACAACGTGTTCGTGATCGCGCTGATCTTCCGCTACTTTGCGGTCCCGCCGGAATGGCAGCACCGGGTCCTTTTCTGGGGCATCACCGGTGCCCTCGTCATGCGCGGCGTGATGATCCTCGCCGGGGCGGCCCTGATCGCGCAGTTCCACTGGACGCTTTATCTCATGGGAGCATTCCTGATCTACACCGGGTTCAAGATGTTCCGGGCCAGCGGCAATGATGACGCGGTGGAACCGGACAAGAATCCGGCCGTGAAGCTGGTCCGGCGGCTCTTCCCGATGACCCAGAAGTTCGAGGGGGAAAACTTCGTCGTCCGGCACGGGAACCGCACCCTGCTGACCCCGCTGGCCTTGGTGCTGGTCATGGTCGAGACCACTGACGTGGTGTTCGCCTTGGACTCCATCCCCGCGATCTTCGGGGTCACCAAGGACCCCTTCCTTGTTTTCACCTCCAACGTCTTCGCCATCCTCGGGCTGCGTTCCCTCTATTTCGTGCTGGCAAGCATGATGGGCTATTTCAGCCTGCTCAAATACGGGCTCGCCCTCGTGCTGGTGTTCATCGGGGCCAAGATGCTCGGCGAGCATTGGCTCAAGCAGTGGCTGGGCGACCAACTGACCAATGTCTCGCTCGGCTTCGTGGTGGGGATTATCCTCACCTCCATGATCGGTTCCATCATCCTCGGCCGGCTCGAACGGCGCACCAACGCGGCGGAGAACGCGCCATGAAGCACCGCTGGCTCGTCGCCGAACCCCAGCCGCTGCTTACCCGCCCGCTTTCCGAACAGCTCAAGGTCAGTCCGCTCCTCGCCCAGTGCCTCGTCAACCGGGGCCACACCGATCCGGCCCGCGCCGGCACGTTCCTCGAACCGCGCCTCAAGGCCCTCGCGGACCCCTTCCTGCTCCCCGACATGGCGGTCGCGGTGGAGCGGCTCTTCGCCGCCCGCGCCGCCCGCGAACCGCTGGTGATCTTCGGCGATTACGATGTCGATGGCGTCACCGCCACCACGATCCTCGAAACCGGCCTGACCGCCCTGGGCTGGACCGTTCACCACTACCTCCCGCACCGCATGGATGAAGGCTACGGCCTGAGCCAGGCCGGCGTGGAGAACTGCCTCGGACGCTTCCAGGTCAACCTGCTGCTCGCCGTGGACTGCGGGTCCACCGCGGTCAGCCAAATTGCCTGGCTCCGTGACCAGGGAGTGGACGTCCTGGTGCTGGACCATCACCAGGTCAGCGATCCCGCCCCGCTGGCGGTGGCGTTGGTCAACCCGCAGCGCGCCGCCCCCGGAGCCCCCAACTTCCGCGAGCTCTGTTCGGCCGGACTCGCCTTCAAGCTCCTGCACGCGGTCCTGAAACACGGCCGCGCCCTCGGACTCGCCGCGTTCGATCGCGCCGATCTCAAGGAACACCTTGACCTCGTGGCCCTCGGCACCATTGCGGATCTCGTCCCGCTGGTCGGCGAAAACCGCATCCTGGTCACCGCCGGCCTGCAGCGGCTGGAGACCACCCGCCGGCCCGGCATCGTCGCGCTCAAGGAAGTCTCCCAGACCCGCTCGCCCATCGGCGTTTACGAGGTCGGCTTCCAGCTCGGCCCGCGCCTCAACGCCGCCGGTCGGTTGGAAACCGCGGAGGCGGCGCTTGACCTGCTGCTGGCACCGGACGAGGCGACTGCGCTGCCCATTGCCCAAGCCCTCGACGCCACCAACCGCGAACGCCAGACCATCGAGAAGCAGATGGCCGACGATGCGGTGGGGGTGGTCCGGTCCAAGTTCCGGCCCGAGGAACACTTCGTGATCGTCGAGGGGCACCTTCACTGGCACATCGGTGTGGTCGGCATCGTCGCCTCCCGGGTGCTGCGGGAGTTCTACCGCCCCACCATCATTCTCGGGGGCGATAACGAGCATTGGCGCGGTTCCGGCCGCAGTGTCGCCGGCTTTGACCTCGCCGCCGCCCTGCGCGAATGCGACGACCTGCTCGTCCGCCACGGCGGCCACGCCATGGCCGCCGGCGTCACCATCCAGCCGGACAAGGTGGACGCCTTTCGCCAGCGCCTGAATGAGGTGGCCAAGCGCAGCCTCGGCAACGACACGATGATTCCCGAACTGCGCCTCGACGCCATCGTGCCCCTGCGGGACCTGACCATCGAGGCCGTCACCGAACTCCAGAAGCTCGCCCCGTTCGGCCAGCAGAACCCGGCCATTCAGATCTGCATCCCGTCGGTCACCAATGCTCTCAGCCCGCAAAAACTGGGCCGCGGCCAGCAGCACTGGCGCTTCCGAATCACCGACGGGGTCGCCCAAATGGACGCACTGTGGTGGGGCGCCGTGACCGAAGGACTGCCCGTTCCCACCGGCACGTTCGACGTCGCCGCGGTTCCCCAGGTCGAGGAGTTCAACGGCCGGCGAATGGTCCGCCTGCGCTTCCTCGCGTGGCGGCCCGCGGCCGCAGCTCAGTGAAAACAAAAAGGCGCCCGGAAGGGCGCCCGGCAAACATTTCCACTGTGGGGCTGGTCACTTCACCGCCAGTTCCACCACCGCCTCGGCGCCCTTCCCGGCGCCGACTTCGACTTCAAAGGTCTGGTTGCCGGCCTTCAGGTGCGCGACCTCCACCGTGTATTTCCCCGGCGGCAGTCCGGCCGGCAGCTCGAACTCACCCTTCGCATCGGTCACCGCGAAGAACGGATGCTCGACCACATGCAGATAGGCGATCATCCACGGGTGCACGTTGCACGCGAGCCGCACCATCTCCGGCTTGTCGAAGACCTTCTCGTTCACCTGCCCCGCATTGGCTTGGGCGAAGTTGAACCCTTTGTTCGCCTTGGTCGTGGCATTGACGTTGTGCATGAAGGGATCCGAATTCCGGATGTCAAACTTCTGCCCGGCCATGACGGCACTGATGAAGGGCTCATACATGCAGCCGAGCTGATCAATGAGCGGCTTGGTCGAAGGTGTCGGAAATGACCCGGTCAGTCCCTGTTTCACAGTGATCAGCGCGTTGGCCAGCCCCCCGTCGGCTCCGACCACGTAATTGCGGGTCGTGACCTGGGCGGCGGCGTTGGCCTTGCCGCAGTTCGCATCCGCCTTGAGCGCGCCAATCGGTTTCTCCGCGGGCGGCGTGCCCTTGAGCACGACCCTGCCCTTCACTTTTCCGTCAGCCGTCGCCTTGACCACCGGGGCCGCGGCCGTGGCCGCCACCGGCGCCGCTTCGGCCGGCTTGGTTTCGGCCGGAGCCGGCTTGGCCTCCGCCTTGGGCGCTTCCGCCACCGGAGTCGCCGCCGCGCCGTGTGCCCCGGCCTTGGCCACTTCCCTCGTCAACATCACCACCCGGGTGTCGTTGGTGATGATCGGACGCGGCCGGGCGGCCGGTTCGTGGGCGAACTGCTCTGCCGGCCGGCTGCCGGAGAAGTAAATGGTGGCTCCCAGTGCCACCAGCAGCAGGGCGGCGATCAGGATCAGCAACGGGTCGGACAGCGGTGACTTGCGGTCGGCAGAATTCGACATGGCGCGCGGAGAATCGGCCGGCTGGCCCGGCCTGCAAGTCCCGACTGGCTGGGCGGCATCCAGGGTGAGCATCTGGACCTCAGAACCTCCAGTTCGGACGACGGTCTTTCGGGGGGGCGCCGGGAGGGCGGGCTTTCCTGCCCGCCCCGCGAGCGCCGTGGGAGCGAGCGGTCGGGTTGGACAGGAGGCACGGTCATTTCTGCGGCGGACTGGAAAGTCCGCGCTCCCGGCCGCGAGCCCACGCCAGCATGGCGGAATAGATGCATCCACACTCAGGGCACACGTCCGGACAATGCCCCCAGTGGAACAGTCGCCTCAGCTATCGCTTCCGCGGCAGGCGCTCTCGCCTACCGTTCACAATGACAAGCGCGCCGAATCCACCCCGTCGCCCGATTTCCGCCCTCGCCCCTGCCCCCGGCCGATGACAGGCTTGGCGCACGTCACATGAAGTCCTTCCCCGCCCTCTTCGCCGGCATCTTGCTGGCCACGCCCGGCTTCGCCGCCGAACCGCTCAAGACCGGCAACAACGCCGAAGCCCAACCCCGCACGCCGGCCGAGCAGCAGGCGTCGTTCACCGTGCCGGCCGGATTCACGGTGGAACTCGTCGCCAGCGAGGAAACGGGCCTGCCGAAGCCCATCAACATCGCCTTCGACGACGCCGGCCGCATGTGGTCCATGACCGCCACTGAGTATCCCCGCGACCAGGAACCCGGCATCTGGCAGACGGCCGGCAAGGACCGCGTGGTCGTCTTCGACCAACCGCTTGGCCCCGGTCCCCACACGGCCCGCACCTTCGCCGACGGCATGGTGATGCCCATGAGCGTGCTGCCCTACCGCAACGGCGCCATCGTTGCCCAAGGTCCCGAGATGCTCTTCCTCGATGACACCGACGGTGATGGCCGGGCCAACCGCCGCTCGGTGCTCCTCCACGGCTTCGGCGTGCAGGACACCCACACGCTGCCGCACCAACTGGAGTTCCTCCCGGGCAACTGGATCGTCTTCTCCCAGGGCGTGCTCAACAACGGCACCGCCGTCACCGCCACCGGCAAGCAGGTGAACTTCGACAAGACCGTCGTCGCGCGCTTCCGGGCGGACGGCTCGGACCTCGAAGTCATCGGTGCCGGCCTGAACAACATCTGGTGCTGGGCGCAGGACCGCACCGGGCACGTCTTCATCCACGAGGCCAATGACCTCGGTTACAGCCTCGTCCACTTCGAGCGCGACACGACTTACCCGAGCTTCATCAAGCGCCTCGTCCATCCCGATTCGCCCTACCATCCGCCCACCGCGCCGAACCTCAGCCTCGGCGGCACCGGCTTCTCCGGTCTGGCGATTTCCGACGACCGCGAAGGTTCCTTCCCGAACCCGTGGCACAACGTGATCTTCGTCGCGAACCCCATCACGCGGCGCATCAACACCGTTTCCGCCACCCGCGGCGCGAACGGCGTTTATCGCTTCGAGCAGTTGCCCGACCTCGTTTCGACCGACGACGATTTCTTCCGCCCGGTCGCCATCCGCTTCGGCCCCGACGGCTGCCTCTACATCGTGGACTGGTATAACCGCATCATCTCCCACAACGAAATCGACCGGAACCACCCCGCCCGCGACAAGACCCGCGGCCGCGTCTGGCGCGTGCGCCACGAAAGCCAGACCCGCCGCTCCGCACCCAACGTCGCCGCCGCGCCCAACCGCGCCCTGCTGAAGCATCTGCAATCGCCCTCCACCTGGGAGATGCGCGCCGCCTGGCACCAGATCGTCCAGCGCAACGCCCGCGAACTCATCCCCGCGATCGGTGCCCTCGTCCGCGACGCGCGCCAGGCCGACGACCTCCGCATCCACGCACTGTGGTGCCTCGAAGGTCTCGGACACTATCAGGGCGCCATCTACCGCGACCTGCTCGCCAGCCGCAGCGAAGATCTCCGCCACGAAGCCGTCCGCGCGCTGTCCACCGTGCGCCCGCCGCTCAAGGACGCCTTTGCGCTGCTCCAGGAACTCACCGACGAGCCGACCTTCCGCGTGCGCTGGGAAGTCCTCCGCTTCTTCCGCGATCACCCGGAACCGCTCGCCGCCGAACACCTCGCCTGGCTCCGCCGCTGGCGCACCACGCCCAACTTGAAGGACACCGTGAAGGGCTGGGAACGCGACTACCTCGCGCCCGGCGGCACCTACGAAAGCGCCTTCCAAAATCTCCTGCTGCAAATGGTCGAGGAGAAGGGCCGCGGCAAAGTCGCTGCGCCGTCGTCCAGCCGTTGGACGCAGGTCGTCGCCCGCCATCCCGGCAAAGACCCCGCTGAGAAACGCCAGGTAAATGCCCGCATTGCCCGGCTCACGCAACGTGTGGACGCCGCGCCCCAGGCCGACCTCGCGCGTGGTCAGGCCGTGTTCCAGGCCACCTGCGCGGCGTGCCACTCTACGCGCAATGACGGCACCGGCTTCGGCCCGCCGCTGGCCGGCTCGAAGAACCGCACCACGGAAGCCGTGCTCACCTCCGTGCTCGATCCCAGCCAGGCCATCGAGGGCGTCTTCCGCACCTACCACGTCGAGACCAGCGACGGCGAAACCTACGAAGGCTTCTTCGGCGACGAGACGGCCGACGCCCTCACCGTGCGCTTCGCCGGCGGCACCCGGCAGGTCATCCCCGTGAAGAACATCAAGGTCGCCGGCTACGTGGACGGCCAGTCCGTCATGCCTGAAGGCCTGCTCGACGCCCTTACCGACGACCAGGTCGTGGACCTCGTCCGCTACGTGCAGTCGTTAAAGTAAGCGGAGCTGGAGCTGGCAACCTCGTGCTTCCCCGCCGCGAGTCTTACGATTGCTCGAACAAAGCCCGCAACGCTTTGGGATCGGTCGTGTAGTGGGCGTCGTGTTCGAACTGGGTCTTTCTGGCCGACAGGTGGAAATGCTCCCGCACGGCGGCTTTCAGGGCCGGGTCGTGCAGTCGGGCATCCATGAGGACGGCGAAGCGGCCTTCCTGACGGCGATACACCACGCGACCACGCGGTAGCTCGAAGTATTCCCGGCGGCGCAACCGTGGATGCTGCCGTTCCAGTTCTGGCCAATAGTCCACATGGTCCAGCGGGCCGTTCACGCAGTCGCCGTAATCCAGCCCTTCACTGAGTGGAACCGCGTGGGCGTGAATCGTCGTGCCCTCGACCCAGAAGATGCCGACTGAGGCTTCGGCGGCAGCGGAGTAGCTTTCCATTCCTTGCAATAGCCTTGGTTGAATGATCGCCCCTGCGCGCAGCGCAATACCGGCTCAGTGTGACTTGGGATTCAGGAGCGAACCTGGTGGAACTGCCCGCTCTTGCTCCTGAGAGGTCTTTTCCAACGTCCATTTCGATTCGTTCACATCTCCAAACGACAGAGTGAACTCAGGGCTCGGCAGATCCTTAGCCAGCTTAACTCCCGCATTCACCTTACTGACAATGGCGCGAAGCTTTTTGGCTTGTTCAACGCTCATGTCGGGCGAGCCACTGCCGGCAGGATTGCAATCCTTGCCGAAGTATGGTGCCGCAAGGATCAGGTGCATGTGTTTGGGTTCAAACGGCTCGATATTGAGGTGCTGATTGAGTTCCGGCTGCAAAGCACTCCAGCAACGCAAGAGTTGAAGCCCGTAGCAGATGGCTTCGACCAATGCCATCAGGGGTGTATCTCTTCCCTCTGCCTCGCCATTCTTCAGCCCTTTCTTGAGTTCGACGATCTCGACCAACCCGCTTTTTGGAGAAAAGCACACCAAGTCGGCCCTCAAAAGGCCTTCAGCATCAGCGCACAGTGGAAGCTCATAGGTGAGCTGCTTTTCCGCCCGCAGCGACATGTAAAGCCTCCAGTTGAGCCGATGTTCTGGATCAGACGGCTCGGAGCGGATTCCCCACGGATTGGGATACTCCACTGGCACCTGTCCGCGGCGACCAGTGTCTCCGGCTTTCTTTCTCAAACTGAGCTTAAAATTTGAAGGCCGTGGCGGCGGTGACGCAAAGTCCGCGAGACTGTGTTGGGTCCAGCCTTCCAAAAACTCACGTCCACATACCTTTCCATCTTTTGATTCGGTCAGCTGGTCCAGCCCCCTTGTTTCCCAGAATGACTTGTGATTCCACCCCCCTTGTTTTGAGCGAACATCACGCTCAATCTGCAATACGGTTTGCCATGTCACAGTGTCCCGGGTGATCGGAAGACCTCCATCGCCACAGAGAATGCTCTTTTCGCTCTCTTTGCTCATAAAATCAGGGGCTGGCCGTTGTTGAGTCGCACGCAGTTGGCGAACTCTGCATCCAAGATGCCGGCCGCGCGGGTGTGTATCGGGATGATTCGGACCGGGTTCAGCCGCTGCAACAGCGCTTTCAGGCTTTCGGCGTTGATGTGCCCGCCAACGTGAATGGCACGGGTTTTCACGCCGGCCGCTTCCAAGGAACGTTCGACTTCCTTTCCTCGCGGCAGCTCCCGGTAACCCTGCCAGTAACCGTAGAATCGAGTGCTGCCCGCCGGCATTCGGCCCTCAAAGAGATCCCCCAGATAACGGTCCCGCCAGACAACAGCGTAGCGTCCCGGGTCTTGCCGTAGGTCCGCCAAGGGCAGCCGTTGGCGGTCATACAGCCCACGCCAAGTCTTGTTTGGTCGCGACTGGCTGAACTCACGGACCGGAAGTTCCAAGGCGCGGAAGCGGGCCGTGTCGGTCAGGGATGGCATGCCCTCGCGGCGGAGGATGTGCAGCACATAGGCTGCGTAGGGGTCGAGGACCAGGATTCGCCCGGCGGCGTGGCAGGCTCCAATCCAGGTCCGGAAGCGTTCCACATTGACCGCGGAGAAACTCGCTAGGGCCAAACCCGGACACGCCTTCAGCTCCCCTGCCAATCGCTGCTCCAAATCCAGCTCGGTCTTCTGCTCCGTGTGTGGACGGTCGAGCGTGGTGCCTTCGGTGAGCACGGCATCCAACGGGCGATTTCCTACCGCGCGAAACAGGGGCTCCAACGGCTCACGGTTGCGTCCGTGAGTGCGCAGATCGCCCGTGTAAAGCAGGCGTTTGCCACCGGCTTCCAGCAGGAAGGCCAAGGCGCCGTGGACGCTGTGGTCCACCGGAATCGACGTCACGGTAATGTCCCCCAACTGCGTTGGCCGCATCTCCTTCACCGTAACAGCCACCGACTTGAGATTTGGACCTTGGCGGACAAAGCCACGCAGCGCATTCAACATCTGGCTGGTGCCCTTGCTCAGCCACACGGGCGGCAGAGGCCTCAACCGATCCATCAGCCCGAAGTGATCGCAATGGGCGTGGGACAACAGCAGGGCGTCCAACGGTTCGGTGAGGTCCAGCGTGCGAGGCACCACGGCTGGCACAGTTTCGTCTGGCGAATTGGGCAAGGGCACACCGGCATCCAGCAGGAGGCGCGTCCGTCCATGCCGCACTTCCACGCAGTTGCCGCCAATGGTGTCTGCTCCCTGGTGAATCGTGAGTTCCATGAGTTCAGTCGAGGGCCACGCGTCGCAGTTGGCGCAGGGTTCGTTCATCGGTTTCCGGCGGCCAGCCCAGAATCTTGAGAGCAGCGATCACCCTTGCCTGACCACGCAAGCCAGAGGCGGTCAGCTCCCGCCAGACGTGTTGCAGTGCCTCCGCCCTGGCCAGCTTGTCCCGTCGCTGTTCCGTCAGGGCCGTGCCCTGACGTCGGCGCCGGCCCAGTTGGTGGAGCTGGGTGACCGCCGGCCAACGCAGATCCCGTTTGGGGTCGAGGCTCCAGTAATTGGGCACAAAGATCATCGTCCCGAAGGGCGTCAGATTCACCGTGGGTTTCAACAGCAACGGCCGGTCGCCATGCATCCCATACAGCGACCAGCGGTGGCAAAACGTGTCGAATAACCGCTGCCGAGCCACCGGTGCGCCTTTGCCCGGCTGATCCAACCAAGTGCGATAGCCCCGTTCCGACACCGGACTGCGGCGCACCACCGAGCCTCGCTTCAGGAACGGCTTCATGCCCGGCATCCTTTTCAGCCGGGTCCAGGAGTCTTGGAACTCCCGGTTCTGGCTCAACGCCGCTTCCGCCTCGTCGAACTTGTGCCCAGCGGTCAGAAACTGCCGGTAATCCCCCGTCCGCACGGACTCGGCTTCATGCTTCCGGGCGATCTCGCAGGCGGCCGGATCCGGCGGTTCCCCCAGCCAATCCAACAAGATGCCGAGAGCCGATTCAGGGGCCGACCGCCGGGCCGTTGACTTAAGCCAGTCCTCCGCCACGGCCACCAAGTCCACCGGCCAAAGGCACAGCGGCACCGTCAACCACGCCTCCAGTTGGGTGAGTTCCCTCGGCGTGCGCTGTCCTGCCAGCTCCCGGCGTCTTGCCAAGCGTTGCTGGACCGGTCGAAGGCGGTCCGCCAGCCACGGGAACGGGTTGGTCTGGGGGAATGGTGAGGACATTGGTTTGCGGACACTTGATTAACACACCGGCACGACGAGGCGAGGACAGGAATTGGGGACAAATGCGCTCCGTGACCGGCGCTGGGATTTCGGGCATTGCTGGTTCATGCCGTCGCCACGCCATCCACCGCAAATCCAGTGGGCCATTCCGGGAGTCCTGGCCCGTTCCAGCCGACCAGGGAACCCAGCAGAAGACGTCGCCGCGGATGACGTGGAGGCTTGGATCGAACGGGCTCAATGGCTGGGAATCCGGACGATCATCAGCTTCCTCACGGATGCCGAGGTCGAAGCCTACTATGCCAACCTGGCTGTCCCGTTGCACCAAGCCTACCAACTCGCCGGGTTCACCGTGCTTCGGCTTCCACTGGACGACCCTTGGAATGAAGCAGCCAACCAGGCGGCCTTGGCTCAGCTGCTCGCCGCGCTGCCCCACTTGCCTTCTCCCTGGCTGGTGCATTGCAGTGCCGGCGTTGACCGCACGGGATTCGCCGTCAGGCATCTGGTGCATCACCTCCAATCAGCCGGCGATCAGCCTAGGCATCCATGAAGTGGCTGCGCTTGCTGCTCCGCAGGCTGCAGGGCCTGTGGCGGCCACGCCGGCGGCCTGCCCCTGGAATGACCCAACTGCGACGACGCATCGGTCGTCTGATTGAAGGCCGGCTCAGGCAAAGTGCCTACTGCCTGTGGGGCGACGCAGCGGTGCTCCGCGCGTTCCGGGCTCCGGGCGGCACCGCGTGGGCCAGACGGCACAGGTGGCGCGTTCGTTGGGATTCGGTTCTTGGTCTTATCGTGGTGACGAGACTGGTTCGCAGGCGAGTTCGCGGCGGAGTCCGGGACTTGGCCTGGGTTACAGCTTGGCACTCCCACCCGCACGAAACTGCGTCGGCGTCACCCCGGTCAGGGCGCGGAAGGTCCGGGTGAAGGCGCTGTGGTCGTAGAAGCCGCAGGCCAGCGCGATGGCGGCCACGGTCTGTTCCGTCTCGCGCAGCAGGCGCGACGCGGCGGCGACGCGGGTCTTCGCGATGAACTGGCTGGGGGTGAGCCCGAAGAACCGTTTCATCAGGCGCGCAAACCGGGGCGGCGCCAGTTGGGCGCGCCGGGCCAGGGCCGAGGGCGTGACGGGTTCGGCGAGGTGGTTCTCGAAATGTTCGAGCGCGGCGGCGAACTCGACGGGGATTTCGCGGGTGCCGATGGGCGCCCGCACGTCCCGCGAGATGCCGATCAGGCCGATGATCTTCCCGGCGGCATCGCGCATCGGCAGCTTGGTGGTAAGGCACCAGCCGGGCTTGTGCGGGGTGGACCAGTGGAGTTCGAGGTGGTCCAGGAGCGGGCGGCCGGTCCGCAACACGGCGGCGTCCTGCGCGGCCGGGATGCGGCCAAAGTCACCGGGACAGATCTCGCTGGGCCGCTTGCCGAGCACCTGGGACTTGTGGCGCAGCCCATGCCGTTCGACCAGCGAGGTGTTGACCACCCGATACCGCCCCGCCGCATCCTTGATGAAGAACGCCACGTCCGGCGCCTGGTCAAAGAGGCTTTCCAACAGCGCGACGTCCACCGGCGCCGGCCCACCGGAAACGGCGGCGGCGAGCGGCTTCTCTGGGCGAGTTTTCACGGCTGGGTGTCATTCAACTCCAAGACGGCGGATGGGGCCAAACGTAAAACCTGTCCCGTGACAGCACTCCCTTCCCGCAGCCCGGCCCGCTGGCGCTTCCCGGCCACCGTCGGGTCCCTTGAAGGCTGTCCCACTACGACCTGCGCGGCAGCCCAAGCTGCTGCAGTCCAGCATGACCGAGTCTCAGCCGATTTCAGCGATCCTCGGCGAGCAGGTGAGGCGCGAAGGGACAAATTGGCGCCCAGCACCCGGCCGATGGGTTTCCTGAGCCTGTTGGCAGCGCTAATCGTTCCCAGCCTCGTGCTCGGAGCCGCCGAGCCCACCCCCGATTCTGTTTCCATGAACAAGCCCGCAGCGGCCGAGGCTCCTGCCAGTTCCGCTTCCGCGGCAGCCGGGGGCAAACTCAGTTTTCCCGGCATCGCGATCAACCTTGAGGAGCGTTGCGTGGATGTGGAGGCGTCGGTCTGCCTCCCTCATGGAATGCTGGAATTGGTGGCCTGCACCAAAGGCACCAAGGAGCACGAGTCCATCGTCGCGACTGAAGCCAAGCCGAGGCACATTCACGCGGCGTTGTTGCTGTTGGGCGCCAAACCGGGAAGTCCGGCAACCCGCCAGCCGCTCGGGGATCAAGCCGAGCGCTGGATTGACGTTCCGCCCCATGGCGGTCCGGTGGACGTGTTCCTGGTGCTCAGCGGCAAAGAGGGAAAAATGGCCGAGCACCCCATCAGTGATTTCATCGCCCCCTCCAGCAGGAGATCCGACGACTCCGCTGCTGCGGACCAGAAGGCCAGATTCCCGACGCATACCTTCCTCTTCGCCGGGTCCGTTTTGTCTGGTGACGGGCCGGGGCCTCGCCGATACGAGAGCGACCAAAGCGGACATGTGATCTCGCTCTCGACCTTCGGCGACGAGTTGCTGTGCCTGCCGGCGATTCACAGCCAGGACAATGACGCGCTCATGTGGCAGGTTAACGCGACGAACCTGCCGGCCGTTGGCTCCAAGGTCACCCTAAGACTTCGCCCGCGACTTTCGCCCGCTGCGAAAGCCGCACAGACCAACCAACCACCAAAGGTAGGGACACCCCCATGAAGAGTGAACTTCTCCTGCTGGATGGCGCGACCGGCACGGAATTAAACCGGCGCGGAGTGGACACCGGCTTGCCGTTGTGGTCGGCGAATGCGCTCACCACGGATGCCGGTTTGGCGGTGTTGCGCCAGGTTCATCGGGACTACCTGAACGCGGGCGCGGACATCCTCACCGCGAACACCTTCCGCACCCATCGCCGCGCGCTGGCGGGCAAAGGGCACGACGCGCGCGAACTGACCCGGCGCGCGGTGGCGACCGCCCAAGAGGCTGTCGCTGAATTTGGAAAACCTGCACGAGTGGCTGGGGCGGCGGCCCCGCTGGAGGATTGTTATCGCCCCGACCTTGTGCCGCCCGATGACGAATGCCGCGCAGAACACTCCGAGCGTATCCAGCATCTCGTGGACGCAGGCGTTGACCTGCTGCTGATCGAGACGATGAATTCGATCCGGGAAGCCGTCATCGCGGCCAAACTGGCAACCACCACCCGCCTGCCGACCTGGGTCAGCTTTGCGTGCGACAACGAAGGCCGAATCCTGTCGGGCGAATCCGTGGCCATGGCTGCGGAGATGTTGATGCCGCTTGGCGTGAAAGCCCTCGGCGTCAACTGCGGCCCGGCCCATACCTTGGCCAAACCACTGGCCGAGTTGCGAGCGGTCTGCGGCCCCGATTTTCCGCTCATTGCCTATGGCAACATTGGCTACGCCGACGAGAAGGACGGCTGGATCAACACCGACGCCGTGAATCCGGAGGGCTACCTGCGCTACGCCCAAACGTGGCCGGCGCAGATCGTGGGTGGCTGCTGCGGCACGACGCCGGAGCATATCCGCCAGCTCAGGGCTCGCAGCAGGCTCGGCGAAACGACGACAGGATTCCGAAAACTCAACAGGTCTGAACTATGACAACACGTCTCTGCACACTCCTCCTCGTGACCCTTCTCGGTGTGCCGGCTTCCGCCGTTGCCGCGTCGAAGAGGGAGCCGCTGACGATCCCCGACTTCACGAAGGGCGATACCATTCCCGCGAAAGCGAAGCATGACTGGAACCTCGGCCCCACGGGGCTGCGCGGCTGGATGTTCAGCGACAAGATGGTGACCACCGACGCGCGGCAGATCGCCATCACCAAGGTGGACAAGGGTTCTCCCGCCGATGGTGTGTTCGTCGTGGGCGATGTCATCCTTGGGGTTGGCGGCAAACGGTTCTCCTACGACCCGCGCACCGAGTTCGGCAAGGCGGTCACCAGCGCTGAATCCGCGGTGGGCGATGGAAAACTGGCTGTGACCCGTTGGCGGGCGGACAAGGTGGAAGAAGTCGTCCTCAAGCTGCCGGTGCTGGGCAGCTACGGCGCCACCGCTCCCTACGACTGCCCGAAGTCCAAGCTCATTCTCGAGCAAGGGTGCAAGGCACTGGCCGAGAAGATGGCGAAATCCCAGCAACGCGAGGATCCAATCGTGCGTTCGCTCAATGCCCTCGCATTGCTGGCCAGCGGCGATCCCGCCTACCGCCCGCTGGTGAAAAAGGAAGCCCAGTGGGCGGCGGGCTTTTCGGATAACTCCATGCAGACATGGTATTACGGCTACGCGATGATCCTGCTCTCCGAGTATGTGATGGTGACGGGAGACCAGTCGGTCATGCCAGGATTGCGTCGCCTCGCCATGGAAGCTGCCACTGGGCAGAGCGCAGTCGGATCGTGGGGCCACAAATTCGCGAGACCCGACGGCCGCCTCAGCGGTTACGGGATGATGAATTCGCCGGGAGTGCCGCTGACCATCGGCCTGGTGCTGGCGCGTGATGCTGGCGTGAAAGACCCTGAAGTGGCTCGCGCCATCGAACTCAGCGCCCGCCTGTTGCGGTTCTACATCGGCAAAGGGGCGATTCCCTACGGCGATCATCACCCGTGGATCGAGAACCACGAAGACAACGGCAAGTGCGGCATGGCGGCGGTGCTGTTCAACCTCCTCGGCGAAAAGAATGGCGCGGAGTTCTTCTCCCGCATGAGCCTCGCCTCGCACGGACCCGAGCGCGACACCGGGCACACCGGCAATTACTTCAACATGCTGTGGGCGATGCCCGGCGTCGCCCAATCCGGACCGCACGCGACGGGGGCGTGGATGAAGGAGTCCGGCGCCTGGTATTTCGACTTCGCACGCCGCTGGGATGGCAGCTTCCCGCACCAAGGTCCGCCTGAGCCGGACCATGACAGCTTTGGCGGTTGGGATGCGACCGGTGGATACCTGCTGGCCTATGCGATGCCGTTGAAGAAGATCAACCTGACCGGCAAACGTCCGGCCATCACCCCGCAGTTGGATGCCGCCGCGGCGCAATCGCTCATCCTGGATGGCCGTGGCTGGGACAACAAGGATCGCTACAGTGTTTACGACAAGTTCAGCGACGCCCAACTCCTTGAACGCCTCGGCAGTTGGTCGCCCGTGGTCCGCGAGCGGGCGGCGATGGCGCTGGGTCGGCGCAAGGAAGTCGCCGTTGCACCCTTGGTGAAATTGCTGGAATCGCCCGCACTGTATTCCCGTTACGGCGCCTGCCAGGCCCTCAGCGCCCTGCGCGGCCGCGGAGCACCGGCCATCGAACCGTTGCGGAAAGCACTGGCCGACCAGGACCTCTGGCTGCGCATCCAGGCCGCCGAAGCGCTCGCCGACATTGGCCAGCCCGCCATGGTCGCCGTGCCGGAATTGCTTCAGCGCCTCGCCCTTGAACCCTCTCCGCAAGACCCGCGTGGCATGGAGCAGCGATTCCTCTGCTTCGCGCTCTTCGGCAAAATGCTCAAGCGCTCGCTCGACGGCGTGGACCGCGAAGCCCTCCGCAAAGCCGTCGTCGCCGGTCTCCGCAACCAGGACGGCCGCGCGCGCGGCGATGTGGGCGGCATTTACCAGCGGCTCACCTCCGAGGAACTCAAGCCTCTCCTGCCCGCCATCCTCGAAGCCATCAACACGCCCGCGCCAAGCGGAGAAATGTTTGCCGATGGAATCCGTGTCGAAGGATTGAAGCTCCTCGCCAAACATCGGCTCGAGGAAGGAATCACAGCGTGCGTGAAATACACCCGCGAGCAGAATCCCTGGGCCAGCGAGCATCGGACACCGGAGTTGATGAAGATCCTGCTCACCTACGGCACGCACGCCAAGACCGTCATTCCGGAACTGACCAAGATCGCCAACTATTTCGAAAAGGAGGAAAAGGATTTCCCCAAAAAGCTGATGCTCCAGAAAGCCGAGTCCGTCCGCAACACGATCGCTGCGATTGAAGCCTCGACGGACACTCCCGAACTCATCCACGTCCAATGAAACTCCATACAGCCATGAACCTTAGGAAACAGTTTGCCGCGGTGATCATCAGCGCCCTGTTCGTTGCCGTCGGCGCCGAGGCGAAGCCCCTCAAAGTATTCATCTTGGCGGGCCAGTCCAACATGGAGGGGCATGCCGAAGTCAGCACCTTTGACTATATCGGCAAGGATCCGCTGACGGCGCCTCTTCTCAAAGAGATGCGCAATCCCGATGGAACCCCACGGGTATGCGACAGAGTCTGGATGTCCTATCTGACCGGTCCTTATGACGGCAGCGCCAATGGCGAAGGGCTGGGGAAATTGACCGCCGGCTTTGGCGCACGTGGAGATCAACCCACCAAGGACGGCGGCAAGATCGGACCCGAGTTCACCTTTGGAATTTTCATGGAGAAGGAGTTGAACGAGCCCATTCTGATTATCAAGACCGCCTGGGGCGGCAGATCGCTCAACACAGAATTTCGTCCGCCCAGTGCCGGGCCATACAAGCTGCCCAAGCAGATTCAGGATGAGTGGGACAAGCATCCCCAGGGCGCCCACGGGATTCCCAAACTCGAGGACCGGAAAGCGTGGCAGGACAAAAAGGATGCCGCCTCGGGTGTGTTCTACCGGATGATGATCGAGCACGTGAAAAAGGTGCTGGCCGATCCCAAGCGGGTCTGCCCCGAATACGATCCCGCGCAGGGATACGAACTGGCCGGTTTCGTCTGGCTGCAGGGCTTTAACGACCTGGTCGATGGGACCACTTATCCCGGCCCCAACAAACCTGGAAAATTCGATGTCTATTCAGACCTGCTGGCCAGGTTCATTCGCGATGTTCGCAAGGATTTGTCGGCCCCGAACATGCCGTTCGTGATCGGCGTGCTCGGAGTCGGCGGTGAGAAGGACAATGAGGTTTTCCGCAAGGCCATGGCCGCACCGGCCGACCTGCCTGAGTTCAAGGGCAACGTGATTGCTGTCGAGACCGCTCCTTTTTGGGATCCTGTCATTGAGGCCGCAGAACCCAAGAAGGGCGAGTATGACAAAACCGTCGGCACGGCTCACCGATTGAAGAAAGACGGAACCTTCGACCACGACTGGAAATGGGAGAATTACTGGAAGCCGGTTGGCAAACCTCTGCCGGGCGAACGCGGCTGGCGTTTCGCGACGGTCGATGCCACCGAAGCGAAGGACAAGCTGGAGAAATACACCGACCGGCGATTCCGCGACATCGCGATGCCCGCGGGGATGGAGAAATGGTTCATGCCCGACTTCGATGACAGCAAGTGGACGGAAGGCAAGGCCCCCATCGGAAAGGGCGTCTGGAAACACGACGGAGTCACCCTGGACAAATTCGCCTCAACATGGGGAGCGGGTGAGTTCCTGCTGATGCGCACAACCTTTGAAGTGGAGGATCTGAACTACGATTCCTACCGCATCGCGATTCTGGCGAGGCAGGGGTTCCATGTGTATCTGAACGGACACAAGATCCACACCTACATCTGGTGGCAGGACTCCCCGCGCTACGGCTCCATCGTCCTCAAGCCAGACCAGATCAAGCATCTGAAGAAGGGGAAGAACGTATTGGCGGTCTATGCCAATGACCAGTATTCCCAAAAATCTCCCGAACGTTACGGGGCGGTAGATGTGCGGATTGAGGGCATCACCAAAGCGGACCAGCAGAGGCTCGACCTCGCTCTGGAAGAGGTTCTTTCGCCCAAAGACCGGGAGGCTCTCAAGGGCGCGTCCAATGGCGGTTACCACTACTTCGGCAGCGCGAAGATCTTTGCGCAGATGGGCAAGGCCTTTGCCGAAGCCAACCTGCGGATGCTGCAAGTCCCAAGCAGACCGTGAAAACGAAACCCTTGCTGCTGCTCGCCGGGATGCTGGTGCTCGGCCAAATCGCCGCCAACGCCGAGGCGCCGCGGCCGCAGCTGCAATTCATCAACGGCAGCTCGCAGAGCGTGGACATCCTCTGGCTCAAGTCCGACACGGAGCGAGTGCGGAATGGCTCGCTCGCGCCGGGCGAGAACACCGTCATCACGACCACGCTTGGGCATCGCTTCGTGGTCGTGGGTCGCGATGACAAGGCCGAGCGCGTGGTCACCAGCAATGTGCCGGTGCAGGCGATGCGGTTCGATCCGCCGGACAAGGACGGTGTGCCGACGTTCTACACTCAGCGGGTCAGTGCTCACGGCTATCCGATTGTCGCGTCAGCGAAGGTGAACCTCCACGCTCTCAAGGAAGCCGCCTACCTCGTGGACCTCATGCTCGCCAAGCGACCGGACGTGCGTGAAGCAATGATCAAGAGCGGTTCACGGCTCTCGATTCTGGCCTGGAACGAATTCACCACCGACCAGCCCGAGTGGCGATGGCTCGCGAAGGATCCGGTGCCCGGTTTTCCCGGCGTGTCTCCCCGCAATTTCTACGACGCCCGCGCGCGCGGCATGGGCGGCAGCGAGACCGATCCGTTCTGTTCCTGCGGCGAGGAGAATCTGCTCGGCTACCCCGGTGACCCGTATTCGACCGAGAACATTCTGATCCACGAGTTCGCACACAACATTCACCTCCGCGGCATGGCGAACGTTGATCCCGGTTTCGACGGGCGTGTGAAGACCGCTTACGACGCCGCGATGAAGGCCGGGCTCTGGAAAGGCAAATACGCGTCGGTGAATCACCATGAGTATTTCGCCGAGGGCGTGCAGAGCTGGTTCGACGACAACCGGGAGAACGACCACGACCATAACCACGTCAACACGCGCGTCGAGCTGACTGAATACGATCCCGGTCTCGCCGCCCTCTGTCGCGAAGTGTTCGGCGACACGGTTCTGAAATACACCAAACCGGCGACCCGCCTGCGCGACCATCTCGCCGGTTACGATCCAACAAAGGCGCCGAAGTTCGCCTGGCCGGACCGGCTGCAACAGGCGAAGGCGGCTATCCGCCGGCAGGCGGAGGAACGTTCGCGGTCGGGAGAGGCGGCGTCACCACGTGCTCAAACTGCCACCAACGATCCCTCGCTGTTGACCGTGGATCGGATTTTTTCGACTGATGAGTTCCGCGATGAAAAGCCCGCGGCGATGCGCTGGAGCCGGCGCACGTCGGACTACTTCACGCTCGAGACTCCCGAAGCGGGCGGCACGGGCCGTGATCTGGTGCGCCACAACCCAGCCACTGGACAGCGGGAAACGGTCGTGCCCGCCAGCGCCTTCATCCCGAAGGGAAGAGCCGAGCGGCTGTCGATCGAGGCGTTCGAGTTTTCGGCCGATGAATCGAAACTGCTGCTCTACACGGCCAGCCAGCGCGTATGGCGCCGGAACACGCGCGGCGATTACTGGGTGCTGGATCTCTCCACGCTGTCGCTGCGCCGGCTCGGCGGCGACGCGGCTCCTTCCACGCTGATGTTCGCCAAGTTTTCGCCCGACGGCTCGCGGGTGGCCTACGTGCGCGAGCACAATCTCTGCGTCCAAGAACTGCGCCGGATGCGCATTACGGCCCTCACCAGCGACGGCTCGCCCACGCGCATCAATGGCACTTCAGACTGGGTGAACGAGGAGGAACTGGACATCCGCGACGGCTTTCGCTGGAGCCCGGACGGACGCTCCATAGCTTTCTGGCAGTTCGACACCAGCGGCGTCCGGCAGTTCCAACTCCTCGACAATACGGCCGGCAACTATCCGAAGATCACTTCCTTCCCCTACCCCAAGGTGGGCGAGACGAACTCCGCCACGCAACTGGGCGTGGTCGCCGCCACCGGAGGCAAAGTGCGCTGGCTCCGGGTCCCCGGAGACCCGCGCGACCATTACCTGCCGCACCTTGAATGGACGCCGGACGGCCACCTGCTTCTCCAGCAGTTCAACCGGCTCCAGAACACGAATCTCGTGATGGTGGCAGATCCGAAGACCGGCGCGACGCGCGTGGCGCTTCGGGAAACGGACGCTGCATGGGTGGACAACCTGAATCCGTTCCGCCTGCTGGATCCGGCGGATGGGTTTGTCTGGCTGAGCGAGCGCGACGGCTGGCGGCACGCTTACCGCGCGGGCATGGACGGCAAGTCCTTCGCCCGGATCACGGGCGGCGACTTCGACGTGATCGAAGTCGAGGCGCAGGACAACGCCGGCGACTGGCTTTACTACGCGGCCTCGCCGAACACTCCCACCCAGCGCTACCTCTACCGGACGCGCCTGAGCGGCGGTCCGGCCGAGCGCGTCACGCCCGAAGGGCAGCCCGGCTGGCACACCTACGATGTTTCGCCGGACTGCCGGTGGGCCGTGCATACCTACTCAACTTTCACCACGCCGCCGGTGGTGGAACTCGTCAGCCTGCCCGATCACAAGGTGGTGCGCATGCTCGCGGACAACCGGAAGCTGCGGGAGAAACTGTCCGCGTTGAAGAGGCCCGCGACGGAGTTCCTGAAGCTCGACATCGGAGGGGATGTTTCGCTCGATGCCTGGGTCATCAAGCCGCCGGAACTGAATCCAGCAACCAAGCAGCCATTGTTCATTTACGTCTATGGCGAGCCAGCCTCTGCGACCGTGAAGGATTCGTGGCGCGGGTCGACTGCTTTATGGCACTGGATGCTCGCGCAACAGGGCTACATCGTGGCCAGCGTGGACAATCGCGGCACGGCCACACCACGTGGGCGCGATTGGCGACGGAGTGTTCATCGCCAGATTGGCATCCTTGCAACGCATGATCAGGCCGCAGCCGTGCGCGAAATGCTCCGGCGCTGGCCGGAAGCGGATGCCGGACGCGTGGGCGTCTGGGGCTGGAGCGGCGGTGGGAGCATGAGCCTGAACGCCCTCTTCCGGTATCCCGACCTGTATTCCATGGCGATTGCCGTGGCCCCGAACGCCAACCAACTGCTCTACGACACCATTTACCAGGAGCGCTACATGGGTTTGCCGGGCGACAACGCTGAAGGCTATCGCGAAGGATCGCCGCTGACGCACGCCCAGCACCTGCGGGGGAACCTGCTCCTCGTCCACGGCACCGGCGACGACAACGGCCACTACCAGGGCACGGAGATGTTGATGAACGAGCTCATCGCCCGGAACAAGCCGTTCACCGTCATGCCGTATCCGGCCCGCTCGCACAGCCTCTCCGAAGGCACCAACACCGTCCGGCACTTCTACGGCACGCTCACGCGCTACCTGCACGAGCATTTGCCCGCCGGTGAACTCACGGATTTGCGACAAAAAGAAGGAGGCAGAAAGAATTAAGCATGATGAGAAGGATTTGTTTTCTGCCCCCTTCTTTCTGTCAGCTCTTCATCTGCGCCATGACGAGTGCGATGCTGCACGCGCATCCGCCGTTCGTCGCCGGGCTGGAACGTGAGGGCACGGAGAAGTTCGCGGGTGCCGCGCTCGTGAGCGAGCTGGGCTGCACCGCGTGCCATCCCAGCGGACAGAATGCGTTTGCGGCGAAGACAGGGCCGGACTTGTCGGCGGTCGGCGCGCGAGTGAATGGCGCGCACCTGCGGCGGTTCCTCGCGGCGCCCTCGGCGGTGAAACCGGGAACAACGATGCCGGATGTGTTAGGGCATTTGTCGCAGACGGAGCGCGAGGACGCGGCGAAAGCGCTGGCGCATTACCTAGCCTCGTTGGGCCGCCCCATGGCGTCAGAACCACCACTACCGGAGGCAGAGGAACGCGGCGCGAAGCTGTATCACTCGGTCGGCTGCGTGGCCTGCCATTCGTCGGAGAAACCGCTGTCCGGCTCGGTGCCGCTCGGCCCACTGGCGGAGAAATACACCGTCGCCAGTCTCGCGGCGTTTCTGGAACGACCGCTCGACGTGCGGCCCGGCGGGCGGATGCCGGATTGCCATCTCGAACGCGCAGAGGCGGCGGACATCGCGAGCTACTTGCTGCGCGAGCAGAATGTGCCACTGGAAAGCTTCCGGCTTGACACGGCACTCGCGACTCGCGGAAAGGCGCTGTTTGTCGAGCATCGTTGCCACGCCTGCCACAACACAGGGGAGACACTCGAACGGCCCGTGTTGGCGGCGTTCAGCAAGCTGCACGCGGGCGAAGGATGTCTCTCGGACAAGCGTGGCGCGTGGCCGCGCTATCCGCTTGCTGAGAATCAACGCGCCGCGTTACAGGCGGCGATTTCGGACGAGGCGAGGAGCTGGACGCCAGCCGAGCAGGTGTCACTCGCCCTCACACGGTTGAACTGCCTTGCCTGCCATCAGCGCGATGGGTTGGGCGGCGTCGCCACGAATCGCAGCGAGTATTTCACCGGCAAGGACGAAAACCTCGGCGACCAAGGCCGCTTGCCGCCACCGCTTTACAGCGTGGGCTCGAAGCTCAAGGAGCGCTGGCTGCGGGAAGTGATCGCGAACGGCGCCTCCGTGCGTCCGTATCTGAACACGCGCATGCCGAAGTTTGGCGCGGTGAACGCCGGGCCGCTCGCGGACAGCTTGAAGGCGCTCGACACGCTGCCGCCGGCCGGATTTACCCGCGTCACCCCGAGCGAGAAACCGCACGAGGTGGGCCGTGAACTCGCGGGTAGCAAGGGATTGAACTGCGTTGCCTGCCACACCTTCCGCGAGAAGGCCGCCGGATCCATCCATGCGCTCGACCTGATGACGATGGCGGAGCGGCTGGAGGCAAACTGGTTCCACCACTACCTGGCCCAGCCGCAGCGCTTCTCGCCGCTGACCATCATGCCGGCGTTCTGGCCGGACGGAAAATCGCCCCTGCCCGACCTGCTCGGCGGCGACCCGGGCCGGCAGCGTGACGCCCTCTGGCAGTATCTGGAGCAGGGGCCGGACGCGACTGAACCTGCCGGATTCGTGCTGGAACCGCTCCGCGTCATGGTTGGGGACGAGGCTGTGATTATTCGCCGGGCCTTCCCCGGCATCGGCAAGCGCGGCATCGGGGTCGGCTATCCCGGTGGCATCAACCTCTCCTTCGATGCGGAGCAGATGCGGCTCGCGTCCGTGTGGAGCGGCGGATTCATCGAAGCCTCCGGGCTCTGGCGCGGCCAGGGCGCCGGACAGGCACGTATCCTCGGCAAAGACACGGTCACGTTCCCGCCAGGACCTGCCTTCGTCGTCCTCGCCACCCCGGACACGCCCTGGCCAGCCTACGATCCCACGCCGCGCCCCCGGCCATCCTCGTTCAAGGGCTACACGCTCGACGACCGGCAGCGTCCCACACTCCGCTATGCCGTGGACGGTTTCTCAGCGGAGGATTTCTTCCGCGAACGCCGTGACCCCGCCGGGAAGCTCTTCATGGAACGCACCCTCAAATTCCCCACCGCCCCGCCAGCCGGACTGCACCTGCGGGTCGCCGCCGACAAGTCCATCGAGCCACGGGGTGTGAATACATTTGCCGTCGGTCGAAACTTGATCGTGCGTCTGCCCCCCGCGGGCTTCGTGCGCAAGGCGGTGGACACTCAGGAACTCCTGCTGCCGGTGGCCGGTGGCGCGTTGAAACTCGAATACCAGCTCACCGCCCAACCATGAGACTTCGCCTTTTCACCCCGCTTTGCCTGCTCCCGCTCGTCGTTACCGCCGCCGAGGAATTCGGTGATTCGTGGGGCACGGCGGAGCGCGAGGTGGCCTATTACCGGCTGGTCAATGTGCCGATGCCGGAGGGTGTGTATCTGGAGGCTGGCAGTTTCGTTTCGCTGCCGGACGGACGGCTCGCGGTCGGCACGAGGCGCGGGGAGATCCTGCTGCTCAGTGGCGTCGGTGACGAGAACCCGTCTCCAAGGGTGACCACCTCTGCCAGCGGGTTGGACGAAGTGCTCGGGCTGGCCTGGCGCGACGGCGCGTTCCACGCGACGCACGCGACCGAGGTCACGCGCATCGCCGACACGAACGGCGACGGTCGCGCGGACCGTTACGACACGGTGAGCGACGCGTGGGGTTTTGGGCACTATCACGAGTTTGCGCTCGGCTCGAAGTTTGACGCGGCCGGGAACCTCTACGTCGCGCTGGGGCTGTCCGAATCCTACAACTCGAAGGAACTCTTCCGGGGTTGGGCGCTGAAGATCACGCCGGACGGCAAGAGCATCCCGCTGTGCAGTGGCCTCCGCAGTCCGCTTGGCGTCGGTGAAAACGAGCATGGCGAGATGTTTTACGTGGAGAGCCAGGGGCCGTGGAACGGCTCGTGTTCGCTCAAGCATCTCAAGCCCGGCGGGTTCATGGGCCATCCCATCAGCTTCAACTGGTATCCCTTCGCGACGAACATGGGGCCAGCTCCGGTAATGCCGAATTCGCCGTCGCGCCTGGAAGTGGAGCGGAAACGCGTGAAGGAACTCGTGCCCTACGCCGTGGTGTTTCCCTACAAGAAGATGGGGCGCTCCATTTCGGCATTCGAGGTGTGTCGCGCAGGCGGAAGATTCGGGCCGTTCGAGAACCAGATCTTCGTCGGGGACTATTCGTTGTGCGTCGTGATGCGGGTGACGACCGAGCAGGTTAACGGCGTGTGGCAGGGCGCGTGCTATCCCTTCCGTGAGGGGTTGGGCACCGGGATCCTGGCGGTGCATTTCACGCCCGACGGCAAACTCATCGCCGGCGGCACCAACCGCGGCTGGCCGGTGCGCGGCATGAAGGACAACCTGCTCCAGCGCCTCGACTGGACCGGCCAGACGCCGTTCGAGATCCTCGACATCCGGGCCCAGCCGGACGGGTTCGTGATGCGCTTTACCCGCCCCGTGGATGCCGCACTCGCCGCCCGCCCGGAGAACTATTCGCTCCAGACCTACACGCACATTTACCAGCAGGGCTATGGCAGCCCCGAGGTGGACCACACCTTCCCCACAGTCGCCGCCGCCGAGGTCGCGGCGGACGGAAGCAGCGTCCGCCTGCGGGTGAACGGCCTCGTGCAGGGGCACGTGCACGACTTCCACCTGCGGGAGTTCAAATCCCGGAACGGCGAGCTGCTGCTGCACGACCGCGCCTACTACACGCTCAACGAGATCCCAAAATGACGGCAGACCGGACAGCGGCCCAGCGGCCATCAGACGGAAGGCACGGCGCGGGAAGGAACCGGAATTCCTCGGGCTGGTCCACGCCGTCTGCTCCGCCGGCCCGGGCATTCCGAGCCATGAATCCATACGCACCCACACTCCTCCGCTTCGCCCTTGCCTGCCTGCTCGCGATGCTGAAGAACTTCACCTCGGTCCGGGCCGCCGATCTGACGTCCGCCGGGCGCACTGTGGTTCCGCGCGAGACGCGCGACATCTCCGGCTGGCAGGTTCACATCCACAAGAAGCTGCTGGCGACCGAAGCGGAAGACACCGCTCGCGCCCTCGCCGGGCTGGAGAAGATGCTCGATGAGATCGTGCGCAAGCTGCCTGCGCCCGCCGTAGCCGAGATGAAGAAGGTGCCGCTCTATTTTTCCCCCGCCTACCAGCCCGGCCGCAGCGGCGCGGAGTTTCATCCCGATGCGGGTTGGTTGGGCGCCAACGGTCGGGACCCGCTGATGGCGCGAGGCGTGGAGTTTTCCGGCGTGCATGACTTTGAGGCGGAGATGCGCCGGATGCCGAACTTCGCCCTGCACGAACTGGCCCACGCCTACCATCACCGGGTGCTCCCGGAAGGTTTCGACAACGCCGCAGTCAACGCCGCCTACGACCGCGCCAAGGCCAACGGCAGCTACGAACGCGTCGAACGCTCCTTTGGGGATGGCAACGGCCGGCCCAACACCTTCGAGCGCGCCTACGCCCTGGCCAGCCCCATGGAATACTTCGCCGAAACCACCGAGGCCTACTTCACGCGCAACGATTTCTTCCCCTTCACCCGCGCCGAGCTGAAGCAGCACGATCCCGAAATGTTCACGCTGCTCGAAACCCTCTGGGGCATGCCAGCCACGAAATGAAGACGATCCTCCTCAGTGCCCTCCTGGTTTTCGGAAGCCGCGCTGTCGCGCATCCCGTGCCGGAGAATCCGCAGTGGCTGACCTATCCCGGCGGCGACGGCCCCGGAAAAGGCAGACACATCATCCTGATCGCGGCCGACCAGGAATATCGCAGCGAGCAGGCGATGCCCATGATGGCCAGGATCCTCAGCGTGCGACACGGGTTCGACTGCACCGTGCTCTTCGGCGTGAACGGGCGAGGCGAGGCGGACCCGACAATGCCGGTGTATCCCGAGAAGGGGAAAGAGGCCGAGTTCAGACCGCATCACATCCCCGGCCTCGAACACCTCGCCTCCGCCCATCTCGTCGTCTTCTTCACCCGGCTGCTCACGCTGCCGAGGTCCGAGCTGGAACACATCGTGAAGTATGTGGACTCCGGCAAACCCATCATCGCGCTGCGCACGGCGAATCACGGCTTCAACATCCCGCTGCCCTACAAGCTCAACGGCAAGCAGGTGCGCTGGGGTGAGGACGTTCTTGGCGGCACGTTTCTGAACCACCACGGACGCTGGATGGCAGATTCCACACGAGGCACAATCGTCGAAGAACAGAAGGGCCATCCCGTCCTCGCCGGCGTCACCGACATCTGGGGCAACTCGGATGTGTATCGCACCTACAAGGAAGGCACGAGTCTGCCGGCGGGTTGCACTGCGCTTGTCTGGGGGCAGCCGCTCCTGGGCCGCCAGCCCGATGACCCGCCGAATGAAAAACTCGAACCGCTTCCCGTCGCATGGGTGAAGAACTGGCAGACCAGCGACGGCAAGACCGCACGCATCTTCCACTCCACGATGGGCAGCGCCTCCGATCTGAAAAGCGCCGACCTGCGTCGCCTGATCATCAATGCCGCCTACTGGGGCATGGGCCTCGAAGCTGCCATCAGCGCCACCCGCAGCGTTGAAATTGTCGGCGACTACCAGCCGCTCGGCAGCGGTTTCGATTACCCGAGACTGGGCGTCTTGCCGAAACCGGTCGCCGCCTACAAATGACCGGAAACAGACCGTTGATGCCACCCCAACTTCACCCTATGAAAATCATCCGCATCTTTGCCCACCGCGTCGAACTTCCGCTCCATGAGACGACCTACAAATGGTCCGGCGGCAAGTCCGTCACCGTGTTCGACAGCACCATCGTCGGCGTCGAAACCGACACCGGCCTCATCGGCTACGGCGAGGTTTGCCCGCTCGGGCCGTTCTACCTGCCGGCGTATGCCGAAGGCGTGCGCGCTGGTCTGCGCGAGCTCGGGCCGCACCTGCTCGGCGAAGACCCGCGCCAGCTCGTGAAGCTGAACCGCAAGATGGACGCGGCGCTAAAGGGCCATCCCTACGTGAAGAGCGGCATCGACATCGCGTGCTGGGACATACTCGGCCAGGCGAGCGGGCTGCCCGTGTGTGAACTCCTCGGCGGCCGCTACGGCGAGGACATCCACCTCTACCGCGCCATCTCGCAGGAGTCGCCCGAGCAGATGGCGGCGAAAGTCGCCGGCTATCGCGCGGAAGGGTATCGCCGTTTCCAACTCAAGGTCGGTGGCGATCCGGATGTCGATATCGCGCGCATCTTCGCCGTCGCCGCGAAGCTTCAGCCCGGCGACCGGCTTGTCGCCGACGCGAACACGGGCTGGGTTCAGCACGAAGCCGTGCGCATCGCCAAGGCCGTGCGGGACGTGGACGTTTACATCGAACAACCGTGCCTGACTTACGAGGAATGCCTCGCCGTCCGCCGCCAGATTCCTCACCCGTTCGTGCTCGACGAGAACATCGACGACCTCGGCATCCTGCTCCGCGCGAAGTCGGATCTCGCGATGGACGTGGTCAACTTGAAGATCAGCAAACTCGGTGGCCTCACGAAGATCAAACAGGCACGCGACCTCTGCGTGAGCATGGGCATCGGGATGACGCTGGAGGATTCCTGGGGCGGCGACATTGCCACCGCCGCCATCGCGCATCTCGCGCACAGCACGCCCACGGAGTTCCTCTTCAGCACCACGGACTTCAACAGCTATGTGACCGTCAGCACCGCCGACGGTGCGCCGCAGCGGGTGAACGGCCGCATGGCCGCGTCGAAGGCGCCGGGGCTGGGCATTCGTCCCAAACTCGACGTAATGGGCCCTCGTGTGGTGGTGGTCGAATGATCCGAACCTTCGCAAAGCTCGTGCTTGCAGTCGCCATCAGCCCGGCGAACCATGGATGGGCCGCGCCTTCACTCAAACTCACCGCTCCAGGCGATTTTCAAGTGTTCCAGCGCGCCACGCTCGAGCGAGGAGTTGTTCGCGTCGCGGGGCAGCTCAGTGATGCGCCGTCGGGAAAGGTGTCCTTGGAGGTTCAGTTGACGGGCGCAGGTGCGAATCGCGCCTGGCGCTGGATCGCAGATTTGGGCGCCGACGGGACAAGTTTCGCCGGCGAGTTCGAAGCACTGGCCGGCGGCTGGTATCAGCTCCATCTGCGGGCCGTGCGGGACGGCGTGGCTTTAGCCGAAACGGACGTCGCACATGTTGGCGTGGGCGAGGTCTTCGTGGTGGCCGGTCAGTCGAACTCAGCGAACCACGGCGAGGAGAAGCTGTCGCCCGTCAGCGATCTCGTGGTGGCGTTCTCGGGCACCGCGTGGCAGCCGGCCCGTGATCCGCAACCGGGTGCCTCGGGCAGCGGCGGGAGTTTCCTGCCACCGTTCGGCGACGCGCTGGCCGCGCGCTTTCGGGTTCCCATCGGCCTGGTGTCGGTGGGAGTCGGCGCCACCAGCGTGAGGGAATGGCTGCCACGCGGGACGCGGTTCCGCCATCCGCCCACGCTCACGGGCAACGTCACCCAGCTTCCGTCCGGCGAATGGGAGAGCACCGGCGCGCTCTTCGCCAACCTGACGGCCCGGCTGCGGCAACTCGGGACGAACGGCTTCCGGGCCGTGCTCTGGCACCAGGGCGAATCGGACGCCAACCAGCCGGACCCGGCCCGCACGCTGCCGGGCGAGCTTTACCGGAAGTTCCTCGCCCAGCTGATCGCCGGGTCGAGTCGCGCAGCGGGCTGGGAGATCCCGTGGTTCATCGCCCAAGTCAGCTATCACACGCCCGACGATCCGGGTTCGCCGGACCTGCGTGCCGCCCAAGCCGCGCTCTGGCGCGACGGGCTCGCCCTCAAAGGCCCCGACACCGATGCGCTCACCGGCGACTTGCGGGACGGTGGCGGCAAAGGCGTCCACTTCAGCGGGCAAGGTCAGCGCGTCCACGGCGCGAAGTGGGCGGAGAAGGTGACGCCATGGTTGGGCTGGCAACTGTCCGCCGCCGGTCCGGTCAGTCCGGCCACGCGGCTCAACCTGCCCGGCACGGAGAACTTCTCTGTCGCGGGGCGGCCGGCGTTTGTCTTCCTGCCACCCACCACGCTGCGAACCGATCCGCAACCGTGGGTGCTCTATGCGCCCACGCTGCCGCCGTATCCGGACGAAGCGGAGCGCTGGATGCACGAGCGTTTCCTCGCCGCCGGTGTGGCGGTGGCCGGAGTGGACCTGGGCGAAGCTTACGGGAGCCCGGGCAGTCATGGAGTAATTGCGGCGCTTTATCGGGAACTGGCCGCACGCCACGGGTTCGCCGCGAAGCCGTGCGTGCTCGCCCGTAGCCGCGGGGGCCTGATGCTCGGCAGTTGGGCTGCCGCCCATCCGGAACGCGTGGCGGGAATCGCCGGCATCTATCCGGTGTTCGACTTCCGCTCGTATCCCGGCCTCGACCGTGCGGCGCCGGCGTTTGGACTGACGCCCGCGGAACTCGGCGCCCGTTCGGCGGAGTTCAATCCTGTGGAACGAGCCGGCGCCCTGGCCGCCGCTCGCGTGCCCGTGTTCCTGCTGCACGGCGACGTGGACACCGTGGTGCCGCTCCCGGCGAACTCGGGTGCTTTTGCCTCCAGATATGGCGAAGCCAACGCTGAATACGCCTTGAAACTCGTGGTCCTCCCGAGGCAAGGACACAACATGTTCGAGGGATTCTTCCGGTCGCAGGAGCTGGTGGATTTCGTCATCGCCAGGTCGAAGGCAAGCGCCGGGCCCTGACTTTATCGGTGTGCGGCCTTGTGTTGCCGGGACGGTTGGTGCGTTCTATCCCCCCACGCCCTTCCATGAAGTTCCTCCCGCGCCAGCCCCTTCGCCTGTCGCTTGCCCTGCTGGCGCTGCTGTGGATCTGGACTGCCCAGGGAGACTCGCCACCCAAGTCGGCGCAACATTGGGCGTTCCAGCCCGTGACGCGGCGGATTCCACCCTCGCCGTCGAATCGCGAATGGCCCCGCAACGACGTGGACCGCTTTATCTTCGCCCGGCTGGAGCGGGAAGGACTCCGGCCTTCGCCAGAAACCGACCGCGTTCACTGGCTGCGGCGGGTGAGTTTTGACTTGGTCGGATTGCCGCCGTCGCCGGAACAGGTGGCGGCATTTGTGCGGGACCAGCGGGCTGATGCCCATGAGCGCGTCGTGGACGGGTTGCTGAACTCGCCGCGTTACGGAGAACGCTGGGCCCAACATTGGCTGGACGTCGTGCGCTATGCCGACACCCACGGCTTCGAGGTGAACACCGAACGTCCGCACGCCTGGCCGTATCGCGATTACGTCATCCGCGCCTTCAACCGGGATGCGCCCTATGACCAATTCATCCGCGAGCAGATCGTTGGCGACGCCTTGGGCGAGGATGCAGCGACGGGATTCCTGCTGACCGCTTCGGTGCTGCTGCCGGGCCAAATCGGCGCGGACGACGTCTCCAAACGGCTCGCCCGGCAGGACGCCCTCGACGAGATCGTGGTGAATCTCGGACAGACCTTTCTCGGCCTGAGTGTCGGCTGTGCACGGTGCCACGACCACAAGTTCGATCCCATCAGCGCGCGCGACTACTACGCGATGCAAGCCTTCGTCGCCGGTGTGGAATACGAGAACCGCGAAATGAACACGCCCGAGACCAATGCTCAGCGGCACGAGGAGGCGGCGTTGAAAATCCACGTGGCGGAGATTGACCGGAAGCTGGCGAGGTTCGTGCCGTTCGCGCGGCCGGGGTCGGGAGCTCAGCGGGCAACCAGCGCCAAGGAGAACATCGAGTCCTTTGCCCCAGTCACGGCGAAGTTCGTCCGCTTCACAATCCACGACGCCAACCTGCATCCGAGCCTTGGCCTCATTGAGCCGTGCGTGGACGAGTTCGAGATCTTCACGGATGAATCGCCGCCTCGGAACGTCGCTCTCGCGGCCCGCGGCACGAAGGTCACGGCGTCCGGTAGCCGCAGTTCGGACAGTCACAAGCTGGAGCACCTCAACGACGGCAAGTATGGCAACAGCCGGAGCTGGATGGCGGACACAGCGGGACGCGGTTGGGTGCAGTTCGAACTGCCGGAACCAGCCCGTATCGCAAAAGTCGTCTGGAGCCGCGATCGCGAAGGCGTCTTCAACGACCGCCTCGCCACGGCCTACACGCTGGAGGCAGGCGAATCGCCCGGAAACCTGAAGACTCTTGCCCAGTTGCCTCCGCCCCGGCCAGCGGTGAACGCCCGGTTGAACACAGACCGTTTCCCACCGGTGAGAGCCAAGCGCGTGCGGTTCACAATCCGAGCCACAAACAATCTGGAGCCCTGCGTGGACGAACTGGAGGTGTTCGACTCCAACGGCGTGAACGTCGCGCTCGCCAAAGCCGGCACCACCGCAACTTCCTCGGGCGACACGGTCGTGGCGGACCGGCACGAACTGCGGTTCGTGAACGACGGCGAACACGGCAACTCGCGGAGCTGGATGTCGAGCGAGCACGGCGGCGGTTGGATAGCGCTGGAGTTTCCCGAGGAACGGACCATCGACCGCGTGGTCTGGGGCCGTGACCGCAAGGGTGAATTCTCCGATCGCCTCGCAACCAACTACGTCATCGAGGTGTCCGGCTCCGCCGGAGGATGGCAGATCGTGGCGGATGCCTCCGACCGCTCGGAAAAGCCTTCCAGCGACAAGGCGGCGCAGATCACCTTGGCCGGACTGAAGGCAGCGGAAGTGCAGGAGGCCACGCGGTTGCTGGACGAGAGGAAGGCGCTCGAAGGTAGGATTCGCACGTCGGAAGAATGCCGGCTCGCGTTTGCCGGCAGGTTTCGCACGCCGGACCAGATTCACCTCCTTCACCGCGGTGATCCGGAGCAGCCGAAGGAAGAGGTCGTTCCAGCCGTGCTCAGCGCGCTCGGTTCAAGGAAGCTGGCCCGCGACACGCCGGAACAGGACCGCCGACGGGCACTGGCTGACTGG
>Ga0169931_10000296_pt1 | contig 81385 bp, 76 predicted proteins | sample Kivu_15m_20L_FD_129675 | JGI IMG/M metagenome (GOLD analysis project Ga0169931, IMG submission 129675) | Freshwater microbial communities from Lake Kivu, Western Province, Rwanda to study Microbial Dark Matter (Phase II) - Kivu_15m_20L... | ecosystem: Environmental > Aquatic > Freshwater > Lake... | reverse complement strand
TTGCCAAATACTGGTTGCATCATAAAGCTGAAAGTTTATTGATTGTAAATACTGTAAAAGATCATGTAGATTGCCTTCTATAATTTTTTCAAAAATACCCAGTAATTGCTCTTCAGAAAGATGCCCTAAAGCTTTAAGCACAGCCTCTTGGGTCACAACACCTGTTGAGAATCTTACCTGTTCTAATAAATTTAGTGCATCTCGAGCTAAGCCTTGCGTTTCTTTAACGATTAATTCAAGAGCTTTTTCGTCAGCTTTAATTTTTTCTTGAGCGCAGACTTCCTGCAAATGCTTAACTAATGCTTGCGTGTTAATCGCAGGAAAAAACAGTTGAAAACAACGAGATCTAACCGTTTCAAGAATTTTTTGAGGGTCAGTGGTTGCAAGCATAAAAATAACGGTTGCTGGCGGTTCTTCTAAAATTTTTAAAAATGCATTAAATGCAGCCTTGCTAAGCATATGTGCTTCATCAATTAAATAGATCTTTTTTTTGCCCATAACCGGCAATAAACTTGCAGCTTCAATCAAAGTTCTTACATTATCAACACCAGTATGAGAAGCTGCATCAATTTCTATAAAATCAGGATGATTGCCTGCTGCCATAGCTAAACAAGATTGGCAAATAAGACAAGGAACAATAGTAGTTTTTGGGTTTTTTTGAAAATCAGTTAAACGATAGCAAGAAAGCGCTGCTGCAAAAACCCGAGCGGTGGTTGTCTTGCCACATCCTCTTTGACCAGAAAACAAATAAACAGGAAAGAGCTGATTTAAATAAAGACTATTTTTGAGCATCCTAACAGAGAGCTCTTGGCCTATTATTTGGTCAAATTGCTTAGAACGCCATTTTCTGGCAAGATTAAGCTGCTGATTACTCATTTAAATTTCCTTGTATAAAAGCTTTACAGGCCTTTATAGTTTACCCTTACTCGCTCGTCTTGACAAACAAACTAATAAAATAACTAATATCACTAAAATAAGCTGAATTTAGAAATTTTCTTGATTTTAATTTTTCAAATATATTAAATTAACATTACAGATTGAATTTAAAAAAACAAAAGGAGTATTCTTATGAAAAAAATTTTGTTCTTATGGAATGTTTTGATTTTAACTACTATAACAACTACGCTTTTTAGCGCAGCAACAACACATAATAATTTCATAGTAATTAATGAAGGCTTTACTGAACAAGATAGAGAAGCAATAAAGTTAAAATTAGCAGGATTCAATCAATCTTTTATGGACAATTTTCAATTTAACGAATTTATTACCATTAAAATTTATAATGCTACTAATAAAGAGCTGAGTGGATTTGCATTTTTACAAAAAACCACAAATGATTCTTATTTGATTAATTCCTTTTTAATTTTTCATGAATACACAGGTAAAGGAGCTGGAACAGTTCTGCTTGATTATATTAAAAAAAATTTTTCTAAAGTTATGGCTCACTATGGATCTGGAATCAGTAACTTTTTCTTAAAAAAAGGAGGCTTCAAGCGAAAAGAAAATTTTGTTATTTATGAAAAACCGATGAACTAAAAAAATGGAATACGAGCTCACTACAAATTATTGTTGAAAAATAATACACAAACACATACAATTGCTTTGTGAGAAAGAAACTCCTTATTTGAATACCATTTCACCACTGGAGAAAGCCCTCGTGTTCAACCATGTACGCCCTTTTGGGAATACGCTATGAGCCAGTCGCCCAACATAGACTATAAAAAATGTTATCACTTTATTTTTGACATATTACATCCTTTTAGAGCTCTTTTAGTTGTACAACTTGGAATTATGACTTTTTGGGCATTTGACCTTAATTTCAGACCTTACTTACTTAAAATTATCATTGATGTTTTCTCTGAATTTAAAGCTAATCAACCATTTATCATCCTTTTAAAACCTGCTTTGTGCTATATCGGCATGTTTTTACTCGTTATTATTTTTCATACGCTCTATGACCTTGTTTGGATTAACATAAAACCCCCATTACGCAAAGCTATTATTGGATCATTAACGGAAAAAATGATGGGCCATTCCCAAGAACTTTTTAATAATAATCTTACGGGCTCACTTGCTAATAAAATAAGAGATGTTACTAAAAGCATTCCAGACTTAGTTTTTGTAGCCATTAACAATTTTTACAGCTGCTTTTTTGCGGTCATTTTTGCCATTATCAACTTAGCATTAATCCACGTACATTGTGCAATTATGCTGACTGCATGGATAACTGTCTTTTTAATAGGTACTTTCTTTCTTTCAATAAAAACTCGAAAGTACAGCAGCATTTCTTCTGAAATTCATTCAAATATTATTGGAAGAATTGTTGATGTATTTAGCAATATTTTAAATGTAAGGCTCTTTTGCTCTGCCCCTTTTGAATCTGATAAGCTAAAAAAGATGTTAAATCAATATGTGATTGCAGACCAAACCCGGGACAGATCTGTTCTGCATCTGTATATTTTTCAAAGTCTTTCATTTGTAATCTATCAAGCAGCTTGTATTATTTGGCTTGTTTATCAGTTTCAATATAATGGAGCAACCGCTGGTGATTTTGTGATGATACTGACTCTTAATTCTGCTCTTTCTGACCTATTATGGGATGTTTCTGAAAATCTTTCAAATATCAGTGATCATTTAGGCAATATTTTTCAAGGTCTTAATATTGCACTTACCCAACTAAGCGTACAAGATTCATCAGATGCGGTTCCTTTAGTAATAAAGAAAGGCAAGATTGTTTTTGAGAATGTAAGCTTTAGCTATAACAAAACCAATACATTATTTAATAACAAATCAATAACTATTGAAGCTGGACAAAAAATCGGACTAGTCGGTTATTCTGGAAGCGGAAAATCTACTTTTATTAATTTAATCTTACGACTTTTTGATGTTCAAGAAGGCCAAATATTGATTGATGGACAGAATATTAAAAATGTCACTCAAAAATCTTTGCACGAAGCTCTTTGCTTGATTCCACAAGACCCTTCGTTATTTCACAGGTCATTACGTGAAAATATTCATTATGGAAAATTATCTGCAAATGAAAATGAAATTCTTAATGCAGCACAAGCTGCTCATACAGATAATTTTATTAAAAAGCTGCCTGAAGGATACAATACACTTGCCGGTGAACATGGAGCATTGCTTTCTGGAGGGCAACGCCAACGAATCATTATTGCACGAGCAATGTTAAAAAATGCACCTATTTTATTACTTGATGAAGCAACTTCACAGATGGATTCAATCACCGAACACGAAATACAACAAAGTTTATGGGACTTAATGCAAGGCAAAACTACGCTAGTGGTTGCACATCGTCTGTCAACATTACTTAATATGGATCGTATCTTAGTCTTTGAAAAAGGCAAAATTGTCGCTGATGGAACACACGCTCAATTACTGGCAACAAACCAGCTTTATAAAACATTGTGGCAAACGCAAGTTAATGGCTTTTTAACAGAATCGCCGACAACCTTTGCTCAAAATGAAACTGCTTTTACGCAACAATCCCTTAATGAACAACCTACTATTGAATAAGGTTGTAAGACTTTACTGTTTAAACTGCAAAGTAACTTGCGCAATTCTTTGACCAAATAAAAAAGCAGCTTTTAAATCACCAGGAGCAGGTGTATTTTCAGGAGAGGCATTATCTGATTGCGTTATCAACCCTATTGATCCGTTTAATCGATTAACTTCTTCTGGTCCTGCTCCATGACCTGACTGCGTTAAAGGAGAGGGCAGACCTAAACTGATCCACAGCATGCCATGTTGACATGAAAGTGTGACAAAATACATTAAGGTTGAAAATTTATCTCCATCTAAACTTCCTGAATTAGTGATTCCTGCTGCTAACTTATTTTTTAAAGCTCCTGACATCCATAATTTTCCTGTAGCGTCAGCAAACGCTTTAAACTGAGCACTTGGACCACCCATATAGGTTGGGCTTGCAAAAACAAAAGTATCATACTCAGTCAAATTATTAACGTTCGCTATTGCTTGCTCTGTTGTTAAACAATCGACGGCAACACCTTCAACAGTTTCTATTCCTTTCTGAACTTCAAACACAACTTTTTTAGTGTGCCCATAACCACTGTGATAAATGAGTACAATTTTTTTCATGCTTTTTCCCTTTTTTTAAAAAACATTACTTTTACAGTAATAGCTTTAAACTACCAAAAATCATAGTGAAAAAATACTTATTGTATTATCTTATTAAATAGAGTATCTTTGCAAAAAACTTAAAAGGAAATAGCTATGAAATTTAAAGATTCAATGTTAATAACCATACTTCTATTAATCAGTGCTCAATACTCAGCTGCATTTGAAGAAGCTCCACCTGCTTATGAAAAATCGCTTCAACTTGGTGCCACTCAGCCATCACTTTTTGCCAATCAGCCATCACTTGTTGCCACTCAGCCTCAACCTGTTATCATTCAAAGAACTATTACGATATGCCCACAATGTGGTTGTTCTGCAAACAATGTTATTCGAGTTCTTGTTTGCTTGGGTACTCCAGTAATTTTACCAGTTGCCTTTGCAGCAGGAGCGATTCATGGATGTGCTTGCGGCGGCCTAGAAGTATGCGGAGAAGTTAGCAAAAAAGCTAATGAAGAAGGAGACCTCGCGTCAGCTTGCTGTACTTGTTGTTGCTCCCCATGTATATGCATTGCAGGAACCATTGCAGGAATTGGTGAAACAGCAATAAAGTATGTAACAGGTGTTGTTGGGTTTATTAAAAATGGCAACTAAATAATCACTTTTATAAAGAAATAAATATGAACTTTAAAAGCATAATTTTCGTAACTATTTTTTTGGTCAATGCATTACAAATTCATGGTTTTGAGCAAGGTGTAAAAACTGAACAACCAAAAAAACAATGCTTACAAGCCTGCTTACAAGTTTCTTCAGCTGCATTCTGCCCTCTTTTAGCACCTGCCTTATGTTGTGGTAAATGTATAGAACATACCGGGAAACATTGCTGCCTCATGCATAAAACCTATCATGAAATAGCAGAAAGAACTAATGCTCCTTGTAGCCCTTGTGCGTTATGTTGCTGTTGCCCATGTTTATGCACTATGCCTGCTATTGCTGGAGCAAGAATAGGAGCAATCGAATGTTCAAAAATTCTTTGTGGCCTTATAAGAAATGGTGCTCTTCCTGAGCTTAAAGATCCGTATGCAGATACTACAGCAAAAAATGATCTGATAAAAAAAATGATTCCCCTAATTACTCAGCAGCCTAATACTTAAAAAGAATTGTAAACTTTGGTATACTATCTATCAATAGGGTTATGCATCACAGCTTTAATAAAGGTGCTGTCCTATGCTTATAATAAGATTAGGTAAAGGAAAATAAGCTGTGAAAAAATTGTTTGAGGGGTATCAAAAGTTTAGACAAAAATATGCAACAGGGGACGACTCTGTTATGCAAACACTTTCTCAATATGGCCAGCGCCCTGAAATAATGGTTATTTCTTGTTGTGATTCACGTGTTGACCCTGCAGTACTTTTGCAATGTGACCCTGGCAAACTTTTTGTGGTCAGAAATATTGCTAATATTATTCCTCCTTACGAAAAAGATGAAAAACATCATGGAACCAGTGCAGCTTTAGAATTTGCTGTACGTTTTTTACATATTAAAAATTTGATTATCTTAGGCCATAGTAAATGTGGTGGTATTCAAACACTGTTATCACAATGCAATCTTTATCAAAATGATTTTATCACTAACTGGGTTTCTTTGATTGAAAATGATAACAATCAACATACTGATGTTGATTGTTATGCTAAAAAAGCGGTCCTGCAATCATATGAACATGCACTTGAATTCCCTTGGATTAAAAAACAAATCGATGCTGGATTATTAACAGTTCATCGTTGGTTTTTTGATATTGCAACCGGAACTATTTCTGCATTCTGTGATACAGAAAATAAATATAAAGAATTATAAAATGGAAACAAAATTTTTAAAAGCAGATCAGATTAACCAGGCTGTTAGTTTATTAAAAGACGGTGAAATTGTTGCAGTACCAACCGAAACAGTTTATGGTCTTGCTGCTGATGCTCTTAACGAAAATGCTATTGCTAAAATTTTTCAAGCTAAAAATAGACCCGCTGACCACCCTTTAATTCTTCACATTCAAAGTCATAGTCAAATCAATGATTGGGCAATCAATATTTCTGAAGATGCAAAAAAACTCGCTCAACATTTTTGGCCTGGCCCTCTTACCATGATATTACAAAAAAATAACAGAGTAAGTTCACTGATTACCGGCGGGCTTGACACCGTTGGGTTAAGAGTCCCTGATCATCCAGTAGCACTTACTCTTATTAAAAAATTAGGCAATGGGATTGTAGCTCCTTCTGCTAATGCTCATAAAAAAACGAGTCCCACAAAACCTGAACATGTTCTTAAGACCTTAGATGGAAAAATTGCTGCTATTATTGACGGTGGACCTTGCAGTGTTGGAATTGAATCGACCATTATTGACATGACAAAACCTATCCCTGTGATTGTAAGACCTGGTGCAATTACTGCAAAAATGATAAAAGCAGTAATTAACAAAACTGTAAAATGCCCTCTAAAGCATAGTCAAAAAGTTTCTGGAAACATGGAAATTCATTACCAGCCAGACAAACCTTTATTAATACTTTCTCTTGATGCAATAGAAAAAAAATTAGCAACCGAACGATCTGTTGCTATTATGCATTATTCAGAAATAGCCCATCATAAAAATGCAACCTATTATAAAATGCCTCAGAATAAAAATGAATATGCAAAAATTTTGTACCAAACGCTTTATACAATAGACACTACAGATGTAGACACAATACTTGTTGAAATTCCACCAACTACTATTGAATGGTCTGATATTAATGATCGATTAAGCAAAGCTTCTTGGAAATAAAAAGGAGAGGAAGGGATTCGAACCCTCGATACTCTTTTTAAAAGTATACATGATTTCCAATCATGCCCTTTCAACCACTCAGGCACCTCTCCGACATAAAAGAAAAAGATCATTATAAAAAAGCAAACTCATGTGATCCTGGCAGGAGCGCGAGAATTCATTTTTACAATGATCTTTTATACTTAGTAACTATTTTTTTGCTTCAGAAGTAGCAGCTTTTGGCGCTTCTACTTTTTTTGCAGTTTCTTTTGCCGGTGCAGCTTCTTTATCGACTGGCTTTTTAACTGGAGCAGCTTCTTTTAGAGTTTCTTTTTTCTTTTCTCTTAAAGCTACTTGCTCTTTTTCATAAGCATCTTTTTGTTCTTTTTCAAAGACTTCTTTACCTTTTGCAGTTGCATGAGCTAAGTAATCAACAATTACTTGAATTGCTTTTGGAGCATCTTCATTAGTTGGAATTACATAACTTACCAAACGCGGGTCACTGTTAGTGTCAACTAAAGCAACAACTGGAATACCCATCGTTACGGCTTCTTTAACTGCAGAAGCTTCTTTTCGAACGTCAACAACTACTAAAGCTCCAATTGGCCATTTCATTTTAACGATACCGCCAACGTTTTTACCTAAACGGTCTAAACGTTTTTGAAAACTGTTAACTTCTTTTTTTGTGTAATGAGAATTTGCAATATCAGCTTTTTTAACAATATCGCCCAAGTGTAAAAACTTTGTAATCGATTTTTTTACTTGTATATGGTTTGTTAATATTCCGCCGATCCAACGATGAGTAACAGAAGGCATATCACAAATTGCAGAAGCATCTTTAATTGCTTGTTGTGCAGGTTTCTTAGTACCAATCCACAAAATAGTTTTACCTTCTTTTGCAGTATTTTCTAAAAATTGTGCAGCTTGTTCAAGCTTGAGAGCTGTTTTTGAAATATCAATTAAATGAACGCCATTACGTTTGCCCCAAATATAAGGAGCCATGCGTGGGCACCAACGAGATGATTGATGTCCAAAATGAACACCAGCTTTTACGAGTAATCTAAAATCTATCATTTGAAAACCTTCTTCAGGGTTGTACTACTTGCTTTCTGGCTTAATGCCACCCTGATTAATAAAAGCAAGGGTTAATACTTAGAACTCAAATGTATCATACTTTCAAAAAAAGGCAATTTAAAGCCCTTATTCGTATTCTTCTGCCCCAATAACTTCCTGGTTTTTAATCGCTTGACTATAACGTTTGCCAAGCAAATAAGCTACCACAACCCACAAAAGGATAATAACACCAAATAGACCGGTATGAATTACCTGGAACCATGCGGCACCAAATAGTGATGAAATCCCATTAAAAACAGATCCTACTCCTTTTGCCATCTTTCTTCCAAACGTATCAATCCAAGACTTAGATTTAAACTTAACTGCCTTGACCGTTGGAATATACAAAGCTTCGGTAATCGGTTGACTAAACGCATAATAAATTGCACGCACAACAATAAAGCAAATAAGTAATGAAATCGGTGAAGTGCTAAAAGTATAATAAAAAACAAGAATACCCATAGAAATCGGAACGATCAATAAAGAAAGTCTTTCTCCCAAATTCATAACCAAAGTTCTTGTTCCAAAGAATGAAATAATAAAACCTACGCAATGAATTAAAAAGGTGAGCCCTAATAAAAAGCATGAAACTCCTGCGACACCGCAGCTTGCTTCTTGAGCCATACCAAGACGTTGATAACTTAATACTGAACTTATTACTTCATAAAAAAGTACCAATCCAAAAATTCCAAAGGTATATGGATATTTAAGCAACATAACTAATCCAGACCAAATACCTGTCTGATCTTTACCTTGTTTGGTTTGTTCTTTCTCAAATTGATACGCTGCTTCGTAACCATGTAAATATTTACCTGGAACTTTTTTCATCATCCATGTAATAATAAGGGGAACCAACAAGAGTGTTACAGAAGAAAGTAAAAGTAAAATTTGAATAAGAGCAACGTCATTTACACCTTTTACATCAAACCATCGACTATAATATAAAAGTAACCAACCAATACCTGAACTTGCCATACCGCCAATTTTTGAAAAGGAAATTAAAATTCCATAATTTTTCTTTGCTGTTTGGGGATTAGTAACAGAGTTTAAAAATGCCCAAAAAACACTCAATACAAATGGCGAAAATGTTTCAACAAAAAAATAAAACACCCATCCAAAAATTCTTGCCGGACTAGCTTCTTGATTAGTTAAGCCAATAACATCATGCCCCACCAAATAAGCACATAAAAATCCAATAAATGCATATAATGTTGCGCAAAAACAAAGCAGTTGATAGCGACGCATATTATCAACCAATTTTGAATAAAAAAATACTAATGGAATAAGGGCCAAAATAGTGAGCAATTTTGCAGCTGGAACATATGTTGAAGTTCCAATAATTGCCATAAAAATAGAATCTTTAAGTTCTTTTATTAAGGTGTAAGAAAAAATTAAAAATAAAAAAGAAAAACCTAAAAACCATGTTTTTAATTGTTCTTCTGGATCAATCTGCCAAATACTCTTGATTCTTTCTACTAACCCAAGACGCATGCTTATCCTCTCTTAAAACTAGTAAACTTATACTTTAAAGACAAAAAAGCCTCGGTTGAAAATACTCAACAAAGGCTTATCATTTTTATGATTATTTAATCTAATAGTGGTATATATAACTTTAACAGATTGTCTTATCGTGCTTGATCGCCTGTGCATGCGCTTTCCCCACAAAAAATGCCGCCAAAATCCAAACTACTATTAAACTAAATGAAATAAGGGAACTTACCCCTACAAAAGCCAATTGTAGCACAGGACGAAGGATATGAACAGAGGAACCTGCACCTTTTGCCATTCTTGAACCAAATATATCAATCCATGCTTTTGCTTTATAACGAGATGCTTTACTGGTTGGAATATAAAGTTGTTCTTTAGCAGGCTGATTTAAGGCATGATGAAGCCCTTTTGCCCCAACAAATACAAAGAGCGCTGTGGAAATATCAAAATAAAAAAATAACAATAAAACACCAAGCGCCATAAAACAAGGTAATAATAAAAGTGTTCTTAACAATCCTAAATTTCGACCAATAGTACCGATACCTAGTAGTAATAAAATTGCTGCAAATCCATTGGTATAAATCATTGATTTAAAAAGAAAACAGTTAAGGTCATTAGGCATACAATAAGTCCCTTGAGCAAGTGTTTTAACATGAAATTCAAAAATAGTAATAATAACTTCATATAAAGTCACAACTGCCACTATTGCTATTAGATACCCAGAAGAACTGATCAATCCAAGTCCTTCTAAAAACTCTGTTTTTGTTTTTGCTGCAACTTTTTTTTGTTCTTGCTCATGAAATCCAATTAGTTCATGTTGAGGAGTTACAGAGATAAAATAAAAAAGAGACAGAGCAATACAAAGACTTCCAGCTGCTCCAATAAAAATAAAAGGAACCGGTCCCCAATCAAGTGAAGCTGAATAAAAGACTAATGGCCCAAGAACACCTCCAATTTGAGCACCTAAAGCAATAACAGGAAACCCTCTTTTTGCTGATTCAGGAGTAGTAACATCACTAATAAAGCTCCACGTGAGTGAAACAATAATAGAACCAAAACCTTCTACAACTGCATACCAAAGCCATCCTAAAATCCTCAATGGACTCAAAACAGTATTTGCAAGCCCAATTGAAGGATGCATAATCGCAAGTCCAAATAGACAAAAAATTACTGCATATCCGACACAAATAATGTAAAAAACATGGTGTCTTGCAAAAAAATCTACTAATTTCCCATATAAAAAAATGAGAGGAATAGTAACAAATAAAGAAAAAATTTTCACATAAGGAAGATAATTAATTCCTACAGTATGGAGAAAAATAACATCTTTAGTAACCTGAACAATTGAGTAAACCCCAATAATAAAAGCAAAAATTGCTGAGAGCCTTACAAATTTCATACGCTCTTGCGAACTTTCAAACGTTCCCCACAATGTCTGAGCGAAACGATTCAGCATAAACATTTTTCCTTTTTGCAAAACAAGGCAAAAGAACTTATAAGATAGATGAACCTCCAGTTCCCCTATCATCCGAATATTTTTACCTTCGTTTTTAACTCAGGCAAACACGCAAAAAAGCTTACTCAATAATCTGATTATTTTTAACCAATTGAGAATTCTTTTGGCCAACATAAATTGCAACAACTAACCAAACACCAATAAAACCAAGAGAGATAATAGTTCCCATGCCCATAAGGTTTGCAATACTTAAAAGTGGATTTGCTGGAACATTAAGTGCTCCACCGATTTGCATACCACCCATTTTTGCGGTACGTGAACCGAACATATCAACCAAACCTTTAACTTTGAATTTTGCATCTTTGCTGGTCGGAATATACATCATTTCTTTAGTTGGGTTATTCACTGCATATGAAATTGCTGTTACAAACATCATAACACCAAATGTTGCCCATAATAAAGCTTCTGGTGATGGATTGGTCATGTAATAAAGATAAAGACCAATCATAGATGCACCAAAAAGCACTGGATAAAGCAACAAGCAGAAACGAAGACCCATGCGTTGCATTAAAAAACTAGTTCCCAATAGTGCCATTAAGAAAGCTAAAGCATTAGTACTCATTCCATAAATACCAACAAACTGTTTAAAGTTAACGGTTGGAATAATATTTGCTTGTGATTTCATTTGATAATCAACAACTGATTTTGCAACTTCATAGAAAGTTGAAACAACCATAACACCTAATAGATAAGGTTGAGCCGCAAGCAGCTTAACACCTGCTAAAAAGTCTGGCTTAGTTTTCTTTTCTTCTTTATCGCTTGAAAGTTCTTCAGCAGTAAATGTTGCCATTACATAGCGAATAGTCATCAATAAACCAAAAATAGTTCCCATACATAACACAAATAAGAACCACTCAGGAAGATTGAAGTAGACTAATGCTGAACCACCAATAGTTCCAATTTGAGCCACAGCAATAATGAATGGAAATCCACGTTTTGCTGCATCACTTTTAGTGGTACTAATTGCAAATGACCAAAACAATGCAATAATTAACGATCCAAAGCTTTCAGTTGCCAAATAGCTGACAACACCAATTGCAGCTAATGGAAACCAACCAATTACTTGTGGTCCATAGGTATTATTGATAACTAAAACAGTAGTAGTTAAACCGAATAATACAATATAGAATGTACCAATTACATAGAACAATTGATGTTTTTTAAACATATCAATTAATTTACTGTAAATAAATACTGACAATAAAACGGTTCCTAATGAAATCAATTTAATAGATGGAATAAATTCACGACCATATCCTATGGCCCAGCCTAATTCTGACGGAAAAGCTAATTCATAAATTAAAACGTCTTTTAATAAACGTAAAATCCAGTAAGTACCCAGTGTAAAAAATGCTGCAAGACCATAGAGACTAAATTTTCTTAACTCTTCATGCTGTAACGAAGGATAGAAAAAGCGGATAATACCACTAACCATATACAAAATACCTTTATTTAAAATGGTTGAATAAAACTAATTTTAACAAACTAAACGATCTTCTTTGATTGCTTGTTTATGGATTCTGCCAACAATATACGCAGCTATTGCCCATACCCCAATTAATCCCATTGAAACAAATGCGGTAATGAACATAAATGAATCATCTCCGAGCGTTTCTTTGAAATTATTTATTGCAGCACCTATACCTTTCGATGAACGAGATCCAAACATATCAATCCATGCTTTTGCTTTATATTTTGACTCTTTACTGGTTGGAATATACAATTGTTCTTTTGACGGTTGAATTAATGCATAATTTAAACCTTTGCATGATACCATGATGATAAAAGCAATTTCTAATATTGGATATACATTAAACGTCAAGACAGCGCAAGCAACTAGAGACGGTAGTAATAAAAGAGTTTTGGTCAGACCCAATTTTCTACCAACCGCTCCAACACCAAAAAATAAACATAATAAAGCAACCCCATTGGTCCATAATGCATAACTATACAAATAATTACTTAACGCATCACCAGTGTAATGTGTGCTAGCAAGAACTTTAAAATGATAGTCTAAAATTGTTACAACAATTTCGTAAAGTGCAACGATGGTAAAAATACCAAATAAATAAGGACGTGTAAAAAGAAGACGAACCCCTTCAAGAAATCCAGTTTTTGGCTTACCTTCAAGTGGTGCTTTTTTTTGATTAAACTCTAAAGATGCTTGCTCGTCAAACGGTGCAATATGACGCATGTAATAAGCAACCAAACCTAACAATACAAATAACGAAACTACAGGAATGATTAAAGCGATACCAGTTCCAAATTTATAGGTAACTTGTTGTGCAAGTAATGGACATACAAAACCACCCATTTGACCACCAATTGCAACAGAAAAATATCTTCGTTTTGCAACTTCAGGACTCGTTGTATCTGATACAAACGACCAAAAGAGTGCAACCATAATAGATCCAAAACTCTCTACAAACATATACCAAAACCATCCTAAATAACGGTCTGGGCTTGCAACTGTATTACTTAACCCTGTTTCAGGATGCCAAATTAAAAAAGCAAATATGGCTGTTCCAATTGCATAAAAAAGAGTTATTCCATATAACAATTTATGACGAGGATACTTATCAACTAAATAAGAATAAAGGAGCACTAAAAAGCCAACTACAAATAAAGAAATCATTTTTGCTTTTGGCTGATGTAAATTTCCAATCATGGTTAAAAAAACCGCATCTTTAACTGGCCTAAAGAGCCAATAACTTCCTATAATAAGGCTAAATATAACAGCCAATAGCCCATATTTTTTATCTTCTTGTGTCTTATAAACAAACATATCCTACCCTTTTACCTCCAAAAACAAGGAAATTCCTCTACAATAGATTTTTTAATCTTTTTCCATATTTAATTACACTTTAAGAGGAAGGTATCTATTATAACTGTCCCTTAAAAAAAATCCAATTACTTCAAATTTAAAAGCTGTTTAAGCTTATTATCGATTTTACTATCTTTTTTGGTTTTACTAAAAGTACCATCTTTGCTATGATAAGGTGAGTTATTTAAATACCGATTTTTAAGCTCTTTATAAAAAATTTAAGCTTAATTTTCACATAAACCCTGTTTGCAGGGACTAGGTGCTAAGGTTATGAACAAAGAAAAAGAGTTACTTGAAGAACAAACTGTTACCCCAGCTATCTCAGAAGAAGATAGTAATTTTTTGGCTCTTTTGCCCCTTAAAAATGTGGTTTTACTCCCTAAAAGTATTTTACCTATTATTGTAGGTCGACCTTCATCAATTAGATCTGTTGAATACGCTTTAAAGCATAATAAAGTTATTTTTATTAGCGCACAAAAAGATCCTAATATTGAACAACCGACTCAAGATGACATTTATCAATATGGAACTCGCGCAACTATTTTACAAGTTATGCGCATGCCTAATGGTTCTTTAAAAATTTTAGTTGAAGGCATCGGCCGTGCTCGCATTCTTGAATCGGACACTACACAAGACTTCACTTGCGTTCACATCGAAGATTTGCCAACAGAACAACCTAAAAAAGTAACTGAACAAGAAGCTTGCTGGAGAACATTAAAAGATCTCTATTTAACATATTCAAAGCTTAATGAAAAAGCTCCCCAAGATTTATTTGGAACAGAAAAAACTACGGAAGACATCGATTATATTGTCGACACAATTGCTGTTCATTTAAATCTTTCATTTGATGAGCGTCAAAAAGTACTTGAGGCAATCGCACTTAAAGAACGAATGATGATTATTTCAATGTTTTTAAAAAAAGAAATTGAAATTTTAGAAATTGAACAGCGAATTAAGGGCCACATTCAAACACAAGTTGAAAAAAATCAACGTGAATATTACTTAACTGAACAAATTAAAGCAATTCACAAAGAGCTTGGCCGTGAAGACCAACAAAGTGAATTTGCGCAATTAAAAGAAACAATTATTGGCTTAAAACCACCACAAGATGTTCTTGATAAAGTTGATAAAGAACTTAAGCGTCTTGAACAAATGCCTCCGCTTTCTTCTGAAGCTGTTGTGAGTCGCCACTATGTTGACTGGATAGCATCGCTACCGTGGAGTAAAGCAAGTAAAGATCGCATCAGCTTGACTCAAGCAGAAAATATTTTAAACACACATCATGCTGGCCTTAAAAAAGTTAAAGAACGTATTATTGAGTTTTTAGCTGCTAAAAAATTTGCAAAAACCTTAGAACGCTCTCCGATTATTTGCTTAGCTGGTCCTCCTGGTGTGGGTAAAACTTCACTTGCAAAATCTATTGCAGAAAGTTTAGGTCGAAACTTTGTCAGAATTTCTTTAGGTGGCATTAAAGACGAAGCAGAAATTCGTGGGCACAGAAGAACTTATATTGGTGCGCTTCCGGGTAAAATTATTCAAGCAATGCGTAAAGCAAAAACGATTAACCCAGTCATTTTGCTTGATGAAATTGATAAAATGTCGATGGATGTTCATGGAGACCCTGCTTCAGCGTTGCTTGAAGTATTAGATCCAGAACAAAACAAAACATTTGTAGACCACTTTTTAGACGCAGAATATGATCTTTCAAAAGTAATGTTTATTACAACTGCAAACCATGTTGAAAGTATTCCGTATCCATTGTTTGATCGTATGGAAGTGATTAATCTTTCTGGATACACTAATCAAGAAAAATTAATGATCGCTAAAAAGTTCTTATTTTCAAAAAATTTAGAAGAATACGGTTTAACTCCTGCTCAATTTAAAATTTCAGATGAACTGCTTGAAAACTTAATTGCACACTACACTAAAGAAGCCGGAGTTCGACAGCTTGAACGTTTAATTGCAAAGATAATGCGTAAAGCTATTCAGGTACTGCTAAAAGAAAAAACAAAAAAATCAATCACAGTTACTGCAGGACTGTTGCGTGAATGGTTAGGCCATGCTCCTTACAAACAAACAAAACTTGAACAAGAAGAACAAGTAGGACTTGCAACAGGACTTGCCTGGACAGAACTTGGTGGCGATGTTCTTGAAATAGAAGTTACTATCTTGCAAGGCAAAGGTAGCTTTACCTTAACAGGTCAGCTTGGTGATGTGATGCAAGAATCTGGACATGCTGCATTAAGTTATATTCGTTCACGTGTTGCTGACTTAGGGATTCCAAAAAACTTTTATAGCACAAAAGATCTACACATTCATTTACCAGAAGGTGCAACACCAAAAGATGGCCCTTCAGCTGGAATTACTATGTGCACTGCAATTGTTTCTGCACTAACTAAAAACCCAGTTTTACCTCATACTGCAATGACTGGTGAAATAACATTACGTGGGCGTGTATTAGGAGTTGGTGGGCTTAAAGAAAAGTTGCTTGCTGCAAAACAGCACGGAATAAAAACAGCTTTAGTTCCTTATGACAATAAAGATGATGTTGAAGAAATATTAAAAGAAACTAATCTTGATATCACGATTCATTACGTGAAAAACATGGATGAAGTTCTAAAACTTGTTCTTAAAACATCACCGTTTGTAACACCGATTACTGCTTACAAAAAAATAGCTACCAAAAAACGTAAATAACGCTACACTAGCATTGTTGGTGCACATTATTTATCATTTTATTAGCCATAGGAAAACTGTTATGAAAAACTTCATTACACTTACAGTTGTTCTTGTTAGTTCTTTAGGTCTACTTTCTGGTTGTTATTGCAAAAAGACAGTTGAAGAATCTTCAGCAGTTCAAGTAGCTGAAACTAAAAAAACTAAAGAAATCATTCAAGATTCAAAGTAATTTTTAAGGGCCCTTCGGGGTCCTTTTTTATTCTATTTCATCAAATGCACAAAGTGGCGTTTCTACAACTTGCCTAAACACACTAAATTGAGGTTGTCTGCAAACTGGGCAAGCAGCTTTTCGATCCCTAAGTTTTTTTGAACAGTCAATACAAAAAAGATGAAAATTATCATTACAATTACTTGAAACCTGAGCCTTTTTTATTGGGATGAAGCAAATAGGACATTGATAATTTTTTTCATAGGCTGATTTTTTTCTGCGATTTTATTTTTGAGTATTGCTCGCGCTTCTTGCTCTAATTGATATCTTTTTTCGGATATTTCTCTTTCCTCAATAAACGCTGCTTGAAGCTGATCTGATTCTTTTTTTAATCGTTCAATTTCAGCTTTTAGCTGACTTATCTGATTTTCAAGTCTTGACTCAATTACTTGATTACATACCACAAGTCTATCCATAACCCTAATATACTTGACTGTCATATTATTAAGTTCTTCTGCATGGGCGAAATTAATAATACTAATCTGAGCTCGATGTTTTTTTTCTTGTTGCCTTATTGCATCTTTTCTTCTTTGCTCTTCAATTGCTTGAGACAGTCTTTGTTGTTCTATAAATTCATCTTGAGTTGACTTTTGCTTTCTTATAAAGTCCTCTATAGAAGCTTTACATTTTTCTCTATTTATTATTTGTTGCTCTGGAGACAATTTTATAGCTGAATATTGAGCTGCTTTTGAATCAACAATTAATGCTGTTAATTTCGCTAAAACTTCTTCTTTAAACTGTTTAGGGTTTGAAGAAGCTTGCTTATACAGATCACCTAATTGTTCTGATGGCAAATGTTTACCATAAACTCTCAAAAGGGTTATCTCCGGCAAACGGGATTGATCAATTATCATTGAAAATAAAGAATAATGAATTAAAAAAATAGCACTATACATAATCTTCACAATAATGACCTTTGCACTATTTAAAGGACTTTATGCTCAGCGGGTTACTGACTTTTTTTTATCAAAAATATGAGCCTCTTATTAAAAATAACAGGCTCAATTTTAAAAAAGCAAGTACTGGTTATACTATTGCCGCTACAAATGCTTTAAATTAATCATTTTATTCTTCAACACCTGCGTTCTCAACTTCAAGTCTAGCTAACAACGCAGTCACCAGTTCTGAATAAAAACCTTGCACCTGTTGTGATGCTTGTGCTTTTTGCAATGCAGCTCTATATAATTGGAGAATTAAAGAAGTATGTAGTTCTTTCAAACCATCAACTAATTGGTCAAAGACTCCTTCTGGGACTTCCACACTATCCCCTTGCGCATCTTGAATTAAAACAGTGCCAGCCTCTTTTTTCTTATATTTCCCCTCTAATGCTGCTAATGCTGAATTTTTTGCGGCAGCATCAAACAATTTATGCTGAATAGCTCTTCGAGCATTATGAGTTAAAGTTGGATGCCCCTGAAAAGCAGTAAGAATATCTTGATCTTTCAAACGTGATCCATGCGTTTCTAAAAGCAAACGCAAAGGATTTTCTAGAACAGATAAATCTTTTGAATGAGCTAAATCATCCCCATCTGGACCTCCTGCTGCTTTTAAAGACACTACCATAAATGATACTAATATTACATATTTTAACTTCATCTTTTCTACTCCTAAAAAATAGTACTTACTTTACAACTACTTAAACAATTGCCGCTACAAATGCACTAAATAAAGGGTGCGGTTTTCCTGGGCGAGATAAAAATTCTGGATGGAATTGACTTGCGACCATAAAAGGATGGTCTTTTAATTCTACAATTTCAACTAAAGAACCATCGGGCGATTGGCCTGAAATAATCAGCCCAGCTTGTTCCATTGCTGCTCGATAGTTGTTATTAAATTCAAAACGGTGTCGGTGCCGCTCCTGTATTACTTCCTGTGCTCCATAAGCAAATGCAGCCTTACTGCCTGGCAATAAACGACAGGGGAAAATTCCTAAACGCATTGTTCCGCCTTTTTCAACTATATTTTTTTGTTGATCCATGAGCGTTACAATCGGCGTTTGTGTTGCTTGATTACATTCAAGTGAGTGAGCAGTTTTATCAATAAAAGCACGAGCTAGTTCAATACACATAACCTGCATCCCTAAACAGAGCCCCAGATACGGAATTTTATGTTCTCTTGCCCATTGCGCTGCGATAATTTTCCCCTCAACTGCACGATGCCCAAATCCGCCTGGAACTACAATACCCTGACAATCTACCAGCAGATCTGCTACATTTTCTTGGCTTACTTGTTCTGAATCGATCCATTTAATAGAAAGGCGTACTTTATTACTTCTTGAAGCATGCAGCAATGCTTCTTTTACACTTAAATAAGCATCTTGTAACTCAATGTATTTACCAACTAACGCAATGGTAATTTCTTTATCAAATGAAAGTTCCATCTCTTTTACAAGAGCTGTCCATAAAGCCCAATCGGGAATTTTAACACGATCAGCAAGTTCAAGATGTTTAATTAAATAATCTGCCAGTCCAATTTGTTCAAGATGCAATGGAGCACGATACGGATTAACATCGGTTTCTAAAGGAAAAATTTGACGCTCTGGTACACTTGCAAACTGCGCAATTTTGTTGCATAAACTTTTTTCAATCGAATGATCTGCTCGAGCAATAATAACATCAGGAATAATTCCTAATGAACGTAATTCTTTTAAAGAATGTTGTGAAGGTTTTGTTTTGAGTTCTGCTGTTGCTTTTAAATAAGGGAGCCAGGTTAAATGAACAAACAAAGTATTTTTATGCCCATAATCAAAACGCATTTGACGAATTGCTTCTATAAATGGCGCACTTTCAACATCACCGACTGTTCCACCAACTTCTACAATTAAAACATCACAGTTCATTTCTAAAGCAGCTCGTTCAATAGCACATTTGATTGCTTGGGTAATATGCGGAATAACTTGAATAGTTCGACCTAAAAATTCACCTTTGCGTTCTCTATCAATGACTGAAGCATAAATTTGACCCGCTGTAACGCTACATGATTTTTTAAATTTAATATCTAAAAATCTTTCGTAGTGACCTAAATCTAAATCTGTTTCAGCACCGTCATCCGTTACAAAAACTTCACCATGCTGATAGGGTGAAAGCGTTCCAGGGTCAACATTAATATAAGGATCTAATTTTTGAATCGCGACAGACAAACCACGTTGCTGCAAAATCTTTCCAATTGAGCCAGCCACAACACCTTTTCCTATTGAACTAAAAACCCCACCTGTTACAAAAATATATTGCATTATTTCTAATCCTTTTTTTAATTTTCTTTAAGCTACCTCAATAAAAAAAATAATACATAGTTTTTTATAAATTATCTTTCAATAATAAGAATTAACTTGATATTTTATAAAATCTATTTTTATAGTAAGTTTATCGGGAAAAAGTAACTCTAAAAAAAAGGAAATTTTATGAAAAAATTATTGCCATTAATACTTATTGGTAGCGGATTATTATTACTTGCTGGTTGTGCATGCGATGAAATGATGTGTGAAAATAAATCAAGAACAAGCAAAGTCGAACAAAAAAGCAAACCTGTAGCCGCTTCTGAAAAAAAAGCATGCAAAAAACCTAAAAATGTAAAAATTGCAAAGCCAGCAAAAGCGGAGAAAAAAACAACCAAAAAAGCTTCTTCAAAAAAAAATAAAAACACTAAAAAAAGCTCTTATCACAAAGAAGTAATTACAGCTGAAGAACCACAAAAAACAGCAAAAGCTGCTCAAAAAGAAAATAAAAAACATGCTTATCAAGATCTTTCAGAATTAGCTCCATGGGCAGATTTTGATAGAGAAGTTGTAGCTTAATCAATATAACTCATCATCTTTGCAATTGTTTCTTGCAAATTCAAGGTGCTGTTATCAATAATAATAGCACCTTTAGGAATTATAAGTGGAGAATGGGAACGCTCCATATCTTTTTGATCACGACTTGCAATTTCATCTTCAGCCTGGCTTTGTGAAAAATCATGTCCCCGTTTTTTTTGATCCTTAATCCAGCGTTGTGCTCTGACTGCTAATGATGCGGTTAAATAAAATTTGTAATCGGCATGTGGAAACACAACAGAACCACTATCGCGCCCTTCAATAACACTATTATGCTGCTGGGCAAATGCACGCTGAGTTTCTACAACCATCTGCCTTACCATTACAATTGGACTAATAACAGCTACATATCGGTCAACCATGTAATCTTTTAACAATGGCGTAATGTCTTGATTTTCAAAATAAAGTACGCCCCCTTTTTGAATATCGTAATGATAGACTAATTTTTCTGGATTCAAACAGTATGCAAGATCCTGTTCAGTTGGATTACTTAAAGTTGCTTCAGTATACCCGCATTTTTTAACCAAAAGGTACGAAACTGCTCTATAAAGCCAGCCTGTTGGCAAATAATAAAATCCTAATTTTTGTGCTAATTGATAAGCAACGGTTGATTTGCCACTTGCTGTTGGACCGTCAATTGTAATAATCATATTATTCCTTTTTTACACCTGCTGCATCAAGCCCAAGCAGTTCTATGTTCGTTTTACCTTGCCATGAATTTTGAGTAATTTGCACAGCAATATCAAATGGCTTTTCTTCTTGTAATAATAATGGCTCAAATAAATCTGGTCGATTAAAAAAGATTAAAGGCTTAATAATCCCATCGGCAAACACTAAACATTTAAGATGCACATCTTTGAGCATTTGTGGTTTTTGAACAAGACTTACACCCTGCATGACAAATTTTGGTTCTGAATTTTGCGCTCCAAATGGTTCAAATAATTGCATATCATGGACCAACTGCTTATTAACATCTTGCATACTAATTTTTGCATCAAGCACCAACTTACTTACCAAATCTTCTGATTTTAAATAAACACGTGCTCGTCCTTCAAGCAGCTCTTTAAGTTTTGGTAAATTTTTAATATCAAGTGCAAGTCCCGCAGCCATTGCATGACCTCCAAATTGATCTAATAAATCGCCTGCTTCTTGCAATGCATGAAACATATTAAAAGATTCAATAGAACGGCATGATCCTTTTGCTTTGCCTGAACTGGTTAAATGAAACAATAAAACAGGGCGACTATACTGTCCAACTAAACGGGATGCAACCAAACCAATAACTCCAGGAGGCCAATTTGAACTTGCTGCTAAAATAATTTGTTCTTCTTTTAAATTAATCTTTCCTGATTCAATCAACTGCTGAACATCTTCAAAAATAGAGCGTTCAACTTCTTTACGTGTTTGATTTAAATGCAATAATACTGAACCGATTCGTTCTGTTTCTTTTTGATCTGAACCTAATAAAAAAGCAACCCCTTGTCGCGGATCTTCAAGACGACCTAAAGCATTAATTTGTGGCGCAATTTTAAAACCAACATCAGTAGCAGTTAATGCTGATTGACTCACTTTTCCATTTAATTTTAAAACATCTAAAGAAACACTAGAAAACTTATTAACCCATTGCAAACCATGGCGAACCCAGAATCGATTCTCACCAGTTAATGGAACAACGTCAGCGATAGTACCAAGTAATAAAAGTTCATATGCTTTTTCTGGCAATGGTAAATTACGTTGTTGATAAAGCAAAGAAACTACTTTAAAAGTGACTCCCACTCCGGCAAGTTCTTTAAAAGGATAACTACAATCTCTTTGATGCGGATTGACTAATGCAAATGCATCAGGGACCGTGTCATGGGGCCTGTGATGATCAGTTATAATTAAATCAACTCCTAGTGCACGGGCAAGTAATGCTGGTTCAAAAGCACTTGTTCCGTTGTCGACCGTAATAATAACTTTGTATCCATTGTCTGCTGCACGCTGAACAATCTTTGTAGAAAGCCCGTACCCATCTTTAACACGATGTGGTAAATAAAAATTAACTTGAGCTCCTAATGGCAATAAACAAGCCATCATTAATGATGAAGAAGTAATACCATCAACATCATAATCACCAAAAATTAAAATTTTCTCTTGTTTTTTAATTGCTTGATTAATTCTATCAACTGCTTTCTGTGCATCTTTTAACAAAGAAGCACAGGCAATATCTCTCTCTTTATCGCTGAATAAATAAGCATCAATTATGTTATGATCTTTCATGCCACGATTTAATAAAGTATGACATAATGGAACAGATAAATTATAAGTCGAGGCAAGCGAAAGCGCCTGATTATAATCTGAATCTGGCATCTGCCAAGCGTAACGAGCACCTTGTATCAATTGCTTACTCATGCGTAAAAGCCTTAATTCTTGAATTATCTGTCTGGCACAGCTTATCACGCACCCTTAAGAAGGTCAAAGAGAAGCAAGTTTTTGCGCTGTCACCAATCGCACTGCTTCTTTTATAGTCGCAAGATTTTGAAGTACCGTTTGTTCAACGTGATTAACGACCCCTTTAACACTTTCTGGAGAATATTCAAAATTGAAAGTATTGCAATGGTCTTCATAACATTTTTCTATTTTAAATGAAGTGCTATCACTCACCTTATTGTCAATTAAAGCAATAAAGACAATCGTTGGAGCGCCATTACTCCCAGGAAAAATTGTAACCGGAGAACTTGCTCTGCTTTTTGCATCAATCTCTGTTGCTTTTGCAAGTGCTTCTGAACCAGCAATTTGAGGAAATGGTGCACCTTGCGCTTTTGCCCAAACTTGCGCTTGATCAAGTGCTGGAATACTATACTGACTATTTTTTTCTTTTTTGAAAACTGGGCTTGAAGCATCAAGAACGATAATCAAATCAACAGCACGATCTTTATGCAATAAGGGCGGAAAAGGTAAATTAAAATCTATTCCTGCATCAATAAAAGTTAATGTTCTTTCTGACTGACTGGTATCTGGCAAATGCATCATGAAATTATGAACTGATGCTGGAAATAAACGAACGTTAGAAAATAATGAAGTAATCGGAGCAAATGCGCTGACCATTAAAGAAATAATATTTTTAAGTACTGTATCTGGGCTTAATGGATCAGTTCCAGTAAGTAGATAATCAAATCCTAAAATCCTGACTAAATCTTTGATAGAAAAAGCAAAAGCAGAACCCCATATACCTAAAAAATAACTTAATGGATATTCTGAACTATTTTCAGTGCTAGCTACTTTAAGTAACTTTCCTTTTGTTAGCCCTAATGTTGCCATAATCCCTGATTGTTTTTCATAAATAGGCTCAAACCTTCTACCTAATGACCAAGTTGGAATAAATCCACCAACTAATTGATTCTTGCTATTATAATATCTGACGCCAACTTCATATGGTGTAAATTCAAACCATTGCACTTTACTCTTGGTTGTTTTTTGTCGAGCTGGGTTAAAATACCCAGTAATTGACGAAACTGCTGTTGCTATCGGCAAAGGGAACTCGCCGCAATCTTGTCCTTCTAAATTAATCGCTGTTTGAGAGTATAAAACTCTTTGGCGTGTTTGTGTTATTGAAATTGCATTTTCATTCGGATACTTTTGAATAATTTCTGGGTCATCATAAGGAGACAAAACCATATGAGCAATCAAGTGCCCATAGATGTCAATTGCATCAATTGGTTGATCAAAATAAAACTTACGGTTGATATTATTTCTAATTTCTTGCTCTTCAGGAAATAAACAATCTTTAGTTTCCCAAGAACGGGGCATCATTTGTGGATTTTGTTTTATGATTTCATTAAGTTTTGCTGGACTAGCTGTTAATGGTAATTTTGCATATTTTAGATACCCATCAATTAAAGCTTGAGTCGGTTTACCCATTGCACGTGGAATAGTAACCCAGGTTGAACCAGAAAGCACCGACATAAACATGACTGAATCAATAATCTTGCTACTCTCAAGTGCTTTAATTAATCCTGCTGTTGCCATCATTGCACGAAAACCACCCCCACTAGCACATACTGCAATACGTGGAACTTTATTAAGTTCTGCAGCTTTTTTAAAAACTTCGTCTTGATAAATAGTAGGAAACTGCTGTCTTATATATTGCATTCTTTGCTCAATAAAACGTTGTTCTTGCTCACATAACCCTGGATCCATTCGAACAGTTGCTTCTTGATTTTTATGACCTTCAAAAAAATCTATGAGTAAAGAACTTGACCCTGTTGGCGCAACATTTAATGCGTTTTTATCTCGTTCAAAACCATTCCAGTCACCTTTAACAAAATAAGAGCTTTTAAGAACATCCCGATATCGCGCAATAGCAATATTTAATGTTCTTGTAGTATCGATACCATTTTTTACCATGCTGATAAAATAGCTGGTAGCATCGCTCATTAAACCGTAAATCGCCTGGAAAGGCGCAACTATACCCGAAGCTGTACTTTGTGCAATTTTTGTCACCGTAGATTTTTTTTCAGGTTGAATCTGAATCGGTTTTTGGTTTGATTGATTAATCACTATCTCATTTTGAGCAGCAATTGCAGCATTGATGTTTGAAAATAATACCATGACAAGATAAAGATATATACTCTTTTTAAACATTATGACCCACCCTTTTTTTTAAGTTCCCTTAATCAAAAGCGTAGGTCATAAAGAGTATTAAAATCTAGAGTTTTTATTTTCTTTTTAATGTCGGAAATAAAATTACGTCTTTAATAGAAGTCGTGTTAGTCAATAGCATGCTCAAACGATCAATTCCTATTCCGCAGCCAACTGTTGGTGGCAATCCATATTCAATTGCAGTGATAAAATCTTGGTCAAAATGCATCGCTTCATCATCGCCCGCTTCATGAGTTCTTGCTTGCTCTAAAAAGCGCTCTTTTTGATCAAATGGTTCATTTAACTCATTAAAACAGTTTGCAAGCTCCATGCCGCCAACAAACAGTTCAAAGCGCGCTACAAATTCAGGATTTTCTGGATCCCGTTTTGCAAGTGGAGAAACTTCAACCGGAAAATCAATTAAAAACGTAGGTTGAATCATTTTATGCTCAGCAACTTCTTCAAACAACATAAATAATTTCTGAGCATATGAAACTTCTGTCACTGAAGGCTTAACTTGATACTTTTGAAGTGTTGCATCGATAGTTTTTGGTGTCAGTTCTGAAGCTGGAATGTTGGCATATTTCATAATTGCATCATGCGCATTAATACGCTCAAACGGTTTTGAAAAATCTAGCGTATGATCCCCAAAAGGAATGACCAACTTGCCACAAGCTTGCGTAATAACATGTTTAAACAAATCTTCAACCAAGTTCATCGTATAATGATAATCTTCATGTGCCATATAAAATTCAAGCATCGTAAATTCAGGATTATGACGTGTTGAAATTCCTTCATTTCTAAAATTACGGTTAATTTCATAAACCCGTTCAAAACCACCAATAACTAATCGTTTTAAATATAATTCTGGTGCAATTCTTAAGAATAACTCTGCATGTAAAGCATTATGATGTGTTACAAAAGGACGAGCAACTGCTCCGCCCGGAATTGGATGCAGCATTGGTGTTTCAACTTCTATAAACTCAGCTTTTTCTAAATAAGAACGGATAGCACTAATCATTTTAGAACGAACTAAAAACTTATTACGGCTTTCTGCGTTACTAATCAAATCAAGGTAACGTTGTCGGTATTTTGTTTCAATATCAGTAAGCCCATGAAATTTTTCAGGTAGCGGATGCAAACATTTACTCAGCAAGGTAAATTCATCAACTTTTAAAGTAGTTTCGCCTGTTTTTGTTACAAAAGAAGTTCCGCAAACCCAAAGAATATCGCCAAGGTCTATGTAATTTTTAAAAATCTCAAATGCTTTTTGCCCAAGTACATCTTCTTTAAAATAGACTTGAATTTGTCCTGAACGGTCTTGCAATTTAGCAAAAGTTGTTTTTCCATGCCCTCTAATAGCAACCAGTCTTCCTGCAATTGCATACTGTTTTTCTACCCCCTGAAATTCATCAACCACTTGCTGTGCGGTTGCGGTAACTGCCTTTTTAGCTGGCCATGGTTCAATACCCATAGCTCGCAAAGCTTTTACTTTTTCTATTCTAATTTCATGTTCTTGAGAAGCAGAAACCAAAGTATCTGATTGCAAATTTTTGTTTTCCATAAAAAAGACTCAATTGTTATAAAAACTGTATTAAAACTACCTTAAAGCCTTAAGTATACACTTTTATCAAACTTCTGCGAAAATGAATTTTGTTCCAGTATTTTTTCCGGTAAGCGAACCGGCAACTGATTGCTGACTTACATAACCAGAATCAGCTTCTGGCAATTTTTTATCTGGCAATTTTTTAAATGGTTTACACTTTGCTGGATGAGCAGGTAAGCTTAACCCTCTTTCGGCACGATTTTGTTTTCTTACAGGCTCAACAGGAGCAGGGCTAGTATTTGAACGAACTCTTGCAGATTTTAATTGTTGACCCTTATCAGAGCCTTGATCATATAACACTGTAGCTATGCCAGTTTTTGGATCAATCCTAACTTCTTTAACATAAACGGGGTAACCTTTCCAATCAACAGTAGCTTGATAGGCTCCATCAGGTCCTCTTGTAACAGCTGCGGGTGAATTAGGATTATTAAATCGAAAATCTTCTATAGGCCCATTTACCGTTGAGTTATCTATAAAAAATTGTATAGCTTGATTCTCAGGCAATTCTGGATATTTTTCTCCTAATTTTTTGTATTGACCTGCTACCTGAAGCAACAATAGATCATTTCCTGTTGGTTTTTTTTTCTTTTTTGAAAAAAAGAAGAATCCCTTAGTTCTTTTTGGATCTTCATCATATGCTGTTTGAGAATGTTTTGCCCATTGTTCCGCTAAATCTTGTAATTTTTTTCTGCTTGTGCAAGTTCTTGGGCGGAAGGTACATAAGGAGTAATCTCAGGCTCAGGCACATGAGGACGATTTAAAGCACCTTTGATACTTTGCTGTGTTAAAAAAAAGATACCTATTAAAAATAGATAGAACATTTTCTTACCTTACTTAAAGAGTAGTTTCTATAATTTCTTGAGCTTTGTTCCAGTTTACTACATTCCACCAGGCAGTAATATAGTCTGGCCTTCGATTAAAATATTGTAAATAGTAAGCATGCTCCCAAACATCAAGACCTAAAACAGGGATATGGCCTATTGAATATGGGGTATCTTGGTTGGCAGTTGAACTGATAACTAAGTCGCCTTTGGTATCAATTGAAAGCCATGCCCAACCACTACCAAAACGGCTTTTTGCTGCCGCTTCAAATAATTGTTTAAAGTTTTCAAAATGTTCAAAATGTTTTTTGAGTAACTCAGCAAGTGGCCCTTTTGGCAGTCCGCCCCCTTTTGGAGCCATTGCATTCCAAAAATCGGTATGATTTAAAACACCCCCACCGTGGTTACGCACAGCTGTACGAATATCTTCTGGGATTGCATCTAAATTCTTGAAAAGCTCAACTAATGGTTTATCAAAAAGCGCTGGATGCTTTTCAAGCGCTGCATTAAGTCCATTAACATAAGCTTGCTGATGCTTTGCGTGATGCAGTTCCATGATCTGCGCTTCAATATATGGTTCAAGAGCTCCATATTCATACGGCATTCTTGGGAGGCTATACATAAAAACTCCAATAAGAAATTGTTGTATATAAAAATCACTGCCAATGCTACTCTGATCAAAAAAAGGTGTCAATTAAATCACAAAAAGAAATTATCCAATAATATAAACCTGCTCACCTTTCTTTCCCATACGCAGCACTTCTCGAGCAATTTTTTCTTTATAAAAAGGATTAGTCTTGAAAGCTAAAACTGTTTTTTCAAGTTCTTTTATTTCAGACTCTAAAACAGTAATTTCAAAAGCAAGTTGCCTATTTTCTTTTTTGAGTTTCATAAAAACAAGCAATCCTTGACCGCCAAAAAAATGTACACAAATGAAAAAAATAACTTCACATCCCAAGAAAAATCTTAATAAAAATCGTTTTGTTATCACCATTGCGCATTCCTTTTTTTAAAAAACTTTCTTTATTCAGTAGTTCAAGGTTACTCTTATTTGTAAGGGTTAGGCTAAAAAAGGGAAAATCAATGAACCATAAATATCTTTTACTAACAGTAGCACTTACACATACTGTTTCACAAGCAAAAATCGATCAAGAAAAAGCAGCACAATATGATTCATGGTTAAATACATTAGGACAAGTGATTAATATTTTCGAGGCTCGTTATTATCAAAAAATAGTCCCTAAAGATGCCATGGTCAGAGTGATTGAAGCATTTGCAGGAGAAAATGATCCACACTCACAATATTTAAAACCAGAAGCTTGTAAGCAATTACAAGAAAAAATGTCTGGTGAATTTTTTGGAATTGGAATTGTGCTGCCTGGGGATAAGAAAAAAGAAGAAGAATTTTTCCCCGTTATAGAAACAGTACTTGGAGGCCCAGCTGAAAAAGCTGGAATTAAAGCTGGAGACAAAATCATACAAATTAATGATGAGCCAGTTAAAGGACTTGATATTGATGAAATTATGTCAAAACTTAAAGGCGAAAAAAATACTCAAGTGGTTCTTAAAGTATTACGCGCGCAATATCCTGAGCCATTATCTTTTGATGTAATCAGAGATATTGTCAAAGATGAAATGGCACTCGCATATTATTTTCCAGAATATAAAATTCATTATGTCCTGCTTGCTATTTTTAGCGAAAAGTCAGCTCAAAATATTGAAAGTATTATTAATCAAGCAATTCAAGGAAAAAGCAATGGAATTATTATAGATTTACGGAATAATACCGGCGGCTTATTTGATAGCGCCATTGATATTGCTGGTCTTTTTTTACCAAAAGGAACCCCTGTTGTTTCGATTAAAGAAAGAAATTGTAAAACGGTTGGTCAATGGAGCACCCAACGCAAACCCCTTGCACTAAGCCACAACATGCCTATTATTATCTTAGTCAATAACTATACTGCTTCAGCAAGTGAAATTCTTGCCGGCGTCTTACAAGTTTATGCACTCAAAAAAAATCTTGTCTCTGTGTTTCTTGTAGGCGACGAAACATTTGGCAAGGGTTCGGTGCAAGAAGTCATCCCAATAAGCAACGAAAGTGCTGTTAAATTAACAACTGGCCTTTATTATTTGCCTTATGATATTTGCATCCAAGGCAAAGGGGTTACTCCTGATTTTAAATTTGAATTTTTAACACGCCCTTCTGAAACGGTAAAATGGGTAACTTCAACATATGGAAAAGAAAAATCACTCAGAAAAACAATTGATCCTCATAAAAAAGAAACTCCAATAGCTACTCAAAATACTCCTGAAGTCAAAATAGAAAAAACATGGAAAGAAAAACGCAAAGAAATGGTGGCACAAGATTACTATATTCAAAATGCTATTAATCTGATTGAACTGTTTCATTTGGGCAAAAAAGCATTTGGTGAAAAACTTAACACTCATGAAAAGATGTTAAGTTTTTTAAAGCAACACTATACTATCGACACAACGCTTGAAGCCCAAGAAATACCGCTTTAAAGAGCTCTTTTGACTTTAGATCTTAAAGTTGCCATACTAAACTGCCTACTCTATTTGCATAAAGGACTTTCATGAAACAAAGGCATAGGCAAAGACTTTCACGTATTGTTTGGTGCTCTTTATTATTGCTTTTTTTGTTATTCCTTACCCAGAACAATCCACCTCATAAAAATCAAACTGCTAAAAAAATAATCCAAAAACAATAATTTGGAGATAATTTTTCTGTGATCTTAAAGATCTATTGTAAAAAAGAAAAAACCCGTCTTTTACAACGGGTTTTAAATTCAGCACTTAACGTAAGTTTTTCAAACGCTTAGTAGCGAGATGATCCACTAGAACGTTCAGGACGAGGACGAGCTTCGTTGACAGTCATGCGACGGCCTTCAAAATCCACGCCATTTAATTGAGCAATAGCACTGTTACCTGAGTTTAAATCTTGCATTTCTACAAAACCAAAACCTTTTGAACGTCCTGTTTCACGATCCTTAATGATGCTTACAGAAACAACAGGTCCGAATTCTTCGAATTTCTTACGAAGAGAATCTTCTGACATTCCATAGCTCAAATTACCTACGTATATTTTCATATAACCGATTCCTTAACATAGCCGTTTGAACAGCCTAACTGAGTCTTAGCGATACCAATTCCCACAGTATCACCTTGCATACTATCTTACTGTAAATTTACAAAAAGCACAAATTAGATTTTTCAAGCTTAAAAAGCTACTCAACAGTAACTGATTTTGCTAAATTTCTTGGCTTATCAATCGATCTGCCCAATTCTTTAGCTAAAACATAACAGAAAAACTGCATTAAACCAGTCATTGCAAGCGGCGCAAGTAAAGCAGGGCCTGTTTCCATAATAAAGCTTTTATCTGCAAGTTCAAGGAGCTCATCTTGTCCCTGGCAGGCAAAAACAATTAAGAAACCTTTGCGTGCTTTTACCTCTTGAGCATTTGCTACTATTTTTTTATAAATCACTCCATCAGGGTGTGAAAATAAAATAATTGGAACCGTAACATCAACTAACGCTAATGGCCCATGTTTTAATTCTCCGGCAGAGTATGCATGAGAAAAAATATAAGAAATTTCTTTTAATTTTAGTGCTGCTTCAAGTGCAAATGGATACGTAATGTGTCTGCCTAAAAAAATATAATTTTTAAAAGAAACATACAAATCAAGATCAGCAATAATCGCATCTTTGTGCGTTGCAATATTGGCTTCAAGCATTGCCGCAACTTTTTCTAGATCTTGTTCTGCTTGTATTACCGCAGATTGTTCGATAAGCCCTTTTACCAATGCTATTTGATACGCAAGCCAATAGAATGTTGCAATTTGGGTGCTAAATGCTTTGGTTGAAGCAACTGCTATTTCAGGACCAGCTTGCGTTACTAATAAACCATTACTTTCTCGTGCCAAACTACTTTGTAAAACATTAGTCAAAGCAACAACATGCACATTGCTCTGCTTGACCAATTCAATCGCTTCTAGTGTATCAGCAGTTTGGCCAGATTGAGATACGGCAATACAAATACTTTTTTGGCGCGGCAAGAAAGTTTTGTGCCGAAACTCTGAACCTAATTGCACAGTTGTTGCAACCTTGGCGATCGATTCTAAAAAAAACTGTCCAATCAAACCTGCATGAAACGATGTCCCGCAACCAACTATTGTGATTTCTTCAAGATCTTTAATTTTTTCTGTTGAAAGGCCTAACCGTTCTTGAATCGTTTGCCCTGACTTGTATTCATACAATGTTCTTAAGAGAGCCTGCTTTTGTTCATAAATTTCTTTAAGCATGAAATGTTCATAGTCCCCTTTACCAGGAACAACAACCAGTTTATCGGCTTTTTCAAGCGGTACATCTAAAGCATTTCCTGAAAAATCAAAAATTTTATACCCATCATGAGTTACCACTGCATAACTTTTATCAGGCAAAAAAAGCATACAGTCAACTTGTTTTGAAAATGCCAATGGGTCAGATGCAACAACAATTCCGTCTTTACCGATTGCCAAACATAAGGGTGAACGGTTACGCGCGATTAATAATTGATCTGGAAATTTTTCTGAAAGAATAATATACGCATAAGCACCTTGCAATGCTTCTGAAAGCTTTTGTAAGACTTGTTGCGGACTCAATTGAGCCTCAATAAATGTTTCTGCAAGATGCGCTATTACTTCTGAATCAGATTCTGATTTAAATACGTGGCCTTGTTCCTGTAATTGTCTTCTTAATACTTGATGATTTTCTATAATACCGTTATGGACTAACGCAAGAGATTGGTCACAATCAGTATGTGGATGAGCATTTTCTAATGTTGCCATACCATGAGTAGCCCAACGAGTATGCCCAATTGCAATAGTGCCATCTATAGTAGCAGCAGTAAGTGATTCAACTAAATTATTTAATGAACCAACTACTTTTTGAATGTGCAAGTTTAAATGCTGATCAATACATGCAAAACCGGTTGAATCATATCCCCGATATTCAAGACAAGAAAGACCTCGTAAAATAGTTTTTTGCGCAAGGCTATGTTTACTTACAAATCCAACAACTCCACACATTGTCTATACCCCTTTAAAAGAAAAAAGCCCCCATAAAAGGAGGCTTTTTCAAAAAACTTACAAGAACTCTTATCGTTTAACAAATTGGAATTTGCGACGTGCTCCAGCTTGACCCGGTTTTTTACGTTCTTTAACTCGAGCATCAACAGTCAATAGACCGCCTTTTCTTAAAATTTCTTTAAATGCTTCGTTATGCTTAACTAAAGCACGAGCAATACCCAAACGTACCGCTCCAGCTTGTGAACACGGTCCACCGCCTTTAACATTAATTTTTAATTGATATGCTTTTTGCATTCCGCAAAGTTCTAATGCTTTTACTGCATCTGAACGGTTGGCAAGTGTATTAAAATAGGTTTCAAGCGTTCTACCATTAATTTCTAATGTGCCTGTTCCCCGACTTAGCCATACACGAGCAACTGATGATTTACGACGACCAACACCATTAATATCTGTACTTACTACCTTAGTACCCTTTGGCATTCTTGGAGCTGTTGTCACCTTTTTTACATCTTGCCCTTGAGAGATAACTTTTACTGATTCTGATTTACTTGGTGTTATTTCTTTTGCAGCTGGCTTAGGTCCAGCATTTTTAGGAGCAGCTTTTTTAGCAACAACTGTTTTGCTTGCTGTCTTTGTTAAGCTTGTTTTTGCCTTAATCATAATTTATTTAATCCACAGATTTTTAAAGGTTACCCAACTGATAGTATGTTCGATAAGCCTACCACACAGCCTTTATTTGTCAATTCAATCAAGTATTTAACTTTGACCGAAAGATTGCTTAGCTTATTTTTATTCATATACGTATCATTTTTTATATTTATTACTATTTTGGAGCCGATGATCGGATTTGAACCGACGACCTACTGATTACGAATCAATCGCTCTACCAACTGAGCTACATCGGCATAATCATTATAAGTTTATAATAATATGCGAGTAACTCAAGCAGTTAAATTTTTTACCAGTCTATTCTTTTATTTTTTTCTTCAAATGCTTCTTGACAGACTACGCAACGAGCAGCATTTGGGTACGATTCTAGTCGTTTTGCAGAAATCAGCTCACTGCATTCAACACAAATTCCATAAGCACCTTTTTTAATTTGTTCAAGCGCCTGGTTAATCATACGATATTCTTCAAGTTCATTATTTTGCAATGAATTTTTAAGACTTTCAAAAATAGCTGACATTGCCTGATCACCTGGATCTTGGACTTGTCCATCATCTGACTTCTCTTGATACAGTCTTTGAAGCTCACCTTCAAGTTCCTGTTTTCGCGCTAACAATTGCTCTTCAATTATGGTTAAATCTTTTTTTGATCTCACCTTTTTCCTCATAGGCTTAAGTGCTGTAATATCTAAACTTTTTATCTTTAAAAAGTTTGCTTATGGTTATACTGAAATAAAATTATTATTGTCAAGGCGAAAGAGTATAGCAGCTGGAAAAATCTTTGCAAATTAACAAGAAAGCTTTTCTACAATCGCTGTGTTTCAAAAAATAATTGTAAAAGTCGAGCACATTGGTCTGCCTTAATCCCACCAATAATAGTTATATCTGTATCAAATGGTTTTATAAAACAATCTTGATCTTTTTTATACCCAAATACTGGGGACTGTGCTCCATAGACAATATGCCTAATACGGCTTAACTGAATAGCAGCGTAACACATGGTGCAAGGTTCAAGCGTTACGTATAACGTACAACCATCAAGACGCCAATCCCCTAAATTATGGGCAGCTGAACGCAAAGCAAGCAGCTCAGCATGTGCAGTTTGGCTTTTTTGTGATTCTACCTGATTATACGCTCTTGCTATAATAACCCCTGCAGAATTAGTAATAACCGCTCCAATAGGAACTTCTTTGCTTTCAAATCCTTTTTGTGCTTGAGCAAGTGCTTTATCCATAAATTGCTCATATTCAAATCTTGCCATTTGTTCCTCTTTTTTTTACAACATAAGAAAGTAAACAATAATTACTTATGGTATAAATGTAAGTTTTTTGAAAAAATATGAATCTTACGGTAGTCTTTAAGCATAACGAAATTGAAAATCAAAACCAAGTGGTCAGCTGTAATAAATAATCAGGTAAGACCCTGAATGGGAGCCATGTATGTCCAAAGAGCAAGACAAAAAAGAACAAGAATACGGTGCCAAATCCATTAAAGTCATGGAAGGCCTTGAAGCTGTTAGAAAACGTCCTGGCATGTATATTGGTTCTACCAGTCTGCAGGGACTGCATCATCTAGTTTATGAAGTTGTTGATAACTCCGTTGACGAAGCGCTTGCTGGCCATTGTTCAAAAATAAAAGTCATACTGCACACAGATGGATCGTGCTCTGTTGAAGACAATGGTCGTGGTATCCCTACGGACATTCATCCAACAGAAAAAATTTCAGCAGCCGAAGTTGTGTTAACCAAACTGCATGCTGGTGGTAAATTTGATAAAGATTCTTACAAATTCTCTGGTGGACTCCATGGTGTTGGTATTTCTGTAGTTAATGCTCTGTCTAAAAAATTGTATTTAGAAATTTACAAAGACGGCAACATCCATGCTCAAACCTATGGAATTGGTAAACCGGTTGATTCATTGCACATTATTGGTAAAACTGAAAAACGCGGAACCTTTGTGCGCTTTTATCCTGATGATACTATTTTTGCAGATGTAAACTTTAGCTTTGACACGCTTTCAAAACGTTTACGTGAACTTGCCTTTTTAAATAAAGGCCTTTCAATCACAATTATTGATGAATTGAATGACAAAGAACATGATTTCTTTTTTGAAGGCGGAATTGTTTCTTTCGTCGAAGATATCAATGCAAAGAAAAATCCGATTTTTCCTAAAATTATTTATGTACATAAAGAAGATGAACAATATGTTCTTGAACTTGCAATGCAATATAATGAAGGATACACCGAGCTATTATATTCATTTGTGAACAATATTAATACAACAGAAGGCGGAACACACGTTGCAGGATTTAAATCTGCTTTAACAAAAGTTTGCAACAAACGTGGCCAATCGATGGGGCTTATTAAAGAAGGATCTCTTTCAAGTGAAGATGTGCGTGAAGGTCTTGTTGTTGTAATCAACATGAAAGTACCTGAACCACAATTTGAAGGTCAGACCAAAAATAAATTAGGCAACAGCGACGTCAAAGGTATTGTTGATTCATGGGCTTTTGCCGCATTTGATACCTACTTTGAAGAAAATCCTGCTGTCTTTAAAAAAATTATTCAAAAAGCTGAACTTGCTCAACGAGCTCGTGAAGCAGCAAAAAAAGCACGAGAATTAACACGACGCAAAACAGTACTTGATACCATGGTATTACCTGGTAAACTTGCCGATTGCGCTAATGAAAATCCTGCTGAAACTGAGCTATTTATTGTAGAAGGTGATTCTGCGGGCGGTTCAGCAAAACAAGGCCGTGATCGAGCAAATCAAGCTATTTTACCACTAAAAGGTAAAATTTTAAACGTTGAAAAAGCACGACTTGACAAAATGCTTTCTAACGATGAAATCAAAGCATTGCTTTCTGCTGTTGGCTGCGGAGTTGGTGAAGAATTTGATGTAACTAAAGCGCGATACCACAAAATTATTTTAATGACAGACGCTGACGTTGACGGTTCACACATCAGAACATTATTACTGACTTTCTTCTTTAGATATTTAACACCGGTTATTGAAAATGGATATTTATACATTGCACAACCGCCACTGTATAAAGCAAAAATTGGTAAAAAAGAGCAATATTTAAAAGATGAAGTAGCGTTTCGTATTTTCTTATTTGAATGGGCAAAAGAACAGTTACTGTTTGAAACCAACGACAAAGAAATGCATGAAAAAGAGTGGATACAACTACTGACTGATATTGCAAAATACGAAACTGCACTCGATCGTTTATGCATTACGTTCAAATTAAATGATGCACAAGGACATAAACTCTTATTATTCTTAAAAACTCATCCATTTACTAAAGATCAAACACACGAAACTACCTTGCAGCAACTGAAAGCATTCTTTAAAAACTACACGGTAACCTTGCGTCAAAACGAAGCCGCAGCAGATGGCACACCGGGCAAAGCATGGTTTGATTTCCAGATTTTAAATAAAACATGGGAAGTCAAAGCAGACTTTTTCACTTCAGCCGAAGTTCCGCATGTTTTAAATTTGCTTGAACCATTAGAAAGCACTGCTGGACAATGGAAACTCCAAGTAAAAGAAAAGAACCGCGCAATTACCGGAGCAGGATTGCAGAAATTAATCGCTGCAATTGCTGCAATCAGTAAACCTTATATGCATGTGCAACGCTACAAAGGTTTGGGAGAAATGAACCCTGAACAGCTATGGGAAACATCTATGGACCCAGACACTCGTTCATTCTTGCAAGTAACAATTGAAGATGCACTAGAAGCCGATTCTTGGTTTTCAACTTTGATGGGTGATGACGTTGGTGGCAGAAAAGAGTTTATTGAAAAGAATGGCCGTTTTGCCCGAAACCTGGACGTATAAATATGATTGATAAACAATTTTTATTATTGGTAACTTTTTTTGGATGTTTTGTGACAAGAGCAAGTGAAAGCACCGTTCGGTTTACCATAACCAATAAAACTGGGCAAGCATATCTTGTAGTCGGATGGATAAGTGCCCATCAACAAACATGGAAAACTATTATGCCAGACCAAAAGGCTAGTATGCGCTGTTTTGTAAGTTCATTAGTTTCAATAAGCCCTTTTTCTGCAATGAATGCTCAAGAAAATAATCATTTTCACTCCCCAGGCGCCTACACGGTTGACCCTTCTAAAGATAGAGCTCACACCATTTCAGGTGGTACTGGACGAAAAAGCGATCGCAATGCTCCTCAAGGTGCTTATTGATTATGAACAAGCCACTTTTATTGTTTATGTTTATAATGCATGTTTTCGCAGCCACAGCTGCAAATAAAGCTTTTACAGTAAAAAATAAAAGTGGCATTAAAAAATTTACTTCATGAAAAAAATTATTGTATTTTTCACATTTATTGTTGCTGCGCTTTCCATAAATGGAAAACCCTTACCATTTACTTTGTTTAATCTTACTAAAGATGGCTTGAATGTTGTTCATAAGGGTAAAGTTGTTTATATACCTCCCGATTCATATGAAAAATTCGAGCCAGGAATAAAAGTTATATTAAAAAAACCTAATACCGGAGCAACTCGCGTTATTGAAATGAATCCTGGAAAGACATTAATTATTAATCATTAAAAGGCTTTTATTGTGAAAAGACACTTAGTATTTTTTATGCTCCTTTTTAGTGATTTTATAAGGGCATCTCAATATTGTAACGTTATTGTAAAAAATCCATTCGAAAAAGTAATTACGGTTAGCTCTATTATGCCTACTGATACTGGTACCGATATTGAACATACATTTACGATCGCTGCTGACGTCGAAGCTTGCTCCTTTAGATGCAGGAAAGACGCAGAAGTAACCTTATCTATAGAAAATCGTAATCCGTTTAAGTTCAAGGCAACTGGTAAAGTGACCGCTTATAGCGTCACTCGAGAGGGAATCTATAAAATTGATAGTTATTTATGTTACCATTAACTTTTAACAGTTTTCTTTTACAGCAAAATACCACTGTTGTGGTGGGTCTTTCGGGAGGCCCTGATTCTGTCTGTTTGCTCCATTATTTGGCAACGCACAAAGACAAATTAAAGATCAAAATAATTGCTGCACATTTAAATCATGAATGGCGTGCAAATGCACATGAAGATGTTTTATTTTGCAAACAATTGTGTGATGACCTACAAATTCCATTTGTTACCAAAAAAGCCTCTGAACTGAATTTTACGCCAAAAGACAATGGCTCAAAAGAAGCAATCGGACGTGCATTACGTCGTCATTTTTTTACAATAGTTGCGCAAGAACACAATGCGCAAGCAATTGCTTTGGGGCATCATCAACAAGACCAAGTTGAAACATTTTTTATTCGTCTGATTCGCGGCACTACTGTTACTGGACTTGGCTGCATGAAAGAAGCTGATGGACTGTATATTCGACCGTTGCTTAAAACTTCAAAAGCAGCAATTTTAGAGTATCTTGAAAAACATAATTTACTGTCTATGTATGACGCAACAAATGATTCTTATGATTTTTTACGTAACAGAATCAGACTTACATTAGTTCCTGCTTTAACGGAATGCGACGCACGCGCAGAACAAAAAATCATTAACGCTATTGAAGCATTACAAGAAACTGAAAACCTCTTAACAGAGTTAACACAAGAAGCTTTTGTAACTGTTTTTGATGGAACAGTTCTTGATCTCAAAAAATTCTTTAAGCTTAATCAAGCTTTACAAAAACGAGTTGTAATTGCATGGCTTTATTACTACAAAAGCTCATTTAATCTTACCACTCCTTTTCTAAGTGAAATTTTAAGATTTCTAAAAAGGCATGATGGAGCAACTCACCAATTAAGCTCAACTTTAATAATAATTAAAAAAAAGCATCAAGCTCAATTAATTATAAGCTCATAATAAGCTTTTAAAGAAAATCTTTTGACTTTTCAATCCCAGCCTTGATAGTATTAATATTAGAAATTTTTTTCAAAAATATGGAGAGGCTCATGAAAAAATTATTTTACTATTATCTTTTAATGGTTTTAGCTTTTATGCAAAATTTTAAAACTTTTACTGCTGAAGCTGCGATTCAAAAAAAAGCACAAGGTGAAGACTCAACTCTATTTGGAGCCACTCCATTAGCTCGTGCAATAGGTCAAGGAGAAGAGACTAAAGCTGTTGAATTGATTCAATCAATGCCCTCTCAAGAACTTAATCAAGTAAGTATCCTATATATGTCTCCTGACAGTTCTTATGAGAGTCTTTTATTGGCTGATGCTATTACAACTAGCTATCTTTCAATGTGTGCATTTAAAGTTTTTACTTCTGCTTTTCAAGCATTATTAGATAAAAAAGTTGACCCTAATGTATTTGATGAAAGTTATGCTTATACCACTTTAGAAATTCTTGTAGACAATATTAAAAATAAACCAGTATATCAAGATGAAAAAATTAATTTACTAAAGCTACTTCTAAAAAATACCGATCCAGAAACATTAAATATCAATCGGAAAGGTAAGGATAATCTAACACCTTTACATAGAATAGTAAGAAACGATTCATCAAGCTTAAGTGATAAGCAAAAACAGAATGTCTTGAAAGCAATTGAATTGTTATTAGAGCATGGAGCCCAAGAAAATATTCAAGATGATAATGGAGCGACTCCTATTCTGTTTGCAGCAAGAGATTTTCCTGAAGCTGCTGCATTATTATTAAGGAAAGATCACCGATTAGTGGCGAGTAGAGACAGGTTTGGCTGCACAATTCTATTTTATGCATTTCATGCAGTAAATCCAGATATGGTATGGATAAAATATTTAAGTGGAATGCTAAAAAGTTTCTCAACTAGAGCTGGAGAATTACCACTGAATTTCCTGTTAAATCGATATGATTCACCAGTACTTGGCAAACTTTTACAAAATCATTTAGTTGAATTAATAGAATGTCTTTATGTACCGAATAAAGAATACTTCTTACTAGGAGACTATTTAGAACGTACTTCACTATTAATTCTTGCAATAGAAAAAATTCCCGCTCAATTAATAGAAGAGTGCATAAACTATCTACTTGAAAAACCTGAAATTAAATCTGATATTAATTATCTTCAAAACCACGGCACAGCTCTTCATAGCGCAGTAAGAAGAGATGCAAAAACTATAATTGAATTACTTTTAAAACATGGTGCAGATCCTGAATTAACAACTCAAGAAATGCCTTTAAACCCTTTAATGTTTGCAATCAAAGAGAAAAAAGCTGCTGCAATATCAACCTTACTTAATCATTATTTAACAAAAGAAAATGCAAAAAGTCTTTTATCTAGAATGACAGATCAAGAGGGAAATAGTTTATTGCATATTGCAGCTTCTCATCATCATCCAGAAATTTATGATTTAATTTTAGAGTTCTATCGACATCATGCTCCACAATTAATCAAATTAGAAAACAATGAAGGTAAAACAGCTCATGATCTTTTGCCTCGAGAAATAGTAAAAGCAGAAGAAAATGCTCGCCAATTACTAAAAGAAGAAAAAAAAGAAATTTCTCAAGCAGAAAGAAGAGCGCAAATTATCGCTAACGTAGAACAAGCAAAAAAACAAGCAGCAGCGGAAGAAAAATTCCAGAAGTTCCTTAAAAAAAATGCGCAAAAAAATGATGAGATAAGTTTAAGTTCAACCAAAGTCAATCAAGAAGAACAAGAAGCTGCCACTGCAGCAGATGTTTCATCATCAAGAAAACGATTTTTTCTTACAAAAGCTCTTAAAACTTTTATAGGTTTGGCTGCAAACCCAGAAAATACAGTAATACGGGATTACTTCCTTGAAAAGCAAGGTTATTTTGATGATCTTACAAAACCGATCTCTCATGAAAGAAGAGCTCGAGCACGTTTCTATCAAAGTCTTAAAGCTAAGGGTCTTGATGATGAAACTGCAAATCAAATAGTTATTCAAGCCCACTCTTTTCCACTACCAGTAATTAAAACAGTATTATTGTCTTCTCTTGAAGATGACCCATTAAGAACAGAAAAAACTGGAATAAAGGCTGATTACACTGATAAACTTGGAACGCATCATGGTACTTATGAACTTTATTGGCATCAGATGCCAGATGGGACTCAGCAAATTTATCATAGTCTTTTTAAAGGAACAGGTTTTACTCCAAGTAAAAAAGCTGCTGCATCAGCTGATGAAGATCCAACAGATGCAACGTCTGCTGGCTTTAACTTAGTAGGAAATTTCAGACAAGAAAAAATTGAATTACCTGATAAAACTATTTATACAATAACAGACAAAGCAACAGAGACTATTTACACTTTAGAAATTCCGAAATAGCAGACTTACAATCTTATAGAAATAAATTCCTTTTTTAAGGTATACTTTCACAGATATCTTAAAAAAGGAATTTCTATGGTACAACGTTTTTCAGATTATGCTTTACCCCTTATTGCTTCTTTTATAATACATCTTTTTATAATTGGAATAATTTTCATTTCCTTAACACCTGAACATATGTTTACTTTTCAGAAAAAAAAGGCTACCAAACTAACTCCCCTTGCTTTTGCAAATACAACACAACCAACTCCATTACCAGCTCCAGTTGTATTATATTATGGTCATACAAAGACTCAACAAACATCACCAAGCACTCCACAAATTGCTAAACCATTACAATCACAATTGCTGAGCAACAAAGAATCTTTTACAAAAGAATATCAAAAAAACGAACATCCTACAGAAAATCTGGCTCCTCAATCTCTCCAAAAGCTTGAAAGAGAAAAACAAGAAACTATTCAAGAAGCCAAACAAAAAAGTCTTGAAAAGAAAGAAAAGACTAAGCAAAAAAAATCTCCAACAGTAATCAGTTCAGCTTCAGAAACTGGATTTTTTAAAGCTACTGAAAAACCTTTTGAATCAACCCAAAAACAAGAAGCTACAACTGAAAGTCAAGTTAGAAAGCGTCAATTAGAACTTGCTGATCTTTTTAAAACAATGCCCCACCATACTAAAACAGAAAGCCATAATGCTGGCAATACAGATCAGCTTTTAGTCGTCCAAGGCGACATGAAGTATTATAGTTTTTTTAATCAATTTTTAACTCATATCAATCAAGTATTTGCATTTCATGGCGGGCCCGAAAAACTTTCTAGTTATATACAGTCTGGCAAGCGGCTAAAAAATGTCGGATTATTTGTGATCATCGATCAGCAAGGAAAAGTTCTTTCTCGGTCTATAACCAGTTCATCTGGTTACGCCCCTGCTGATGCATTGATTCTTCAAGTTGTTGATCTGGCAAGTCCATTCCCACCGGTTCCACAACATTTCAATCATAAAACTGTACGTATTGAATTAATAAGTATGATACGTTAAAAAAATATTTAAAAAAACGTTTTATCCATAATGTAAAAGGAGAGGCGATGAACCTAATAATGCTCTTCTTCATGATGTTTACACCAGTTTCTATACTTATTGCAAAATTAGAAAAAAAACCTGCTTGCCAGCTTTCTATTATTCAAGAATGGAAAAATTTAGATACCTGTGAAAGAGACAAAACCTTTCAAGCTCGATGGATTTTAGCTACAAAGTTTGTCTTTAAACGCAGAGACAAAGAATTTATAGCACTTGATGAAATTGATTTAGCTTGGCATGGCCCAATGGTTAAAAATCTTGTAGGATCATTATATAAAAAAGAACCTGATCGTGATTTTATTCCCCTTGATGAATCATTAGTATGTGATGGTCGATGGATTGAATCAAAGCAAGTCCTACAGTTACGATTTAATCAGAAAGAGTATCTGCAGCCAACAACAACGTTTTGCCTTGTTTTAACGGTACCAAACGGCCTAGAAAAAATACTTAAAGCTGGCTACTTTGACCTTATTCCTGATACGCTACCACATCAACTTAAGGTAACTGCTCAGAAAGAAAATTTGCGAATTTCTATGCTTGCATCTAATACACGTAATAATCGGCGCAATAGGCTTAGCCAAAATATAGCTTAAACTATTTCTGGTGTAGTCTTTTTCTCATTTTCATACTATAATAGCTTTCATTATCAACCTTTTTAGCTAAAACTGTAAACCATGAGCAAAGATTATTATAAAATATTAGGCGTTGAAAAAAGCGCTACCAAAGACGAAATCAAAAAAGCTTATCGTAAACTTGCTATGCAATACCACCCGGACAGAAATCCAGGAAATAAAGCTTCTGAGGAAAAATTTAAAGAAGCAGCTCAAGCTTATGAAGTCTTATCTGATGATGCAAAACGTCAACAATACGACCAAGTAGGCCACGATAGATTCCAAGATATGTCTTCTGGCGGTGGCGGACAGCATGGTATGAATATGGATGATATTTTTGCAAATGTTGGTGATATTTTTTCTCAATTTGGTGATATTTTTGGTGGTGGACCACAACACCAAAATCGCGGTAAAAAACGCAGTGAGCCGACTCCTCAGCAAGGCAATGATAGACCTGAAAAAATCAGCATATCATTAAAAGATGCTTTCTTAGGCAAAAAAGAAGAAATTGGTTACTATCGTTTTGTGCCTTGCAAAGAGTGTGACCACAAAGGAACAGCTAAAGGAACTTCTTATCAAACTTGTAGCCGTTGTAAAGGTATGGGACAAGTCAATGTACAACATGGTTTTTTTGCAGTTGCTCAAGCTTGTTCTGCATGTGGTGGAAATGGCTTTACCATTCCTAACCCATGTAAGCCGTGCAAAGGCCAGTCGCGTGTTTTAGAATATGACAAATTTACACTTAATATTCCTGCTGGAATATTTAATGACGCAGAACTGCGAGTTCCATCAAAAGGAGACGCCGGTATCTTTGGTGGCTCTGCTGGCAACTTGTTTATTAAAATCCGTGTAGTTGCTGATACCAAATTTAAACGTATTGAAGACGATTTGGTATGCACCCTGATGTTAACTTATCCTCAACTAGTTCTTGGGGGACAGGCCGAAATTGAAAGTATTGATGGTTCAAAAGAGATTGTAAAGATCCCTAAAGGGTGCCCAGTTGGTGAAAAGATAATTATTCCAGGCAAAGGTTTTGAAAAATTACGGAATAAAGTTCGAGGTAATTTAGTCATTATTACACAATGCCACATTCCTAAGAAAATTTCTGCTGAAGCAAAAAAGTTGCTTTCTGATTATTCTGATCTTGTTGGAACAGATGCAAAAGATAGCGAAGGTTTTGTAACTGGATTATTTAAAAAGATTTTTGGATAACAATTACCAAAACATTTTTAAAAGATTCTGGGGTCCTTGATGTCCGCTGAGTAAAAGAAGGCTTGGATTAATAAAAAATTTATCATGTCCTTTTTGAGCCATTTTTTCATGAAGACCTATATGCTCACAAGGCCACTTTGCATTATATTCACCGCCTAATAAGCTTTGTAATTTATAAAGAGCGAGCCCTGAAAAAGACGATTTAACTGGGACAAGCGGTGAACCTTTGGCCGATCCATATAAATCTATAAAGTTCATGTAAAAATAATTTTTAAAAATATTTTTAGGACTATCGTATTTATGATATTTATGAACATACGCAAGACCATCGTACATCATATAAACAAGACCAAAGCTTCCTAATAAAGAATGAAGTCCATAAGCAAAAACGCCATCCCAATCTTTTTGTGCAATACTATGAGCTATCCCATCATTACTCCACGGACCTTGTAAATCAAAATCTATAATCAATACATAATCAAAATCAGCATATTTTTCTTGAATAAATCTTAAATATTGGTTCCTAAATAATGCCATCTTTTCCATTCTATTCAAGCTTCTTGGCCCATAGTTATACATTTTCAGTTGGTTCAATCTACAATCAGTGACCCCTTGGCATTCTAAAAGATGTACTGCTTGATTTTTACAACTCCATGTTTTAAGCAGTTCACGAGAACCATCTTTACTATCATTTTCAAATACAACTACTTGATACTCTTTAAAACAATTACCAGTAGCTTCAATTTTAGCAATAGTAGACGGCAAAACACCTATAGAATCACGAGCTAAACCAGCAATTACAACTTTCTTAGTTTTCATTAATTTGTAACCATCAGAAACTGCTTTTTGATAATTAACAAGATATTTCTTTTTACAGGGAAAAACATTTTCAGGAAAAGTATACGAATAATAAGAAGGGTAAAAGTATTGATGAATATTCTTATTATAAAAAAAAATTATACTGTATTCAAAAATAAACCCTAATAAAAAAATAAGAAGTAATCCATAGATAACTTTATAAAAAAATCCCACTCAACCCTCTGTTTGTAAGTAGTTTTATAATTTAGCTATATCCTCTATATTATAGGTATACTTTTTTTCTTACTAAACAACAACTGAACGCTTTTTCTTATTTTTTTGAGATAAAGTTAAAGACTTATTTTGTGCTATACCTAATTTTTCAATTAAATAATAAAAAAAATCACGATCTGGACCCTTGACTACAGCTTGTTCATGGGCTTCGGCAAGACTGACAGGGAAACCGCGTCCTTTATGCACTTGATCCAAAATTAAACTGCAGATTCCAGAAAGTGCTTCTTCATCTTTTGCCAAGTAATAAGGAACTTCAATACGAACCGTTTCTGGGCCAACATTAAAATAAAAAAAATAGGGAGCAACTTCAGCTGGATATGATTGCACAATAGGACTTTGACTTTTAAAAACAGTGGTACGCTGGCCAACTTTTAAAAAAAAATGAGTCAAAGCCGTATCGGTTAAATTTCCAATTACTTCATACGCTTTACTTGTCGAATCAAAATTACAAAGCACAGTCCTTACCAAACCAATTAAATCTTTGCTTTTAGGTAAACTAATATATCCAGCAATCCACAGTTTATTATCGGCACATGCTTGCAAAATCTTCATGTATTTGTTTAAAAAATGCTGTTTAAGTTGTTGTTCTTTTGAAGCTAAATGCCAAAAAATTAAAGAGCCATCAAACAAAAACAATAAAGAAAAGGCTGATTGCTGAAGCTGCAAAGCATATTCAAGACCAGTCTGTAATTCCAACTCTTCACGCTTTGCATTAACCAGATCCGCTGAACTTGCTTGCTCTACTGATAATTCTTGAGATAAATCAGTAAAAACACGGGGGGTTGATTGCAAAACAATTCCCTTTTTACCGGTACCATATTGTAACTCAACGGTACCTATATTAATTAAAAAACAACTGGTTCCTTGATGTTTATCTGGATAAACTTGCGAACCATCAACCGAAAGTAATTGATAAGGTTTGTCATAAGGCTTACAAGTAAAGGTAGCATCAAGCTTCCCTTGCCACAACGGCAACGGCCACGGCATTTGGCAAGCAGCAATTTTAGAAGATAATTCAGTATCAGCAACCATCTGTTGCCACGTTTGATATGCTATTTTAATTTGGGGAGAAAGATCTAAAAAAAGTTGCGTTGAAACTGCTTCAAGTTCTTGGAGCAACTTTGCCTTGTGCAACATCTACTATTCCTTTTTGTAAAGCCTCAAGAGCTAATAATGCACAACGTAATCTTGTTGGCCCTAACTGGAGTTTAACTAAATCAAGCATAAAATCTTTTTGTAACTTTAAAACTTCTTGAATATGCATACCTTGAACAGCTTTTGTTAATAACGAAGCAGCAGCCAAACTAATGACACATCCTTTGCCATCAAAATAGCATGTTTCAATAATGTCATTATCAAGCAATGCCTGTAAAGTTACTTGATCTCCACACAACGGATTAAAAATCGTTGCCTGACAATCAGGATGAGGCAAAAGTCCCTTATTATGAGGATATTTATAATGATCAAGTAGTACATCGTGATATAATTTTTGATCTGCCATATTTAGTTCCTCTTGCATAAAATTTCTTTTTTTAAGTATACCTTATTTTAATGTATTAAAACATTCGATAGTTAAAGGACTTACTATGAACACCTCTCAAAAATTGCTCATACTTACTTTTGTAATAACTTTTGAAAGTTTTTCTTTAGAAATTACTCGAGACAATTATCAAAATTATCTAAGATTAGCAGATATAGATGAAGAAAATTTTAAATTATCTGATCAATTATTAACACGTGCTAATACTATTTTGAACCTTGCCAAGATGAACCACACCACTCAAAATAGAATCCCTCAAGATCCACTGGCTAGAAGTAGTGTATACGTTGCAACTCTTAGTGGTATATGTACAAGTGGAATTTTTTATGGATTACGTCAAACAACACGTATGCCGATAGATCCAACATTACTCATAGCAGTTGCTGCAGGAGGTGCGGCCTTTGCTGGAGGAGTTTATTGGTGGATGGGTCGAGAAATGGGCATTATTGGATCATTCAGATCAGATTTGCAACGAGCTTTGCAAGAGCTTGTTACGATGCAAACATTAGTCAATCAGTTGAAAGCAAGCAGCCAAGACTTTGCCTCTCGAATCGATGAAACATTGCTCATTACTCAAGAGCTTAAAAATGCTTTGCCCCAAGTACTTAAAGTCTCTGGGGACAATGCCAATCTTGCTACTGTTTTAGGGACTACTTTAAAAGAAATTCGTGGCCAGCAAATCTTACTTACCCAATTACTTGCAAGACTGCCAGAACGTGAAAGAACTGCAATACTAGCGCAAGCTCAAGAAGCTATTCCTAAAAATATTGAACAAGAAGCGCAAGCGATTGCACAATATAATAGTCATAGTTTGCGACGTCGACTTGGAATTGGAGCTGTTACGGAATTTCAACAGATTCCGCAAGAATGGCTAAAGGCCCATAATTTTGAACATTTAGCAAGTTCAGAATAAGCTTAAAACCTCACGCCCTTGCCCTTTTTGACTATTTTGATAAGATTAAATTTAAGGTTCAAATCCTGTTAATAATGTTAAAAAGAGGTTATAAGGCATGCAAAAAAGTCGTTTTAAAAAAATACTTTTATTCGTTTCTTTTGTTTTAGCAATATTACCCTTTTCGCGGCATTTTTTTTCATTACAAGCAGATGAACCAACAAAAAAACAGCCAAAAAAAGTTATTATTTTTGATATTGGAGGTATTTTAATCACCACCAATATTAACACGGCGCTTAATGTATTAGGGTCAAAATCATTGGCAGCTTATAGCTTTTTCGACTGGAGATCTCCCCATAATTTACGCCCCGTTGTTTATAAATTAATTGATTTACTTTCAACAGAAAAAAACACCACTGTTTGCGATCATTTTGGCGATTACTTGCCATTTTTATTTTGCCAAGTACTGAAAGGCAAAATAATGGAAAGCCAAGCTTTAGAATTGGTACTTAAAACAATTGAATGCAATAAAGATCATTTTTGTAGTGTGCGAGAACAAGAACTATGCAAAAAAGTTGCGCAAATGATGTTTGATCACGAATTACTCATATCTTTACAAGAAGAAGTTAAAGCAGGGGTTGAACTTTTACAAGAATGCATTAAACAGGGACATACTGTTCTTATTTTTTCAAACTATGGCCCTCAATCTTTTGCCGAACTTAAAAAGAAATTTCCCCATATTTTCAATCAAATTCCTGATACCCATTTAATTATTTCTGGACATGTCGGACATGCAAAACCAGAGTTATCAGCTTTTGAACAACTTGAAAAAAGACTCAAACAACTTGGCATCACAGCTCAGCCTGATACCTGTTTTTTTATTGACGACCAAAAAGAAAATATTAGGCAAAGCTCTAAAAAAATCACCGCCATTCATGTTGAAAAACAGAATTTCAAAGAAGCAGAAAAAACTATTTTAGGTGAGCAACAACTACCTAAAAAAAAATTAAAAAGAAGTAAAAAATAGGCTAACAAGCTCATTTAATGTTTCAATATGTAATTTATTGCCTTTCTTTAAAAATTTGATATACTTATTTTTATTGTTTTTAAAAAAACTATTGTTCACAAACTACTCAAGGGGGAGTAAGTCTGCAATGAATACAGAATTATATGTAGAATCTTTGGCCTGTCCAATTACCGCAACTGACAAGTATCCTACCAAAAACATGAATATTATTTTTGATTTAAGTGGAGTGCTTTTTAGCAATCATATTGGCGATACTACAAAGAATCCTGGTGCGGTGCTTGCCTTAAAACCTATTAACTTCCCGTTTATTATTAAATTGCTCAATGATTGCATCAAACAAGGTCATCGTCTTTTTGTTGTTTCAAATTGGACAAAAGAGCTCTACGAGTTCTTACAATATGACCCGCAGACTGCTGCAATGTTTGAACTGTTTGATGACGTTATTCTTGCCGATACGATTGGCATTAAAAAACCTGATCCAAGAATTTTTGATCATTTGATTGAAAAACATCGTCTCAACCCAGAACGCTGTATTTTTATTGACGATAAACAGATTAATTTAAAAGCTGCGCAGCAAGTTGGAATCTGTAAAGGTATTTTGTGTCAAAATCTAAATCTTGAACAAGTCCGTCAAGATCTAACAGTCCATGGCGCTTTATAAAAGATTACTTTTAAATAATTTTTCAAGTGTTTGGATAAGCATGTTGACATCTTTTTGATTGTTATAGACCCCAAAAGAAACACGAATTGAAGCATCATAGCCCATAAATTGGGCTAATGGTTGTGCACAATGGTGCCCCGCTCTGACGCAGATGTTATGTGTATCTAAAAATGCAGCAACATCATGTGGATGAACTCCATCAATAGTAAAACTGACCAATGTTCCAGTTGTTCGTAAGAGTTCTTGTGACCCTAAAACTTTGATTTGGTTAAACTGACTTAATCCATCCAGCAATTGATTGATCAATTGATTAGCATGTTCCTGCAAAGTTTTAATCCCAATTGACTGAATAAATGTAATTGCTGCACCAAGACCAATAATTTGAGCAATAGGTAATGTTCCTGGCTCATAACCGTGTGGAAATGGCAAAAAAGCAGTTTCTATTGGAGTAACTGAACCGACTGAGCCACCACCAAAGCAAAAGGGAACCATTTCCTGTTGAACCGATTTTTTAACGTATAAAACTCCAACACCTGTTGGGCCATACATTTTATGCCCAGAAAACGCATAAAAATCACAATTGAGCGATTGAACATCTATAGGCAAACACTTTACAGCCTGAGCTCCATCAATAAGAACTCTTGAGCCAACCTGATTCGCAGCCATTATTAATTGGTTAAGATACGGATTGGTAAAACCAAGCGCATTTGAAACATGGGTTATTGCAACTAGTTTTGTTTTTGGGGTTACCCAATCAGAAATGGAATTAATAAGAAGTTGACCTGATTGATCGACAGGAATAACTTTAAAAGAAGCACCGATTCGCTTACATAATTGCTGCCAAGCAATAAAATTTGCATGGTGCTCATAACCGGTCACCAGAATTTCATCGCCTGGTTTAATATTCTTTAAAGCCCAGCTTTGAGCAACAAGGTTAATACTTTCTGTGGTTCCATGAGTAAATACAATTTCAGATGCATCAGCCGCACCAATAAATTGAGCAATCTGATTCCTGACATCTTCAATTTTTTGTGTTGCAGTTTCGGCTAATTGATATACTCCGCGACCAGTGTTTGCATTGTACTGCGTATAATACGCATCTATTGCATCTAAAACAATTTGTGGCCGCTGAGTTGTTGCAGCAGCATCAAGATAAATTAAATAAGGATGATGTATAAAAATAGGAAATTTATTTTTCATTCATCATCCTTACAATTCTTATTTGGATTAAGAAAAAATTAACTTATTTAGTCTTTGGTGCAACTGAAAATCTTGCTATATTGTTTCTACAGAATTGTAGATATCTGCTTGTTTCATAGTCTGAGAAATTCGATAATGAAACATATCTATTCTGGAAGGAAATTTTTGTGCCATTAGCCTTCGTTATCTCAACTGTTGTTCCATTTACAAAAGCAGTATCTTTACCTGTAGCTACATCCTAACCATCTTCCTTATGTTCAACAAAATAAGAATCTCCATCTGTTGTTTCGAATTTATAGCATTCTTGGCGGGCTAATACACGTGCTCCAAATTGTTGACCACCTTCGACCTCTTCTCTTTTTCCAAAGACCAATTTATCTGGTTGATATTGATATCCTTGACGTTGAGCAGCATTTAAAGATAAAGACGCAAAACTTGCAATTAACAGTAAGAAATACTTATTGATAATAAGCCTCCATAAAATTATAGAAATAATAATTAGTTATTGATAGTATAACCGATCTTAAAAAGCTGTCAAAAGGCTTCCTGGAAAGCTTACATATCTTTAATTTTCAAAAATATGAGCACCTTTAAGGTCTGGCTTAAAACTGAATACGCTCAAGTCAATCATTTAACAGATTTGCGAAAGACCTCTTGAATTTCTTTTAATTTAAGGCGCAGTAAACCATTCAGGGCGCTGACTTTTAATGGCTACTAAATTATCAGGTTCCGTAAGCTCTAGTTCTGGGTTTTCACCAAGATTAAGATGGGTTAAGTTCGTCAAATTAGCAAAAGTACCTGGAGCGATCTTTGTTATTTTGCTTGAATAAAGGTGAAGTTTTTTTAAATTAGCCAATCCAGTAAAAGTTTTTGGATCAAGAGAATTCAATAAGTTTCCAGTAAGATTAAGCTCTTCTAATTTCACCAATTGATTAAAAGCTCCAGAAATATCTTCTAATTGGTTTCCGGGAAGATTAAGTTTTTTTAAATTATTCAATCCAGCAAAAGCTTCCGGGTTAAGAACAGTTAATTGGTTTCCGCCAAGATCAAGCTCTTCTAATTTATTCAATTGATTAAAAGCTTTTTCAGAGATACTTTTTATTTTATTGTATCTAGTCGGGTCTGAGCGATAAACTACCTCTTTTAAGGAAAGATTAAGTTTTTTTAAGTTATTCAACCCAGCAAAATCTTCTGAATTAAGAGTATTCAATCTATTATTAGCAAGATTCAGCTCTTCTAATTTCACCAATTGATTAAAAGCTCCAGAAATATCTTCTAATTGGTTTGAGGCAAGATCAAGTTTTTTTAAATTATTCAATCCAGCAAAAGCTTTCGGGTTAAGAACAGTTAATTGGTTTAAGGCAAGATCAAGCTTTTCTAATTTATCCAATCCAGCAAGAGATTCGAAATTAAAATATGTCAAAAAATTATTAATAAACGAAATGCTACGATAATTTTTTCTAGAATCAGGTAGATTCCATCCATCAAGAACAGTAAGTTCTCGACTAATATAAAAATCAAAACCTTGAACATAAGGTCGATAGATTACAGGGGTCACACTTAGAAAATAAGCAAGAGTTCCTTTTCTTTTTTCCCAATCTTTAATAGGGCTATTAGGAATAATATATTTACTAATATCAATAGGTAATTGCTTCCATTCTTCTGGAATAGCACTTTCTGAAAAACCCATTTCTTTAAAAACTGCTAGGCCTGTTTGGTTAACTATAATTGACGCTGTAGGATTTTGATTAAGCCAAGAAATGTACGCTTCAATAATCACTTCTTGAGGCTTGACTGCTCTTGTTTCTATTATATTTTTGATAGTTACCACAATATCCGATTGGGGAACTTTTTGATTTATTAATTTTTGTAACGCTAAATCTTTTAAACTTAAAGGATCTCTTTTTTTTGAATTCTCTTTATCTGCAGCATGTGACATTAACTGGATTAATAACAGACTCACAAACAAAAATTTTTTCATAACCAAACCTCCTTTTAATTAATATCCTATTTACAATAATTGCATATTATTTAGACTAAAGTCAATCATTTAACAGATTTGCGAAAGACCTCTTAAATTTCTTTTAATTTAAGGCGTAATAAACCATTCAGGGCGCTCACTTTTAATAGCTGCTAAGTTATCAGGTTGCTTAAGCTTTAGTTCTGGGTTTTTATTAAGAGAAAGTTTATTTAATTTAACCAGGGGAGCAAATGCACCCAAAGCGATAGAGCTCATATTATTATCATCAAGGTTAAGAATAAGTAAAGCACTCAATCCATCGAATGTACCTGAAACAATAGATCTTAAATGATTACTAAAAAGATAAAGCTCAGTCAGTTTGTCCAATTGCTTAAATGAACCAGGAACAATAAATCTTAGACTGCCTTCTGCACAGTTCAATTCAACCACAGTATTTGCATCCGGTATTTTTGATGCATCAAGAATACTAACACCAGTCATTCCAATAATAAGAACCCCGTCATGAGGTGGAGGAAAATATTGATTTGCAACTAAATACTCCGTAGTCCATGGCCTATTTTGCCAATCTTTAATAGAGCTATCAGGAATAATATATTTACTAATATCAATAAGTAATTGCTTCCATTCTTCTGGAATATCACTTTCTAAAAAACCCATTTTTTGAAAAACTTCTAGGCCTGTTTGGTTAACTATAATTGGTGCTCTAGCCTTTTGATTAAGCCAAGAAACATACACTTTGTAAATTGCTTCTGCAGGATTTGTTGTCTCTTTAATAGCTTCAATAATCCTATCTTGAGCCTCTCTTATTGATTGCGTTGCTTGATCAATTGTAGCTTGAAATGCTATTAATTGCAGAGAAGCAACAGATTGTGTTGGGGTTTCTACAGCATACAATATTTGGTGCATTAATAATACACTCAAGAATAGTAAATTTTTCATTATTAAAATTTTCTTTATTTAAAAATACATATGTTTTTTTAAAATAGCATAATTGCTCATAAAATATTAACTTATTGATGACTTAAAAAAGCTTTAACTAAAACATTTTGAGCTTGGATAGATTCAAGACCGCGAACTGCAAGATAAAATAGCTGCTCTGGATCAAGTGATGAGATTGCTGTCCCGTGTCCACATTGCACATTATCATGCAAAATTTCTAACGTTGGCTCTGAAGTTGCATGGGAGGTTGGCGACAATAAAAGAATCTTATTTTCTTGTTTGGCATCTGCTCTTAACGACTCTTTTTCTAAACGAATTAAAGCAGCATAAGCATGATTTGATCGATCCTCCACTACTGACCTTATCCTCATAGAACTTTGTGTATCAGGTGCTCTATGAATTTGTTTTGTGGTAATAACTTGTTGGGCAGCACCACCAACTTGTGTTAATAATGATACGGTAATAGCTGAGCCTTGTTCTTGTAAAATACATTCTATAGTACATTCAAGATTGTGATCAGATTGTTCTTTAACTTGACCGTATAGTTTAATTTCAGCATTACGCAAAGCAATACAAGTAATAGAAATTACTCTTGAATCTTTAAAATTGGTTAAAGCAAAATAACAGGTTACCTGAGAACCTTCTTGTGCAATAATTTCTAGTTGATCAACATGAGGTTCAACCATAATTACTCTGTTTTGATGTTTTTCAATATGATAGTTTTTAACCAACTGAACCTTCCATTTCATGGGCAATCAAGCGATTAATTTCAAGCGCATATTCCATGGGTAGTTCATCAACAAAAATTTGAATAAAACCATTAATCATTAATGCACTTGCTGTTTGTTCAGTCATACCACGAGACATCAGATAAAAAAGTTGCTCATCATTTAATGTGCTGACCGTTGCTTCGTGACTTATATCTATTGAATTATGCGCAACATCAATGGTTGGATAGGTTTGTGAAGTTGCAGTTCTATCAAGCAATAATGCATCACATTGTGTTCTGACTTTTACTTGCTGTGCTGCCTTACTCACTTTAACCAGTCCCCGATAAATAGCACTTCCGCCATCTTTGCTGATCGATTTTGCAATAATATGTGATGATGTTTTAGGTGCCAAATGAATCATTTTTGCGCCAGTATCTTGTACTTGCCTTTTGCCCGCAACGCCAATTGAAATAACTTGTCCCTTTGCGCCCTCTTCTTTTAAAACAACGCATGGATATTTCATGGTTACTTTGCTTCCAAAATTCCCATCAACCCAGTCAACTGATGCATTACGATATGCAATAGCACGTTTAGTTACTAAATTATAAACATTTTTTGACCAGTTTTGAATGGTAGTATAACGAATATATGCACCTTCTTGTGCAATCAATTCAACCACAGCACTGTGCAATGAATTTGAACGATAAACTGGAGCAGAACAGCCTTCTACATAGGTTACTGAGCTTCCTGGTCGTGCGATAATTAATGTACGTTCAAATTGTCCCATCTTTGGCTGATCCATTCTAAAATACGCTTGTAAAGGCATGGTAACATGAACATTTTCAGGAATGTACACAAAGCTTCCGCCGCTCCAGACTGCACTATTGAGTGCTGCAAATTTATTGTCATGAGCCGGAATCACTGTTGCAAAATACTGTTTTACCAAATCAGGATAATGACGAACAGCATTGTCCATCGAGCAAAATATCACCCCAAGATCTGACCATTGTTTTTGTAAACTTTTATACACCACTTCTGATTCATATTGAGCACCCACTCCCGCAAGCACTTGTTGTTCTGCTTTTAAAATACCTAACGCATCAAAAGTGTTTTTAATGGAATCTGGCACATCTGACCAAGAACGTTGTTCTTTTTCAAGTGATTTTACATAATAATGAATATCATGAATATCAAGTTCAGAAAGATCTGGCCCCCAATTTGGTAAGGCTTTTTTTTCAAAAATTTCTAATGCTTTCAGTCGAAAATTCAACATCCATTCTGGTTCTTTTTTTTGGGCAGAAAGCTCTTGAACGATTGCTTGATTAAGACCTAGTCGCGCTACAAATTTTGAAACATGCTTAACTGAACTGTTCATAACCGCCTTTATTAATCACTTCAATTAAATCGGGACCACCAGTTTTTACAAGCTTGCCGTGTTGCACAACCAGTACTTGATCAGGGACAAGATACTCTAATAATTTTTGATAATGAGTAATAATCAACAAAGAACTGGCTGGATTGTCTTTTTTAAACTGCTGCAATGCAGTACCAATTAGCTGCAAGCTGTCAATATCAAGTCCAGAATCGATTTCATCAAGAATAGCAAGTTGTGGCTGCAACACCAAAAGTTGTAACAATTCGCATCGCTTTTTTTGTCCACCAGAAAAACCGTCATGCACAGCACGTTGCAACACCGATTCTTCAAGTTGCAATACCTGCAATCCGTTTTTAAGTCTTGCTTGAAATGCAGCATTATCAAACTGTGGATATAACGCTCTAAAACTTTCTTTTAACAAGCTTTCAATGGTTACACCCGGCAATGCAGGTGGATACTGCTGACTTAAAAAAATTCCTAATCTGGCTCGCTTGTCAGGAGTTATAGAATGAATCATAGTATCGTTAAAACTAATTTGGCCCCCAGTAATCAGATAATTTTGATGCCCTGCCAAGGCATAAGCTAAAGAACTTTTACCAGAACCATTAGGCCCCATACAAACAGTAATTGAACCTTGCTTAATAAAACAAGAAAGGGTTTGAATGATTTCTTGATTATTAACTGAAACTGAAACGTTTTGAACAGATAACATAAAATACCTTCATAGATTGATATAGAGGCACTTATAGTCTATCAAAAAAATTCATTTTGTATATTTAAACAACAGGGGAGAAAGCAATGTTTAAAGTCAGCGAACAATAAGCATTATATTTCTGTATACGGTCTTTTTTGGAAAGCTTTTAAAATTATTCGTAATTTTCGTCTTGCTCATCTAATCCATCGGTATTATGATTAAAAAGATCTTCTTCATCTTGAAATAGATCATCAGACTCATCTTCATCTTGATATGAGCCATCACCTAATGAATCTTGATAATGCTCCATAATAACATCGATAATATCAGACCGTATCCCTACATATAATTGAATTTCGTCAGAAACGTATTCTGCTAGTTCTGGTAAAAGTTCTTGATTATTAGGCTGACTTGCAACAATAATTAAGGTGTCATTCTCTCGTTTTAAAGGCACAAAACGATAGCGAACTAAAACATCCTGAGGGAACTCCATTAAAAGATCTTTATCAAATGAATCGCTTAAAACATCAAAAGAAGGAACCCCATAATAGGTTGCAAGGGCAGCTAAAAGGTTTTTTTTAGTAATAATTTTTTCTGTTATCAAAAATTCCTCAAACGATACTTTTGGAGAATTTTTAAAATCATTATTGATCTTGTCTACCATTGATTGATTCATTACTTTTTGAGTAACTAAAATCTCACACAGCTTATTTTGAAATGTTTGCGACATGTAATAAAATCCTTAAATTACTTTGTATCCTATTGTAAACCCAACTGCAAAACTAATTACTGCCTGAACATTACTTTTAACCCATACCAAACCAACTTGAAAAAGATTATTCAATGATTCTTGAGTGGGAGCGATTCCAATCATATTTTGCAAATGATCCCAATCAATATGGACTAAATGTACATAATCAAGTATTGCAACAATTACTACTCCTATAGCAACAACCATTAAAAAAGTCTTTAAATACTTTTTACAAAAATAGCCAGTTAAGACTCCAACACCAAAAGATGCCCCCAGTTGAACCCAATCAATTTTGTATGATTTAATTGTTTGCCATATCGCTTGAGTATCAAAATTTTTAACCTGATCTATAAAACTTGCTTGAACAGTTGTTGGAACAGTTTCAATATTCATTTTTACAATCCTTTTTATCAAAATTTCATAAAACTATAAAATTAAGAATAATGCCTTTTTTTTAAACAAATCAAGAAAAAATAGATAAAAAAAGAGAGGCGGAAACCCGCCCCTCTTTAAATCGATTTCTAAGTTATTAACTTACTAAAGCTCTTAAAGCTTTACCTGCTCTAAACTTAGGAACTTTTTTGCTTGGAATTTGCATCTTTTTACCAGTTGCTGGATTAATCCCTACTCTGGTTTTGCGACGAATCACTTGGTAAGTACCAAAACCTGTCAAAACAACTGTTTTGCCATGTTTCAATGCACTACCAACACTTGAAACAAATGCTTCCAAACATTCTTTGCATGTTGCCTTAGGTAGCTTGGTAATTTTAGCCATGCTTTCTACTAACATTGCTTTATTCATTTTAATTTTCCTTTTGCGTACTTAGTAAAAATCTTAATACAATCACCTAATGGCAAACACAGCTAGTACTAAATCAGTAAACTATTAGGTAATAAAGTTTTGTCAAGCTTATTTTTTAATCAAACTCAATAAAACTCGTAAACAACACTCTTTTTTATTTTATTATTTATTTAAAAAACAAATTTTATTTTATGCCGAGAGCCGGACTCGAACCGGCACAGGTATATATACCCGAAGGATTTTAAGTCCTTTGCGTCTACCTATTCCGCCATCCCGGCATAAATAATTTTAAAAATTTCAAAAAAACAAGGCGGCACCCGGATTTGAACCGGGGGTGGGGGTTTTGCAGACCCCTGCCTTACCACTTGGCTATGCCGCCAACAGTAAATTATTTAACAGCAACTACAGCTATGCTTTTTAGTTTCTGCTGGGCAACTACTCATCAATTCTTTCAACTGTTCTGTTGTAATTTTTTTAACAACTGATTCAGTTTCAGCAACTTCAACAAGTGGCTTATTTTCCATAGTCAAATAAGGCTGTTGCGCCTGACCTACAATTGGGTACGCTACAGGATCTTTCAGATGAGCCTGATACCACCCTGCCATACCTTCTTCGTAATCCCAAACTTTTTCAAAGCCCATAGTTTGCAACATCTTGCAACAATGTGTTGAAGCTTCGCAACTATAGTTAGAACAATAAATTACCACATCTGCAGATTTTGACCAGCTTTGTGCAACATTTTTTATGTCCATCATAGAAATATTCAAAGAACCTGGAATATGGCAATCATCAAAAAACGGCTTATCCAAAACATTAACTAAATATAAAGCTGGAGCCTGCTCTTTCTTGGATTGAAACCAAGAACATCCTGACAGCAAAGCAAGACAAAAGCCACCAGCAACTAAAACAGCTAAGGTACGATTTGCATCTTTAAACATTATTAATTTCTCCTTTATGAATTACAAAACGCAATTACTCTATCACAAAACAAGCTCTGTGCCAAATTTTTTAGAGAAAAATTTGGCTTAAGATACCCACTGAAACCAACGTGACCAACGAACTCTTTTCCAAAAATCGATCGGATTGCTTAACAAATCAAAAATCAACCAACTGTAATTTGAATCAATCGAGAACAATCTTACTATAATTCTTCCATGAATTAAGTCACCATTAAGTGTACCAAATGAGCGTGAATCGCTACTTCCTAAACGGTTGTCTCCCATTACCCAATACTCATCAATGCCATCTTTATCTTTGCTCTTTAAATAAACATCATAAATATCAGAACCTCCAGCTCCAACTAGAGGAGTTCCTGGCATACGTTCTGTTGGCATTGAATGTTCTTCTAAAATATGTTTTATTTGGCGAACTTTAAATCCATCCATACGATAAAAAGGTTGTTTTTCGTAAGAATAGTCAGGATGATATGAACGAGGATGAGGATAATCACCAGTGTAAATTAAAGGATATTTATTTAAATAAGGCTCATCAAACTTTACTCCATTAATGTAAACAACAGGGTGACCATCTTCTATTTTACCCTCAATATGTTCACCAGGCATTCCAACAATTCGTTTAGTCCAGTTTTCTGGTCCCCAAACATAACGTTGCCACAAATTTTTAAAAGGATTTTTCGAATACTGAAATTTTTCTGTTTCAGGTTCGTTAAAAGCGATAATTTCACCGCGCTGAGGTTTGCGCAAAAAAGTATAAGTAAATTTGTCAGAAACAAAACTTTCACCAATTAATAATGTTGTCTCCATTGAACCAGTTGGAACTTTATAAAGACCATATCCCCAGGTCCTAATAATAAAAGCGAGGGGTACAATTACAATAAACGCTTGTACATACTCTGCTATTAAAGATTTATTAGGCCGATTCCACCATCTAATAAACGTACGTATCTTTTCCATTGTTATCCTTATGCTAAAACTGAAAGCGGATTAATATGTCTACCAAAAGCATACACTTCAAAATGTAAATGTGAACCATCATGTCCTTTTTTTACAATCAAACCAGTGTCACCAACTGTCCCTATCACTTCTCCTGTCATTACTTTTTGTCCTACTCTTACTTTTCTTTTATGCAAATGCGCATACCGTGTTTTATATTTTCTATTGTGAGCAACAATAATACAGTTTCCATAACCATTATTCCAGTATGATTCTAAAACAATCCCTGCTGCTGCTGCTTTGACTGGGGTTCCTTTATTTGCTGCCATATCAATTCCATAATGAAATCTGAGTCCTCTTTTTTTTGTTCTTCGTGGTCCAAATAAAGAACTCAACCAAAATTTTTCGCGATCAACTGGCCAAGAAAAAATAAAATCTTTTGGTTCATTAGAGGTAATTTTTGGAATTCGGGCTGGCGCTGCAACAAAACGCCTTTTTGAACGTTTTTGATTCTTTTTTCCAACTGGTAGCAGCATTTTTTCCCATTCTGTTACATCATATAGCCGCTCAACAGATTCTTTCAAACGTTGCTCTTTTGCAAATGCTAATGCATTTTCAAGTAAATAATCAGTATCACGATTAACAGTCATAAAAATGGGTTCTAAAAATTCTTCATCTTTTTTTTTTTTATCAGTCAGCTGCTGAGCAGTTTTAAGCGTTTCTTCTTCTAACGTCTTTTTAAGTGTATTGGTATACACACGATACTCTTCTTTTAATTCAAGTAATTCTGCCGAAAACGTACAAAATTTACGGTACTCAAGAATAAACAAAAAAAGAATACTACTGACAAATAACCCAAAAATAAAACCATACAGCTGCCCTTGAGAAAGTTTTTGTAGCTGCTTTAATAACTGCTTGTAGAGCATCGCTTTATCTCAATCAATTTTTATAACTTTTGAAGCTTCAATCCACCCAACCTTATTATCATACTGTATTTTATACCACTCATCTTGCAAACTGTGAATCTGAATTTGATCGGCTTGTGTTAAAGTTATAAGCTTATTAAATGAAGAATCAGGACCAACAAAGACAGATGCTGTTTCTTTTATCAGCCCATTATCAGTATGTTTAAGATACAACAAACAAAAACCTATTGAGCCTATTATGATTAAAAATAATAACAAAAATAATTGAATAATTTTTTTATATTTACTGCTTAGCCAACACAAGACTATGAAAAAAGTCCACCAAACAATTAAAAAAAGAATCTGGAGTAAAGGCAATGAAAAAAGAGCTCTGAACCATTTTGCATACACAAAAAAAATCGTATCATGCGATTTTTCAAAATGATTTTCAAGTTGTTGAATCTGCGTGGTTACAATATTAAATAATCTTAAATCAGATTCTTTTTGCGCCTGTTTGAATGCTACTAATGCTTCAAAATGGTTGCCTAGCTGTTTATGACACAGTCCTATATTATAAAAAATAATGGGTCCTTTATCAGGAATTTCTTCATATTCTTTTAAAGCTGATTGAATATCGCCGTTTTCAAACGCTTGATTTGCTCGTAAAAACTGTTCCCACTGTTTAGCTGCGTACACTGAACAGTTACCCACAATTATCACTAAAAAGAATAGTCTTAATGTATTCATAATAATTTTTCCAATTGACTAAGCCAATAAAATGCTTGATTAAATAATCCATCATTCCGTTCTTGTGTTCCATACGAAGAAAATGCTTGCTCTATCATATGAGCAAACAATAAACGCCATTTAATTAAATCTTCCGGTTTAATCTGTGCATTACGTAATGTTACTTCAATCAATTCCTCTGAAATTTCTGAAGGTGCTTTTTTAAGACGAGCAGCAAAAAGTTCTATAAAAATATGATAAACTTGGACATCATACTGCCCAGCTCGCGCTTTACTTAAAGCATTACGAGCTTGTTTAAATGCATTTTGATAGCGTAATTCTGGTGCATTTTTTAAAAAATATTCATCACGTCTTTTTTTTAAAAAAAATACAGCATAAAGTATTATAGGCAACAACAATAATACAACAAAGACTGGCAATGAGATGTCTGATTTTTTATTTTTTTTCCAAGCACCTTCCTTAATAATAGTTACTTGCCGGCTTTCAAAAGTATTATCGGTTGGTGTTGCGACAGCAACCGATCTACGAGCTAAAGTCTCGATAGTAAGGGTTAATGGCTCAGTTTTTAAATTAGTAAATCCTTTAACTGAAGGATCAAAAAAAGTAAAAATTTGTGAATCGATAGTATAAGTCCCTGCTTGAGAACCTTGAATAATATATTCAAATGATTTTTTATACCCTTGTGGAACTTTTTTGATAGTAGCAGTTGATTCATAAAACGTAAGATTTTCTGGTAGTACTAAGCGTGGATGCTTAAGTTGCTCAATATTACCTGAACCAAGAATTTCCAGGGTTAATACTGTTGCTTCACCTTGCCCAGCTTTTTGGTTATTCAATTGCGCAGTGCATGATAGAAAGGTGCCAACTGCTGTTACTGCAGAAGTATGTTCTGGAATGGGCAAAACTTCAAGCTCAAGTGCATTTGAATAAGCTTTCTGAACCTGTTGATTGATCCCTGAAAACAAACGATTTAAATCATCAAAAATTCCAAACCTTCTTGCCCCTCTTGAAGGAACAGCATACAGAGCATGAGTTGGTGTAATTTTTAACATTCCTGATTGCTCAGGAATTACTTTTGCTGTCCATTCCAAGTAACGATATTGCTGATCCTTGACAACTGCTGTACCTGTCGCCGGACCTTCAAGTTGTGATATGATAAAATTCTCAAAGGTTGGTTGATTAATTTCAGCAAGACGAATCATTGGATCTACATAATAAAAGCGAATTTTTAAATCGATTAGTTGACCAACATAAACCGGTTGTTGTGTAGCAAAGCTCATTTCAAGAAAAGTAGCATCTTCTTGTTCTTGAAATCTTTCTTCTTTCCCTATTTTAAGATTAATTGGTTTTGTTGACAAAGTTGCCCCATCGATTTCGACAATTGCTGGCCCAATTTTGTAATTACCTTCAGCTTTTGCAACTAATGTAACAAAATAAGTTTGCGTAACAGTGATATCTTGATTGTACATTGCTGTGCCGGCCTGACTACGTGTCCCTTGAACTTCAAATTGATCTAACCCTTTTAAAGAAGGAGTAGGCAGCGTGCGTTGTTGAGTGTCTGAAACGGTTACTTGTACCACAAAAGGAATACCTACTTGAGCCTGAGTCAGCGGTTGTCCACCCCTATCTAGAACAGAACACGTAATTGCTGGTTCTGCTTTAATCAAACCAACTAATCCAATAAATAATACAAGAATATGTATTTTACCAATTTTTTTGCCCATAGTTTTCTGAAACCCCTTGTTTTATCATAGTTTTTATCAATTTACGTCCCGCTTTTTCTTCTTCTTTTTCAATATATTTGATTAATTGATATTCAGGTTGATTTTTGTCTTCATCTGTTTTTTCATGTTCAACTTTTGAAGCATCTAAGGGTTGTGATTTTCCCACTTTGTCAGTAGACTTTTTTTGTTGATTATCTTTTTCCAAGGACTCTGTATGATTTTTGCCTTCGTTCCTTTTCTGATCGGATTGCCTGTTTTGATCGGACTTATTGTCATCACTGCTTTGCCCCTGCTGGTCATAAGTTTGATCTGTTTGGGAATCTTGTTGGGAGCCAGTATCTTGCGATTGTCTTTCAAGTTTCTCTTGTCTTTGACCGGACTCTTTTTCTTGATTATGCTTTTGGTCTTTTTCATCCCCTTGCTGCTGCTGTTTTTCTTCTTTTTGATTTTCTTTGTCAAGAGTAGTTTTTTTATCAGATTCTAATGATTGATTTTGTTGATTGTCAGGATTATCCTGAGTCCCTGACTTTTGCTGATCTTGCTCTTCCTTATTATTATTCTTTAAATCTTGATTATTTGTATTTTCTGAATTTTTAGGTTGATCACTTTTTGATTGCTGTTCATCATTTTTTTTATTGTCTGGGTTTTGACACTGCTGACTTTGTGCTTGCTGCTCTTGCTCTTTTTTTTGTTGTTCTAAAGCGATTTGCGCAATTTTTTTATTGTGTAACGCCTCTTTATTTGCAGGGTTAAGGGTCAAAGCTTTTTCATATGCATCAAGCGCTTCTTGATATTTCTTTTGTTTAAAATATGCATTACCTGCATTATAAGCTGCTTGTTCTTGGAATTCTGCTCCTTCAAGATGCTTTGCCGCTTGATTAAAATAAGCAGATGCTTGTTCATAATTACCCAATCGATACGCAACATTTCCATTGTTAAATAACAACTTTCCATTTGATGGATCATTGACTAATTGTTCTTGATAAAGCTGCTGAGCTCTTTCAAAATCTCCTGTTTTATATGCCTTTGCAGCTTTGTAATCATCAAAAAATCCCTGAGCAGTTGTAAACAAGCAGATCGATACTAAAAAAAAATTCTTCATAATAACCATTCGAGCAGAAGACACACCAATGCTCCTGCTAAAAAGTATGGATACCGTTCTTGCTGCGCTGCAAATTCTTTGGTTTCAAATGCTTCTTTTTCATACAGTTGAACTTTATTAACTAATTTTTTTAAATCATCATCAGATTGTGTTGGCGCAATATAATAAGCACCAGTTTGTTCTGACAATGATTGTAAAATTCCTTCATTAAGAATTGAAAGCACTACATTACCTTGTTCGTTTTTTTCGTATCCTTGCACCTGATCATGAACGTCAATAATCGGAATAGGCGCTCCTTGTGCAGTTCCAACTCCATACGTAAAAACATGTAATCCTAACTGTTGTGCTTCTTGTTTTACCTGAGCCAGATTATGTGAAAAATCTTCACCATCAGTAAAAATTACCAATAATTTATCTTTGCGTGCTGGTAACTTTTTAAAGATATCTACAACTTTTTTAATCACTTGATCAATTGCAGTAGTTCCAGAAGAAATAGTTTCTACATCTAAATAATCCAAGAACAAATTAAACAAACTTGTATCGCGGGTTAAAGGACATTGCACTACTGCAGTTCCTGAAAAAATAACGAGCCCAACTCGCTCTGAAGGTAATAGCTGCAATAATCGTTTTATTTTTGCCTTTGCAAATGTAAGTCGATTGGGTTTTATGTCAGCAGCAAGCATACTACGGGAAATATCGAGAGCAACAAAAAGCTCTCTTCCTTCTTGCTCTATTTTTTTTTCAACAGCTCCCCATTGTGGTTGCAACAAGGCCAGCGCTATAAACAAAATAGAAAAGCTCAGTAAAAAAGCTTTGATCTTATTTTTTCTGTCTGAATAATGCTTTAAAATAATTCCTTGCCATTGACGCGCAACAAGTTTTCCAGCCATCACCTCTTTTTTACGTAATAAAACAATTATGGATATACCAGTTAATACTATTATTGGAATAAGATAGAAGAGATGCTCAATTGCAGCCCATGTAATCCCTATTATCGTTTTTTTCATAAAGCAAACCACACAAAAGTAATACAGACTAATTCAGACACAAAAAATATCAACAGAAGCCATAAAAATGGTATAAAAATATCATAATAATTATGATAAATATCTGTTTCATGTTCTGTTTTTTCAAGTTGATTAATAGTCGTATAAATTTCATTCAGCTCTTTTTGATTGCTTGCAACAAATGCCCGCCCTCCTGTTTGTTGTGAAAATTTTTCAAGTAACTTCACATTAATCGAAACCCCAGCTTGTTTAATCCCATAAATCGGATGCTCATAAAGTCCCCCATACTTGCCACCTATTCCAATAGTATAAATTTTTACACCATACTGTTTTGCAAGGATAACAACATCATCAGGATGTAAGTCACCTGGTGTAGGTTCACCATCGGTTAATAAAATAATAATTTTTGAGACTGCTTGGGACTTCTTAAGACGATTTAAGCCGGTTATTAATGCTTTTGAAATAACTGTTCCGTCATAATCAATAACCCCTAATTCAATATTTTGAACAATATCAATAAGAACTGACTTATCAAGTGTTAAAGGACAACGGGAAACTACTTCTTTTGCAAAAAATATCAACCCTATCGGATCATTATCACGTTTTTTAATAAAATTAATTGCTTCTTCTTTAGCTATCTCAATACGCTGTTTTTTATCATATGGATCATCAAATAGCTGCATACTGCCTGAAACATCCAAAAGCATCATAATATCAATACCTTCAACTATCACTTTTGAATGGTGATCAATTTTTTGTGGTCGAGCAATTAATAAAGCAAGCGCGGTTAAGATTATAAAACGTGTTACAAGAAAAAATCGATCGCGCCAATTAGCTTTAATGCCAACCGTTTGAATAATTCTATGAGTCAAAGGAAAACTATAAATAGGCTTTTGATAATATTTGAGTCGATACCAGGTTGCTAGTAATAGGATTGGAATCAATCCATATAAAAGTTCAAAATATGCAAAACGAATTGACCAATTCATGAACATCACCTTTTTTATTATTCACCTTATAGTAATAAAGTATAACAAAAAAAAATGAAGCTGGAAGAAGCAAGGAATTTATCCCTTTTTAGCTGCTACTTTTTCAACAATTGGCAACATATTATATTCTTTCAGCTGATTTTCCATACTTTTGATCATTGATTCTATAAATAATGCCATAGGGTCATCAATATCAGCAGTTGGATGGTTAAGTATCTGATTTTTCAAATCTTCTTTTAACTGCTTCAGTTCAAGTAACATTTCATCACGTAGTGCAAGAGCAACACATTCTTTAACCCACTGTGGATACACTTTACATTTGCACCAAAAAACTCTATTATCTATTCGTTCTTTCATACGCTCTGTTCTAATTCTCATTTTCTCAAAAGCATCTTGGTGCGCTTTTAAAAAAAGTTGCGCAGATTTAAAATCAAATCGTTTTGCTTGTAAAAAAACGACCGAAGACACAGTTCCTATTACAAGACCAAATAGCACCCAGCGTTTCATAGCGCACCCCCATTATTTTAATTGATTAACCTCTTTTACACAATAACCTATCAGGCAGAAGATTTTCAAGAATTTTTTGGAACCTGCTAAATTTAAGCTTAAAAATTTCTCAATTATCGCATTATTTGACTCTTTGCAATTTTTAGTCTTACTCTAAAGAATATTAATAGCTGGCTTAAAAGCTGCTTACTGTGAAATTGGTTTGAAAAATAAGATTTTATACGTTACATTGACCTGACCTAACCAGCGCATAAATAGGATATAAAGGGCATATGAAAAAACTGTTAATTGTAGAATCTCCTGCAAAAATTAAGACTATTCAAAAGTTTTTAGGTTCAGATTTCAGAATTATGTCTACTATGGGACATATTAAAGATCTACCTACTAAGACTATGGGGGTGACCCGTGATCCTATAGCACTTGAATATGTCGCTTTAGAAGGCAAAGATAAAACAATAGCAGAGCTTTGCAAGGCTGCCCGATCAGTTGAAGCTGTTTATTTAGCGCCAGACCCTGATCGAGAAGGTGAAATTATTGCTTGGCATGTTGCCCAAGAAATTCAAAAAGCAAGTAAAAATAAGGCTGCTATTAATCGTATTGCGTTTAACGAAATTACTAAGCCTGCAGTCATTCAAGCCATTGAAAACCCTCACACAATTGATATGCAGCGCGTTGCAGCGCAACAAGCTCGACGTGTTCTAGACAGATGGGTCGGATACGAAGTTTCTCCTATTTTATGGAAAAAAATTACTAAAGGACTTTCAGCTGGACGCGTTCAATCGGTAGCTTTAAAATTAATTTGTGAACGTGAACTGGTTATTCGTGATTTTAAAGCAGAAGAATATTGGTCGATTACTGGCCACTTTAAAAATAATGCCGGTACTGTAATTGCTGCACTTGATACCATTTCAGGAAAAAAAGCAGAAATTACCAACCAAGAAACAACTGACAAGCATGTTGCTGCTATTAAGCAAGAACAGTTTGCCATTGACAAAATTACTGATAAAAAACGTGTGCGTAATCCAATGCCTCCTTTTATGACGAGTACTTTGCAACAAGCAGCATACAATCGTCTTGGTTTTGCTGTTGAAAAGACTATGAAGGTTGCACAAAATTTATACGAAGGTGTAACACTTGGTGGTGATTCACCAGTTGCCTTAATTACCTATATGCGTACCGACTCATTACGAATTGCTGACAGTGCATTAACACAGGTCCATGATTATGTATTAAAACAATGGGGTAAAGATTACACTCCAAGTTCTGCAAATGTATATGCAAAAAAATCAAAAACTAATACACAAGACGCTCATGAAGCAGTTCGTCCAGTTGACGTTACCTTAAAACCAGAATCGATTAAACAGTACCTTGCACCCGATCAAGCAAAATTGTATGAGTTGATTTGGCAACGGTTTATTGCTTCCCAAATGACTCCTGCACTTTATGCACAAAGACAAGTATTAATCAAAGGTGGTAAGTATGGGTTTAAAGCAACTGGATCAACCTTGTTGTTTGATGGATTTTTAAAAGTTTATGGGATAGATGAGGAAGAAGAATCTGCAGAAGACACAGAAGGCAAAGCAATACTACCTGCAGGTCTTACTGAAAAAGATGTAACCAATTTACAAAAATTAGAGCCTAAACAACATTTTACACAACCTCCTCCTCGTTATAGTGAAGCAACGCTTGTTAAAGAAATGGAAAAAGAAGGTATTGGGCGTCCAAGTACTTATGCAACTATTTTAAAAACAATTCGAGCACGAGCATACACTACTTTAGAAAAAAAACGATTTGTCCCAACAGAACTTGGTATGGCTGTTACAAAAATGCTTTCTGAAAATTTACCCCATATTATCAATGTAAAATTTACCGCTTCTATGGAAGAAAATCTTGATAAAATTGAATCTGGTGAACTTGATCGTGATTTCTTACTTAACGAATTCTATCAACAATTTGCAATAGATTTAAAAGCATTCAAAGGTGATGTTGCTGGAAAAACCGCTCAACCAACTGATGTTGATTGTCCACAATGTAAAGATAGTAAATTAATTATTCGTTTTGGAAAGTCAGGTGAATTTTTAGGTTGCCCTGAATTTCCGCATTGTGATTTTACCAGTAATTTTATTCGCAATACTCAAGATAATTCTATTCAATTAGTTGCAAAAGAAAAACCACAAGAACTGGATATTACATGCACACAATGCAAAAAGCCAATGCGTGAAATGGTTGGCCGTTTTGGTAAATTTATTGCCTGCTCTGGTTATCCAGAATGTAAATATATTCATCAAGAAAAGGCTGGTTTTGTTTGCCCTCAAGATGGTGGCGATGTTGTTAAACGTAAATGGCGCGGGGGAACATTCTGGGGTTGCAGTAATTACCCAACATGTAAATTCGCACTGTTTGGTGAAATTGAAGAAACACCATGCGCTCAATGCAAACTCCCTGCTTTACTTAAAAAGACAGATTTAAAAACTGGTAATATTACCTTATTGTGCAGTGATAAAAAGTGTGGGTACAGTAAATAAACTACCTATTTTGATTGCTCACAGTTTGCCAAAAGACATCCTAAAGAGCAACAGAATAAACCTGAACCTGTAGTTTCCATTACACCTGCACAAAGAGTCTTTTCAAGTGTACAAGGAGCGCAACAAACTCCACATTGAGGCGCGCAAGAGATACAAACCAATCCTATTCCTGCTAAACAAATGGGGGCTAAAACTTCTTTTGGTTGTTTCGTAATCCATCCATTTTCTGATGACACAATATTACTATTGATGAGTAACAAACTTAAAAAAAATGTATAATTCATAATATTTTTTAACGTCTTAATGAGTTTACCCTTCCTGGTTGTTGATCAATAATATTTGCTACTTTTTCCCCAATCACAGGAGCAACACAAGCATAACAACCAGTTACTAAACAACAAGTACCAACACCAAAAAAAGATTTTCCTATAGCTAAACATGTTAGTCCACATAAATAAGTGTTACAAATAAACGCATACCTTTCTAATTCTTGCAATGAGCTATGATCTGCAGAATTAATAAGATTAAGGTGCAAAGCTATAATTAACAATAATTTACTGTAACTTGTTCCCATTAGGTACTTCTTTTTCTGTTGTAGCAAAGATCATTTGACCGTCTTGATTTTTAACAAAAAGCATCATGCCTTGAGATTCATATTTTTTCAACATCATTCTTGGCTTTAAGTTAGTTACAAAAACACCTTGTTTTCCAATCAATTGCTCAGGGCTATAGGAACTTTTAACTCCTGATAAAATACAACGTGGTTGCGATTCGCCCAAATCAACCGAAAGCTTGAGTAATTTGTCCGATTCAGGAATTGATTCACAACCGATAATAGTCCCTACGGTAAGTTCTACTTTTGCAAGATCTTCAATAGTTATATAATTAACAACTGGATCAGAAACTTGCGCAACTACTGTTTCTTTTTTTTCTTCTGGTTTTTCAAACAAAGGGTTTCCTCCTTTTAAAACAAATATACTATTCCAAGGTTTTTTACATAATGCTACTTGGTCTTTACCAAGTTCAAACTGGTATCCAATACGCTCAAACAAAATTTCCATTTTTGCTGGCATAACAGGCCACAATAAAATTCCAGCTGTTTTTAAAGCATGAACCGTTGCACTAATAATCTCTAAAAATCCAGCTTTATCTGTTTTAATCAACTTCCATGGTTCTTGATTATGAAAATACGAATTACTTTCATGCAAAAATTTCCATACATGATTAAGCGCACTATGAAAATAACCGCGCTCCATCTCTTTTTCAAACTGTTCAATCATGGTTAAACTTGCTTGATACAACGCTTGTGAAGTATTGCTCCATGTTTGCGGTGCAGTCAGTGATACAGCATCATATTTAAGTGCTAAACTTTCGGTCCGTTGTAACAAGTTACCCAAATCATTTGCCAAATCCGATGAAATTTTTTGTTCTAAATCTTCAATACTAAATTGACCATCTTGCGTAATAGCAAGTTGACGAGTTAAATAATAACGAACCGCATCTGCACCATAGTTTTGCAATAAATTTTGCGGGTCAATACTATTGCCACGTGATTTTGACATCTTGTAATTGCCCATTTTAATCCAACCATGTACCAATAACTGCTTAGGTAATGGCAAACCTGATGCCATTAAAAATGCAGGCCAATAGACAGCGTGAAAACGAACAATATCTTTTCCTAACACTTGCATATCTGCCGGCCACCATTTTTTAAACTCAGCTTGCTTACCTTCTTGGCCGTACCCAACTCCGGTAATATAATTATTAAGAGCATCTGCCCAGACATAAGTCACATGCTGTTCATCACCGGGAAAAGGGACCCCCCAACTAATGGTAGTTCGTGAAATGCTGACATCTTGCAAACCACTTTTTACAAAACTGACTACTTCTGCTGCCCGTTCTTTTGGAGTAATAAAATGTGGGTTATCTTGATAAAATTGTAATAATTTGTCTTGATATGCCGAAAGTTTAAAAAAGTAACATGGTTCACAAACCCAATCAGTTGCCCGCTCACAACTTGGACACAATGGATTTTTTGCTCCAGCTTCAAAATCTTTTTCTGTTAAAAAAGTTTCACACGGAGTACAGTACCAGCCTTCATATGCGCCTTTGTAGATATCACCTTTTTTTTGCAAATCAGCAATCCATTGCTGCACTGATTTGACATGATAGTCATCGGTTGTCCTGATAAAGTGAGTGTAGTCTATCAGATACTTTTTCCATAAATCTTTGTAGGCTGGAATAAATTGATCAACAAAACTTTTTGGGTCTTTGCCAGCCTGATATGCAGCTTGAGCAACTTTTTGACCAAATTCATCAGTACCAGTTAAAAAAAAGGTATCAATTGCCTGAACTTCATGCCAACGAGCTGCAATATCAGCCAACAGGGTTGAATACAAAGTACCTAAATGCGGCGCTGCTGTTGCATAATAAATAGGAGTGGTAACATAAAATTTTTCATTGTTCATAACATGAACCTTTGACTAAAATAATCGTTTTAATTGCCTTTAACCATACTTGAAAAAGGAATTTTGAGCAATTTTATAGTCTTTATTCCAGTTTACTTATTTTTAAAAACAAGAGATACTTTAATTGTCTAATAATACAAAGTAAAAATTAAAGTTAAAAATTCATGAAACGTTTTATAATACTCTTACTCATAAGCTCATGTAATACATTTCCAGTTGAACAATTTTTTTATGCTCTCAGTTCAAAACTACAACAAGATATTGGCGCTGTTCTTCCTGTTACTTTTGGGCAAAATCGTCACATGCACCATATTAGCACAAAAGAACTTGAGCAATTTGCTACTATTGATAATCTACTTGAAGTTTTAGGAAAAGATTCTGAAGAACCTATTCCATTACCAAATATTGAAAGTAAAGAACTTTTTGAGCAAGTTATTGCATATATAAATGATAAAAATCGTGATAACTTTCTTAATGGTCTTTCAAATCAAGATTTTTTAAAACTTTTTGAAGCACTCAATTTCCTTGATTGTAAACCTCCGACAGAACAAGACGATGAATTTGAACATCAATTAATAGGTCCATTTATAAGAAAAATATTAACAGATCAAAGAAAACGAACAACTAAAGAAGAAATACCAGATATTACTGGCACTAAAACCTCATTAATTGATTATTTTTTTCATCCTTTTCATTATGATAGATTCAATCAGCTTACTCAATCACGCCTAGCAAGAGAAGTTCTTGGCGAAACACTATGTAATCCTAATCCTACAAATCTATTAGGAAAAGAATTGACTCCACAAGCTGCGATTGAACTAGAAAATGGTACACCTAGACAATTCTTAGAATGGCTAAGACAAAAAAGAAAAACCCATAACCAGAATGCTACATCTGAAAATCTTGCCAAGCTTAATCCTTGGATTCCTATTGGTGTAATGAGCTCTGGCAAATATTCTAATTATGGCTTTACTCATTTTCCACCAGATTTTGCTTTAAACCCTGCCTACGCTCAAATGATTTCGCCCTATAATTCAGTAAACCTCGAACGTAATTCTTTACCGCTCTTTCCTCCACCTAGCCCCTCATTCGCTGGATTGAGCTCTCTAAATCTTTCTTGTAATCGCATAACAGCTATTCCAGAAAACTGTGGCTTGCCTTGTTTGACAGAGCTCACTTTACATACTAATCAATTTGCAGGACCCTTGAATGCTTCCGCATTAAATCAATTTCCTTTACTTAAAACGCTCTGTCTTGCGCGAAATAGGATTTCAGCAATTGAAGGTCCATTACAATTACCAAGTCTTTCAAAGCTACAAATATCAGAAAACCTACTTGACAGCTTGCCTGAAATTCTTGGCTGCGTTGCTTTACAAGATATTGGTATTAATCACAATCCTTTTAATAATATAGACTGGAAAACATTAGAACAATGGGCTGGAGCTTTACCTCAATTGCAACGTGTTTTTGTAAATAATCTATCATGTCTAGATAAATTACCCCAACAAGAAAGAGAAAAAATACGAAAACCAATTAGAGATGCTTTTAGAAAAAAAAGTAAGGCAATAATACGTTTTTAACGAAAAAAAGTTACTTTCAGCTGCCTTTAACAGAAAGCCAAATTTGGTCAACTTGTTCGTCAGTTAAGAAATTATGAAAGGTTAAAGCTCGTTCTGGTGTTTCCGGATGAATAAACGGAACAACTTCTTTAAGTGCTTGATTCTCAAAAAGATAGTCTGCATCTCTGCGCGGCGAGCAATTTGACCAGTGCTCAAAATTATAACGCTGCACTTCTGGTTGAAAAAGAAAATTTAACAATTGATAAACCATCTCTGCTTTTTGAGAATGAACAGGAATCACATAATTTTCAATACCTAAAAAAGTGCCTTCTTGTGGAATTAAAAAAGTAAGATTAGGATTTTTTATCAATGTCTTCCAAATAAAATTGCTTCCTACTAAGACAACTGAACAGTTACCTGATTCCAATAAAAAGTCACCACGAAAATCGGTATACGCTTCAACATATTTTTTCTGATTAATCAACAGCTCTTTAATTTCTAGCTGTTCTTTTTGATTAATAGGACGCAACTGGCCATATTTATAATAAATAGCAAGACCAATCAGTTCACGACTATCATTAATAAGCCCCATATTATTCGGCATATATGCTGGATCAAAAATAGTTTTCCAACTTGCAGGTGGAAGATCATCTTTAAAATATTTTTTATTAACTCCAAGCCCTAAAATATACCAGTCTTGTGGAATCGAGTAATCATTTGCTGGATCAAAATAATAGCCTAGCAACTTAGGGTTAAGTTTATCATAAAAGTTGAGTTTACTCTTATCAAGTTTTTTAAGTTGTTTATGCTTAATTAAAAAATCAACCACATAGTCAGAAGGAGAAATCAAATCGTACCCTTTTGAATCGGTTGCTAATAATTTTGCAATTAATTCTTCATTGCCACCAAAATAGGTAACATTCACCTTAATGCCTGTTTCTTGTTCAAACTCTTTAAAAAATTTTGGATCAATAACACCTGACCATAAAAAAACATTGATTGATTTTTTATCTGCTCTTTGTGTTAAAAGGGGCAAAAACAAGAAAGTAAATAAAATAGCAATCCATCCACAAACCGCTATTAAACGAAAAAAAAGTTTATTTACCATACATTATCTTTTGTTTTAAGTGAGCAGAAAATCATAACTAAAATACTACTAATAACCAACATAAACGTTGCTAGGGCATTTACAACAGGAGAAACTCCTGAACGAATCATAGAAAAAATATATAATGAAAGGGTCTGGGCCGATGAACCAGCACAAAAAAAGGCAATTAAAAAATCATCAAGCGAAATAATAAAAATTAACAGACCAGCTGCGACTAAAGCTGGACGCAATAAAGGCAGTACAATTTTAAAAAATGTTTCTGAATGAGTTGCGCCTAAACTCAACGAAGCTTCAATAATTCGTTGATCAAGAGTTTGGAATCTTCCATAAATAATAGGAATTGCATAGCCAAGGCCCAATAACGTGTGCCCAACAATTAAAGAGGTTAACCCCAGTGGTGCATTGAAAAATATAAAAAAACTTAACAGTCCAACTGCAACCACAATTTCAGGGACCACCAAATTAGGATAAAAAATCCCCATCAAGCCTGTTAATTTATTTTTAGAAGCCCAAACAACAAATAGAAGTCCTAAAACAAGGCTTAAAATAACTGCCGATATTCCTACAATAAATGAGTTTATTGCTGCAGCCCAAATTTCTGATGAACTAAAAAGTTCAATATACCAGCGCCAAGAAAAACCTACCCAACGGTACGGAAACATAACCTTATTAAAAGAAAAAACCATTAATACAATTAAAGGGACATATAAAAAAAGGTAGGTCAGACCAACCCAAAGGGGTAAAAATAATTGTGAAATTGATTGCCACAGGTTACGCATTGTTATTTTCCCTGCTGATTAAACGATGAATAACAAAAATAAACAATAACAATAACACCAACAAAACAGTCGCAAAACAGGTAAATGCTGAACCCATAGAGACATTACGAACGGTTAAAAAATAATGAGTAATAACTGAACCGATATAGAGATCTTTATCTCCACCTAGTAAAGCAGGTACAACAAAATCACCAAATGAAGGAATAAAAACTAATAATGCTCCTGTCTGAATTCCAGAAAGTGTTAAAGGTAAAGTGATTTTAAAAAATGTCTGTAAATTAGTTGCTCCTAAATCACTTGAAGCTTCTAGTAATTTTAGATCAAGTCGTTCAAAAGTACTGTAAAGTGGCAAAATCATAAACGGTAAATAACAATAGAACATACCACAATGTACTGCAAATTTAGTATTCATCATTGCTATTGGCTCACTTATAAAGCCTGTCCATAATAATAATGAATTTACCAGACCATCATTTTCAAGTAAAAAATACCACGCATAAACAAGTAATAAAAAGTTGGTCCAAAAAGGAAGTACCAATAATGCAAAACAAAATGATTTCCACCGCTTAACTTTTACAGCCAAATAATATGCAACAGGATATGCTATTAACAAACAAATAATAACTGTTGTACTTGCTAAAAAGAGTGATCTTAGAATTATTTTAAGATAAATTGAATTACATAATGCACTATAATGTTCAAATGTAAAACGAACCGATTCTGTTGCAGCATCGTGCTTTACAAAACTAGTTGCAATCAAAAAAAAGAGAGGGATATAAAAAAAGAGAACTTGCCATAAAAAAGCAGGAATTCCCCAAAAAAAAGATCCCCATCCAACTGATGTTACTTTTTTTTCCATAACGTTTATCTTTCAAGCAAAATTGCGTTTTCTTTTTGCCAATGCAAATAGACTTGATCATCATAGTCTATTTTTTCTTTTGGAAAATGTTCTTCGTTTTGTTCAAAAACTTGAATAATTGCATCATTATTAAGTCGTACATTATATTGAGTCGCAGGACCATGGTAAACAATCGCTTCTACTTTTCCAATAACATAATTTGCAAATTTTTCATCTTTGGTCTTTCCAATCCAAATTTTTTCTGGACGAATTCCCATTAACAACTCTTTGTCTTCTTCCATCCATTCATAACGAGCAGAAACATAAACAGAAAATTTGCCCAATCCCTTTACTTCAAAATAAGAATCTGCCCCAACAGTCAGTAACTTGCCTCTGAATAAATTCATCTTACCAACAAACGTTGCCACAAATGATGATGCTGGAAATTCATAAATCTGTTGGGGAGTTCCAATTTGCTCTATTTGCCCATCATGATTCAAAATTGCCATTTGATCTGCAACAGTCAACGCTTCTGTTTGATCATGTGTTACATAAACAAAGGTAGTTTTTAAAGTTTCCTGCAGATCAATTAATTCAATCAACATTCTTTCTCTAAGTTTTAAATCAAGTGCTGCAAGTGGTTCATCCAGCAATAAAACTTCTGGTTCATTAATAATGGCACGTGCAATTGCAACGCGCTGTTGTTGTCCGCCAGAAAGTTGTGCAATTGATTTATACATCTGAGATTCAAGACGAACCGCGCGCAATACTCTTAAAACACGTTGCTTAATAAAATCTGAATCTAATTTTTTAATAGTCAAAGAATAAGCAACATTATCAAAAACATTCATATGAGGGAACAATGCATAATTTTGGAACACCGTACTGACACGCCTTTGATAAATAGGCAGATGAGTGATATTTGTATCACCAATCATAATAGTACCACTATCAGGTGTTTCAAACCCACCAATTAAACGTAACACTGTTGTTTTACCACAGCCACTAGGACCAAGTAATGCGAAAAATTTACCCTCAGGTACGGTTAGACAAAAGTTGTCTAAAATAACTTCTCCATCATATGATTTACAAATATCTTTAAGATGAATAGTTTTAATCAACAGCGTTTACCTTTACCTTTTGCAAAATACATAGGAACTACTACATCGGACATAGTGCACGGAAACACAACAGCAAAGATGAGCGAAAGAAACAACGGCCCCATGTAACCTTGCCAACTGCCAAATCCATGAGAAACCATATATAATAATGAAGCAACAGATGAAACAAAAATATGTGCAAAATGTGACCAAACTGAATAGTACCCTTGCATCTCTTCTGGATGTTTCGACAGTACCCATCCATTAAGCATACCAATGATTAAGAATGGCAATACATTATGCAGTTCTGAAACAAAACATACATGTAGCCTCATAGGAACGCCAAGAACCATACCACAAATATACGGCAATAAAATATCGGAAAGCACACAGAAAATAATAGTTGAAGATGCACCGATGACGATACCTTTTAAAAGATTCTTTGAGAATCTAAAGTACGTCAACATAACTCCGGTTGCTGCAAATACAATGTGTAAAAAATGGAAAGTATGAAAAAGCACATGTGCTCCTTCTTGCACTACTTCACGAGTTGCACCAAATGAAAAATAGTCCATAATAGCAACACCAATAAAACCGAGTGCTACAGAAAAAACCCCGTATGGAAAATGGGTCATAAGCTCAGTCTTTAAATCACCACATTGATGACCTGCACCATGCTGATGTTCGTGTAATAAATCTTTTTTAATCATGATATAAACCTTTTTATAATATAAGTCCTCAAAACCCCATGTTCATACTATAAAATGTTTTACAGGCTAAAGCAAAAAATAATAATTAAAAAGCATGTCCAAAGGTTAAAAACCATGCATAGGGGGCGTCTTCAGGAAAAGGTTTTTGCCATTTCCATCCAATATCAAATCGAATTGGACCTAGCGAAGTTTGATAACGAAGCCCAAAGCCTGTTGCTGCTAAATTATTGTTTCCATAACTGACATGACTAATATCTTCAACCAAAACACCAAAATCCTGAAAAAAAACTGTATCAAATTTTTGAAAAAGAGGAATTCTTACTTCAAAATTCATGTTTACCATTGATTTACCCCCCTGGGCAACCCGCTGTATTTTTCCATCTGATTCAATAACAGTCCCTAAAGGAGGACAGGCATCTGGTAGATAACCACGTAATGAGTTTGCCCCCCCTAAGTAGAACCTTTCTGGAGGCATAATTTTACTAAAAGTTTCCTTGAAAATATGACCAAATCTTACCCTAGCGCCAAAAACAATTTTAGTATCTTTAATCAGCGGAAAAAAGATTCCCTGCTCAATTAACATTTTTACAAAATAAGAATCATTAATTAAGGGAAACATTCCTTTAATCGACCCTGCAATAAAAAGACCCTTAGTTGGATTAAGCTTGTCATCTAAAAAGTCGATAAACATGCTTGGTTCAATAAAAAAATAAGGAACTTTCTTACTAATCAAATCGGTTTTGAAATTAATTGCTTGCGCCAATTTTTCTGAAATATCTTTTGTTTCCATCCATTCAGTGCCACAGGTAAAACTGGTACTGCTGTGGCGTGTTTGACTGGCAATATTGATCAACAATCCTTCTTGCGTAACTTTATACAATGTTTTACGTGAACCGGCTGCAAGTGGCTGCGTATATTTATTGGCATAGAGCTTAAAGGTTGTAATCAAAGGAATACTAATAACTATAGGAAAACGATAAAAAATATCAGCTTTGCGCTCAAAACGTGTCAAATCAGCGTCAAGACGAAGCATGTCAGCTCTTCCTGCTGGATTACGCCACAAAGCTGATCCACCAATTTTGTAGGTAGAACCTTTTTTAAGGGCAAAGTTTTCACTCACTTGCTGGAAACCAAGACGAGCTCTTATCTCAAACGGATCGTCATCTTGTAAATAAACAATCATATCACGATGTTGTTGATCTATTCCCTCAACAGGATACATTTGAATTTGCTTAAAAACATCTAACTCTTTAAGCCGCGTGTAACCAAGCTGCAAACGATCTTTACTCCACACTTTTTCTTCTTTAATATCAATAATATTTTTAATAAGTGTGCGCCCCACTTTAGAGGCACCTTTTAACAGTACTTTGCCACATGTCACAACCTGATCAGCTTTTACTAACCAAGTTAAGCTAACATGAGCACCTTCTAATGCAAACGACGGTTCAATTTTAACAGATAGATACCCTTGCTTTTTAAAATAAGCAACCAACCAATCATGCTGCTCTTTAAGCAACTGTTTATCAAAAGCTATTGGTTTTTGGAGTAACTTTTGCAAAGATGCAAATGGGCCTTTGTGTAACAATTCTGGAAACTTCTCTATATTAACAGATTTAAGTAGCCTTTGTTTGCCTTCATCAATAGTTAAAACCAATTTATAATGATGTTGCTCATCTAAAGGTTCATAACTCTTTTTTATAATTGCAGCATCCCAAAAGCCAAGCTTGGCATAATACTCCAAAAGATTTTCTATTGATTGCTTAATCTGAGCTGCATCAAAATAATTCGCTTTTACATATCGAGCAAAAAAGAGCCTTTGTATTTTTTTAGGTTCAAAAGCTGTCATGCCCTTATATTCAATTTGATTAATACTGGCTCTTTTTCCTTCATTAATCATAAAATAGAGCTTGCCTTCTTCTGGTTCTTCTGATTGAATTTCAACAGCCCAAAAACCTTTTTTATGATAATGCGTTTTAATATCTTGAGCTATTAACGAAACAGGCAGAATCCCTAGAGCATCACCAAATCTATTAATTAAAGCCATAATTTGCTTATAACTCAAAAAATTATTCCCTAAAATAGTAATTTCTCTATTTTTAGAAAGAGTAATAACAAATTCTAAAGAAACTTTTCCATTTTCTTGATCAAGCGTTTCATACAATCTGATTTTCACATCAACATAGCCTTGCTCTACTAAATATTCTTGTAACACCTTTGTTTGTTGATCTATTAATTGATCATCATAAGGTTTTTTCTGTAGCCCTTTATACAATTTTTTTGCTAGAGCTTCTTGCAGTTGACTATTACTCAATCTTTGAGTCCCATGCAATTTAACGTGTGTTTCTTGAATAATAAATCGATTACCTTTAGCTACTTTAAGTACAACTTTATAATGCTTTCTTTTAGGTTTCTCTATAATTTTTGAAGAAATTTTAACAGCTTTGTATCCTTTTTGTTCAAAAATTTCTTGTAGTTTCTGAATCGATTGATCATGCTTTTCTACTTCAAAACGATCCCCTGCTTGCATTTCATAATATTGCAAATAATGTGCTGAACCAAAAGGAATACCTTTAATCTTAACATCAGCCAAAATCCAGACTTCATTAATCTCAATTTTTAAAATACCATCAACTAACTTGCAATCAACCGTTTGCACTTGAGCAGTTTCATATAAATAACCAATCAATTGCTGTAACTGCTGACAGCTGACCATACTTTTAAGCTTAATTCCTGATAAATACAAGAGTTCTTGTTTTGAAATCCGAACTTTTTGATGAACTATTTGAATATCATCAACATAAAAGGGTTCAGTGCAATGCTCTCCTATAGTCTGTAAAATAAGCTCTTTTGAATGTTTAAAATCTAAAAAACAGTCAAAAGATTGGGCAACAATGGTTTTCTGTCCCAATAAAACTATCAGTAATAAGCTTAAAAAACGCATAACAATCCTTTGCACTCCATTAATTAAAAAGAGTCTAACAAGAAAGAGCTTAAAAGCCCAGCTCGGACCCATTTTCCTTACTCGCAAAATTAAGGTATACTATGATTGAATCAAGTAATGCAAAACTTTTAAATGGAGTTTTTATGAATTATAAATTATTATTTTTACCCAAGTTGCTAGTCAAAGTGAAAAAAAACAATACGCGAAAATAAAGAGCGAGAGCTTTAATTCAAAACATTTTCGAGTAACAGCTTGAATAGTTCTACTTGTAAGTCTCAGAATTGAGCTG
>Ga0169931_10000295_pt1 | contig 81521 bp, 51 predicted proteins | sample Kivu_15m_20L_FD_129675 | JGI IMG/M metagenome (GOLD analysis project Ga0169931, IMG submission 129675) | Freshwater microbial communities from Lake Kivu, Western Province, Rwanda to study Microbial Dark Matter (Phase II) - Kivu_15m_20L... | ecosystem: Environmental > Aquatic > Freshwater > Lake... | reverse complement strand
CCTGGCTTCTTCGGTTGTTTCTTCTTCGTCAATTGTAGTTAACATCATCAAGGCAACCCATACAGGTAATTGGCGAATATCTCCCAGTTCATTCAAATATATCCTATGTACCTGTGGGCTATTAAAGGGACTTTAGCATCATTTTGATTGTTGTACCTCTTCAACTGAATCTAGTCCAGAAATGGCATCACTGGATTGGCTAGGGAAATTTAACTCCTGCATTTCCGGTGATGATTCCATAATTTGATCATTGAAGTAAGAGCCAAGAATCTTGTCATAGTTAGAAGCAACGGCTAAAAATGCACCGCCCAAAACATAGATTGGTAAGGGCAGATGAAACTTTTTTAACCAATCAAACAGTTCTGCCAAAGCAAACAAAACTAAAAAACAAGCCAGCCAAACTCTCATTTTTCCATCTCCTGCGTGCAAGCAAGTCCAGTAATAAAGTAAACAGCCTGCATGATACTTGATCTTTAGAGTAACTACAAACGCCTAGAAAACTGGGTGAGAGAACATACCCACCCAGACATATAAGTTAAATATAGAAGGTTTAATTTACAGCTGGCTTATGAGCGATAAAATACTTACTAACAAAGTGAACCTGGGTGGAAATGTTTTCAAAACCAGCTGCTTCTAAACGTTGTACCAAATCATCATGGGTGTAATCCCGGTAGTAGGGTTCATGAAAGACTTCTGGGAAAGATTCCATGGTTACAGCTAATTCAGGTGAATCACTCATTTGAATGGAATCACAAATGACAAATACTCCCCCCGGTTTTGTCACTCGGAAACATTGTTCAATCACTTTTTGCCTCACCTGTGCTGGTAACTCATGGAAGAGAAACACAGAAGTGACACCATGGAAGTAGTCATTTAAATAAGGTAACTCCTCCGCATTAGCTTGTAACAGTTGGGGTAACTCTCCGGCAATCTCTGACAGGTGTTGATTGGCCTTACGCAAATAAGCGGGAGAGAAATCCATACCATATAACGATGCTTGAGGTAAAGCACCCCGAATCATTCTTAATGTCCGTCCAGTACCACAAGCCACATCTAAAATACGCATTTGTCGTGGCGTAACAGAATCAAAAGCTTTTAGCCCTTGCTTGAGAGGTGCAAGAATCCGCCTCCGCATAGGGTCAGCAGTGCCACTAAAGAGAAGTTCTACCTGCAAATCATATAAATTGGCTGATTCGGCACTCAAATAGCCATTACTTTGATGATGGAAATTCTGCACATAATAGCTGGGATAACCATCGGTTTCTATTTCCGGTGAAAATTCTTGATATTTCTTTTTCTCAGACCGTTCCCAGGTTTGAGGTAAGTCCAGGCATACCAGTGGATAGTAGCGGAAAAAATCTGACCAAGGGTTGTCAAACAGTAAGCTTTCGGGATATATCCCTTTTTCTGCATCCTGCCAGTCTGTTTCTAGCAGCTGATTCATTTTTTCTCGCAGTTTGAACAAAACTTCGTTAGGAATGGGTTTCCTCTTTTGTCCCAGACTGGGATGAATCAGATTCATCAGCCGTGAACTTAAGGTTTTGTGAGCCAGACCGAAATAACTTTTGCCTTGTTGAAAGGTTTGATAAGTCAGCTTAGTTAAAGTGTCAGACATGGAAATCAGTTAGGGGTTTATTACTTTTATTCAGTATATGTAAAAGATTGTAACGGAAAATTCATCTATCTTAGGAACCTGATATTTGGCAGTTTGCTGGGTTCATAGCCCATCCTCAACTACCAAAATGTAAATTTTTGTAAATAAAATGCAATTCTGTAACTTTCACTACAGAATTATGCTATTCTCGTCATAGAAGGCAAAACAAGCCATTCAACACTCAAGCCACAAACCATCAGGAGAAATATATGTCTATTCAAGATAGGTCTCGCGCGTTAGCGGTACGTCAATATCAACAAGTGAAAAACCGTCAACAATCAATGCTGATGCGTGCCGCACAGGAACTGGGTCTTCCTGAAGAATTGTCTGAATACTGGAATCCGATTCAAGGCAAAATTGATCCCACCACTCGGTTACTTTATGAAAGCAGCCATGCTGCAATGAGCTAATTTTCACCATTATCAATAAAACGTGAACACCAGGGTTATAGACTTAAGGTCTAGGTTCCTGGCTTTCAAATGGCTATTAACCCGATTTTTATATCTCACGCAGAGGCGCAGAAGCCCGGAGGGAGAGAGGGAGAGGTGGAATAAGGATATCAGGTTGTTGTTTAAATACATGAAAACTAGTGATAGGTAAAAAAAAGCCACCCCCAAGGGTGGCAAAGATTTACTCACTAGCTCTAATCAGCAATCGTAATAAAGGTAAAACTCATAAGGATGAGGACGTAACTGCATCTGTTTAACTTCATTGGCCAGCTTGTAGTCAATCCAGTTCTGGATAAAGTCTTCTGAGAAAACTCCTGTTTCTGTTAAGAAAGCATGATCCTTTTCTAGTGCTTCCAAGGCCAATTCCAGAGAACCGGGAGTGGAAGGAACTTTCGCTAATTCTTCTGGAGAGAGTTCGTAAATATTTTTATCCAAGGGTTCGCCGGGATGGATTTTGTTCTTGATACCATCAATTCCTGCACACAGCATGGCAGCAAATGCCAAGTAGGGGTTAGAAGTGGCATCAGGACACCGGAATTCTAAACGTTTAGCTTTGGGGTTATCACCAGATAAAGGAATCCGCACTGAAGCAGAACGATTACCTTGAGAGTAGGCCAAGTTGACTGGTGCTTCATAACCAGGTACTAGGCGCTTATAAGAGTTAGTTGTGGGGTTGGTAATGGCTAAAAGTGCTGGTGCGTGCTTGAGGATACCACCAATGTAGTAGAGTCCTAGTTCACTTAAACCAGCATACTTGTCACCTGCAAATAAAGGTTTGCCATCTTTCCAAATGGACTGGTGACAGTGCATACCAGAACCGTTATCGCCAAAAATCGGCTTGGGCATAAAGGTTACTGTTTTGCCGTATTTCTTGGCCACATTCTTAATGACATATTTATATGTCATTAGCCAATCAGCAGCTTCAATTAATTTACCGAAGCGGAAACCTAGTTCGCACTGACCGCCAGTGGCAACTTCGTGGTGTTGTTTTTCAATGGGTACGCCGCAATCTCTCATGATCAGCAGCATTTCTGTACGCATATCTTGGAAGGTGTCTGTTGGCGGTACTGGAAAGTAACCTTCTTTGAATCGGGGTTTGTAACCCAAGTTGGGGCTTTCTTTCCTACCGGAATTCCAACAACCCTCTACTGAGTCTACATGATAGTAAGCTTCATGGGCGTTTTGATCAAAGCGAACATCGTCAAAGATGAAAAATTCCGCTTCAGGTCCTAAAAAAGCTGTGTCACCAATGCCAGTGGAAACTAAGTAGTCGATGGCTTTTTGTCCAATTACACGGGGACAACGGCTGTACCATTCCCCCGTGCGTGGTTCTTTAATACTACAAATGATACTTAAAGTTGGCTCTTTCATGAAGGGGTCGATCCAAGCTGTATTGGCATCGAGTACCATCATCATGTCTGATTCGTTGATGCTTTTCCAACCCCGAATGCTGGAACCGTCGAAAGGCACGCCATCCGAGAAGGAACTTTCATCGATTTGGTTATGATACACCGTGAGATGCTGCCAAGTACCTATTATGTCGATGAATTTCAGATCAATCATCTGAATGTTTTGGTCTTGAATCATTTTCAAGACTTCTTTTGGGGTTGTCATTTTTACTCCTTCTCTACCAATTTCAAATCAAACCAAAATCTTCCAAAGCATCCTCATCCAGATGATTTGAACTAAGTTGTGCATGACACCATTCAAATATCATAAATCCTGGACATTAGGAAATTTTGTAGTGTTTGTTACAGCTTATTCAGATTACAGGTTATATTAACCTTTTCCTGAACATCTATACAAAAGTTAAAGTTAATCTCATTAGTGGTCAAGTTTGGCATAGAATCCTTTATGAGCAAATAAAGTGTTTTTGTGTCTCATCAGATTTTAAATAAAATAAATGACACAAAAATTTACTGGTGCGTAAGTGCAACCAAAATTAATATCAAACCATAGATAGCATTGATTGGGAGAAGAAGGAATGCGCGATGCAGTTACAAGCTTGATTAATAACTATGACGTTGCTGGCAGGTATTTTGACAGGAATGCAATTGACAGCTTAAAGTCTTACTTTGCCAGTGGTACAGCAAGGGTACAAGCCGCGGCAGCGATTAATTCTAATGCAGCTGCTCTGGTTAAACAAGCTGGTTCTCAGTTATTTGCAGAACAGCCGGAGTTGATTCGTCCGGGCGGTAATGCTTACACCACTCGTCGTTATGCCGCTTGTCTGCGGGATATGGACTACTACCTACGTTATGCTACCTATGCCATGGTTGCAGGTAATATGAATGTGTTGGATGAACGTGTACTCCAAGGATTGCGGGAAACTTACAATTCTTTGGGTGTACCCATTGGACCGACGGTTTTTGGTATCCAAATTCTCAAAGGTCTGGTCAAGGAACAAGTGGCTGCTGCTGGTATTGCTGATACTTCCTTTGTGGATGAGCCTTTTGATTATATGACTCGTGAGTTGAGCGAAAAGGACATTTAGTTTCACCACAATTATCTAGTTCAGCTAAGATCAAGCGATCGCACATTATTTGTTGAGTGTGTAGCGATCGCTTTTTTTACACCCAATTATAGTAATAGTCTAGCTTATAGTGAATTTTGCCCAAGTGAGGCAGCGGGCAAGATGCCCGCCCTACAAGACGATCATTTACATTTGTATCTCACGTATGTAAAAAATGCTATATACTGTTTTTGATACTAACAGAGCATTTCCATAGAGAAGCAAAATTACTCAGTAAGCAGGTTATAGCTAGAAATAATAATATATATGTAGGCAACATGACCACACCAATCATCAGCCAAGTATATACATGAGATATCATCACCACAGCAAAAATACTGGCAATCCCTACACATCTCCATACTTGACTGATGGGGCGACCTAATACAGTGACGATAATAGTCAGGGATGAAGCGATGATGTTGGCGGGGATGAGAAATGCACAAATAGTAGTGCAATTAGCACGGGAAAACTCAGCTAAAGTGTTGAAATCAAACATTAAATCAAGCATTAATTTTTCTTGTAGGTTGATTCTGGGGAAAAATGTCAACATATTGTTAGAGATTTCAACTTACATTAGCATAAGCTAATGTATTTACTTTAACTATGTTACATAATTTAAACTCCTAGCCAAAATGACTACTAATACCCTTAGTCCATCTTCACAAAGAATTAAGAAATGTTATATGATTAGATGTAGATGGGATAATCATAAAAAAACCCTATAGTTGTATAAATATTGAAAAAAATATAAAAAATGTGCGATCGCAAATACGCTATTCTGGGAACTGGTGCTTTAGGTGGGTTTTATGGCGCTAAATTACAACAAGCTGGTTTAGATGTTCACTTTTTGCTCAAGAGTGATTACCAACACGTGAGCCAATGTGGTTTATTTGTCCAGTCTAAAGACGGTGACTTTACCCTTCACCAAGTCAATGCTTATCATAATGTAGAACAGATGCCACAATGTGATGTAGTCATAGTGGCACTCAAGACAACTCAAAATTATTTACTACCCAAATTACTACCATTAATAGTTAAACATAGTGGGGTAGTGTTGGTATTGCAAAACGGATTAGGCATAGAAGAAGATATTGCCCAAATAGTTAGCAATGTTCACATCATAGGTGGGTTATGTTTTCTCTGTTCCAATAAAGTCGGACCAGGGCATATTCATCATTTAGATTATGGCAAAATCACCCTAGCGGAGTATAACCCTGAATATCAACCCCATCTTATTACAGAAAAAATGGAGCAAATTGCCCATGACTTTCAAACTGCTGGTATCCCCATAGAACTAGTCCCAGACTTACTGCTGGCGCGTTGGCAAAAATTGGTGTGGAACATACCCTACAATGGACTATCTGTCATTCTCAATGCCACAACAGAGGAATTAATGGCAAATGCTGACACCCGGAGATTAATTGAACAATTGATGAATGAAGTAGCAGCAGGGGCGAAAAGTTCTGGGCGTATTATCCCCCACAGCTTCATTGAAACCATGCTTAATTACACAGTCAAAATGAAGCCTTACCGTACCAGCATGAAAATCGACTATGATCAACGCCGTCCCTTAGAAATAGAAGCTATTTTTGCTAGTCCCCTAAAAAAATCCCAGACAGCGGGTGTAAACTTACCACAAATCAGCTGTCTATATCATCAACTACAGTTTTTAGACCAGAGAAATAGATCCGCACACCCCACCCCCTAATTCCCTTCCCGCTTGCTCTGATGCGAGACAAAGCGCAGCTTTAAATTTTTGTTTAATCTAACTTAATCTAACTAAAAGATTTGTTGCATTACTTAAAAATAATAACAGTATTATATTGCAGTTTGTAAATATATTTTGGGTATTACCAGATTATTCCTTTAGACTGAATCTCAACGATAAAGTATTGAATCAATGCAAATGCACTCAATCAATTTTATGTGCCACGAATTTGTAGTTGCTGTATCCTTTTTCGCCTGTATTGCTGGTCTGTTATTGCTATGGGAGCGCAACCCTTCAAAAGATCATCTAGAAGAAACAGAGAAAATACTGTTTAGAATGAGTTTTTCTTATTGGCTCGTTTACTGTTTTGCCTTTGGTGTGGAAAAGTTGATTTTCCCAGACTGGGAAACTATACTTATGTCAGTGAAAATCACTACAGCTTTGTCATATTTCTTAACCTTTTCTTGTGTGCTGAGTTTACCATTACATAAAATTTCAGTTCGCCGGGTACAAGAATAGCCTATTTGGTGAAAAATTGATGAATAACTGAACAATGGACTATTAACTGGCTTTAGTTTTCATAGCCATGGCAATTTTATCTTTAAGTTTATCCTGATCCAAAGTGGTCAGGATAAAAACCTCTTGTACTGTCTTACCGTGACGGGCTATAACTTTGTAACCACCCCGAATAGGTACAGATACCCGTAACTGCATTGTGGGACAATGACCTTTAGCCCGCCCAATGACACCAGGCGTGACAGTTTGAATCCCATCTTGTTGACAGAGACGTTCTAAAATAGGGATGAGACCAGAGATATGAGTTGAGTGATTCCAGACTAATCTGCCATCTTTGCCAGAAGTGTCTTTAGCGGGGTTGCTCATAAGGGTAATTAAGCAGCTTCTAAAGGAGCCATTGTCAAACCAGCTCGACGCAGCTGTTGATGATACAATTCAGCCATTTCTTGGGGACCGACCCAGACAATGGCTTGTCCTTCATAGTGTACTTGATTAGTCAAGTCCCAGGCAAGATCACCGGTCATTCCGGGAATATACTTCATTAAACACTCAGACACGTGTTGAAAAGTGTTGAAGTCATCATTTAAAACAATGACTTTGTAATTGGGGTAAGGCTTGCGGGTAACTTGATTAGACAGTCCGGGGGCTACAGAGGGGGCTGTACTTGTTCCGTAAACAGCTGCTGAAAGTCTTGTAACCATAAAACAGTTAGTCAAGAAAATTTTACAAAACTACATTTATTGATAACTAGTTTAGTCCATATCTGTCAAGTCAACCGCAAATCCGCTCAATCTAAAATCTAAAATTCTTTCTCCCTAACGCCAACTATCCCAGCTTTGGTTAAACATCGAAGTATTAGGAAAAGCTGTGGGGTTATTATTTTTCTCCAACAGACCTTGAAGAGTTGATAATTTTGGTTCTGGCTGGGGTAAATCATCTACTAACTCATAAGGTACAACATGATTTTTTAAAGCAAAAGCCGCAGTAGTTCCCGCAGCAGCACCAGCAGACCACTCAAATGAGTGTACCCGATAGGCAGCAGCAGCAATGTGACTGGTGGCTATACTTTTACCTGCTATGAGTAAGTTGTCGATTTTCTGGGGAATCATGGCTCTCAGGGGAATTTGAAAGGGATAAGCCTCACCAGCACCCCGCCTTTCTCCCGGAAGCTCTCTATTACCAGGTACTTCTGGGGGGCTTTTCTCCATACAAGGATGAATATCTAAGGCATAGTGACCAATACCTACAGAATCTGGAAAAATAGTAGAACGAGTCCGGGGTATTACCGCTTCTGGTGATTTTTTACCCATAATTACAGATCCTGCTTTCCAGCTGGCCAAGGTTGCTTGTAGTCTCCGGTACGCTTCTGCTGTAAGTATCTGGCGGTAGTATTTATCTTTGTAGTTGCGGCGAGAAATATCAGTTTCCCAAATGGTAAACCCCCCCGGCTGTCCCCAACTGGGACGGCCAATAATGCGCCGCCCTTCCCGGATATATGGATATTTCGATAAACCATGCACTGTCCCCATAGGGGAATTTAACCCGGACATCAAGCGGTTATTTTTTTGTTGTTGTTTAACACCCTCACCTAGTTGGGAATCTGTAGTACCTGCTACTAACCAGTAATAGTAAGCCAGTGCATTTTCCTCACCTTTGCGGAGAGTTTCTGTCCGCAGTCCCCCCATCCAGCCCCCTGGTTGTAACTGTCCAGTGGCTTGCAACTGTTGGCGAGTATAAACTAAGTTATCTTCGCCGGTTCCAGGACGATAGTCATTACCCCAAGTCCAATTTTGCATGGAAATGTCCCCCGGTGTGGGAGCAGAAAATTTAATCCCACCTGAAATAGCAGGTTTTCCTGTTTGCGGACTCCAAATGCGGCGATAGGTAAAAACTAAATCAAAGTTTGCCAGTCGTGGTAGTTCATAACTAAAATATGGAGCATACTGTGAATAAAATAAGGGCATTTTCTGGGGTTGTGGTTCATTGGTAGCCTCCATGGCAAAGGTGTAAGTAAAACCCTGGGTGCAGTAAGGATAATTTTCACTGCTAGCGGCAGAAGGTTCTAAGTGGAAAAGAGGATCAATACCCAAGCGGTAGGGAACATCGGCTAGGGCGACAATTTCCCCAGTTTCGCTGGTATCTACAACATACCATTGCGGAAAATTGCCTTTACTGTTTTGGGGAACTAAGCGAATAATATTTTTAGTAAACCAAGATGAATTTTGGTAACTATAGGCATCTTCAATAATTTGAGATAAAGTGAAGGTGTTATGAGGTGGTGTGCCTGGGGCTGGTTGATGTTGAATAGCGATCGCCCCACTAATTAACTCTCCACTCCCCTGTTTGGTTGATGGTATAATCTCTAAATCCTTAATTACTGTATTGGGGAACCATTCTAACTTGCCTTTACCTTTTTTTTCAGCATCTTCTAGCATTTCAGTGAGAATGGTGTGACCATCACCAGGCAGAAAGCAAGACTCACTCACCCAGCAATCCCCAGGGTTAAGTTTACCATACTTGCGTTCAATACGATTTCGCAATTCTAAATAGCCGCGAGGATAAAATTGCCGACGGCGCTGGGTGGGACGTTCATCTAATGCAGATGTCCCCTGAGAAGAAATTTGTCCTCCCAACCAATCAGTTATTTCTGTGAGACAAACTTTCCGTCCTGCTAATAACCCCTCATAAGCCGTAGCTACCCCAGACAGTCCCCCACCCACAACTAAAATTTCACAATTAACAGTTTTGTCTAACTTTCTTGGCGATGCAGCAACAATACCAGAATAAAGCCCAATCAAGTTAGATAAGCTGATCACCACCAGTGAAACCAGGCTGCTTGCTAGTTTGTGTCTACCCTTCATTATTCAAAAACCCTTTTACTCCTATCAAATTCATTCGGTCATAATTAATTTCTGGTATAGATTGGAGATAAGCAGCCCACTGCAAAAACTGACCCAAGAATCAGGATGGTTCTATGAAGCGCAAAAAACAACTTATTCTCACCAACCTATTGAAAAGCGCCATTGTCTTTTCACCTTTGTTACTGTCTGTTAGTATTGCTAGTGGAGAAATCAAACCATCCGTTTCTCCAGAGGCACGCCCTGCTAAAATCATATCTCATCAAGGGGAATACTTGGCTCAGTTGCCACCTCAACAGCCCACGCCAGACACCGCCCCAGCTGAAGCTGAACCGCCTGTTAATAGTACAAGTGTATTATTTAATGTGTGGTTAGTGATCTTGAGTTTGTTTCCTGTAGCTGTGATAGCTTTATTTTGGCTGTTGCGAAGAGTTGCCATTCGTGAAATAGTTCACAGAGCTATGGCAGAGTTACAGGGTGTGGAAAATCTACAAAATCAACTCACCATTGTCAAGCAAGATGCCGAAAATCTAATTCAAGAATCTAAAAAAACCAATGGTCAATTAGAAAAACAAGTTTTTACGCTGCAACAAAATATACAAAAGGAGCAAGAAAAATTAGCTAAATTAACATCAGAATTGTTACAATCAAGGGATGCTATCTTAGCGGAGTTAGAAACAAAAATTAAAAACATTCAAGCAAATCTAGAGTCAGAATTTGTAGCACAACTATCTCAATTACAACTGCAAGCCGAACAAACAAGAGATAGAACAATTGAGAAATTAGCAAGTTTAGAATCTCAATTAAACCATAAACTAGATGAGTTGCAGTTAAAAGCTACACAACAAAAAAATCTAACTTTAGAAGAATTGCAAAAATCTAGAGATGAATTTATTGTCCAGCTTTCTGGGTTAGCGTCGGAAACTCAGGAAGATAAAGATAAAACTATAGGAATTTTGAGACAATTACACATAGATGCTGAACAAGAAAAGCAAGAAATTATAGAAAAAATTAAAGAATTAGCAAAACTATTTCAATCATCCACCTCTGAGTTACATTCTGGAAATCAGCAAGAACAAGAGAGAGTTTTGGCTAGTTTAGCCAGTATAAAAGTAAATGCTGAACAAGAAAAAGCTAGAACTATGCAAATTTTAGCAGAGTTAGCTGATTTATTAAAATCTCAAATAGCTGAATTACAATCAGAGGCACAACAAGAAAAAGATACCTTGGTAGAAGGTTTAACTAAATTGCAGTCAGAATTTGCATCTCAACTATCAGCATTACGGGTAGATGCCCAAAATCAGAAGGAGTTAATCATTGCCAATTTAGAAAAATCAGGTTCCGAGTTTGCTGATCAGTTCTCGCAATTACAATTCCATGCTCAACAACAAAAGCTATTCATTCTAGAAAAACTAGAAAAATTAGAAACAGATTTTGTATCTCAACTTTCTGAATTGCAGTTAGACGCTCAACAACGCAAAGATGTAATATTACAAGAATTAGCCAAAACTGAACCGCCTCTTGTGACTGAAAAGGCAGAAGTTACCCAACCCCAGCCCCAAGTCCAAGAATTAGTTAATGATGATCTGCAAACAGCAGATGAGTTATTTGCTCAAAGAAAATATCCAGAAGCCATGGCAATTTATAATCAGGTAGTCAAAACTAAACCTGATAATCCTATTAGTTGGTTAAAACGGGGTTTAACTCTAGGAAGATTACAACGCTACCAAGATGCAATAGCATCCTATGAACGCGCTATTGAAATTCAACCCGATTATCATCAAGCTTGGTGCGATCGCGGTGTGGCTTTTGGTAAACTAGGACAACATCAACAAGCTTTTGCTTCTTTTGACAAAGCTACTCAAGTCAAGAGTGATGACCCAGTTGCTTGGTTAAATCGTGGTCTTTCTTTGATAGAGTTGGAAAGATATGAAGATGCCATCGCTAGTTTTGACCAAGCCATCAAAATCAATCCCAACTCCGCCAAAGTCTGGGATAAACGCGGTTATACTTTGGTAAGATTAGGAGAAGATGATGCAGCGATCGCTAGTTTTGACAAAGCATTAGCCATCAACCCTGATTATGCCAGTGCTTATTACAATAAAGCCGCCTGTTATGCTTTGCAAAGAAAACTAAAATTAGCTTTAGCAAATCTGCAAAAAGCAGTAGAACTCAATGTCACATATAAAGAGGATGCAGCATTTGACATTGATTTTGATGAAATCGCCGATGATAAAAGTTTTAGAGAAATCATTTCTCAATAAAACCATCACACCATTTATCTCTTCTCTTCTCAGTGTTAGAGGGTGTTTTATACAAAAGATACAGTAGCGGGCAAGATACCCGCACTACAATATTGTTATGATTTATGGTAACGAATCACAGACCCACAGACAAATAAATCATCAACACAAATAACTCGCGGTTTAAGTCATTAATCCAGATTTTGAGACGGGGAAATTTTTGCTTTAGGTAAATAAATACAGAAACCCCACCCACAAAAGGTTCTCGAAACTCCCTAAAGCTATCTGGTAACTGTGCCAGTATGTGCTTAATAGCTCTTGATTTACCACCAGAGTAACGTAATGGACTTTTGATCATTTTCCGTATTTACTCTTATTTAAATTCAATAACTATCGTGTATATTGTAATTATGTGTATCCAAACTGCATTTTCTGTTTATATACAGATGATACAGAGCTTTCCCGACTCAATACCATTAGCATAGGTGAAAAATGCGTATTTCCATCAGAATCGAAACTGAAACTCAATGGTTGAGAGATTTATTTGGTTTGTCTGACCAAGCAGTTCTCAAGCTATCTTTGTCATCTTCACAAAATAGCCAAGAGGTATCAATCCCCTTCGCTGGGATTGAGGAAATAGAATTTGATGCTTTAGGTGATAGCGAAGTTGTTTTCGAGACAGATATTCCCGATAATTTTGGTGATATTAATCAAGTTTACTTAGATTGGGATTCTCTATTTCATCCGGAAAATGAGAGTATAAAAAGGATTTACATCAAAGAGTTGGTGGACGCAGGGAAAAACTACGACACAGGAAATATACAGCACACAGAGAGTAACGTTATTCCCATTACATCTACCACCCAAGGGGCTAATGACTATATAGATGGGATTTATTTTAATGTTTGGCGTAAATCAAACACAGCCAATCAAACAAGCGTAGGCACTTTTTCAGGTAACTTCGATACTTCAGGGACATTTAACCCCGATGGAAAAACCTACGTTTTAATTCATGGTTGGGTAAATAGTGGTGGTAATCCAGATAACGGATTTCTACCCAGTGAACCCGGAATGCAAATGCTGACAAAATATTTGCTGGGAAATATAGAGTCACAAGATAACGTTATTTGGGTGGATTGGAGTAACTACAGTGGTTACGAATTAGAACGAGGTACATTAACAAGATCCTTAAATTATCCCGAAGCCAGTCAAAGTTTAGCGAGAAATTCACAAATAATCAAAGGATATTTAGAAACTTTAGGCTTTAATAATCAAGAAGCGCTAAATAAATTGACTATTATGGGGTTTAGTCTAGGCGCTCAAACTGCTGGTTTAACAGGAAAACTATTTAAAAATGATAGTCTTGATGTTGAAGAAGTTTATCTTTTTGATCCAGCAGGTCCTATTTTCGAGCAGGCTTATGCCGAATTTAACCAAGCCGACCCAGAAAACTACCAGCCCTTTTATGCCGATGCAGGAAAGAATGTTTACGCTTTTCACTCATCGAAAGACACAGGCTATGATTTCCCCATAGGCGATCAAGACATTTATATAAATGCCTACAACTATAATAACCCTACTGTATTTCTCAACCCCCAACAACAAAATATTCCTTATGGTGGAGATTTTGTGGCTGCTGATTTAGAAAACGGGATTCCTTTAACAACATTTGGACTTCTTTATTTCAGCGGCGATGTCAACGACAAACAAGAGCAAGATGCAAAATATGGTATTGATTATAACCTATTAGAGATAGCACAATGGCCCGCTAGTGGTCCCTTATTTTATCGACAACCCGGAGATATAGGCCTAGGCCCCATTACTCCTCAAACGGAAGACCAGTATTTAGGTATTGCCACTCCCGACCCTTGGGGATTAGGAGCCCATGGCTACGGACCAGCTTTTTTTGCTAAAGTCCTTGCAGATCAGCCAGTCATAGATTTAAACACAAATAGTAACACTCCCAACCTCAACGTTACTTGGGATGAAATTAGAAATCCAGATAATTACGTTACCGATAGCGCCACTAATTCTCAGGTATGGTTTATCAACGAAGAAACCTTATCTAACGCTTCCACCAACTCAGCCACATACAAACTAACCACCAAAGTGGCTAATATAGATTGGCGCAGAAGAGATGGAACAGAGAAAAAAGTCTTTCTCACTCTTAAGGGAACTTTGTATGATGGTACCAGTTACTCTAGTGACCCCATCAATCTCCGAGACTTTTATTACCCCTTAGATGAAACTCAGACTTCTAACAACCCTTTTTCCAGAGGCGTTGAATCTAATTTCATCATTGAGTCTCAAGACTTTAGTGAGATTACATCTGTGGTCATCAATGTTGAAGATGCCAATAGAGATTACCTGCAAATAGACGACATAGCAGTAGAAAAAGTTTCCAATGTCAATACAGTTCCTTTATTTGAACTGAAAAACCTCAGCAGAATAAATGAACAAAGTATTTTTGGCAATACCAGTTTTGGTTCTTATCCCGCAAGTAGAGAGTATGTGAATATTCTTCAGGGAGATAATGCCTTTATTGATGGTGTTTGGTTTCATGTATTAGATGAAAATGGAGAAAGAACTCCCATTAGTGATGCAGAACTAGATCCCAATCAACCCACCTATTTTATTATTCACGGTTTTACAGCAGGGCGGGGGGATGCTTGGTTTTATGATAATTTACAATATCTCAACAACCAAGATTACAAGCTTGGTAGAAATGACTGGAAACGTTGGCAAGCTTTTAATTCCACCCAGCATGGTATTGGATTAACAGTTCAAGCTTATAATCCTGATGCTAATGTTGTCATTGTTGACTGGGGTAATTTTGATGGTCCATCCGACTCTACCCCCATTTATACTGCTCCTGCTCTTTTTGGCACAGAAAGAACCGCCAATGCCTTGGCAGATTATATACTTACTCAAGGTTTAAATCCAGAAAATATCACCTTAGTCGGTCATAGTCTGGGTGGTCATGTAGCAGGAAAAACAGGTCAAAGAATTAAACAAGACATAGCCCAAGGATTGTATGCAGATAATGTCAGTAGTTTAGGTACTATTATTGGCATGGATACTGCCGGTCCTATCTTTCAATCTTTGCTACCTTCTCAAAGACTAAGTGCGGATGATGCTATTAATGTTTACAACCTACACACTTCTGCCAACTTAGGTTATGACGGTCCATTGGCGCAATATGACTTATACATTAATACTTCTTCCCTAAGCATCAATCAAACAACATTGGGGGAACTAGTTATATCTGAATCCACATCGGCAGAGTATAATCACTCTGGATTTTCCAAAGGTCCATTAGGAGCTAATGATCATAGTTATGCTCAGGCATTAACTGCCCTAATGTTTGCAGAGAGTGTTTCCTCATTCCAAACGCAACCGGGAGAAACTTTTGATGATGTTTTCAATAGAAAAGAGCAAGCAGATTTCTTTTTGTTTAATAATAGTGTCTCGGCTAATTTTTACAATGACGCTTGGGGATTCTGGCGAGAACCTTTAGATATAGTACAGGAAACCAATTACGAATTTAGCTCAGAGGTTCAGTTTCCCTTGACTATTGAGAATCTTTTTGATAAAAATTTATTCAGCGATGAATACTTCAAATGGAATTTTGACACCACCTCTGATTTTTCCGATAATGCAGGTTTTTGGTACGACAAAAATTATACCGATAAAAGACAAAGCGAACCGATTAATTTAGCTGTTTCTCCAGACACAAAATCTTACTACGACCTCAATGATCCACCATTGTTGATAGCTACGACAACAATAGCTGAACTGGCATTAGTATATCCAGTCAAAGCCTTTGTGTCTCTGTACAATCTAGCCAGTAGTGCTTTCAGCGGTCCTTTAACAGGTGGGGAGATTTGGTTTGATCAACGAAATACAGACGGGGAACTCAATTTAACTCTTGACCCATGGGAAACACCTACTACCGTTGGCAATGATGGGCAATTTACCTTACCACTCACGGAAGAGCAAAACACTTATCAAGATGTCAGTCGAGGCTTATGGAACGGTGAAAGTTTCATTAATTTTACTGAGCAAGTAATAGATTTCCGTGATGGTGTAATAGTTGCCACTAGTGGGGACGGCAACGCCATGTTAGACTCAATTACTGGTGAAGATTACGGTATTCCTTTCATTGGCTTACCCGGAGGTAATATTTCCATTGTCACAACTCTCAAATATTCACCAGTACTACTTTGGAATGACGCTCCTCAAAATATTAATTGGACAGATAATCAACGTTATTATGAAAGGCTCACCCCTGAAGCGTTCAATCAAACATTCTCTAACAAGTGGGCAAATATTCCTGACCAATTGCTGGATGATCATTACAACCCATACACAGAATTAGGTCAAGGTAACGCCGATAAAGCTGCCGATGCTCTGACCTATCAATATCAACTTTTAGCACTAGTTCAAATTACTAAACGTCTGATGACCGCTTTGGAAGTGGATCGAGACAATTGGGGCAGAGAATTATCTGCTAGTCCGGTTGAGTCTGACGGTTTTCTGGCTATTCGTAGTTTTCATTTTCTCTTCCAAGTAATTTCAGGGAATGCAGACGAATATTACACCCAATTATGGAATGATTCCGGTTATGATTGGACAAGTTTAGATCCAACCAATGCTCAACAAGTCACCGAAGCTTGGACATATATCCTCAATACTCACGCCACCAAGTTAGGCGAAGAACAATCTTTCTTTGGAGCAGATGGAAAGCCCCTTAATCCAGGGGAAGTCCAGCAAAAAGTGGAAGCACTACCTCTGGAGTGGATCGCAGAAGCATTTACTCGCGGGCAAAGACAACTAGAAGTTATTATCAGGGATGCGGGCGCAAAAGGAACTAACTTAATAATTCCTGCTATTGCCGGCGTAAAACAGAGATTCCTGCAAAATGATTCTCAAGGTTTACTTTATCAGTTTGTAGATTTGGCCTTGGAAAGTGGTAGTAAAGCAGAATATGATGCCAAAACCGAAGAAATATTTGTACGAAATGACTACTACACCAATTATGTATCTTCAGAACCGGATTCGGCTTTAGGCATAATTTCTCTGACTACTGATAGTGGTGCATCAGTAGAAAACATTGTCCTGGATTCAGCTAATGAAGTTGAAAGATATTTTCAGATTGAATTATCTCAACCGGCTCCTGTTTATGGTTTAACTGTGCGTTATGTGTTGGGAGGAGATGCTGTTGAAGGGGAAGATTATCAGATTGAAGAAACAGGTTATGGTTCTTTCTACATTGCCCCTGGTGAAACCAGTTATCGATTAAATTTAGCAGTTAGGGGTGATGCAATTAACGGAGAATCAGATTCAATCCAATTACGTTTACTCAATGCTGATTCCGGTTTTGCTATCAGTGCTGAAAAGAACTTAGCTAGTTATTTAATTTCAGCAGAACCACTGGTTTGGGGTGGCATCAGTTTTACTCCCTCCTACTCCGCCATGGGAGATGCTGGAGATAATGTTCTTTCTGTGCCAGATTCGGCGGTCAATCCGGTTTTTGTGGGAGCAGAAGGTGCTGATGAATTTATTTTCAACCATCAAGTGAAAGGGGTAACTTATTTCCAAGACTTTGATCCCTCCCAAGGGGACAAAATCTTGGTCAACCAAACAGATTTCCCCGCAGCTGTTCCAGGTGACTTCACAATATACAGTGGAACCCTCTTTTATCAAAACGAACCCCTGGCTTTAGTGGGTAATGTAGTGGAAGGAAGTGAACAAGCCTACTCAGCATTAACTCTTAGAGCCAATGTCGAGATCAGGAAATCCATAGTCAGTGGTACTAGGGCAGATGATACGCTCACCCTCTCTAGTAGCGAAACTGGATCTATGGTATTTAGTGGCAGTGGTAATGATACCATCGAAGCTAGTCTAGCCACCGCGGTGAAGGTGGAAGCGGGAGCAGGTGATGATACCATCTTCCTCAGCAGTGATAGTTATGGAAATGGTAACATCGGCGCAGATATGCTTTATGTTGGTTCCCAAGGTGCCGCTAGTGGTAGTGTATTAAATGGCGGTGCTGGTGAGGATACCCTGATAGTAGTTGAGGGCGGTGATACCAATACTCTCCTTGGTGCAGCTGACAATGATAACTTACAGGTAGCTGAAGGTAGGGGACAGTTATTGTTTGGCGGTTCCGGTGGGGATGAGTTGCGTTCTAGTGACCAAGGGGGTAACCGTCTCTATGGTGGTTCTGGGGATGATCAACTCTATAGTACCGTGAGCGATCGCCTGTTTGGTGGTGCTGGTAGTGACAGCCTGTATGCCGGGGTTGGTGGTGATAACTCACTCTGGGGCGGCGCTGGTGCTGACAATTTCTGGTTAGTAATGGGAGGTTCACTACCGGATAGCCCCAATATGGTTAATGATTTTGCAGTGGGGTCAGACCGCATCGGCATAAGTGGTATTACTGCTAATCAAGTGAGTTTAGTTGCTCAAGGCAACAACACCATGATTAAAGTTGATGGTGGTGACGTAGCTGTATTCACCGGGGTCAATCCCAGCCAACTAGACGTTACCAATAGCCAACAGTTTATTTTTGTTTAACCAAACAACCCAACAGGAAGGATGAGTTACTTTCACCCTTCCTGCTTTCCCCTTTCTTTACACATTAATTAGGCGTAATAGGCAAGATTTTCTCATTGTCACACTAAGTAATTATCACTCCTGAAGAATTAATTAGAGAATTAACCAACTCCTAAACACTTGCATTTATCTAGTATTAATAGAGACTAAAACAAATTAGCAGACAAAATTCTGAATTGAAGCTACAGACAGCTAAAATAATAATATATGGTATGACTAGCAATATTTATAGTATGACTGCTGCTACGACTGTAAAAACTGAATACGAAGCGATTATTGGTCTAGAAACCCATTGTCAACTCAGTACCAACACCAAGATTTTCTCTGATAGCTCTACAGCTTTCGGTGCTGACCCCAACACTAACATTGATCCCGTGTGTATGGGATTACCAGGTGTCCTACCTGTACTGAATGAAAAAGTGCTGGAATATGCTGTAAAAACAGGTTTGGCTTTAAACTGCCAAATAGCTAAATACAGCAAATTTGACCGTAAACAGTATTTTTATCCTGATCTGCCTAAAAATTACCAAATTTCTCAATATGACCTGCCTATTGCTGAACATGGTTGGTTAGAAATCGAATTAGCAGATGCTGAAGGAAACCCAATTCGTAAACGCATTGGTGTAACTCGTTTGCACATGGAAGAAGATGCAGGCAAACTGGTACACGCAGGAAGCGATCGCCTCTCCGGTTCCACCTATTCTTTGGTAGACTACAACCGGGCGGGTGTGCCATTAGTAGAAATTGTCTCAGAACCTGATCTGCGTTCAGGTCTAGAAGCTGCCGAATATGCCGAAGAATTACGCCGCATTGTCCGCTATCTCGGTGTAAGTGATGGCAATATGCAAGAAGGTTCCCTACGCTGTGATGTCAATATCTCGGTGCGTCCAGTGGGACGTAAAGAATTTGGCGTGAAAGTAGAAATCAAAAACATGAACTCGTTTAACGCCATTCAACGGGCTATTGATTACGAAATTGAACGGCAAATTGCCGCCATAGAAGCAGGGGAACCCATCATCCAAGAAACTCGCCTCTGGGAAGAAGGCAGTCAACGTACAATTAGTATGCGAACTAAAGAAGGTTCTAGCGATTACCGCTACTTCCCCGAACCAGATTTAGCACCCATTGAAGTATCTGCTGAACAATTAGAGCAATGGCGTAGGGAACTTCCGGAACTACCCGCCCAAAAACGTCATCACTATCAAGATGATTTAGAGCTTTCAGTTTATGATACACGAGTTTTAACAGAAGACCGCACCGTAGCCGATTATTTTGAAAATGCCATTGCAGCCGGCGCAAATGCCAAAGCCGCAGCTAACTGGATAACTCAAGATATAGCCGCATACCTCAACAAGCAAAAGCTCAGTATTACCGAAATTGCCCTAACTCCTGCCAATTTAGCCGAGGTAATCACCCTCATTGAATCTGGTAAAATTAGCAACGCCCAAGCTAAACAAAAACTGCCGGATTTACTAGCCGGGATGTCTCCAGAGAAAGCCTTTACAGGTCAAGAGTTAATCACTGATCCTAGTGTACTAGAACCCATTATTGATGAAGCCATCCAGGCCAATCCCAAAGAACTAGAAAAGTACCGTAAAGGGAACACAAAGCTTTTAGGCTTCTTTGTGGGGCAAGTGTTGAAAAAAACTGACAAACGAGCTGATCCTAAGCTAACCAATGAATTAGTGGAGAAAAAGCTAAATTCTTAAATGTTGATCAGTTTTTAACCTAACTCTTCATCATATCTTTACAAAGAATCTCAAAAACAGGTTACACCCCTCACACCTAACGAGGTATTCTATGTATAGTAGATGAACCCTAATGATCTGGAGAGTTGCATCAGTGGCTCTCCTTATTTTTTTATCAGAAAATAGCCTGAAAACCCTTGCCAACTGTTACCTGTTTTAATAATAAGTAATCAAGCTAACATGATATGAATAAGTGCAAGTGGAGACGAAAATGGTATAAGTTATTATTGATGACCGTCAAAACTTAAACATTGTATCTCAAGCATCAATGGTGAACTCTGCCCTCCTGACCACAGTTTATGTTAATCCTGTCCTGGGGAATGATAACAATAATGGTTCTCGGTCTAGCCCCTTTAAAAGTCTCACCCGCGCCTTAAAATCGACCAAAACGCCGGTGATTGTCCAGTTGACACCAGGCAACTATAGCACTGCTAACGGTGAAGTATTTCCCATAGTTATTTCTGCGGGCGTGACAATATTAGGTAACGAAGCTAATAAAGGTGCGGGAATTATTATTTCTGGGAGTGGTAAGTATCAAAGTCCTAGCTTTGGTCTACAAAACATTACTATACTTTTAGAAACTAATGCCAATCTTCTAGGTGTGACTATAACTAATCCCGTAGCTAGAGGTACTGGTGTTTGGATAGAGTCAGCAGCAGCCAATTTAGCTAATAATAGTTTTATTAAATGTGGTCGAGAAGGTATATTTGTCACAGGAAGCGCTAAACCCGCCATTGTGGATAATGTGTTTCAGGAAAACGCCGCCAGTGGCTTGATGATGGCGCGCTATAGCAAAGGAGAAGTGCTACGGAATGTATTTCACAGTAACTCTTTAGGCATAGCAATTAGTGATTACGCCGCCCCCCTAATAGCACATAACACAATCTCACATAACCGATCAGCGATCGCTCTTTCTCGCCATGCTAGACCTGTGCTGCGTTATAACCTCATTACTAAGAACACCCAAGGGGGGATGTTAGTTAACGGTAATGCTATCCCTGACTTAGGTAATAGCCAAGACATAGCAGCCAATACTTTTAAGCATAATAGCCCTTTTGATTTATACAACAGTACACCACAGCCCCTAGTTTCAGCAGGTAATCACTTGAATCCTACCCAAGTGAAAGGCAAGGTAGATTTTATAGCCGTCCGGGAAGATAATCCTCGCAGTATTTCAGGTAGCAGTAATATTTTTTCCGACTTAGGCGGACATTGGTCGGCAGATTTTGTTGAAGCATTAGTAAGTAGAGGGCTAATTAGCGGCTTTACTGATGGTACCTTTGCCCCAGATGCGCCCATCAATCGCGCTCAGTATGCAGCCATCATTGCTAAAACTTTTCAACTACCTAAAATAAATCCAAGTAGTAAATTTACAGATGTCAATCCCCAGTTTTGGGCTGCATCAGCTATTTTAAAAACTGCTGAAATGGGTTTTATCAGTGGTTTTCCTGATGGCACGTTTCGACCAGGACAAAATTTGACCAAAGTACAAGCCATAGTATCTATAGTCAATGGCTTGCAACTAACAGGGGGGAATCCCCAAGTATTAAACCTGTACCGCGATCGCGCTCAAATTCCCACTTATGCGACTAATGCTGTAGCAATTGCCACTCAAGCATTACTAGTAGTTAACTATCCCCAAAGACAACTACTAGAACCACTGCGAGATATCACTCGCGGTGAAGTAGTAGCATTAATTTATCAAGCCTTGACAGCCACTAGTGAAGAAAAAGCCATCCCCTCACCCTATATTGTCAGCCCCGATATCAATCTACCCGGATTTACCGATATGAGCGGACATTGGGCAGAACCATTTATTCGCGGGTTGGCAAGTCTGAATTTAACCAGTGGTTTTGCTGATGGTAGCTACCAGCCAGATCAACTCATGAATCGCGCTCAATATGCAGCTTTAATAGCCGTAGCCTTTAACCCAAAACCGAAACGCCCCGCAGTTAATTTTACAGACGTATCTCCAGACTTCTGGGCTGCTCAAGCCCTACACATAGCGAGTAGAGGTGGTTTTATTAGTGGATTCGGCGATGGCACCTTCCGCCCCAATCAAAATGTGCAAAGATTACAAGTAATTCTCTCCCTGGTCAGTGGACTAAGCCTGGCAAAAGCTGATCAAAATACAGTACTCACCTATACAGATAGTAATACAATTCCCGATTATGCTCGTCAAGCAGTGGTAACTGCCACACAACAAAGAATAATTGTCAATTACCCAGACCCCAGAGAACTTGTACCCATGAGAGAAGCAACACGTGGAGAAGTAGCTGCAATGGTTTATCAAGCATTAGTTGCTATACAGCGAACACCAAGAATTAATTCAACTTATATTATTTAGACATTCAGCAGGTGAACAAGTAAAATGAAAAACACTGTTGATTAAATTATAAACTCTTGATAAGTAATCCCATGGCTCAAAACACCATCAGCCATAAGCGAAGGGTAGAGAATTTATACCCCTCCCCCCCAGGTGATACTTCCATGTTAACAACACCCCCAGCAACTCCTACTGAATTGGCAGTCGCTCTGTTAAATCACTATAGTTTTGACCTCAGTGGGTATAGCGCCAGTGAGCTAATTAACCGTTGGCAAACTCAATACCCCGTCAACTGGCTACATTTGGCAGTGGTGGAGGCACTATATCAAGGTCGCTATAAAGCCATATCAGTGCAGCAAATCCTCACATTTTGGCAGCGTCGAGGCCAAGCTATTTATCATTTCAACATGGAATTTGAACGCCTGATTTGTAGCAAATTTCCCGAAACCCTAACTCAACTAACAACACCAGTTCTACCCCCTCTCAAGCAACAAATTAAAAACGAATCAGCATCTATTCAACAACCAGTTACACCCAATCCCTTACCGACTCAGCTAGGCAATAATGATTACAAACCAACTCAAACCGCAACCATACAACCAATCAATCAAGAAAAAGAGAAACCAGTAGAAGGTTTTAGCACTACTACCCCCGCCACTCAGTCCAGGCTGAACACACAAAATTCTATTCCAACAAACTCTCCATTACAAAAACCTGATCAGCAGACAAAAATACTACCACCATCTACCAATCATCCCCCCATTGGGCAATTTACCCCAGCCATCAGCAATCGCGTTGATTCCTTTACATCAAAACTTAAAGCTATATCTGATGACAGGGGATAAGTACTCTATGCCCAAGTACAATTCAATACTCATATTCAATTCTTAAATCTTGCCTTGGACATATTTAAAACTAATATTCACTCAATTAGCTACAGTAGCGGGCAAGACTTGTACTGATCGTAGCCATGGTATGCCCGCACTATAAGTTTCATATCATTTATATTTGTTATCGCACTCTTGTTGACAAAAGGCTATAACTGTTCAATTGTACTATTTAAACCATTGCTATTAAGCAAAAGTCGGATTTGATCGGCATTATGGCGATCGCTAAACACTCCCACTTGCATAACTCTACGACCCCTGCTGATAGTAGGAAATGCCTCTGGTATCAAGTTTTTCACCATGTCTTGTTCCCTATTAGTTGCCGTATTCACCACTACCCGGTAACGTACGCCCGGTTGAACTCTATTGTCTGGAGTTATATTAGAAAAGCTAGTATTGCCATTGGGAAGTGGAATTGGTGGTAAAGGTGATTCACCAAAGGGCGGTTCTGGTGATGTAATGGCTAATGGGTTGGGAAATTGTGACTGGGGAGCAACAAATTCCACAACATTGGGATCAACCTTCACATAATTTATCTGTGACTGATTAGCCTCCTGGGGCTGGGTGACAGCAGACAAGGTAATTTCCTCACGCCTTGGGATTTCCCGGACCATAGCATTTGCTACAGTGCTTGGTTGAGGATTTATAGCCATAGGTGCTGTTTGAGCGTTGAAATCCACCTTCCCTGCAATGCGATTTCCTAACAACTTATTACCAGCAGCAGGAACGATCTCCTCAGTAGCACTAGCATTAATGTCATAGCGCATATTATTGCGAAATTCGTTACCCCCTGGTTCAGCAACAGTACCCAAGTTTGGTATTGATTGGGCAATGGCTACTAAACCATCCTCTCTACTACCTTGTATTAAATTATTTCGTAAAATCGGCCTGGCATTGGCTTGTACTATCACCCCAGAGCGATTGTACTGAATTTGATTACCAACGATCACAGGAGCAGCATTTTGGGTAATATTAATCCCAAATCCCGTTTGCTGAAAAACATTTTCTTGTACTTGAGGCTGAGAATTACCGCCAATGGTCATGCCATTCGCCCCATTACGGTAAAAATAATTGTTGCTAATTGTCGGCGCACTGTTACCAGTCAGAGAAATTCCATCTTGAGTACTGCCAGTAAATGTGTTATCAGTAATGACCGTATCACTTGATTCCATCCACAACCCATAACCACGAGTATTAGGATTAGTCACCGTTACCCCCCTTAACTCAGCTTGGTCAGCGCCGATAATTGCCACATTTTGACCGCCAAAGCTGCGACTGAGAAATTCACCACCGCCCTGAATAATAATCCCCCGTCCTTTGTTGCGAGTATCCCCTTGAATAGCAACACCAGGTTTGAGTTTGAGGGGGAAAACTTCCCCCGTCTCAGCAGTATAAGTACCTGGGGAGAGCATAATCACTGTATTGGCAGAAGCCACCCGCAAAGCTTGAGTAATCGTTTGCAAAGGAGCGCTTTCACTACCATTACCCAAAGTGTTATTGCCCACAGTTGGGTTAACAAATAACACCTTAACTTGAGGACTGGTACTTTCCCTCTGGGATATGCGAGTAGGGACAGACGGCATTTGAGCCAAAACCCTCCCAGGGCTGATACACAGTAAGCTGATACCAGTTAATCCCAAGCTCAAACTGAAAGACAAGATCAGAGATAATCTTTGGGTTTGTGTGGAATGATATTCAAAATACATAATCTACTCACTCAACTTTAGATAAGTCCCAACAATAAATGTTTTATACTCTGATACACTAGGATGTCGATAAGTTCCCATCCGTCATGACTCTGTTTCCCTTTTCCCTACCACCACGAGTAATTTTAGTCATCAAAGGGGATTCCCATATTTAACTTAATATTAAGCAATTAACCGGAGAAAAAAACACATCTTGTTGGCTGAGAAGGTTAAGATGTATTATTGAGTCGTCACTATATTTTTGTCAGCTATGTATTAGAGTAAATATGTATCAATAAATGCAAAAATCCCCAGACCCGCTATATTAACTAAGAAATTTGTCATCAAAATGTCTAAAAGTATTGATACTACCTCACTTAATGAAATTAGTAATAGGGTTGTTGTCATGGTCGAGCCACACAGCCAAAAAGCACAAACACAACAGGTTGTTTACCGCATTTTAGATGCCAATCTAGACCGAGCTAGGGAAGGACTGCGAATCATTGAAGAATGGTGTCGCTTTGGATTAAATAATGGTCAATTGGTCGGGGAATGTAAGTATTTACGTCAAGATTTGGCTCAATGGCATACTGCGGAACTACGGGCGGCGCGAGATACACCAGGAGACCCGGGTACTGAATTGAGCCATCCCCAGGAAGAACAACGCTCTAACATGAAGGCGCTATTACAAGCAAATTTTTCCCGCATCCAAGAAGCAATGCGGGTGCTGGAAGAATACGGCAAGCTTTATCATCCCAACATGGGTAAGGCTTTTAAGCAGATGCGCTATCGTGTTTATACCCTAGAAACTAGTTTAATGGGCTACCAACGCCATCAACTCCTGTGGCGATCGCAGTTATATCTAGTGACCTCTCCTGCGGAAACTTTGTTAAAAACTGTTGAAGCTGCTCTCAAAGGTGGATTAACTCTAGTGCAGTACCGTGATAAAACTGCTGATGATATTGTGCGTGTCGAACAAGCGATCAAATTACGGCGGCTCTGTCACTCCTACGGTGCTTTGTTTATTATTAATGACAGGGTGGATCTAGCTTTGGCAGTCGATGCCGATGGGGTACATTTGGGACAACAAGATATGCCCATTACCATGGCCAGAGAATTACTCGGCCACCAGCGTTTAATCGGCAAATCAACCACCAATGCCGAAGAGATGCAAAAGGCAATTGCTGACGGTGCAGACTATATTGGTGTTGGCCCAGTTTATGAAACTCCCACCAAAGCAGACAAACCAGCAGCAGGCTTACAATATGTCAGCTATGCAGCTAAAAATAGCTCCATTCCCTGGTTTGCTATCGGTGGTATAGATGCGAGTAATATCAATGATGTGATTGAAGCCGGAGCAGAACGTGTAGCAGTAGTAAGAGCCATCATTCAAGCAGAACAACCTACCTTAATAACACAATATTTTCTCTCCCAACTTCATCGCATCAAAACCATAGCCAATTCATAACTGAGCATTAACACTTACCTTAAAAATGTCTAATCAAATTACCCTCCACGTCAACGGGGAAACTCGTACTTGCTCGCCCCAAACTCCTTTACCAGATTTACTCCAACAGTTAGGCTTTAATCCCCGTTTAGTAGCCGTAGAATATAACGGTGAAATTTTACATCGTCAATTTTGGTTACAAACACAACTACAGCCAGGCGATCGCTTGGAAGTAGTCACCATTGTTGGCGGTGGTTAATTCAACAAACCATTAGGAACAGCTTCACCAAGGTACAGCGAACGGTGAAGAGTTTTGCGTCCGGCTAATTCTTTACCTTTGCGTCCAAATTTTTCCCGTAACTGCTGGTCATTACACAAACGTTTGAAAGCTTGAAAAACATCATATCCAGATTGGGGATTCACCAAAAGACCATTTTCTTCATGACGAACTATATCAATCACACAACCAAAACGAGAAGCAATCACAGGTTTACCAAAATAGCCAGCTTCTAAGTAGACAACTTCAAAACCCTGGATATAGTTTTGAGGAGCTAACAAAGTGAGCATAGCGAATATATCACAAGCTGCATAATAGCCGGCTAATTCACCCCCAGTTACATATCCGGTAAAGTGTACTCGCTTATCTACCCGCAAGCGCTGGGCTAAATTTTTTAATGCCGATTCACACGGACCATGACCACAAACTATATAATGAACATCAATTCCATTTGTTAACAGTAGTGGTAAATTTTCAATCACGCGATCAAAGCTTTTCTCCTTAACTAGACTCCCTACCGAAAGAATCACTATTGCTGTTTCTGGAATATTGTAACCTGCCCGCATTACTTGACGTAAATCATCAAAATTACCTTGATTTTTGTCTACACCAAACTTTTCTGGTCTAACCACAGGTTGAATTACATGAGTAGGAGTTTTTAGGCGGAAACTCTTGCGGAGGAAATCTTCAGTAATGTAACTATTGCAAACAATTCCTTCAGCCCGTGTTAAAGTCAGTTTCAGGAGCGATCGCCATACAGGATTGTGAACAGTAGCCACAATATCAATACCATGCACATACATAAAAAAGCGTATGGGTAGAATATAGCTTAATAGCAACAGCGCCGGAAACTCATAGCCATGTCCCCATTCAATATAACGGTAGTGATAACGAAAATACAGTTTAATAGCCAACACAAAAGAGCAAACCAAATCAATAACAGGCTGCAAAAAACCACCCACCAAATCACCAAACCAACATCGAGAATTTGTCCAGCGATACACAGGAAAATCCTGCCCTTGGTCAAATACTTCATCCCCAGAACAACCAGCAGCCAAAACAACTACCCGATCCGGATCTTGAAGACAACGATTATAGAGATATTCCCCAATTACTGCCTGATTAGGTAGAAACAGATGGGATATTACTAGAATGTCAGGAGATGCCGTTTTATTTCTAATGTTTGTTGGCAGTTGTGAGATATTTTCCATGCTAATTTTGGTCAGTTTAACTCAAATAGTTATGCAAGTGTAAATAAGTGTAAATAAGTGTAAATACTGTAATTCAGGTAGCAGTTGACCTCTAATAATTTCACTAACTTTCTTCTCCTCAATTCTAACTTAAATATCTGCTACAATAGAAACAAACCTCCACACTTGAGATTAATTTAGTGTATTTTTAATCCTTCTGTATCTAATTAGCTAACACCTATCCTAGACAAACCAGGGATTTGCACATTTATTCCCAGAAATTTTTACAACCCACAACTAATAGACATACCCTGGAGATATTCGTATACATGATTACAAAAAAACATAATTCCCCATCTTTGAACTAATACATTACAAATATCTCTACAACACTTTATAACATTAAGGATAGGGAATTGTTGATTATTTGTGTGAAGTCTTTGTAAATTATATTTGTGGTTGATAAATTCCCCTAAGTTAATGATTTCCATCAAACCATGACGATATCATGAATAGAAATTGATCAAACTTGTTGATTTCAATACAATATCCTGAATAACCGTTAATGTAGTGCCAAAATGCCAAACAATAACCACTGGAATAGGCAAGGCTTTAGAATAACTTTATAAAATTAAATAAAAATTTACCTACAATATCAGCTTAACTCAGCGGTGGGTATCCCTTATGTACGGTTATCTGCCACGGAAACCCCCTCTCAGCTTGCTGTGTCAATAAGATAAGAAGCGTTAAATTAGAGATGTCGGTAGGAATATAAAAACCAGAAATATTTTGGCAGTAGGATAAACCGTTAGACCTAAAACCCTTATCACACCCGCAACAATTAGCGGTGATAAAATGTCAAAAGTAGTACAAATTTTCAACGTCATTATGGTTAACAAACTACAAAGAACCCTCAAACCAGTGTTACAAATTTTCTTGGTTTGCAGCCTGGTGTTAGCTTTAGCACTGAGTCATGCTAATGGAGCATTAGCCGCCCGCAGCGGTGGTCGCATCGGTGGAGGCTCATTTAGAGCGCCTTTTAGCCGCAGCTATACACCCCGCACCTATGCCCCTCCCGGTGGGGGATACTATCCTGGTGGTGGCTTCGGTTTTCCTTTCTTGATTCCCTTCTGGGGTATAGGAGGAGGATTTGGCGGACTATTCACCATTTTAATCTTCTTGGCTATTGCTAACTTTCTAGTTCAAACCTTCCGTCGTGTTACCAGTGGTGAAGGCGAAGAAATAACTAACAGCAGCAACCCCCCTGTTTGTGTAACTCGTTTACAAGTCGGTTTATTAGCCCAAGCCCGTGGGTTGCAAACCGAACTTAACCAAATTGCCGAATCTGCTGATACTAATTCCCCAGAAGGACGAGCAGAAATTTTGCAAGAAGCCAGTTTAGCTTTACTCCGTCATCCAGAATACTGGGTGTATGCAGGAGGTGCTACAGAGCAAGTTAAATTAACTTCAGCTGAAAGTCAGTTTAACCGTTGGTCATTGGCAGAACGCAGCAAATTTAGTGAAGAAACCCTCTCCAATGTCAACAACCAGTTAAAGTCAGCCTTAAACAAAGATGCTCTACCTGCTGCTAACCAACTGGAGAACCCATCCCGTCTCATCAGTGCAGGACCAGGAGAATATTTAATTGTCACCTTATTAGCTGCCACATTAGGCAAATTTGCCATCCCAGACATCAACAGTTCTGATGATTTGCGTCAAGCATTGCGGCGCATTGGTGCAATTCCCAGTGATCAACTTTTAGCCATTGAAGTACTTTGGACTCCCCAAGCTGAAGGCGATACCCTCACATCTGATGATGTGTTAGCCGAATACCCTGATTTAAAATTAGTGTAAAAAATCGGTGTAAAAATGTAGTGCGGGCATACTATTGTTACGCGACGCAAGCTATGGACTACGCTCAGTACAAGTCTTGCCCGCTACTGTACTTCACTTAAGTCAAATTCCCTGTAATTAACTAAGAGTATTGGAGTAAGTCATGCTCAAGCAACTAATCCTAGAAAATTGGAAAAGTTTCCGTTATGCAGAACTTCCTCTTGATCCGTTAACTGTTCTGATTGGTACTAATGCCAGTGGCAAATCTAATGTAGTTGAAGCTTTAGAATTTTTGCAAAGGATAGCCCAAGGAGAAAATATTGAAACTGCTTTAGCGGGAAATAAGACACTTTCTTCTCTGCGAGGTGGTGTAGAGTGGGCTGCACGTAAACCAGAAAATGAATTTACATTAAAGGTGCTAGTGGCGGGTGAGGATGAAACAACAGATCACTTATATGTTATTCAAATCCAAACAATTCCTAAAATTAGAATTAGGAAAGAATCTATTGAATATATTGATGGAAAGTGTCACCCACACTCAGTATTATTTGGTTACGGTATTTATGATAGATTGTCACCTTCTATTTTAGCTAATGTGTCACATTTAAAGACAATTTTCATCCTCAATCCCATACCTTCTAAAATGCGTGATTACTCAAGGCTTTCTGATAGGCTAGAAAGCGACGCTGCCAATATAGCCGGTGTCTTAGCAGCATTACCTGAGCAGGAAAAGACAGAAGTAGAATCAACACTATCTAACTACATCAAAGATTTACCAGAAGGCGATATTAAAAAAGTTTGGGCAGAAAAAGTTGGTAGATTAGGCATAGATGCCATGCTTTATTGTGAAGAAGAGTGGAAAACTGGAGAAATCACAGAAATTGATGCTAGAAGTATGTCAGATGGAACTCTACGTTTTCTCGCCATTATCACAGCACTACTCACTCGTCCAAAAGGTAGTCAAATTGTAATTGAAGAAATAGATAATGGTTTACATCCTTCCCGGGCAAAATTGCTGGTAAAAATACTCAGAGAAATTGGCAGCAAAAGAAATATTGATATTTTAATTACTACCCATAACCCAGCGTTACTTGATGCTTTTGGTCCTGAGATAGTCCCTTTTGTAGTTGTCGCTCATCGGGACTCAAAAACAGGAGAAAGTAAACTTAGTATCTTAGAAGATATTGAGAATCTTCCTCTTTTACTCGCATCAGGTACTTTGGGTAAACTAGCAACCAAAGGAGCAATTGAAAAAAGCCTTGCTGATCATAATAAAACCACAAAACTTTGAGCGATCGCCTGTGCCAGTTGCGTAAGCCCTATGTCAATGTTATAATATTTTTAATAACTGATGGTGAAACTAAATAACAGGCAAACTGGAGAATCAAGTGGAAGGCAAGATATGTATCCGGAAACTACGATTAACAAATTTACTCTCCTATGGACATGAGGGCGAAGAAATTGAATTACAACCCCTCAATGTTTTAATTGGCGCTAACACTTCTGGTAAGTCCAATTTAATTGAAGCTTTGGGCATTTTACGGGCTACACCCACAGATTTACCCGCACCATTTCGTCAAGGTGGGGGAGTAAGTGAGTTTTTATGGAAGGGTAGCCAGGAAAAATCAATAGCTACAATTGACGCTACTATCGACTACCCCCAAAGAACCCAAAACATACACTATAAGATTAGCTTGACAGAAGTTGGTCAAAAACTAGAGTTAGTGGATGAAGCTGTAGAAAATGAACAACCGTTTCCAGACGAGAATGATGTCTATTTTTACTATCGTTACCAATCTGGCCGCCCAGTTTTAAATAATATATCGAAAGAAAAACGCTATCTCAAACGAGAAGAATTAATTCCGGGGCAATCAGTATTATCTCAAAGAAAAGACCCAGATTTATATCCAGAACTCTCTTATATCAGCAATATTTTTTCTAACATCAGTTTATATCGTCATTGGCAAATGGGACGATATTCACAACCAAGAAATGCTCAAAAAACTGATTTACCCGAACATCCTTTACTAGAAGATGCCAGCAATATAGGTTTAGTCTTAAATAACTTACAACATCAAATAGGTAATAAAAAAATTCTGGATAGTTTAAAAGAATTTTATGCCACAGCCGAAGAAATGAGTGTGAGAATATATGGCGGTACAGTACAGATATTTATTCGTGAACAGGGATTTATTCAACCAATTCCTGCAAACCGTTTATCTGATGGTACACTGCGTTATTTATTCTTAATGGCTTTATTACTAGACCCAACTCCACCGCCAGTTATTTGTCTGGAAGAACCAGAAATTGGTTTACATCCAGATATTTTACCGACGATAGCAGAAATGTTGATTGCAGCATCAGAAAGAACACAATTAATAGTCACAACTCATTCTGATGCTTTAGTTTCTGGTTTGAGTGAATATCCAGAATCAGTAATAGTGTGTGAACGAGACAACAAAGGTTCTCACCTCCGCCGCCTTGAACCTAATCAACTAAGAGATTGGCTAAAAAATTATACTCTAGGCGACCTATGGCGCATGGGTGAAATTGGGGGAAACCGATGGTAAAAATTCGGTTGTATATAGAGGGTGGTGGTGACGGTAAAGAGACAAAAGCTAAAATGAGGAAAGGATTTAGGGAACTTTTGAAACAATTTGAATTGGATATTACCATGTGTGGTTTTCGTAATTGGGCTTTCCGTGATTTTAAAACTGCTTTAAAATCTCACCCAAATGATTTGAATATTTTGCTGGTTGACGCAGAAGTACCTGTAACCAATGATTCACCTTGGCAACATCTGAAGTTGAGGGATGACTGGGACAGACCCCCAGGAGTTGATGAGGATCAATGCCATTTGATGGTGCAATTAATGGAAGCTTGGTTGATTGCTGATGTTGAAGCGCTAAAACAATATTATGGTCAGAATTTTCTAGAAAACGCCATTCCTAAAACTTCAAATGTAGAGACTATTGACAAACCACGTATAGAAAAAAGTTTACAAAGGGCTACGCGCCGCACTACCAAGGGTGAGTATGAAAAAATTAAACACGCCTCTAAGCTTTTGGCAATGCTAGACGTAGCTAAGGTTCGTCAGGCTTCGCCATCCTGCGATCGCTTATTCACAACCTTAGATAAGATAACAAAACTTTGAGCGATCGCCCCATAAGCTGCACATCAGGTTATCATCAGGTATTGTGGAATCTCCGTGCATTACCCTTAGCATCTATGACTGCTTCTCATTCTGAAACCCAACCAACGGAAACTAATCACACTGCTGCACCTCTGGTCGATACTAAATTGATAGACCGCAGCAAGCTGAGTAAAATGTACCAGCATTATGTGGAAGTAAAGGATAAATACCCTCATGCTTTGCTGTTATATCGGGTAGGAGATTTTTTTGAAACTTTTTTCCAAGACGCTGTAACTGTATCCAGAGAACTAGAACTCGTACTCACCAGTAAACACGGTGGCGACATTGGTCGCGTAGCCATGACTGGCGTACCCCACCACGCCTGGGAACGCTACACTACCCAACTGGTAGAAAAAGGCTATGCAGTGGTAATTTGCGACCAAGTGGAAGACGCATCAGAAGCCGTGGGTTTGGTCAAGCGGGAAGTAACCCGTATCCTCACACCGGGAACTCTACTGGAAGAGGGAATGTTGAAATCTAGTCGTAATAATTACTTAGCAGCAGTGGTAATTGCCGTCAATCATTGGGGTTTAGCTCATGCAGATATATCTACAGGCGAATTCCTCACCACTCAAGGCAGTGATTTGGAACACCTCACCCAAGAGTTAATGCGCTTGCAACCTTCGGAAGTGGTGGTTCCTACTAACGCCCCTGATTTGGGTGGCTTGCTGCGTCCCGGCGAAACTTCCCCTCATCTTCCCCCATGTTTACCACCATCATTTTGCTATAGCTTGCGATCGCAAGTTCCCTTTTCCCAAGGTGAAGCTAGATCCAAATTATTGCAGAAATTTAAGCTACGTTCCTTAGAAGGACTCGGTTGTGATCATCTTCCTTTGGCTGTGCGGGCTGCTGGTGGTTTGCTAGAATATGTGGAAGATATGCAAAAAGTCAACCCCGTCACCCTGCAAAGGTTACGTACTTATATTATTACTGACTACTTAATCGTTGATAATCAAACTCGCCGTAACCTAGAAATTACGCAAACAGTCCGGGATGGTACATTTCACGGGTCTTTGTTGTGGTCATTGGATAAAAGCACCACAGCCATGGGAGGGCGAGCGTTGCGACGGTGGTTATTGCAACCATTACTGGAAATTAGAGGTATTCGGGCGCGTCAAGATACCATCCAAGAATTAATGGAAAATACCCCCCTGCGCCAGGATTTGCGGCAATTATTACGGCAAATATACGATTTGGAGCGGCTAACGGGAAGGGCTGGTTCGGGAACGGCTAACGCTAGAGATTTAGTGGCTTTGGCAGATTCCCTCTCACGCTTACCCCAATTATCTCAGCTGGTGACCGATGCGCGATCGCTGTTTCTCAAAGCTTTGCAAAAAGTCCCCCCATCCCTGGGAGAATTAGCGGAAAAATTACACGCCCATCTGGTAGAGTCACCCCCCACACATATCAAAGAAGGGGGCTTAATTCGTCCAGGGATCAGTATTATATTAGATGAGAGAAAAGCCACGGTAGAATCAGACCAACAATGGATTGCTAATTTAGAAGTAGAAGAACGGGAAAAAACAGAAATTTCTACATTAAAAGTAGGATTTAATAAAACCTTTGGTTACTATATTAGTATTCCCCGGGCTAAAGCTGACCAAGCCCCCAGTAATTACATCCGCAAGCAAACTCTAACCAACGAGGAACGCTATATCACCCCAGAATTAAAAGAACGGGAAGCCCGCATTCTCAGCGCACGGGATGATTTAAGTGAGTTGGAATATCAGATTTTTGTAGAGTTGCGCCAGGAAGTGGGAGAACAAGCGGAAGTAATTCGTGGTATTTCCCGCGCTGTCGCCGCAGCAGATGTATTGTGTGGTTTAGCTGAATTAGCTGTACAGCAAGGCTACTGTCGTCCTGAGATGGTTGAAGGAAGAGAAATCACCATTATAGATGGTCGTCATCCGGTGGTAGAACAATCTTTACCCACAGGGTTTTTTGTCCCCAATTCTACCCAGTTGGGAAGAGAGAACACCAGCCCAGAAACAGAAGAAGAAAAACCTGATTTAATCATTCTCACTGGACCAAATGCCAGTGGTAAAAGTTGTTACTTACGTCAGGTGGGATTAATTCAGTTAATGGCGCAAATTGGGAGTTTTGTCCCCGCCAAGTTTGCCAAGCTGGGGGTATGCGATCGCATTTTTACCCGCGTGGGTGCTGTGGATGACTTGGCCACAGGTCAATCTACCTTTATGGTAGAAATGAACGAAACCGCAAATATTCTGAATCATGCCACCGAGCGATCGCTGGTATTATTAGATGAAATTGGCCGGGGAACAGCCACTTTTGATGGTCTTTCCATCGCTTGGGCGGTAGCAGAATATATAGCTGTGGAGATTAGGGCGCGGACAATTTTTGCCACCCACTATCATGAATTAAATCAACTAGCTAATATTCTCCCCAATGTGGCCAATTACCAAGTTACTGTCAAAGAGTTACCCGACAAAATTGTTTTTCTCCACCAAGTCCAGTCCGGGGGGGCTGATAAATCCTATGGTATTGAAGCAGGACGTTTAGCCGGTTTACCAGATGTAGTCATTCAACGCGCAAAACAAGTGATGGAACAAATAGAAAAGCATAGTAAAATCGCCCTGGGTTTGCAAAATATGGATTAATCCATTCAGGAATTTTCAAACACAGCAGATAGCGGGTAAACTAAGTAAAAATGTAAATGATCAAACTTTTGTACTGCGGGTATCCTACCCGCTACCATACCTACTTATCAGAGTGTCATCCCATCACATACCGCGATCGCCCACAGCACTAGGGAAAATAACCCCCCTCTAAATCATCAATTACTTTTTGTATATACCACTCCTCCGTTTTCCCTGGATTATGTTCTTGCTTTTGGATAATTAATCTTTCCGCGATTTCCCAATGTCCCCCCACTATCCGCAAAAGTCGCTTACGCAGTAAATCATAGTTTTCCTGTGTTGAATTATGACTAAATACACGTATATTCTTCAAATTCTCTAATACTTGAAAGTAATTTTCCCAATCTTCCTGTTTACAAAAAATACTCACCGCTTGTTGATAATCTGCAACAGCTTTGTACATCTCCTCCATGCAATTGTAGACAATACCACGATTGTAGTAAGCTTGCCCATTATCAGGATTAATTAGCACAGCGTGGCTATAATCTTGAATGGCACGACTATAATTACCAGATTGCCGATAGGCGTTACCCCTAGCAACATATCCTAAAGCTTCATGGGGCAGCATTTTTATCACTTGGTCGAAATCAGCGATCGCTCCTTGATTATCCCCCAAAGCTAAACGGGCTTTACCTCGATTCCGATAAACCACCGCATCTTGAAAATTTAATTGGATTGCTCGATTAAAATCCGCGATAGCCTCTTGATATTTTCCCATTTTACAGTTGATTACCCCACGACAACAATAAGCTTGGGCATCTTGGGGGTCAGCTTGTAACACCCAACTAACATCAGCCATAGCCCCGCGGGTGTTTCCTACTTCCGCTTTTTCCAATAATTGTTTTAGATATGCGCTTGTAGATAATATCGGACTACTCCTAGAACTAGCCAACTGCGCCAATGATTTTTTGGCTGGTTGTAGCTCTTTAATTTTTTCCATACACAGACGACAATTTTCTGTATCCTTTTCTGCTAAATATAATTCAGCCGCCTTTTTAAAATTAGCGATCGCATCTTCAATCAATCCTTGTTTTCGCCTTACTACTCCCTGCAAATCATAAGCAGGCGCATAATTACAGTTGAGGCGAATAGCCTTTTCCACATCATCCGCAGCCCCCGGTAAATTTTTTAGCTCCACCCTAGCCAACCCCCGACAATAATACGCCTCCATACTTTCAGGATTCAACTTCAAAGCTTCTGTATAATCAGAAATAGCTTGATAAATAATACCTAAATGATAATAAGCCAAACCCCGGCGCAAAAAAGCATCCGCAAAATCCGGATTGTCGTGTAAACAATCGCTAAATTCCTGAACAGCACCTGTATAGTCCTTTTCCTGAGCCTTTTTCAATCCCCGCTCATAAAATTTATCACTCATAGTTACTACCCATTACCCGCTTTTTCTCTGTGTTGTCGAGTATCTCTGTAGTTCATTATAACTGGACTTTAGACTAAAAGAGTATGCTCAAGGTGGAAAAGGAGGTCATCCTGTCACCCCTGGATACGGATACAGTACCATAGCGTGGATACCAGAAACAGATTCACCAAAGTATAAATATGTTGACATAGTAGTACGGCAATTGTATTGTATTATATGGTATGATTTTAAAACTCCTACAATTAACCAGTTCATATTCTAACTTAACAAAAATCTAACTCAAGGTTAATTAACGGTTAAAAGTATGACACCAGCAAATGAACATTTCAGCAAAATTGATCAACATATTCAATTTTTAGAGAAAATATTGCAAAAGCCGAGTATTACTAACTCTGCTAGACAGGAATTATCTCAACAGCTACAAAAGATTAAAAAACGTCGTGCTGATCATAATTTATATTTAGCAGTAATTGGTGAATTTTCCAGTGGTAAAAGTACCTTTATTAATGCTTTACTTAGGGATGATTTACTGAAAACTTCTGCATTAGTAGCTACAGCAATAGATACGAAAATTAGTTATGGAACGAGTTTTAAAGTTCAGGCTTTATTTAAACATACAAGACCAAAACAGTTTATCAAAAAACCTATAGAACCATCTAAAAAAACTAATCCAAAAATAAAAATTGCTTGGTTTCCCAGTTTGATAATTTGGATACCTTTAATGATTTGGTTATCTAGCATATCTGCTGTTTTTCTAGGTTTATTATTACTACCAATAATTATAGTTATTACAACAGGTATTAATCAATCATTAAAAAATAAACCTACTACTAGAAAGCTACCAGTTCCTAGTAAAATGGTTACTTCCAATGAAGTTATAGAAATGGGAATTTCACCCCATCAATTTGTACATATGGTAACATCAGAAGAAGAACTTTCTAGAGCTTTAGATAATGTTAAAATTTACCATCCAGCGAATTTTCTTAAAAGTGGAATTGTGATTATAGATACTCCTGGAACTAATGCAGAAAATGAAGAACATGGTAAAATAACCAAAAAAGTGATAGAAACCGAAGCTGATGCTGCTGTAATTATTATACCTGCGGGACAACCTCTTTCAACTACATTAATTAGCTTTCTATCTGGACCAATTTATCAATATATTCATCGTTGTGTCTTTGTGATTAGTAAAATGGATACTATTCGACAAAAAGAGCAGGGGAGATTAATTAAAAATATTGAAAAAAGGCTGATGGAAAATTTACAAATAGACAATTTCTTAATGATAGAATCTGCACCACAAATAGTGTTAGATATGTTAAACCCACAAGAGGAAATTGACGATAAACAGAAACCTTGGCATGATAAATTTGTGGATTTAGAAACAAGATTGTATGAATATATGATCAGTTGTAGAGAAATTGCTATTGCAGAAAGTGTGAGTAGATTACTAACACAAGTTTTTCGTCAATCAGAGTATCATTTGCAAAGTCAACAAGAACAGTATAGAAGAAAACAAGAAGCAATTGAACGTGAAGTTATTAGAGATTTACCATCATTTACATCAGAACAATATGGAGAATGTGCGAGTATGATTGAAAATGCTACTAATGTGGCCAAATCTAAAGTAGAAAAAATCCTGAGTGATTGTCAAGAGAATATGGAATCACAAATTAGAGGAATGATTTTTGCTACAGAAAATAAGGATGAGCTAAAAAATCTCCTAGAAAATCGAATTTCACCAGTTTTTAACAATGCTCGTTCTACTCTGGATACAAGTTTAAGTAGTGCTACTAGAGAATTAAATACTTCTTTTAATCAAGTTAAAAAACATTTTGATCAGAAATTTTCCCAAGAGTATAGTAAATTAAAAGCATTGTCCAGCAATTCTAATTTAACGACAATACAAGCTATACAGGACAATATGCAAATTAGCACTTCCAGTGTGATGTCTGTAGCTTCGGAAATTGGTAAAGAAGCAGGAGATCAATCAGGTAGAAATGTAGGAGTAGGAGCAGGAGCAGCACTGGGAACATTAATTTTACCAGGTGTGGGAACAGTTGTTGGTGCTGTATTAGGAGGTATTTTTGGTAGCTTATTCGGTCCATCATTAAGTGAACTAAAAAATCGTTCTTGGAATGAACTACAACCCAAGATTAATGATTATTTTAGAGCCGCAAAAACAACTGTGGAACAATCTTTAATCACCTATTCTCAACAAATGAAAAATCAGTTGAATAGTCATATTGATACCTATGTTGTTACCTATCAGACAATTGTTAATAATATGCAACAAGAGCAAAGGGAGGAAAAAGAACGTTTGTATAGACTACAGCAAGATATTCAAGCTGATTTATTAGAAATTAGTACGAGAATTAAATCTCTGGAAATACCTAATATCTAATTTGTCACCCAAATGTTGTTAATAAAAAATGTGAGAAAACAATCGAGAGAATAATTATGATTGATGATATCTTAGGCAATTTTCAACACTGGTTTATGGATGATTTAAACTCAGAATTGTCAGAAATGGACACAAAATTACAACCAGAAATAGAAATTAAAATACCTAGTGATTTAAATAATAAATTATCTCACTGGTTTAACCAATGTTCTGAACTTGCTCACTCTTTATCAAAAGAAAATCAAGAATTAGGAGAACATATTGTAACTGGACTATCAACTATTGATAAAAGACGACTTTTACCAGGATTTAGACTAGCATTTGTGGGAGAATTTAGTAGAGGAAAAAGTTATTTAATTAACCGCTTATTAAATAGAAATATTGTACCGGAAGGTGCATTACCTACTACAGCTACACTCACTTCTATTGTGGCAGGTTTAGAGGAAAAAATGGAAATAAGAACAGGAGGAAAAATAGAAATTCGCTCCTTAGAAGAAACATCATGGCAAGATTTATTAGCAACGGATGAAGCAGGATCAGATCAAGAAATTTTTGCAGGTGTAAGAATTAGTTTAAATCATGAATGGTTGCGTTTTTTAGATATAGAAATTATTGATACTCCCGGAGCAGGAGATTTAAGTGAAAGACGAGCAAATCTAGTTTCTGATATATTAAATCAATGTGATGCGGCGGTTTTATTGGTTAGTGCTACATCACCATTTAGCATGACAGAAGCAGCTTTTTTAGAACAGGAAGTGATTGGTCGTCATGTTCCGCGTATAATGGTAACTATCTCTAAATTGGATCTCATTAATGCTAATGAAAGAGGAAAATTAATAGACAATATTACTCATAAAATTCAGCAAATTTCCCCACATATTCCTGTAATTTCCACATATCCTATTGATGATAATTTACAATCAGAAAATGACTGTTTAACAGCTATTATTACTGAAATAGAATCATTAGTAAATCAAGGAGAACGTCGTATTTGGAGAAGTCGTCAAGTATCACAACAATTGATAGACTGGTTAAATCAGTTAATAGAAATATCTCAAGATATGATTTCTAGCATACATCTAAATATAGAAGAAAAGAAACAATATTTACGTCAAGCCAGAAATGATATAGATAGAGCAAATATTACCTGGGATAACTTACAATTAGAATTAGAACAAAGGAGGTTACAAAGGAATAAACAAATATATCAAACTTTAACCGCAAACAAAGAAGAAATGTTAGAGAACCTTCAATTTGAATTACAAAGGACTCCCGATTTAAAACTTTGGTGGGAACGTGATTTACCATTTCGCTTAAGAAGGGAATTAACCATTTTAAGTCGTAAATCTGAAAGTTTCTTATTGAAATTTTTAGGACAAGATGTAGAATGGTTACAAAATGAAGTAGCCAGAATTTTTAATACTCATCTCAAGCAACAAGTTTTTACACCATTAGAAAATACAGGAGTGGAATTTCAACTGGAACATCAAAATATTACAGATTTACAAAAATACCGTTTATTTACTAGAATTGGTAGCACTACGGCCATGATTGTAGGTTCAATTTTAGGGGGACCAATTGGTATGGCTGCTAGTACAGGAGTTTTACTTTTTTTGAAACAATATCTCAGTCAAGAATTAGAAACACAAAGAGAGCTTTTATCAGAGGAATTAAACCGCGTAGTTGATATTTCTATTGATGAATATTCTCAACAAATTTCCCAACGGTTACGTCAACTTTATCAAAGGATTATAGATGATATGGAAACAGAGCAAGCTACTTGGAAATCTGCTAAAAAAGCCGCTTTGAATGTGGATTTATTTAGTAATACCGATGAACATAATTTGCAAGAGATAATCCAAAAATCTTTGATTTTACAACAACAAATAACTGCTGCATTGTCAATATAAGTCAATAGAAACTAGTCATAATTCATGCGAGGATAAAAAGATGTCACAGTTAAATAATGATCGAGAAAAATTTGAAGAAAAAATCAAGACTCTTGTAAGATTAATTGAAAAGCAAATAAAAATTGCTAACTTCCTTAATAAACCTGATCAAATAGCTAATCTCAAAAATTTACTGAACATTGTACAATCTACTAGCTTTAAAGTGATGGTATTGGGGGAATTTAAACGCGGTAAAAGTACCTTTATCAATGCTTTATTAGGTGAAGAAATTTTACCAGCTTTTGCTACTCCATGCACTGCAATTATTAACGAAGTTAAATGGGGAGAAAAACGACGTGCTATACTCCATTTTAATCAAGTAGATGGTCAAGAAAGAGAAGAACCGAAGGAGATACCAGTAGATGAAATTGAAGAATATGTAGTGATTAAAGAGGATGTAGATCAAAGTCAAGCAATTAATGAAAGTCCTTATGAAAAGCTAGAAATTTTCTGGCCTCTGAAACTGTGTAAAGATAGGATAGAAATTATTGATTCTCCAGGTTTAAATGAACATAAAACTCGTCAGCAAGTAACAGAAAGTTATTTAGTTACTGTTGATGCTATTATTTTAGTTTTATCTTGTGAACAATTATTTTCTAAATCTGAGCAAGAAGTAGTTGATAATAAACTCCTTCCCATGGGACATGAAGATATTTTCTTTGTTTGCAATCGCATTAATTTGATTCGCAGAAATGAAGTAGACAGAGTTAAAGATTCTGCTCTTAGGAAATTATCTTCACGTACCAGACTAGGACCAGAACGTATTTTCTTTATTGACGCATTAGGCGCATTAGATGGTAAACTAGGTCATAATAATGAAGCATTACAAAAATCAGGTGTTCCTCAATTAGAAATTGCACTCCAGAAGTTTTTAACCAATGAAAGAGGTCGAGTTAAAATTCTTCGTCCTGCTCAGGAATTGAGAAATGCAATTAACGAAGTAAGAAAAACTATACCTGAACAAATAGCTATGTTAAAAACCGATGTTTCGGAATTAGAAAAACGTTATGCTGCTGCTCAAGAAACATTAAAAATTTTGGAAGATAAACGTCGCAGTATTGTACAAAAGTTAGCAAATTCCATTGAGGATACAAAAGAGCAAGTCAGTTATAAAACCAAAGATTTTTGTCGAGACTTAGTTCCAAAAATTAAAACCATTGCTCAGGAATATCAATTACAAACTGAGATTAAGTTCTTCTCTTTAGATCATAAATCAATGATAGAAACTGCTGTTAAAGAAGTTGTCAGTTATTTAGAAAGTCAGGTAGAAAAAAAATTTTATAATTGGCAAACTTCTGAACTTGAGCCATTATTAGCAAGAAGAATGGACAATATGAAAACTTCCTTAGATAGTGAAGCTAAAGAATTTATTGATAGAGTAGATAATCTGCGTTTAGAACTTTCTGGAGTGTCTATTTCTAAAGTAGAAGTTTCCAAAGGAGATGTAGGAGTGAGAGATGTTTCAGCCGTAGAAAGGATTTTTTCCGCAGCAGGTGGTTTTTTAATTGGTGGTCTTGGTGCTGCTACAATTGGAGCTACTTTTGGCTATCAAGAAATGTTAAAAAGTTTAATACCACAACTGATAATTGGTGGTATAGGTTATATATTTTTAGGAGTTAATCCTATTACTTTAATACCCATGCTTGTAGCTGCTTTAATTCAGGGTAAATTAATGGAAGGTGGACTTGCTAACAGAATTAAAGAGGAAGTAGGTAAGAAATTTTCAGAACAATTAAATCAATCCACAGTGGATATAGTGGATAAAGTTAGTAAAGCGGTTAGTGTAGAACTGAATAAGGTTAAAAATCTCGTAGATAAAGGTTTAGAAGCTGAAATTCAGAACATTAGACAACAGGTTAAGAATGTTTTAGATGATAAAGAAAAAGGGCAAGCAGAAGTTGATAAAAAGCTGAAACAATTGGATGATTTAACTCAATATGTTAATAAAATTGATGGAGAACTTTATGATTTAATTTCTCAGGTTTAACTGGACTTTAGACTAAAAGAGAGCGATCGTTAGATAAAGGGACTGCAAAAAAATCAAGGGATGCCTGTAAGAACAGACACCCCCATAGCGGAAAATGAAAGAAGCACAACCAACGTTCATCTACCGCTATGGATGTTTTTACACAACTGAAAGAATTTCGTCAAGCAGCATATCAATGTTTATGTCGGGCAAAGGACGCAACTAAGAAATGACGGATGCAATATTGCTGACACGCAAAGCCTACAGTCTGGCAGATTTATCGCTGTGTCCAGTATTCAGGCGAAAGTGGTCAAGTCTTTTTTTTAATTTTTTACTTTGCTTTTTTTCAACTCAGCTTCCCTGAGTCATTTTGTGTTTTTAGTCTAAAGTCCAGTTATAAAAAAAATTAAATAATTTAAACGTGGGAAAAGAGTAAAGTAAAGCTTAAATAAAAAAAACGAGCAAATACAATAATGAACTACGAATTAATCACAAACTGGCTTTACCGCTATCCAACCCTATATTCAGGAATACTACTCAAGCGTTACAAGCGCTTTTTTGTTGACGTTCAACTTGAGTCCGGCGAAATAGTCACAGCCCATTGTCCCAACACAGGTCCAATGACGGGAGTATCCACCATTGGTAGTGCTGTAAAGCTTTCCAAAAGTGACAATCCCCATCGGAAATTGGCCTACACCTTAGAATTGATACAGGTAGATGATAACCAGCCCATCTGGGTAGGAGTCAATACCATTTTACCCAATCGCATAGTCAAAATAGCCTTAGCAAAATACTTATTCCCTGAATTGAGAAACTATAGCGAAATAAAGACAGAAGTAGTTTATGGACAGCAAAAAAGTCGAGTAGATTTTTTCTTAACAGGTAGCAACGGGGAAAGTCCCATTTATTTAGAAGTAAAAAATACCACTTGGTCACAGGGAACCTTAGCAATATTTCCCGACACAGAAACCACTAGAGGACAAAAGCATTTACAGGAATTAACAGCATTATTACCCCAAACTCGTGCGGTGATGTTGTACTTTATCAACAGAGGTGATTGTACAGAGTTTGCCCCAGGTGATACCACAGACCCTACATATGGTAAGCTGTTACGAGAAGCCATCGCTGCGGGTTTAGAAGTATTACCCTGCCGTTTTCACGTATCACCAGAAGGCATACGCTACCTAGGTTTAGCAAAACTAAGAATTTAAACCGCCTAGTAGCATATTCGGTAGTTTTAGGAAAGTATGATAACCACTTTCCAGCCGGGAGTATCAGCCCATTGTCGCTGATATCCCAACTAAGTTTACTACTTACTCAACTTCAGGAGAAGCCAGAAAAGCGTCAACCTCAGCCCCGGTGGGTTGAGAAGCGATCGCCCCTGGTTTAATAGTAGTCAAAGCCCCAACTGCATTAGCATAAGCAACAATACTTTTAGCTACTTCTGCATCTTGTAAACTTTTAATACCATATTGACAAAGCCGGTGGATAAATCCTGCCAAAAAACTATCCCCCGCCCCTGTTGTATCCACAACATTCACCCGATAAGAAGGTAAATGACCTTCGTTTTCACCCAAACAATAGGCGCAACCATTTTCCCCATCCGTCACCAGCACCCCTTCAATAGAGTTGAGACGGTAAGTAATTGCCCCTGGATCTGTGGTATTAAATAGCCATTCTGCCTCTTCCTTGGAAAGTTTCAGGAAATCAACTTGCTTGAATATTTCCGAGATTTTTTGCCGAGCAACATTTGCATCTTGCCAAAAAACAGGACGCCAGTTAACATCCAAAATAATCTTCAGGTCATATAATTCTGCCAGTTTTAAAGCTTGATGAACTGCCTGCTCGCTTTCAGGATAAGCTAACTCTAAGGTTCCCAAAACTAAAAAGTCCGCTTCAGCAAACAACGCTTCCGGTAATTGTTGTGCTTGTAAGCGTGTATCGGCAAATTCAGAACTATCATACTCACCAAATCCCGCAAAATTGCGATCGCCTGCCAAATCGCGCAAAACATAAACTTGCCTAGTTGGTGCGGTAGAATAGCGTTGCACCCCTGTTGTATCCACACCAACTTCTGTTAACAGCTTCACTAATTGATTCCCAGGCTCATCTTCACCAACAGCCCCAATGAAACCTGCGGAAGTTCCCAGTTTTACCAAAGCACAAGCCACATTAGCCGGCGCACCCCCTGGGTAAGGAGTCCAGGACTTCACTTCCTCTAACTTTAGCCCCAATTGATCGGCTAAACAATCGAACAAAATTTCACCAAGGCACAAAACACGAGGATTGCTCATTTAATTTCCGAATCTGGGGTTTGCGATTTTGATTTAGTAATTACAGTATAAAATATACATCAATCTCAACTCATTTGTCGTCAGTTATAAATCAACAAAATAGCAATTTTTGCCACTACCATACCTAATATATCCTCCTGGCTTTGAGTTTTTATGTATGTAATTTTACGTTTTTATTGAATACATATTGTTAAAAATGACAAACAACAACCAAATATTACCACCAAAGCAAATCTAAAGAAAATATGGTCAATGTCATTAATGCCGTAACTTTAAACCCTACCAACAAAAGAATCTTCTAGAATGAAAAGAAGATGAGTACATATACCAAGGGAGGATAGGAAAAGTGATGACTAGTGCCGAGTTTCAGACCCCTGTCAGTCTGTCAGAAAGAGAATTGCAAATTATCGAATTAGTGGCCGCTGGCTTAACTAACCAAGATATTGCCGTTAAACTGGAGATTAGCAAACGCACAGTTGACAACCATATCAGCAATATTCTCACCAAAACCCAAACCGAAAACCGAGTGGCTCTCGTGCGTTGGGCTTTGCAGTGGGGCAAAATTTGCTTAGATGAAGTTAATTGCTGTCTTTTACCCATCAAGAGCGAGTAGTTCATTTGTAAATATTTGTTATCAGGTGAATCTCTGGCGTAAATTGTTATCAATATCAATAATATCCTGCCGCAAGGTTACATTTAATGGTAAATCAATCTTCCTCCATCAGCTAGGAAAGCAGTCTTTTTATGAATACTTCAGCTTCTGATTTTTTCAACTTTGACTTTACTGCACCCCAACCAACACAAGACGCTGATTTACTCAAACAGCTATCATTCATACCCGGCTTAAAAGAAATAATCCTGCTGCGACAAGTTCACGCCCTAGAACACGCCACTGTTTGGGTGCTGAGTGAAGTCGCAGGAGAACCAGCAAAAATACAGCTAGATAACGAACTCCTAGGCGGTTTGTCCACAGAACAGGGATTTTATATATATGGGGAAGTGAATATTAGTGATTTGCGTCGGGCAGTGACAGTAGGTTTAAATCGTCTCATTAATGGAGAATGGGATTTAGCTGTACATCCCCGATGTGGTACAAATACATCAGTGGCTATGCTGTTAACCTTGGGACTAGCTGTCGGCGTAAATATGTTATTACCATTCCGACCAATTGAGCAATTAATTGGTTTAGGACTAGCGGCCACCACAGCAGCAGAACTCGCACCCGATTTAGGTCAGATAGCACAGCGCTATCTCACCACCGCCATTCCTTTTAACTTAGTAATTGAAAATATTACACTTACCCGCGACCTTTGGGGAAGAAAGGGACATTTCGTCAAAATCACATGGCAAGATTGAGCAAGTTTAAACCACCAAAATACTTTCATGAGAAAGCTTTACTTTTTAGTTCCCGGTACATACGGCACATTTGCCTGCGGTGGACTGTGGGCAGAATTAAAAACAGTCAAACTCGCACAGCAACTCTGTAGTGCTGATGTAGTCACCTATCGCCAAAGAGAACCAGATCAGCTGTTTATCAATGATGTGCTGACAGAAAAAAATTTAGATGCAGCAATTTTTGTGATTAGCTGGGGATATGATGTACCTCAACTAGCTGCCAAGCTGAAGCAATATCACGTTATCTACCATGCCCATAGTGCTGGTTATAAGTTTAACCTACCTGCCAGTATTCCCATTATCACGGTCAGCCGGAACACAATGGCGTATTGGGGGCAAAAATCACCTAATTCTCTGATTTATTATTTGCCCAATCAAATCAGTCAGGAATTTAAAAATTTACATCTAGAACGCAATATTGATGTTTTAGTCCAGTCCCGAAAATCTTCTCAGTATTTACTCCAAGAATTAATCCCAGCTTTGCAGCAACAATGTCATGTAAAATTAGTTGATTCTTATGTAGAAGATTTACCCGGGCTATTTAATCAGGCGAAAATTTATCTATATGACTCAGCTGAATATTGGGCGCAACAACAAGTCAGCGAAGGTTTTGGGCTACAACCAATAGAGGCTCTGGCTTGTGGTTGTCAGGTATTTTCTAGTGTTAACGGTGGACTGTCAGATTATTTAGATCCTGGGTTTAACTGCTATAAAATTGCTGGATACTCGAAAGAGTATGACCTGCAACGGGTGATTAAGTCATTGAAACACCCACAAACTACCGCATTACCGGCAGAATTTTTGTCCGAGTATCGCACTGAAAATATTATCCAACGACTGGAAGTTATTTTAGAGGAATTAAACGAATTTTTTACTCATAAAATCAACTTTTCTGCCAATATTCAGGATTTGTCCCCCGCTCGTTTGGCAAAACTACGCATTCAAAGCATATACAGGAAAATTAGACAGAAATACTTTTAAGAATTATTGCTGAGAATATGATGGAAATTTTAGCCATCATCTCCAACGGGATCAAATGCCCGTTACTAAAAGTGTAACCAGCATAAATTTAGGTTCCAGTAGGTGCCATAGTAAACAATCGAAACCAATATCTAAAAACATTGGGGATAAGAGGTGGCAAAATGAACCGACAGAAATTAAGTGGTGTGGAAACACAATTTCTACAAAGACGTTATGGTGTCAGCCTGGGAAGACGTTACGTTTTAGCAGCAGCTAGTGTTGTTTTATTCAGTGTGTTAGGCTGTTCTCAGGTGAGTGGTGGTACAAATTCCCCGACCAAATCTGAATTACCTTATTCAGAGACTCACTTGGCTAAAAAAACATTAACTTCCGATCCCCAGCTTGTGGATGCCAATAATAAATTTGGCTTGAAATTGTTTTCGGAAATTTCGCAAAATAACAGTAGTCAGGATAACATTTTTGTTTCCCCTTCCAGTGTGGCCATCGCCCTGGCCATGACATATAATGGGGCTAGTGGTGCGACTCAAGCAGCAATGGCTAAAACCCTAGAATTACAGGGAATGAGTTTACCAGAAATTAACTCTGCCTACGCCACATTACAAAGATTGCTAGAAAATCCTGACCCCCAAGTGCAACTGACCATTGCTAACTCTCTATGGGCAAATCAAGAATTTACCTTGCAGCCTCACTTTATCCAAAGTACCCAGAAATTCTACCAAGCCCAAGTCAGGAATTTAGACTTTAAAAACCCCACAATTGCCAATACCATCAATCAATGGGTTGCACAAGAAACCGGCGGAAAAATCAACAAAATAGTTGACCAAATTGAACCAGACCAGGTATTGTTTCTCATTAACGCCATATACTTTAAAGGGCAATGGAGTAATCAGTTTGATAAATCACAAACGGCTGAACATCCTTTTAACTTGATTTCTGGGGAACAGAAGCAACGCCCCATGATGTCCCAAACAGGGGAATATAGATATTTAGAAAACGACAACTTCCAAGCTGTGAGTTTACCTTATGGGGCAGATGGTCAAGTCAGTTTTTATATCTTTTTACCCAAACAGGAATCTAACCTGCAAACCTTCCATCAAAACTTGAATTTTCACAACTGGGAAAAATGGATGTCTCAGTTTACAAACCGGGATGGATTTATTCGCTTACCCCGTTTTACCACAGATTACGAAATTACACTCAATGATGCACTACAAGCATTGGGGATGGGGGAGGCTTTTACCAATCAAGCCAATTTTTCCAGTATGGGTGGTAATCTAAAAATTAGTCAAGTTAAACATAAAACTTTTGTGGAAGTTAACGAAGAAGGTACAGAAGCAACAGCGGCTACATCAGTAGGAATAGTAGCCACAGCCTTTAGAGAAAAACCAGAACCTTTCCGCATGATTGTTAACCGCCCCTTTTTCTGTGCCATTCGAGATAATCAAACAGGTAGCATTTTGTTTATGGGTTCAATTACCAACCCAGAGTAGTAAGATTCAAAACTCCTGGGTCTCCATTAAGGTAATGTTGGTTCTGAAACACTCAAGGCATTTTGGGCTTCAGCTGTTGCTGGTTTCTCCGTTATAACAATGGTTGGTTTTTCTTCTCCTTCACCATTTAAACGTTGAGGACGCAAAGCTGTTAAAGCTGTCTTGATAATTACAGCACTGGGGACTGCTACGATTACCCCTAACAGCCCACCAACTCTCGCTCCTGTCAGGACGGAAATTAATACCCACACTGGGTTTAAGCCAGTAAAACTACCTAAAATACGCGGTGCAATTAAGTTTTCTAAAATTTGTTGCACAATCACGGCGGCGATGACTACCCTAACGCCCATAGAGAAATCTTGTAGTGCCACTAAGGAGGTGGTCAGCGCTATGCCCACCGAACCACCAAAGGGAACCAAGGCCATAATGCCAATAGTTAAGCCAAACAACACACCAAATGGAACTTTCAGCCATAGAAACGTAGGAATTAGGGCTGATGCCATACAGGTAGATAAAATTAGTTGGGTAATGAAAAAGTTTTGAAAACTCAACCGTACTGTTTTCGAGAAAGCTTCCCGAAATCCCCCAGGTAGCCATTCTACCAAACTCTGCCACAGTTCACCCCCATGCTGCAAAAGATAGAACGTCAAAACCATTGTCAAGAGAAAATCCAGTAGGCTAGTAAATGTCACTACTGCTAGGTTTAACACTTGTCCGGCGATTTCCTGCAGCTGTCCCTTGACGCGATCATTAATTTGGACTAAAAGAGCATCAAGGTTAATCGGTAAGTTCAGAGTTTCTGCTGTCTCATTTAAGATCATTAATTGAGAACGTCCAGAGTCAATTAACTCTGGCAATCGTGCTACTAACTGCTGGGCCTGGGTCAGGGCTAAGGGAAACAAGGTGACACCCAAGGCCAATAGTACCGACAAAGCTAACAAAAACACTAAAACAGCAACTTGTTCTCGTCTCGCACCTTGACGTTCCATCCAACTCACAGGATAGTTGAGCAGAAATGCTAATACCGAGGCTCCAGCTAAAATAGCTATCAGGGAATGGAAATAATGAAAAATCGCCGAAATAGCCCAACCATTAAGAACTAAAAGTGGGGCAAATAGGGCGATCGCCCCAATTCTGGCTATGGGTGTAAATGTTTGCCACCATTTGAGTAGCTTGCGTGTCTGCATTTTTTCTTGGATTACTCCAATATTTCTTTGATTTAAAAAGCTATTCCTCTAGTTTCCATGAATCTTTTACCTACTTCTAGGGTAAAACTAAAACTAAGAAGTAGAACCGCTAAGATTCAATTGTTAAGGCAAATCAAATAACCGTTAGGTTCCTGGCTCTTTATCCAGATTGATTACCCTGACCTATTGAAAATATGATAGCACTGAATGCCACCAAGGGTTAAAAGCCTCAGTTTGCTTTTCTCCAGGACTTAAAAGACGTTCAAATCCTATTTCTTTCTGAAAACGTTTTCATGACCTTGATTATCTCTAACTACAGATATTTTTAGTTTAGGATTAAACACACCCCTATGGAAAATCTTGAACCAATCAACAATTCCCAGTACACTCAAGACACGGACACATCTAAAAAACAGTTCTTTTGGTATTTCATTCCGGTCATGGGTTTTTTTCTATCCTTGTGGACTCTCTATCGCCACCGGGGAAGTCGGGAACAACTAACCATGAGTCGTCTGTCTATTACTTTGGCACTTACTTGGCTGTTGGGGTATCTTTTGTTGTTAACTGGCTCTGTAACTTCAGAGTTTTTCACGTTGCGAATGTTAATCCTCAATAGCTTTTGGACATCTGGCTACTTTTTAGTGAGTTTCTGGCTTATTATTCGCGTCATTCAGGGTAAATCTCACCGTTTATCAGGGTTCAGCCGTCTTGCCGAAGACGTGTTAGGCCAGTATTTGTCTTAATTTCTAGAAATCGGCTAATTTCAGTTTTATTACGGTTGCTGATCAACTAGCAGATGATTTCCCATAAGACAAATTATTGTCATAGTCGTAATTTATCTCCGGATGTACCACAAAAAAGCAGAAATTCTGCTATAAGTGTTGTGGTTGTGACAACAGTAGTAAGTCAGCATAGTCAATAAAAAGTTAACTTGTATGCGGCCTTTCCTAAACACAGTGCGATACAAAGATGAATAATATAAATCTTGTAGTGCAGGCGTCTTGCCGGCTATTGTACCTATTTAGGTAAAACTAGCTATAAGTTAATTTACTTGCATACTAATTAGTCGAATTAGTCGAAAAATTATTCTCATCAGTGTGGGGGAGTCCGTGGCCAGTCAAAGAACTTCAGCAAAAGAAAACCAGTTAGCAAAAGCCCTGAAATGGAAAAACCAAGATGCTCAAAGACCTAAGTCTGGACGTTGGCTGTTGTTCTGGCTGGGTATGAGTGGTATTGCAATGGTATCAGCAACAGCAGGAGCGCTGTTAGCGGTCTCTCTGACCAGTACGCCATTACAACAAGCACAGTTGAGTCCCCAAGAAAAAGCGGTTTTTGATGGCGATCGCATCTCCGGTGGTGGGTTACGATTCTCAGAATTAACTCGCCCTGTTAATCTCTTGGTAATGGGAATGAGCGTACTTCCCTCTGACATTAATAATGCTCCCTCAGAATTGCAAAATCTAGGCTATCAACCACAGGTAAACTCTTTTGATGGGTTAGCCGATGTGATGATCTTGATCAAATTTGATCCGGAAACAAAAAAAATAGCCATGCTGTCCATTCCCAGGGACACCCGCACAGAAGTAGTTGGCTATGGAGTGAAAAAACTTAATGCTGCTAATGTTGATGGCGGGCCAGCCTTAACTGCTCAAAGTGTCAGTAATCTTTTGGGCGATGTACCCATTGATCGCTATGTCCGCATTAACGTTCTTGGTGTTGGTAAACTGGTTGATGCTTTGGGCGGGGTGACAGTACACGTTCCCAAAGATTTCAAATACCGGGATGACTCCCAACACTTGTATATTAACTTAAAAGCAGGTAAACAACATCTCAACGGCGATCAGGCTTTGCAACTATTACGCTTTCGTAATGATGAACTCGGAGATATCGGCCGGGTCCAACGCCAACAAATGGTGATCCGGTCCTTGATAGACCAAACTCTTAACCCTATAACACTGGCTCAATTACCTAAAATTCTCAACGTAGTTAAAGAAAATCTGGATACCAATTTAACAATTGAAGAATTGTTAGCTTTGGTAGGTTTTAGCGTGCGAACCAACCGCTCCAATATGCATATGTTCATGTTACCAGGTCGCTTTAGCCAACAAGAAGAATACAATGCTAGTTATTGGATACCAGATCAAACTGCTATTGAACGCATGATGTCTCAACACTTTGGCTTAGGATTAATCAGTGATATCCAACAGGTAAGCACTCGCCGTTTGCGAATATATATTCAAGATAGCACCGGCAGCGATCGCTCTGAACTAACTTCTATAACCGAAACTTTACAAGCGTCTGGATATCGCCACGTCAGAATATATACACCGTGGCATGAACCTTTAGATGTGACTAACATTATCGCCCAGCAGGGAGATGGTGAAAATGCAGAGTTAATTCGCTCTTTATTGGGATTTGGGGAAGTGCGAGTGGAAAGCACCGGCGTTCTTAATTCTGATATTACTATCCAGTTGGGTAAAGATTGGTTACAACAAAAACTTCTCTTTCAATCCACAAAGTCAAATTTCTTTGCTCGCTAAAAAAAACCCCTACGGGGGTTTTTCTTCTGTTTCTCCACAATAATCTGATCACTAGATTCGCAGAACTATAAATGGACTGGATTACACTACTGCGATCGCTGCAAGCTGATTTTATTAACAGGTTAAGATCAAGTTTTTTACTTCATTGTGAAATAGAAAGTCAACATAGTGAATTAACCATTATCTCCGGAGCAAGATTAAAAACATTACGAGAATTTTGCTGGCTGATGGCTGAAAAATATAAACGCACTTCGCCAGTTCGTGATGTTTTTATTAACAATCTCAAAGGTAAACTAGGCGAAGAAGTTGTTAAAGAGCGTTTAGGTGATTTAATTACAGAAGTCGATTATGAAAAACGATTTGGCGGTGATGGTCATGTTGATTTTACTTTAACTTCCGACCCCACAATTGGTATTGAGGTCAAATCTCGTCATGGTACTATTGATCAAGTGAGATGGTCAGTAAGTTCTCAAGAAGTCGCTAAAAATGCAGTGGTGGTGTGCATTTTAATTCAAGAAGAAGTTAATGAAGCACAACCAAAGTACCACCTTTTTTTAGCTGGTTTTTTGCCTACACAAATGATCAAGTTAAGAACTGGTAGAATATCCTTTGGTATACATCAACTATTATATGGAGGTGGTTTGTGCTGCTATCTAGAACAGTTACAAAAATCAACTAATTCTCAAAACCCCCAATTATCACATTCAGATAAAATTGACTATGGAGAAGTATTTTATATTCAACTAGGTGATGAATGTTTTGAGAAACATGATTATCAAGGGGCAATTACTAACTATAATCAAGCTTTGCAAATAAAAAAAGATATTGATATTTATTATAAATATGCTTTAAGTTCCTATAATTTAGGAGATTATCAAGCAGCTATCGTCAACTTTTCTCAAGCACTACAGTTAAATTCTCATCATGCTAAAACATATCATTACAGAGGTTTAGCCCATTACCAACTGGGAAATTATCCAGAAGCAATAGACGATTATACCCAAGCAATCAGAATTAATCCTCATCTTGCCATTGCTTATAAAAATCGTGCTGAAGTTCGCGCTGACATCGGAGATCATCAGGGAGCAATAGAGGATTACACTCAAGCAATCAAAATTAATCCTGATTATGCCCATACTTACAAAAATCAGGCAATGGCACGTTATTTTATAGAATATCACCAAGGGTTTTCCCAAGCCCTCAAGGTTAACCCCCAGGATGCTCTTGCTTACAAAAACCGTGGTGATGCTCGTACTGATTTAGAAGATTATCAAGGCGCAATTGCAGACTATACCCAGGCTATACAGATTAATCCTGATTACGTAGATGCTTATTATAACCGTGGTAATGCTCGTTATGATCTCGAAGATTACCAAGGAGCAATAGAAGATTACACCCGAACCATCAAGATTAATCCCCAATATGCCCACGCCTATTATAATCGTGGTAATGTTTATGCTCAACTAGGAGATACACAGCCCGCCATTGACGATTTTCGTCAAGCAGCAGATATTTATCGTCGATCCGGTAAACTAGAAGCACTTAAAGATGCTCGAGCCAGAGTGGCAGATTTAGAAATCGCCGAATCATTAGATATTTTGAATTTTTAATGGTGCATAAGTAAGGATATATATTTAAAATCTAACACAAACAAAATTACTGTTTTTTGCTGAATCTATGAAGTCTTATTTAGCCGCAGCTGTTCAAATGACCAGTGTATCCGATATCCAGAAAAACCTAGCACAGGCGGAAGAACTAATTGATCTAGCTGTGCGTCAGGGCGCTGCATTGATTGGTTTACCAGAAAACTTTTCTTTTATGGGAGAAGAAAAAGACAAACTGGCACAAGCAGAAGAAATCTACCATGAAACCGCAAAATTTCTCAAAAACATGGCCCAGCGCTTTCAAGTTACCATCTTGGGGGGCAGTTTCCCAGTTCCTGTAGAAAACACAGGCAAAGTTTATAACACTACCATCCTCATTGACCCCACTGGTGAAGAACTCTCCCGTTACCATAAAGTACACTTATTTGATGTTAACGTCCCCGACGGTAACACCTATCGAGAATCTAGCACCGTTGTGGCTGGTCAACAACTCCCCTCTGTGTATTCTTCACCGCAACTGGGTCATATAGGCCTGTCTGTCTGCTATGATGTCCGCTTTCCTGAATTATATCGACATTTGTCAGACCAGGGAGCCGAGGTCATGTTTGTACCTGCTGCCTTTACCGCCTTCACAGGTAAAGACCACTGGCAAGTATTATTACAAGCACGAGCCATTGAAAATACAGCCTACATCATCGCACCTGCTCAAACTGGCAATAACTACCACCGTCGCTACACCCACGGACACGCCATGATTGTAGACCCTTGGGGCGTGATTTTAGCAGATGCCGGTGAACAGCCGGGAATTGCCATAGCAGAAATCAAACCCTCGCGTTTAGAACAAGTCCGCCGTCAAATGCCCTCTCTTCAACACCGGGTGTTTAATTAAGCAACTTGATCAAAATTACCGAACATACACAGCTGACTAATACAGGGACAAAACCCTGAATGGTAAATGTAAAAGGCGATGGCAAACCTGACAAAATTTAGCGATCGCCCTTTACAAATGCAAGTTAAAAGTTTACATTTTCTTATGGATAGCCTTTGAGGCAATCCTGGGTAAGTTGAGCAAGGCGGATAGTTTTAAATATTCGCTTAAATATTCATTAATTGTTTCATAAAGACTTCTCAAATTTTGCGTATTTTTACGTAAATAGTCCTGCCGGAATCCACTCAAATATGTGTGGCAAACTTCACACCCATCCCTGACTAATCAGTAATGTAGTCCCATGTCCCACATGGCACAACCAAGAAGTGATTTAGTCAGCAGTGAAACTACTGAGGCTTGCCATGTCTAGTAAGCAAGAAGCCATGTTTTCAGCACTTTTGATTTTTCTTAACCTACTATGTCTACAATCAAACTGAATCTGCTTGGAAGCTACGCAACTAACATCTCTGGTAAAAGCGCTGCCGAGATTGCCGCTTATGATCCAACCACAAAACGCTTATTTGTCGTTAATGCCCACGCTCCCGCAGTAGACGTGCTAGATATTAGCGATGCGAGTAATCCCACCAAACTATTTGAGATTGATCCGTCTGATTATGGGGACGGGGCTAACAGTGTAGCAGTATCTAACGGCATCGTCGCCATAGCCATTGAAAGTGATCCTAAGACAGACCCCGGCAAAGTCGTATTCTTCAACACAGACGGCGAATTCCTCAAGGAGGTCAACGTAGGTTCCCTCCCCGATATGCTAGTGTTCACCCCTGATGGCACTAAGGTACTAGTAGCCAACGAAGGAGAACCCAACGGGGACTACACCATCGATCCACAAGGTTCCATCAGTATTATTGATATATCTGGGGGCATAGAAAACCTCAGCCAAGCCAATGTCGCCACCGTTGACTTCACCGCTTTTGACAACCAAAGCCAAGAACTAATTGATAGCGGAGTCCGCATATTTGGACCAAACGCCACCGTAGCTCAAGACCTAGAACCAGAATACATAGCAGTCTCCGGTGATTCTAGCACCGCCTACGTAGCCCTCCAGGAAAACAACGCCATAGCAGTAGTAGATATTACTAATAGCATCGTCACAAATATATTACCCCTCGGCTATAAAGATCATAGTGTCAATTCCCTAGATGCTAGCGATCGCGACGACTCCATCAACATCACCAACTACGCCAATTTATATGGCATCTACCAACCAGATGCCATCGCCGCTTACGAAACTAACGGTCAAACCTACATTGTCACCAGTAATGAAGGTGATGCCAGAGACTATGACGGTTTTAAAGAAGAAGCCCGCGTTAAAGACCTAATACTTGACCGGGATGCTTTCCCCAATGCCCGTGACCTCCAACGGGATCAAAACCTCGGTCGCCTCACCGTCACCACCACCAAAGGTATTAGCAACAACAAATTTTTTAAATCCCAACTTTCAGGAGATCAAGAAACAACTCCTGTAACTACCGAGGCCACAGGTACAGCCGTCCTTAAACTCAACGACGATGCCACCGCCCTCAGCTATGAAGCTCGTGTCACGGGTCTAGATTTTGGATCCATCCTTGGCTTGGATGCTCAAACCCCTGACACTGCTGATGATGTCACAGGTTTACACATCCACACAGCACCCGCAGGACAAAACGGCCCTGTGGTATTCAACATTTTATCCAACCCCGACTCAAACTTTACCATCAACGAAGATGGTTCCACAACCCTCACAGGTATTTGGGATGATATTGCAAATTTTGCCACAGACTTAGGTAATGCCGAAACCAACCAAGAAGTAGACTTGTATTTTAACGTCCACACAGTAGCTAACCCTAGTGGGGAAATTCGCGGACAACTGACCTCCACCCCAGCTTACAATGAGCTATACGCCTTTGGCGGACGTTCTTTTAGTATTTGGGATACCCAAGGCAACCTGGTCTATGACAGTGGCGCAGAGTTTGAGCAGAAAATCAGCCAACTCTTCCCTAATGATTTTGATGATACTCGCAGTGACAACAAGGGACCAGAACCAGAAGGAGTAACTATTGGTGAAGTTAATGACCGTACCTATGCCTTTATTACTCTTGAACGCACAGGTGGAGTCATGACCTATGACATCACTAACCCTGCTGAAGCTTTCTTTGTGGACTACGTTAATAATCGTGATACCGACATTAGTCCAGAAGGTGTGCTTTTTATCCCCCCAGATAGCCCCAACCAAAACCCCCTGGTAGCAGTAGCCAATGAAGTCAGTGGAACCACTTCTTTATTTGAAGTTACAACCGTACCTTATACCCTGCAATTGTTCCACTTTGCTGACCAAGAAGCTGGTATTCCTGCTTTTGATGATGCCCCCCGCTTTTCTGCTGTACTCAATGCCCTGAAAGCACAGGACATTGATAACGACGGAGTGCCAGGCTCACCAAATACTCTAATTCTCTCTTCTGGGGATGCCTATATTCCAGGGCTGTTCTTCAGTGCATCAGAAACCCCTTATGGTGCCCTTGGTCGGGGAGATATTCTCATTCAAAACGCCTTGGGAGTGCAAGCCATAGCCTTTGGTAATCATGAATTTGACCTTGGTACACAAGTCATTAAAAACTTAATTGCATCTGATGAAGCGGCTAGTTATCCCGGCACAGCCTTCCCTTACTTAAGTTCTAACCTGGACTTTAGTACTGATAGTAACCTGGCTGACCTGGTAGTAGACGACGACCAAGCCTCCTTACCCAACAGCATCGCCGCCAGCGTATTCATTGACGTTAATGGAGAAAAAATCGGAGTAGTGGGTGCTACCACCCCCACCCTGCGTGTGATATCCAGTCCTGGGAATGTGACAGTTAACCCCAGTCCTTTTAATGGTAATCCCACCCCTGAACAGCTAGACGCTTTAGCTGGGGAAATTCAAGCTGATGTGGATGCTCTGCTAACTGCTAATCCTGATTTAAATAAAGTAGTACTGCTGGCTCATATGCAGCAGTTATTCATTGAGCAGGAGTTGGCGACCCGTCTGCGTCATGTTGATATTATCGTCGCCGGAGGTTCTAATACACGTCTGTTGGATAACAATGACCGACTCCGGTCCGGGGATACCAACCAAGGTACTTATCCTACTTTCAAAACTGATGCCGACGGAAAACCAGTAGCTGTGGTGAATACTGATGGTAACTACAAGTATGTGGGGCGGTTAGTTGTTGATTTTGATGCCAATGGGGTGATTATCCCCGATAGCTATGACCCAGATATTAGTGGAGCTTATGCTACTGATGCTCAGGGTGTAGCAGACTTAGGGGCAGAAAATCTGGTTAATCCAGAAGTTCAAGCAGTTGTGGATAGTCTGCGGGAGATAGTTGTTCAGCAGGAAAGCAACGTTTTTGGCATTAGTACAGTGTATCTCAACGGCGATCGCTCCAGTGTGCGCAGACAAGAAACCAACCTAGGGAACCTCACAGCTGATGCTAACCTAGCCATAGCCAAACAAACCGACCCAGAAGTAGTGATTTCCCTCAAAAACGGAGGGGGTATTCGCAATAGCATCGGTAGAGTAGTAGTCCCCACAGGTAGCACGGGTAATGTTGAAAGACTACCCAATGAAGCCGTCGTAGATAGTGATGGTGATGTTGTCAAACCCACCGGGGGAATCTCAGAAAACGACATCGCCAACGCCCTAAGTTTTAACAATGGCTTAACTTTAATCACTGTCACCGCCACAGAACTTTTAGCCTTAGTAGAACACGCTGTTGCTTCTACCACAGTAGCGGATACTACTACCCCAGGGGCTTTTCCCCAAATTGCAGGTTTCTCCTTTAGCTTTGACCCCCGTGAAGAACCGGGTAACCGTGTCCTGTCTTTAGCCATTGAAGACGAAAACGGCAGGGATTTGGATGTGCTGGTTCGAGATGGGGAAATTGTCGGCGACCCTAACCGCAGTTTCCGTATGGTCACCCTCAACTATCTAGCCGGCGGTGGTGACGGCTATCCATTCCCCACAGGAGAAACCGCTAACCGAGTAGACTTAGCACAACCTGAAGAAGCTACTCGCACTGGGGAAGCGAATTTTGTTCCCGATGGTACAGAGCAAGATGCTTTGGCTGAGTATTTATTTGATAACTTCCTCACCACACCTTTTGGTGCAGCCGACACCACAAGAGACTTAGACTCACGCATCCAAAACCTGGCTTTCCAAGAAGATACTGTGATTTCCCCCCCCAGAATTCTCAGCGGTAGTGCTGGTGATGATAACCAAACCCTAACTAGTGCAGATACAGGTTTGACCGTCTTCACAGGAAATGGTGATGACCAAATAGAAGCCAGTGAAACTGCTATGGTAGAAATACACGCAGGGGATGGCAATGATACAGTTTTTATAAGTAGCCAAACTTACGTAAATGGCGGTGCTGGAGATGACATGATCTTCATTGGGACTACAAGTCCTAGTGGTAACAGTTTGGCAAATGGAGGCACTGACAGAGATACCCTCATCATTATCGAAGCAAGCGAATCTAACATCCTCTTGGGAGGGGCTGACGATGATGAACTGGAAGTTGCCCAAGGAAGAGATCAGCTGCTGTTTGGTGGTTCTGATCGCGACTTCCTGCGCTCCAGTGCAGAGGGGCATAATCGCCTCTACGCTGGTTCTGGGGATGATGTTTTGTATTCGCAAATAAGCGATCGCCTCTTTGGTGGAGATGGTAACGACCAGCTTTACGCAGGAGAAGGTGGTGATAATCAACTCTGGGGTGGAACAGGTGAAGATGAATTTTGGTTAGTAGTGGGTGGTTCCTTACCCAATGCTCTCAATGTGGTTAAAGATTTTCAAGTAGGAACTGACCGCATTCGTATGGGTAGTATTACTGCTGACCAAGTAAGTTTGGTCAATCAGAACAATCACACCTTAATTCAGGTTGACAGTAGTGATGTGGCTTTATTAGAGATGGTAAACCCCACTCAACTTGACGTGAATAACCCCGGTCAATTCCTCTTTGCTTAAATCTGAGATACTTATCCCCATTTCTGTGGAATGGGGATGAATAAATATAATCCTCAACAGAAATCATGAGTACACAATTAGACCAACAAAACCCCCAAATACTAAACCTCAATACTTTCACCATTGACCCCATCACCGACGCTGCTATGGTCAATGCAGCAGCCACAGCTATTGACCTGACCATCACAGGAACGGGAGAACCCGGAGCTACTGTGACTTTAACCCTAGCTAATCAAAACACAAACAGCACCACAGTTAGAGAAGATAATACTTGGTCTGTCAACATACCTCTAGAAAACATCCCTTTTCTCGCACAGGGAGAACAAACCCTCACAGCCACCCAAGTGGATCAAGTAGCTAACTCCACGGAAACCACACAAACCATAGTCAACCCGTCAGCATTGAGGAGAGTATTTGGCACTGATACCGCAGATGAAATAACTGCCACTGATACCGGGGAAGACTTACAGATATTTGCACTGGGAGGGGATGATATTCTTGATGCCAATACCATACCCAACCAAGTATTTTTATATGCCGGTCCGGGTAATGACAGGTTGATTGGTAATGATGACCATACCCTATATGGCGGAGAAGGTAATGATGAATTACTCGGTATAGGTACTGTAGGAGACAACAAATTATATGGAGAAGTCGGCGACGATAGTTTAATCATTGTTGAAGGTAGTAACAATGAACTCTACGGCGGAGAAGGTAATGACAGGCTGATCATTGCCGGTGGGGAAGGATTTAATACCCTCGACGGCGGCGATGGGCAAGATTTTATTGATGTCTCTAACGGCACTGGCAATAATCAACTACTAGGAATGGGTGGTAATGATACCTTAATAGCCGGGACTACCACTGATGAATTATTGGGTGGTGAAGGAGATGATGACCTGTTTGCCACTCAGGGGGGTATACTGACTGGGGGCGAAGGTTCTGATAGTTTTTACCTTGCCAATGGTTCTATTCCTGGGGTAGCAGCAGAAATTAAAGATTTTCAACCAGGGAGCGATCGCCTAATTATAGCCGGTTTAGCCAACCTCACCGGATTAAAAGCCATATCCCAGGGTTCAGACACATTGCTCTCTGGATTATTACCTAACCAAGAATTTCCCCTAGCCCAACTTTTAGGTATCCAACCCTCGGCTTTAGTGGGGGGTGATAATGTTTTTTCTCAGCTAGATGATTTACTAAGTCCCGTAAATATCGAAATAGTAGAACCGGAACCAGAACCAGAACCAGAACCGGAACCAGAACCAGAACCGGAACCAGGACCAGGACCAGGACCAGGACCAGAACCAGGACCAACACAACCAACACAACCAACACAACCAACACAACCAACACAACCAACACAACCAACACAACCAGAACCAAACCCTGTACAAGTAATTCCCGGTAACTTTGAAATCAGCGATATCAATACAATTGATATACGCAACAATCCTACTCTGTTAGAGAAGTTAACCGAGGATATTCCAGATATTCAGTTAGATGTACCGTTATTGTCATTCACCATAGCCCCTGGCGCTGACTCTAACTCAGAAATCTTTGCTAGAAAAATTCAACGGGTAGAACTGAATCTTGAAGAAAGACCCTCAGACCTACCAGACTACAACGTTATTGTTAAGCTGATTAACAATGACTTTGTACTATTTGACTTTAATCCTGATACTGGCTTGGGTGCTGTATTGCGAGACCGGAATGGTAATGGTCGTTATGATGGGGCGACGCTGTTTTTAAAGGATAATGCCCTGGGCGATGTAGATCCAACTGTGGGAGTTATCCGTGACCCCGCTGGTGCTGCTGTGATGGCGGTTAATCAAAATAACCCGCGCACGGTGACGATTACTGATGGTGAAGGCGATCGCTTGACAGCTATCTATGGTACTACTTTTAATTTCTCTGTCCAAGGTTCAAGATCCGCTTCTCAAATACTCGAAGCTGTGTTTGCAGACGGTACAACTCAAACAATTCTCACCACATTAGGTAATGCTTCTGGTATACCTGTCAATGTTGACTCTCTTCTAGCTAATCTCCAGTCACCCCTGGGGACAAAAAACAGCGATGGTAGAAAAGTAAGTTTTCAACTGCGGGAAGTTGGTAGTAATGCTATTACTGAGTTAACTATTAACAATGTAACTCCCACTAGATTTAATCTATCCGGAAATAATTTTAACATATCAGCAGAGATAGTATCAGGGGTTGGTGTTGAACTCCACACCCAAAAAATTCAAATAAATGGTGAAGGCTTAGAAGCTATTAGCTTGAGAGATTTAACTCCTACTTCTTCTGCAAACACTATGACTATTGCCGTTGAAGCTCAACTCTACCGGGAGGCATCTTTTAACAATATGGTGGGTTTTTACCTAGCAGAAAGAACTACAGGGGCGGTTGTTGATCCCCTCACCGGTATTACTGTGGCTGGTTTTGGTAATAGTCGAGAATACCTCAGTGCAGTGCGTAATCACTCAGTGCTAACCGGTAGTGTTGACAATAACCAAACTGGAGGGTTTGCTAATGAAGGTAAATTGGAAATGCTGGCCAGCATTGATTTATCTGCTCATGTTCTATTACCGTTCTTGGTGGTAAATGGCAATATGAATTCAGTTAGCTCTGATTTTAGTAATCTGTATGTAGCTGGTATGAGCAGTAATTCTGACCGTAGCAAGCATATACAATTCCTGGGTAATAACATCTTTGGTTTTGAGGATAAACGCGGGGGTGGTGACCAAGACTTTGATGACATTATTGTTGAGGTGACAAAACTAACCTTGTTGTAAAGTAGCGATAAAGCTAGGTCTAGACCTAAGTGGAATCAGTAGGGTGTCTTTGATAGCACCGTTGAAGCTTCGTTTGTGGACCATTCAAGAATCCCCCGACTTTTAGCCGTGGGGAGTATCAAAACTTTTAGGTCGGGAAACCTAACACCACTGATTTAGTCTAAGGTCCAGTCATTAGCACCATTGAGTTTGATAAAGCTATCAAAGGAATACCATGCTAAGACGTACCAAGGAATTAACTCTAGTTGCCAACCTTTCACTAAAATTTGTCGCACTGCTAATAAACTCAGCCCTAGAGGAAACAAAAAGCGCAAGTCAACTTCTCCACTGGTGGCTTGTTCAAATTTTTTATTAAAGTTAACCACTGCCCCCTTGACTTTTTTTGCTGCTTCTGATTTAGTTGCTGTGATGTCAGTAAAACTCACCCCTATTTCTAGCAGTGTACTCAATATATTTTCTAGGGTTGCTTCTCTTCCATCATGGTTGACGACAACACTACCGGAGTTAACATTGATGCGGACTTCCCGGATGTTAGGTTGTCCTTTGAGGATGTTGACAATGCGTTGCATTTCTCTGAGATGGCGATGGCGTGGAGAAATTCTCAGCCGTAGTCTTTGGGGAGTGTTACTGATGATTTGAGTAGGTAGGGGTTTGAGTGTGGTTTTGAAGGTTGCTTGTTGTAAAAGTTTGGCTATGTTGGTTGGGTTACTATGACTATTGGTTAACATGGGTCTGCTGTGATGATAAAAATCTCGTAATGCGGGCATACTATGGCTACACTACGCAAGCTATGGACTACGCTCAGTACAAGTCTTGCCCGCTACTCTGGTTAATGGGCGTTTTGAAGACGGAAGTCCCCGCCACTAACTTGGTTATGCGCCGTGTTCTCCTGTGTCCGCCGGGGTGCTGGCTGCTTCAAATGCTGGTGTTTGTCTTTCTTCGGCAATTTCTGCTTTGGCTTCGGCTATGATGTCTTCCCAGGTTTCGCCCATTTCTGCAAATGCGCCTCTGCTTCTTTCGTAGGCGACAATTCCACCTTTAACTAATGATTTGACTATGGGTTTACCAATTCCCGCCACAACGGGAATTAAAACCGGTGCTAACAGTACTGCCCCTATGCCGGCTATAATTCCAGGTGTACCAGCATCTTCAACAAAATCAATAATTTTAGCTGCCATGGTTAATTGACTCTAATAGATGTAAGTAAGCTTCTTAGTTTAATCTGCATAGAATTGTGTTTTCATCTTTCTGGTGGTGGAGTTTGCTTTGACCCCCGTTTAACCATGGGGCGTAAACCGTTAATTCCAGCTATGATAGTCGAGCCGTTGTTAACCACTGTGGCTAGTAAGGGGTTCAGACCAACTAAAACAGCCATAGCCATTGCTGCTAGGTTAGGAATAACTACAATATTGGTGTTTTGCTGAATAAGGTACTTGGTGTGACGGGCAATGGCGATCGCTTGTAGTAAACTATGTAAGTCATTCTGCATTAACACCACGTCTGCTGTTTCTCTGGCAATTTCTGAACCATCCCCAAAGGAAACCGACACATCAGCATAAGCCAAAGCTGGAGAATCGTTAATACCATCACCCACAAAAGCCACTGTCTTTCCCTGTTGATGCAGTTGGCTGACAATAGCAGCTTTTTCTTGGGGAAAAGCTTCAGCGTGGGTGTAGCCGGGGGGAATACCTAAATCAGCAGCCACCGCCTTGGCTGTGTTATGGTTATCTCCCGTGAGCATATGCACTTCTACGCCTTCAGTTGTTAACAAGTCGTTAATTACTTCCCGACTTTCTGGGCGCAGAACATCACTATATCTAATTCTACCCAGGAGTTGACCATTACTACCCACATATATTTCTGATTTTCCTGGTAGTTGCTGTTGGTGTAGAGATTCCATGTTAATGCCTTGCTGATCCAAAAAGCGATGGCTACCCACATAAACTATCTCTCCTTCAATTTCAGCTTCTACCCCCAAACCTAGTTGATAGTTCCACTCACCACGCTGGGGAATGACTATTTTTGGGTGTGTTTCTGCGTAGCGAATAATTGCTTGAGCTACTGGGTGGGTTAGGCGCTGTTCCGCAGCCGCGGCTAGTGCTAAAATTCTTTCTGTGGAAATGGTAGGATTGAAGCTCTCAATTTCTACCACTGTTATTTCCCCTTTAGTTAGTGTGCCTGTTTTGTCAAAAACAATAGTATCAACTGCTGCTAGTTTTTCTAAAGCTCTACCACTACGGATGAGAATACCTTGTCGTGCAGCGTAGGAAAGAGCGGCTAAAACTGATGTAGGAATAGATACCCTAATTCCTGTGCATAAATCCAAGGTCAGGATACTGGCTACCCGCGCCGGGTTGCCAGTTACGGCAAATACTGCCCCACTTAATAATAAAGTTGGCAGAACAGCTTGTTCAGCAATTTTAATGGCTTGGTTTTCCATCCGGGTGTCATGAACTGGGGCTACTTGCATAAGTTGAATACTTTGTCCTGCCCTAGTGTTTTGACCTACCCTTTCTGCCAATATATATATCTGCCCTTCCCGTACTAAAGTAGAAGCAAAAACCGGTTGTCCTTGGCTTTTGAATACCGGCATTGATTCCCCTGTGAGTTTTTGTTGATCCAGTAATGCTGTACCGCGAATTATACTGCCATCAATGGGGACTTGTTCACCAGGATACACGATGACTATATCTCCTGGTTGTACGTTTTGGATGGGGATTTGTTGTTTTTGGCTGTGGCGTTCTACCCAGACAAATTGACTTAGTGTGTTGAGGAGGTCTAGGGTTTGCTTTTGGGAAGATCGGGCGGTGCGATCGCGAATGTTTTCCCCAATTTCAATTAAACTCAACATCAGGGCCGGGGTGAGAAAATTTCCCTGGGATGTGGTGATAGCGATGGCGATAAAATCCAGAAAGTCAATATTAAGTCGGCGCTGGGTGATAATTCCCGCCCATGCTCTTTGAAACACAGGAAATGTGCCCAGGGCTATGCTTCCCACTACCATGATAGGGGGTATGGGTAGTCCTAATGGTCCCGCCAGCAGTGCCAAACCTGTGGATAGTACAGAAAACTGCATCCCTGGCCAAGTGTCACCATTGGTTGATGGGGGGTAAGGCTTGGTACTCTCAGTTAAAACTATTTCTGTTTCTCCGGCTGCTAATATTAAACAATGCAGTCGCGATCGCATTTTTTTATCAGTAATATCACTGTTATTATAAGTAATAACCAGTGAAGCTACTATGGATTTAATCTTGACGTTGGTGACTAAATAATCTGAGTTTAGAAGGGTTTGCAGCTGTTTTGCATATTCTGGATCATGACGTAACCGAGGTATACGTAATCGCACTCTCCCCGGTGTGCTGTGGATAAAGGTAAAGGAGTTTTCGGCTTTGTAGTTGTGGGTGTTGCTATTACTTTCAACTATTGCTACGGGGATCGATGCCATTGGAACAGTAACTTTTGTCATTCGTTCTTACTTATTAAGTTCAAGTCTCTATCAAAAACTCTCTACAAAGACAACTTCGCCATATAGTCCAGAGAAACACACAATCCTGGATACTTCATATCCGCCCATATGCTGGGTGAGTTTTCCGGTGTGGTCCCATTTGACCGAGTAGATGGGTTAGTTTCCCCAGCCAATTCCATCAGACTCACCCAATGGCTCACCCTCACCTCATCAGGTTGATGGGTAATGGTTATCGATGCTGCATGATCATTCACTCGCACTCTGACCACGTGGGGATCTGCTTTCAATAACCTTTCCAGTCGCCGCCCATAGCCGCGGTCTTGAGCGAGTCGGGGAACATGAAACCGTATTCTGCCCGGTATAACGTGGACAATACCATAAGCAACTGTAGAATGCACAGAGCAGCTATGACTTGTAAACTCAGCAGTTTGCCTAGATGGTTGGACATGAGATCCGCCAGATTTTGGTTCCAGGTCAGAAATCACCCGACGGGTAGCAGTTGCAGTGATCATATACACTGGAATTGCTGCCAAACCAGTAATTCCTAGCCCCCCCGTCACCGCTAACCCGGTAATTAAGGGAATTAAGGAAATTGATTGTTCTTGCCAAAAATCGACAGATTTCCACCCAGGTAATATATCTACTTTGCTGACTGGGATTGGTTCAACGTTGAGTTGTTGAAGGATGTCCAACATTTGCGCCATAGATAGCAAAGTTTGATCAAAGGTAATCACCAAACTACTTGTTTGCTGATGGAGACAAACCTTTGTTACTCCTTTGTAGTGCTGTAATTTCTGACTGATGGTTTCTAACTGAGAATGAAAACCACCCGCAGCACGAATGCGCACACGGCCGTTTGTAGCATGGACAATTTCTAATTTATGACTAGAAACTTCCACTTCTGGCTGCCGCACTTCTGGGCTGGCAGTTTTATTAATGTTGACTTGATCACTTTCCAACTGCGGATTACACTCGGAAACACTAATATCTTGGATCATTTATATTGATAAGATACACCGAGGCTAGTAGCTCACAACAGGTTAAATATAGCCATAGCATTTAGTGTCAAGTATCTTCCTTAAGAAATATTTTCAGTAGCAGTAGGATAGGCTGAATTTCCCTTCCTAGAATAATTATTAACTTTATATAAATAAATTATATTTTGTCCATGAAGTATGGTAATGGCTTGAGATAATTTATAGTCAAGCTACAATGTGCAGCTGTTCTAGCTTAAATATTTTGATTACAGATTCTACATACTTCTTAATAAATCACCAGAGAAAACGCAAAACGTTCTAATCTAAAGCTAACTGGGTTAATTAACTGGCAATTTTGCAGGCTGCAATCTCATTCATAATTACAGCAATATGTCAAGCCTGAAAACAACCCAGACTTAACACATATATAAATTAAAGGAGTTTTACAAATTCAATGAGTGTTAAGGCAAGTGGTGGAAGCTCGGTTGCGCGCCCGCAACTATATCAAACTCTGACTGTAGCCACAATTTCTCAAGCCGAACAGCAAGACCGGTTTTTGGGAAGCGGGGAGCTAGGGGAACTGGCTAGTTATTTCGCCTCTGGTGCGAAACGTCTAGAAATTGCTCAGACCCTGACGGAAAATTCCGAAATTATCGTTTCTCGCGCGGCTAACCGGATTTTTGTGGGTGGTTCCCCCATGGCGTTTTTAGAAAAGCCTAAAGAACCAGAACCAGCCATGGCCATGGCCGGGGGTGGTTCGGAGATGAATATTGCCGAAGAGATGAAACTAGGAACTGTTACCTATGTGGAAACTCGCGGCGGTTTTTTAGAAAGTCTCCGTTCAATTTTTAATTCTTCTCCTAGCACTCCTGTTCCTCCAGGTTTTAGACCTATTAATGTCGCCCGTTATGGTCCAGCTAATATGGCTAAGAGCTTACGGGATTTATCTTGGTTCCTGCGCTATGCTACCTATGCCATCGTAGCTGGTGACCCGAATATTATCAGTGTGAATACACGGGGTTTGCGGGAAATCATTGAAAATGCTTGCTCTAGTGACGCAACATTGGTGGCTTTACAGGAAATTAAAGCAGCATCATTGTCTTATTTCCGTAAAGATGCTGAGGCTACAGCAATTGTGTCTCAGTATATGGATGTGTTGCTCAATGAGTTCCAAGCCCCGACACCTTCTAACAAACTGCGTCAACGTCCTTCCGGTGACCAACAAGGTCTACAACTGCCACAAATTTACTTTAATGCAGCTGAACGTCGGCCTAAGTTTGTCATGAAGCCTGGTTTGTCAGCTGGTGAAAAAATCCAGGTGGTAAAAGCGGCTTATCGGCAAATTTTTGAGCGGGACATCACCCGTGCTTATAGTTTGTCCATTTCTGACCTGGAATCTAAAGTAAAGAATGGCGATATCTCCATGAAAGAGTTTATCCGCCGTCTTGCTAAATCCCCTCTTTACCAAAAACAGTTTTACCAGCCCTTTATCAACAGTCGAGTCATTGAACTGGCCTTCCGTCACATTTTGGGACGGGGACCAAGTAGCCGGGAAGAAGTACAAAAGTACTTTGCTATTATTTCTAATGGCGGTCTACCAGCTTTAATTGATGCTTTAGTGGATTCTCAGGAGTACGCTGATTACTTTGGCGAGGAAACAGTACCCTATTTGCGAGGTCTGGGTCAGGAAGCCCAAGAATGTCGCAACTGGGGACCCCAACAAGATTTGTTGAAATACAGTGCGCCTTTCCGCAAAGTACCTCAGTTTATTACTACCTTTGCGGCTTACGAACAGCCATTACCAGACCAACATCCTTATGGTTCCGGTAATGATCCTTTAGAAATTCAATTTGGAGCGATTTTCCCGAAAGAAACTCGCAACCCCAGCAGCAGCCCGGCTCCTTTTGGCAAGGATACCCGACGCATTTTGATTCACCAAGGACCTGGTATTAACAACCAATTGAGTAATCCGAAGTCGCGGGGTGAAGCACCGGGAACTCTAGGACGCAAAGTCTTTAAACTAGATCAAATTCCTGCTACTTTGAGTAAACAAGCTGGTCAGGGTGTCAGTGTTAAGTTCTCAGAAAGCTCTACCCAGGCTGTGATTAAAGCGGCTTATTTGCAGGTTTTTGGTCGTGATGTTTACGAAGGTCAACGCCTGAAGGTGGCAGAAATTAAGCTGGAAAATGGCGAGATTTCTGTGCGCGAGTTTATCCGGATGTTGGCTAAGTCGGACTTATTCCGCAAGATGTATTGGACATCGCTATATGTTTGTAAGGCGATAGAGTATATTCATCGCCGCTTGTTGGGTCGTCCTACCTATGGCCGTCAAGAAAACAACAAGTATTTTGATATTGCAGCCAAGACCGGCTTCTACGCGGTAGTAGATGCTATTCTTGATACGCCAGAGTATAGCGAGGCTTTTGGTGAGGACACTGTACCTTATGAGCGTTATTTGACTCCTGGAGGTGTGTCATTACGCCATCTACGAGTTGGTAGCATTCGCTCAGATGTAGGTGCGAAGGTTGAGAAAATAGAAACACCCCGGTTTGTGGAATTGGGTCAGGTGGCTGAAAACCGCACAGAACCAGATATTCAATACCGTATTAATCAAGGGGTTACTAAGCAGCGGGAACAAACCAAAATCTTTAAGTTGGTGGCTAATACCAGCGATAAGGTAGCTGTGAAAACTATAATTAGTGCTGCTTATCGCCAGATTTTTGAACGTGATATTGCTCCTTATGTTGTCAAAAATGAATTCACGTCCTTAGAAAGTAAGCTAGGTAATGGTGAAATCAGCGTTAAGGAATTTATTGCCGGTTTGGGTTACTCTAAGCTGTACTTGAAAGAGTTTTATACACCACTACCCAACACTAAAGTGATTGAGTTGGGAACTAAGCACTTTTTGGGACGTGCGCCCATAGACCAGGCGGAAATCCGTAAGTATAACCAAATTTTGGCTACTCAGGGGATTCAGTCCTTTATTACCGCTATGGTAGACAGTCCAGAATATAGCCAGACCTTTGGTGAAGATACTGTTCCTTACCGTCGCTTCCCAACTTTACCCGCGGCTAATTTCCCCAATACCCAAAAGCTTTACAATCAACTGACTAAGCAAAATAACGATTTGGTTGTGCCTAGTTTTGAAACTGTGAAGCCGCGCATTGCTTCGGCCAATACGCCGATTTTAGCTAAGGCCATCGCAGATTTGGCAGCCCAAGCCAAGCAAATGGACAAAACCAAGCCGTTGTTTATAGAGTTGGGTCGTTCTTTTAACGATGGTCGCGGTCAATCAGTGGAAGTGGGTGTAGGTACGAGTCGCCGTAAACCTGCCAAAATATACCGTCTCACAGTAGATGCTAACCAAGCAGAGAAACAACGGGTGATTGATGCTGCTTACTGTCAAGTGTTGGATGTGTTTAGCGGTCAAGTTCCCCAAGAATATCGCCGTTCTAACTTAGACAGTAAACTGCGGAATGGGGAAATTTCCCTGCGGGAGTTTGTCCGGGAGTTGGCTAGTTCGGAAATCTACCGTAAGCGGTTCTATACTCCTTATCCCAATACCAAAGTGATTGAGTTTCTCTTCCGTCACTTATTGGGACGCGCACCAGCTACCCAAGGGGAAATTCGTCAATATAACAAGTTGCTCGCTGATAGCGGTTTAAGGGCTGCTGTGGAAGCAATTGTGGATAGTCCAGAATATACCCGCTTCTTTGGTGAGGATGTAGTACCTTATCAGCGTTACCCATCACTCCCTGCTGGTAATTATTTAGGTAGTGTGGAAGCTGCGGCTGATTTGGTCAAACAGTCTTGGTCTAGTTTATCACCTGCTGTATTGACAGGTAGAACAGGCGATCGCTAGGGGCTAAAAACTGGGGATTGGGTGTGGAGAATTTTCTATATTTCCATGACCCAACACCCCAGCAGCCCTGTTTGGCTGGTTTTCTCAGGCTTTCCCATAGCAATTTGACTGTTAAATCTGAAAGTTAATATTACAAAGTATTAAGAACAGTCATAAATGCTCAACAAAATGCCGGAAAATATTTTGCGGGAGGTAGTTGTGTTTTTGGGTCATTTCCTTCAATGATGGCCATGTCTCAAAAGGCAATGACAAAAAGCCACTACCACAAAAGTTAAAATTGCACAATTGCACCAGTTTTATAAATTCTGGTTTCATTAGTACTGGAGGAATCCATTAATGAGTATCGTCACGAAGTCCACCGTGAATGCTGATGCAGAAGCCCGCTATCTTAGCCCCGGCGAACTGGATCGTATCAAGAGCTTTGTTTCTGGTGGTGAACGTCGCCTCCGCATCGCTCAAATTTTGACCGAAAACCGCGAGCGCATTGTTAAGCAAGCTGGTGATCAGCTCTTCCAAAAGCGCCCTGACGTGGTTTCTCCTGGTGGTAACGCTTACGGTCAAGAAATGACCGCTACTTGTCTGCGTGACTTAGATTACTACCTACGCCTAGTTACCTACGGAATCGTTTCCGGCGACGTTACCCCCATCGAAGAAATCGGTGTTGTAGGTGTGCGCGAAATGTACAAGTCCCTCGGCACCCCCATTGACGCAGTAGCCGGTGGCGTTAACGCCATGAAGAACGTTGCTTCTACCTTGCTATCTTCTGAAGATGCTTCTGAAGCCGGCGCTTACTTCGACTATTTAGTTGGTGCGATGCAGTAAGCTGAAGCAATTTTGACTTTTGCTGAAACATAAGTATTGCAATCAGGTTGGAAATAAGGAAATAACAACATGCAAGACGCAATTACCTCTGTTATTAATGCTTCAGATGTTCAAGGTAAATACTTGGACGCTGCCGCTTTACAAAAACTCAAAGGCTACTTTGTAACTGGTGAACTGCGCGTCCGCGCTGCTACCACCATCAGCGCTAACGCAGCAGCCATTGTTAAAGAAGCAGTAGCTAAGTCTCTGTTATATTCTGACATCACCCGTCCCGGTGGTAATATGTACACCACCCGTCGCTATGCTGCTTGCATCCGCGATTTGGACTACTACCTGCGTTATTCTACCTACGCCATGTTGGCAGGCGATCCTTCCATCTTAGATGAGCGTGTATTAAATGGCTTGAAGGAAACCTACAACTCCTTGGGTGTTCCCATCGGTGCTACTGTACAAGCTATCCAAGCTATGAAAGAAGTAACCGCTAGCTTAGTAGGTCCCGACGCTGGTAAAGAAATGGGCGTTTACTTCGACTATATCTCCTCTGGCTTGAGCTAAGAACTACCCCCACTTAAGAAATTAAGTGTGGTTTGATTAAGGTCTGGAAATTAATTGTGAGTGCTAGAACGTTCTATTGCTTATACTGTGGATGAGTGTTAGCGGTCTAGTATTGATGGTTAGTTTCCAGACTTGGAGTGATTAACTTAAATATTTTCATAAAAACAACACTCCCATTTTTTTTGGTAATAAAAAAAACTTTTCACCATCACAGTAGGAGATTTAGAATATGGCCCGTTTGTTTAAAGTAACTGCTTGTGTCCCTAGCCAAACTCGAATTCGTACCCAAAGAGAGTTGCAAAACACATACTTTACTAAATTAGTTCCCTACGAGAATTGGTTCCGGGAACAGCAACGCATTCAAAAAATGGGCGGCAAAATTGTTAAAGTCGAATTAGCAACTGGTAAGCAAGGTACTAATACTGGGTTGATGTAATTTGATGTAAATAATATATTACAAACATCATTCTAGAGAGTTTTAACATACTCACCGACCTGACAGGTCGGTGATTTTTCATGATTCACCGCAACTTGCTACCATTGTAACGCCAGCATCCTGCTTGCTACTCTTGATGAATAATCTAACCCCGAATCACAGTAATATTTCTCCCCATAGGACTAACAGCAATTTCCGTAGTAGAGCTTACATAGGGGTATAATGTAATTAAAAAAAAACTTAAGCATCACATCGAACTCACGTTAAAAAACATTTATGCTGAAAACCGTGAACACCACCCTCAGTAATACTGAGTGCGGTCGCTATTCTTGTGGGTTTAATATATGGTCAAAAAAATTATTACTATTTGGAACACAGGATAGTTATAGGTGGTATATTGTGGTATATTAAGGTAAGCCTATCGTGGTAAGTTCTGGTTCGTCTGGTGCAAGGCTAAAAAAAAATATTGAGTTTTTTGCAACACGGGGGGATTCCAGTTCGTATCTATATTGAGGCTGTAGTGCGTTAGCGTAGCTTACCGACGGTATCACTCCTAGTCCAATTTATTCAATTCAACTTTTAACATCATTTGTCATTCGCATAAAAAGCATAGACTTAAACAATCTATGAATTTAACATAAACGTATATCTGGTGACTAACCTGTTATCGGCTTTTATGTAAGTGATCTTATCGCACTGGTCAGGTCAAACATCGCTATTCTTCTTATTACAAATCTAAAAAAAACCTGACTGTTTTACAGCAAGGGTAATTATCCCAAGTCTATCTGATTCTTCCACAGTTTGTACTAATCTACATTATTTTCCTTATAACTATGAATACCGTAGCTCAAGTAAACATCGTAAATAAATACGAAGAGTTTGATTCAAAACTCAATCAAAATGTTACAGTGCTTGAAATTGAACCAATATTAAGTAACGGACAAAAACTATCCAACTCTAATATTACTAGCAATCAGCAAGTCCTTCAGCATATTACCAATAGTTTCGGATCTGTTTTTTCAGTATTAGAGGATATACAGACTGGCATGGGCAAAGAAGGAGAAGTTCCAAGGTTTTTTAAAATTTTTACAAAACTTAAATTTGGAATAATTGGTGCTGCTACGTCAATACCGATTGATATACAGAATTTAAAAGCTACAAAAGGTTTAACAGGAAGAGATGCTGCACAGGTTGCAACATTAAAATTTGGACTATCAACATTAGCTACAGGAAGAGCTACAGCAGTAACTTTAGCTGCTTTACAACGATTGCGACTAGTTCCACATCCTGTAGTTCGATTAGCTGCAATAGCTGGAACTTCACTATTAACTGCTTATCTCTCGAGTGATCCTTTAGAAAAAGTTAGTATTTCTATACTTGTTAATCCAGAAAATTACCGAGGAACTACAATTAAAGGAAACATAATAGAAAGCAGTGGTAATTCAGAGCAAATACCAACATCTTCTCATAACTTTGGGTTTATAGATGATACTTTTGGTAACGCCTTTAAGCCCTTTTTATATGATTTAGATCCAAATTCAAGTTTATTTGATTCTAACCCGATTTTTCCTCAAACCAATTCGCATGCTAACAAAAAACAGTCAGTTACCGTCGTAACTAATGACAGTCAAGGAAGAGAAGTAATAAAATATACTATTCAAAATGGAGATAGCATTTGGAAAGTAGGTCAACGCTTTGGAGTAACGAAAGAACAAATTATTAATGCAAATTCATTTTTAAGAAACAGAGTTAAAGGTGATTTTATCTTAATCTATGCTGGCGAAAAAATAGTAATACCTGACTCTGATTACTATTATCAGCCGATACCATTAGAAAGTCAACAACATCAACAAGGGGAATTAGAAAAAATATTTTTGACGGATATTGAAATTTTTGATTATGTTGATGAAACAGTAGATGAAACAATCACTTTTTTATATCAAAAAACAAAAGATGGCAAGAAAATAGAAGATATACTAGAATTTAACCAGGAAGAACTAGAACTTTATCAACCTGTAACAAAAGCAGAAATTATTGGTGCAGCAATTGGATCGCAAATTGCATCTTCGTATGCCAATGATAACTTTGCGAGTCAACTTATTGCTCAATCTTTAGGGAAATATACAGGGAGTTTAGCTTTAAATGCCATTGCTTACGAATTTAACTTAAGTGACAAACCTTTATCCTTAGCAGCCCTTTACAAACGATTACCCGCTAGTTTTATCTCAACAGGTATCAGTTTAGGAAGCTCTAAATTAGCTGATTCTTTAATTAAGGCTTTTAAAATTGAAGATCCACTAACTCGAATTGGTGTTAATACACTGGTTTCGGGAACAGTTTCCCACATTATCACCACACAAGTTGCCGAGATTTCTCCTAACATTGCTGTTGCCTTTTTTGGTGCGCCATACAAAACTGTACTTGATCCTAAAACAGGTTTATATAATAAACCTGTGTTTGATCCCAGTCAGTTCAGTCTAGCTAATACATTTACGGATATAGGATTATCTGCACTAGGTTCATTTATTGGTACTCAGCTTCACCAAACGATGATCCAGAAATGGAACATTTTAAGTGAAGATTTTAGTGCTAAGGGTGCAACACTTGGATCTGGAATTGGTGGTATTCTTGGTTCTTTTATTCCTATTCCAGTTGTTGGAACTGCCATTGGGTCATTACTGGGTGGTATTCTTGGTGGAGCATTTGGCGATAAAGACTATCCCCGCGCAGCCTATACTGTCACCATTGAAAATGGCATATTTGTTGCTAAATTTGCCTTTAATTTAGATGGTGGTAGTACCTCTCTTGCTCAACAAATGGGCAACAATGCTAGAGATATTCTCAACTTTTTTGCCTCTAGTGTGGGTGGTAAAGCAAGTCTCACAGGCGACATCAACCAAGACCTTTTCTTCTATGGTCATTACCTAAACACTTATTTTTATAAACCCCTGGCTGGCCAAGATGCAGCCGGTGGTTCTAGTGCTTGGCGATATCCCTATCGTTATGGAAATCCTCAAGATGCCATGATCAATGGGATTATTGCTCAAATCAAAGTGGCTCAATTTGAAGGTGGCGATCTTTATATCAAACGTCTTTTAAAAACATTACCCACCGACGTTAAGACTGTAGATAAATTAAACGCTGATTTTCAAGTTGCTAGAGAATGGGGAATTTACAAAGATAACTCTGTTTTGTATGAAAACAATATCAACTATCTCAAAGCAAATGCCATTAAAGATGCAGACACCAGAATTTTAGATTTGCGCTCTCGTCCTGAAGATGCTTTTACGCCAACACAAAATCAAATTGATCCTAAAGTTAAAGATTTCAATGTTAACTTTTTACCTTCTCAAATCACACTTTCTTTACAAGGTAATGACTTAATTATCAATGGTGAACGGTTCACGAATTGGGTAAACGCACAGCAACGAGTTGAAATTCTGCGCTTTGCAGATGGCAGCCGATTTAAAATTGTTGTCAATAATGGTTTAGTCAAGCTAGAAGATGAAAGAGTTGCTAATTGGCAGCAAATTCAGACTAGAGCAACCCAACTCAACCTTGATACCCCTAATGCTTCTGATAATTTTGTTAACAATAATGCCAGTCGCATTGTCCAGGGTTCTAGCTATGCTCTGAAATTTGATGGAATTAATGATCATCTAGAATCTACCTCCGCAATTATTCCTACTACTTTGGGAGTAATTAACCCATTTACTGTTTCCGTTTGGGCGAAAATTGATCCTAGCATTCAAAAAGGACTATTTGAATTAGTCTCTCAAGGAACTGGAGGCAACGCCTTTTATATTGGTGGACAAAATGGCAAAATTCGGGTAGGGGATACATGGATAAATAGTGGAGTTGATGTTCCTGGTGATGGACAGTGGCATCTTTATACAGTTGTCCGTACTCAAACTAATACTCATCTTTATATAGATGGAGAATTAAAAGCATCTAGGGGTTCTGCAATTGTTGACCCCGCTAACACAGTATTCCGTGTAGGTAGACAATATGGAGGTTTTTGGGAAGTACCTAAAGCAACCATTGGTGAGGTGAGCGTATGGAATACCGCCATTAGTGCTACACAAATTCAGACCATGACCAAGCAATCTCTCGCAGGTAATGAAGCTGGCCTTGTAGCTTACTGGCAACTGAATGAAGGTACTGGTACTATTGCCAATGATAAAACTTCCTTTAAACGCAATCTGACTATCAAAGAAGCCGAGTGGACTGCGAGAAATGTTGGCGGTATTGGCGATGATGTTTTAATTACCACTGCTTCAGGACAACTGCTTGAGGGAGATAAAGGTGATGATATTTATCGCTATAACCGAGGTCAGGGAACAATAACCATCAAAGATGCAGGGGGATTAGATACCATTGAATTGGATGCCAGTATTCAATTATCAGATTTATTATTTCAGCAAAGTGGCAGTAATTTAATTATTGCTCTCAAAGACCCTAATAATCCCACAGTAGCTATTTCTAGTTTACCTAATAAGCTGATTCTCTCAGACTTTGCAACAAATAAAATTGAATTTCTGCGTTTAGGAAATAATGAAGAATATTTAATTACGCCCACCGGATTGATTGCTAACAAACCAACAATAGGCTCAAATATTCCTGAAACTTTTTTAGGAACTTATGCAGCCGATTTTCTGAAAGTTGGGACTAAAGTTGATGGTGTCTTATCTTTTGACGGTGTAAATGACTATGTAAATCTCAACAATCCATCTCACCTGAATTTTACAGGAGCAATTACCCTAGAGGCTAAAGTAAAAATCAACGCTACTGATGGACTGCGGAACATTATCTCTCATGGTCATACTTTCAATCCCATTTCAGAAGTCTTTTTGAGGATTAATAATAGCCGATATGAGATAGGTTCTGGCAATGGAACTGTTTATGGTACCAGCTATCAAATACCCAAAGAAGACATTGGCAATTGGGTTCATTTAACTGGAGTTTATAATAGTCAGGCTAAGACATGGACACTTTACCGTAATGGCGTAATCCTTAGTTCTATTCCCTCAAATGTAGGGGCATTAACGGTTAATAGCAATTGGGCTATCGGTGCTAGAGGAACTGGAACAGAAAGATTCTTCAAAGGTGATATTGACGAGGTTCGCATTTGGAATAAAGCCAAAACTCAAGCAGAAATTCAAGCTGATTTGAATCGTCCACTAATAGGCAATGAATCAGGATTAGTCGCTTACCATAATTTTAATGAAACAACAGGTACGACTGTTAGGGATTTAACTAGCAAACAAAATAATGGCATAATTCAAGGAGCAACACGAAGTATCAGACATCTAACCAGGTCAGATGGAAACGACATTTATTTTTACAGTTTAGGGGACACTGCCAATGTCACTATTCACGATCTTGGGTACTACGAAGGCACAATCAGAGACGGTGGTATTGATACCCTGGAATTTAGCACAGGAATCACCCTCAATTCCCTGGAACTGACCCTACAAACTAACAATCTCATCGTTACAGTTAACAACACATCTACCATTACCATTCAAGATTGGATCAAACCCCAAAGTAAAATTGAAATCTTCCGTTTGGCAGATGGCAAAGAATACAATCCCGTTCTCAATTTTAATGGCACAGTTTCCCTACAAGCTGCCTTTAGTCCAGGAAATCCTAACTATAACCTAGCCACGGATAAACCCGACACTTATTCAGTTAGTCCCTATAAACTGCTGGCATTTGATTTAGGAGCAGACGGATTACAACTGATTTCCGCCGAAGATTCCATGACTTTGTTCAATATTGATAATGATGCTTACCCCGAACAAATGGGATGGGTTGCGCCTTCAGACGGTTTTCTGGTTTGGGATAGGAACAATGATGGACTGATTACCTCTCTCAATGAATTTTTCTCTTTAGAAAAACAAAATCAAGTTAGTTTTTTAGGTGATTTAGACACTAACAAAGACTTAATTATTGACTCCAAAGATAGCAACTTCAGTCAACTTAGCATCTGGACAGATGCTAACCTAAACGGTGAAGTAGAGCTTGGTGAATTAGCTGCCCTATATCGCTATGGAGCAAATTCAATTTCCATTACCCCACAAACCAAAAACCACAACATTGCAGGTAATAGTATCACCGCCTCAGCCTACTTTACCCGTGTTGGTTTTGAAACCAGATCCTACAGTCAACTCTATGATGTTGCTTTTACCTATAAACCCAATGGTGCAAAACTAGAGCAATTTAGTTCAGGTCTACCTCGTTTTTATTATGAAAATAAACCTGATATTATCTTTGCTGATGATTCAACTCCAAATATTACCTTAACTATCGATCCCATTGAAATCTATTCTGCAACAGGTGGTAAAGGCAACGATGTTTTAACAGTGAAATCCGGTAGTACCCAAGGAGCAGTTATCAGTGGTGGTGACGGTAATGATACATTGGTCGGTTCTGGTGGTAATGACATCCTGACAGGAGGAGCAGGAATTGACTCTATTGATGGAGGCGCGGGTGATGACCTGATTACCATTGATAAATTTGATAACCTCAACAATATCAAGGGTGGTCTTGGGTTCGATGTTTTAGTAATTGAAGGGGATGGTGATGTTAGCTTTATTCTCGATAATCTCGGTGTTGAAGTAGTCAACGGAAACCCAGGTAACAATGTTTTTACAGCAAATGGTACTCAGGATGTAGTTATCTCTGGAGGTGCAGGTAACGATACAATCACTGGTGGTCAAGGTAATGACAGATTAGAAGGTAACGAAGGCAATGATAATATCTCTGGAGGAGTCGGAGCAGACACTCTCACTGGAGGACTAGGTGCAGATCGCTTTGTCTACTCTAACTTTAATAATTCCCTGTTAGCAGCACCTGATCACATAATTGATTTTAATGCTGCTCAGGGCGATCGCATAGTCCTAACTTTACTTCCTACCGCCCTTTTCAATGCTGGTGTTGTCTCAACCGCTACCCATTCTACATTGAATGCTGCAGCGATCGCTGCTTATGCAGATGCCAACCCCAATCTTGCGGGAACACAACCTTTAACTGCTAACCAAGCGGTATTCTTTGGTTGGAATAGCGGTACTTATCTATCAATCAACGATACTATTGCTCCCTTTAATCCTAGCAGTGACTTCTTAATTAACGTCACTGGTATGACTAGTACACTACCTACAGGTTTATTAACCACTAACAACTACTTTAGTGTTCTACTTCCGTATGACGATACTAGTTCACCAGCTATTGTCAGTTACAATTGGGCACAAAAAGCAGGCGGTAATGGTAACGACTCCGGCAGAAGCATCAGCGTAGATAGCAGCGGTAACATCTACACCACCGGGGAATTTTTTGGAACAGCCACCTTTGGCAGCACCAGCCTCACCAGTGCCGGCAGTGCTGACATATTTATCACCAAACATAACAGCGATGGCACCCTTGCCTGGTCACGCAAAATGGGCGGTGGTAGTGAAGACTACAGCAGAAGCATCAGCGCAGATAGCAGCGGTAACATCTACACCACCGGGGAATTTTTCGGAACAGCCACCTTTGGCAGCACCAGCCTCACCAGTGCCGGCAGTGCTGATATATTCATCACCAAACATAACAGCGATGGCACCCTTGCCTGGTCACGCAAAATGGGCGGTAGTAGTAACGATTCCGGTAGAAGTATCGCCGTAGACAGTAGCGGCAACATCTACACCATAGGAT
>Ga0169931_10000294_pt1 | contig 81669 bp, 62 predicted proteins | sample Kivu_15m_20L_FD_129675 | JGI IMG/M metagenome (GOLD analysis project Ga0169931, IMG submission 129675) | Freshwater microbial communities from Lake Kivu, Western Province, Rwanda to study Microbial Dark Matter (Phase II) - Kivu_15m_20L... | ecosystem: Environmental > Aquatic > Freshwater > Lake... | reverse complement strand
TCCTCGACGAATTTGCGGTCCTCCGTGCTGAGCAGCTCGAGCGCGACCTCATACGGCTTGTTGGTCACGAGAAGGCGCACCTTGCCGTCGCGGATGAGTGTGGGTTTCTCGGGCAGCTTCGCAGGCGGGGCTTTTTGCGCAGCTTCCTTGGCCGCGGCGGGATTCGCAGCGTCGATCTCGATGACCGACTCCTCAAACGCGATGATGCTGCCGAGCAGGGACCTCCCGTCGCTGCTTTTCCACTGCCGTGACTCGCTGAGGGAGAAGTAGGAGACCAGTTTCGCCTTGGGCGGCGCAGCGGGCGCGGTGGAGCCGTTGATGCTCACGCCGTTGTTGCCGCCGCTGCCGTTGATGGTGCGCGTCTCGAATTTCTTCCCGGTGGTCGGATTGACCACCTGCGCGCTGATCGGCAGCGCCGCTGCGAGAACGAGAAGGATCGCTTTCATGGCCGCAGGCTAGCATGCCAGCAGGCAGCCTTGCAACGCCTCAGTTGTCAGCCGAGCGCCGCGTAGTCGATGGCGGTCAGGCGTGCCTGCTTCGCGCCCATGCGTGGCACACAGGCGAGCAGCGCCTTCGTGTAGGCGTGTTGCGGATTGCACAAAATCTCATCCACAGGCCCCGTCTCGACGATCTCGCCGCGAAACATGACGGCCACGCGGTCGGCCACGCTGCGGATGATGCCGAGATTGTGCGTGATGAGGATGATGCTCATGTCCAGCTCGCGGCGGAGCTGCGCCAGCAGGTCCATGATCTGCTTTTGAATCGTGACATCGAGCGCAGTGGTCGGCTCGTCGGCGATGAGGAGCTTGGGTTGCGTGCAGAGCGCCATGGCAATCATCACACGCTGCTGCATGCCGCCGCTGAGCTCGTGCGCGTAGGCGTGCAGGCGTTTGCGCGACTCGACGATGCCGACCTTGTCGAGCCACTTCACGATTTCGTCATCGCGGTCTGCTTTTGCCACATCCGGACGATGCAAGGCGAGCGCCTCGGCGATCTGTGTGCGGATGGTGAGCACCGGATTGAGCGAAGTGGTCGGCTCTTGGAAGATGTAGGCGATCTCCTTGCCGCGGATGCCGCGCAGCTCACGCTCGCTCATTTTCAAAATCTCGCGCCCATTGATGCTCATCTCCTTTGCGGAGACGCTGGCGGGCGGCTCTGGCAGCAGACGTGCGAAGGAGAGCGCGGTGGCGCTCTTGCCGCTGCCGCTTTCACCCACAAGCGCGATGGACTCGCCGCGCTTCAGCTCCAGGCTGATGCTTTTGACGGCCTTAACCGGCGCGGCGTCGTGACGGCCGAACTCGATCTGCAAATCACGGACGCGCAGCAGCGGGGTGTCGTTTGAGGAAGTGTTGGCGGCGGACATGAGGCTCAATGGGATCGTGGTTGAACGATGAGGCTGACTTGGATCAAACACAAGGCGGCAAGCGCGATGCATCCACCCGCATGCAAAACGGCTGACGGGTCGGCCAGCGTGGCGGCGGCATCGTGCATGGTCGCGACAGCGAGCGGGCGGCACCAAACGGCCAGCGGTCCGCCGAGTTCGTGAATGAACACAGGCCGCAGCGCGCAGGCCAGCGCGATCCAGAGCAACGTTTGCGCGAACACGCCGCAAAACCACGCCGCCAGCATGCGGAACTGCACTGGAGCGATGTGCTTGCGCCAGATCATGCTGTCCGGGGCGCCGAGCACGCGGGCGGCATCGACGGGGAGAGTACTTGCGACTTCGTTCCAGGCACGATGCCAGCCCGCGCCGCTGCCGACGAGCACGGCGGCCCATAAACACACCCAGCTCATCGCCGGCAAAGGGGTCAACACCATCACGCCCAGCGCCCACAGCGGCCACGGCTGCCAGGACAACGTCCAAAGAACTCCTCGTGTGGTCTTCCAGCTACCTCCCGTCATGCGTGCCAGCATGCTAAGCAGCGCCATCATCATCCCTCCGCTGAAAAATCCGGCGGCGATGCCTTCTGTCTCCCCGGTGCGTAGCGCATGCGCCATCCAGCCCCCCCAGCCCATGAAATGCAGCACATCCTCGATCACGATGAGATAAACAGGCGCGGCTAGGCACAGGGCCTGCACGCGTACGCTGAGCAGCGGCAGCAACTGGCTCAAGTGATGCCGCCAGAGACGAGCACCTGCCGCCACGCCACGCACGCGCAGGGCAAATTCGAGATTCACCGTGGCGTGTGCGTCGGTGATCGTGCAGTGCATGATTTCGCCGGTCAAAGGCACGGCCAGCAGCAGCACCGGAGCGAGAAACTCCCATAGCACACGCGCCAGCGTGGTCTGCCATGATGTTTCCACCTCCGGCAGCAGCGGGGGGAGCAGCGTCTCCACTGGCTGGCCGTGCATTCCGGTCCAAAGGCCGACGAAACCCCACGCTAGCGCCGCGACAGGCAGGCAGGCGAGCACGCGACCGAGCAACGCGGTGATTTTTTCCAGCAGCGGGCCGCTTTTTCGCGCCAGCATCCCAGCGGCCAGCCCCAGGCTCAACGCCAGCGCCAGCGCACCGATCAGGACGATCAAGCTGCGACCACTGCGTCCCGCCAGCTCTTCAAGGCGGGCAGGCATCGCCCATACCCACTCCGGCTGGCTCAGGCCATGCACCGCCCCGCCAGCGATCAAGCCGCCGAGCAGAAGTCGCAGCGGCAGCCAGCGGGGTGGGGGTGAAAAGGGCTGCGAAATCATCAGTCGGCGGTGCGGAGTTTGAGATCGACCGCGGGCGCGGCAGGGGTCCGCCGTGCAGGAAGCGCCAGCGTGCGCAGTGTCCAGGATGATCCTGCAACCGGACTCATGTCTTGCAACGAAGGCGCGGCAGCGGCCTCGTCATGAGTAGTGAAAAGTGTCAGCAAGGGGCGCAGCGGCAGCAGCCGCGACTCCAGGCCGCGCACACGCTCCGGCACACGCACGGGATCAAACTCGCCGGCCAGCGCCTCAAGCTGGAGGTCGATCTGCGGATCGGCGATGCCGCAGAAATTCGTGCCGCCCGGATTCGCCTGAGAAGAGTGCCACCATGGCAGTTGATCCCACGAAACCTCGAAGCGCTGATCCAGCAGCACCGCGTCAAACCGGTGGTCCTGCAATCGCTGCGCGAGCAGGCGTGTGTCCGGGATACGCTCGATGTTGACTTTGGCGCCCACTTCAAGCCACTGCGCAGCCAGACGCTCCGCCGTGCGCACATGGATCGCATCCGAGGAAGGCACGAGCAGTGTGAATTCGAAAGCTCGGTCAGCGCGCCGTGCCACGCCACTCACATCACGCGGCCAGCCCTCGTCGGTGAGGATCTGGCGTGCCTTCTCCAGCGCGAACGGCGTCCGCTCCGCCCGCGTGCTGAACCACAGGCCGGGCGCGAACAAGCTCGCGTCCGCATACCCGAGCCGTCCGGGCACTGTGCGCACGAGATCATCGATGTTCGTCGCCAGCGCCAGCGCTTCGCGAAAACGCACATTCTTCAAGATTTCATGCCGTGTGTTCCAGAGCACGACGAGGCGCTGGCGTGGCGGAGTGAAGCGCAATTGCGTGAAATGTGCCCGGTCTGCGGCCTCCGCGGGCCACACGAGATCAACCGTGCGCGTGCTTACGCCAATCTGCGTCATCAGCGGCGAGGCGGAGAAGTTGAAGAGAAATCGTGGTGCGGCTGCCTCACCCCGCGCAGGCACGAGGATGAGCGAATGCGCGTCCCGTGCCGCGATGCGATGATTTCCGGCCCCTGAAGGCGGTTCGCGGATGAAATCCGCCTCCTTCGCGGCTGGATGATCACGCAACCATGCGGCGGGCAGCACTGGCAGGTCGGCGAACATGCCCAGCGCAGGCCCGTAGCGCCTGCGGAAGGTCACATGCAACTGCGCGCCGTTGTTTCGCGACTCCAGCGACTGGATGTGGCGCAGTGTCTCGCGATTTGGCAGCGGCCAGTCGTTGCTGCGCAGGAATTCGAGCGTGGCACGCGCATCCTCGGCGGTCACGGGCGTGCCGTCATGCCAGATGAGGCCGGGGCGGATGTCGAGAGCGAGCACCGGCTCCACCAGCGCGCCGACCTCTCCCAGCAGGTTGAGCGAGCAGGATTCCCTCGTCGCGGCATTGAGCGCGAGTCGCATCTCATCGAGCAAACGCTGCGCCGGACCGGCCACGACAAACTCGCATGCATGACTGCCATCAAACCAGACACGATGAATGTTTCCCGCCTGCGGGGATGATGCCATGAACCGGTCCCACGCAGCTCGCAAAGGCACGCGACACTCGACGCGCCAGAACGCCGCAGGTTGCGGACGAAGGTCTGCGATGGCCTCCAGCGCGTTTTGCACGCCAGCTGCGACTGTTTCGCCGAAATTGAGCAGCAGCGCGTTTTCCTGAACGCGGGCGGAGCTGAGCTTCCACTCCGCCCAGAGGTTCTTTTCGCCGATCTTCGACTGTAAACGTTCTTGCGCCTGTTTTGCCGTCGCTGCGTCCGCGAACCAGCAGGTCACATTCTGCGTCCAGCGCCACAGTTCGGCCAGAGCTGGCTGCAACGACCCGTCCGCGCCGATGCGGAGCAGCGGCTCATGCACGAGGTCAGTGATCTCACGCTCCAACTCCGTCGCCGGCAGGAAAGGATTCAAAACAGGCGCGTTTTGCGGTAACATGACCACGATTCCGTCCGTGTGCCTCGATCGGCTGCGCCCGGCCTCCCGCGCCGACCACCACACCAGCGCCCCGACAAGCAGCGGGAAGCCAAAGATGAGCGTGCGGGCCAGGATCATGCGCTCCCGATGCTAGAGCGTGCCCGTCCCGCGGGCAAGGCATCAGCTAGATGCCGCTCATGATGCCGTCGTCCGTGACCTGGATGCGTTCGGCAGCAGGCACCTTCGGCAGCGCGGGCATGCGCATCATCGTGCCGGTGAGCGCGACGAGGAAACCTGCGCCATTCGCGATTTCAAAGTCACGCACCGTGATGGTGAAGCCACGCGGGCGTCCGCGCTTCTTTGCGTCGTCAGAGAGGCTGTCCTGCGTCTTCGCCATGCAGAGCGGCAGCTTGTCGAAGCCGTTGCGGGCAAAGAGCGTGAGTTTCGCCTTTGCCTCGTCGGTGAGCTGCACACCCTCCGCGCCGTAAATCTTCGTGGCGATGGCGTGCAGCTTTGCTTCGACGCTGTCGTCGGCTTGATAGAGGAAGGGCAGGGGCTTGGAGCCCTGCGGCAGCGCGGCGAGCACTTTTTCGGCGAGCTGCACGGCTCCATCTCCGCCATGCGCAAACACATCCGCTGTGGCGCTCGGGACGCCACGCGCGGCGCAGAATTCATGCACGAGGGCGATCTCCGCCTCGTCGTCCGTGTGGAAACGATTGAGGGCGACGATGACCGGCCGCTCAAACTTCGCCGCGCTGTCGAGATGCGCGGCGAGATTCTCCAACCCGCGTCGCAACGCGTCGGCCTCGGGCTGCGTCAGCGCGTCGAGCGCGACTCCGCCGTGCATCTTCAAAGCGCGAATGGTGGCGACGATGACGATCGCCGCAGGCGCGAGTCCGCTCTGACGGCACTTGATGTGCATGAACTTCTCTCCGCCGAGGTCGAAGGCGAATCCGGCCTCGGTGACGGCAAAATCGGCATGCGCGAGCGCCATGCGCGTGGCGAGCACCGAATTGCAGCCGTGTGCGATGTTTGCAAAGGGTCCGCCATGCAAGAAAGCGGGCACGCCCTCGAGGCTTTGTACCAGATTCGGCATCAAAGCATCCCGCAGCAGCGCCAGCATCGCGCCGGTGACGCGGAACTCTTTCGCAAAGACCGGTTCTCCCTCAGCCGTGAAGCCGACGACAATGCGTTCGAGGCGTTTGCGCAAGTCGGGCAGTGATTCGGCCAGACACATGATCGCCATGATTTCGGACGCGGCGGTGATGTCGAAGCCGCTGTGCCGTTCGGTCGGTTTGCCGACGCTGGTGCGCACGCTTCGCAGAGCGCGGTCGTTCATGTCCATGACACGCTTCCACAGCACGCGTTCGGCTGGCAGACGCGCATCGCCGAGGAAGAGATGATTGTCGATGACCGCAGAGAGAAGATTGTGCGCGCAGGTGATGGCGTGGAAGTCGCCAGTAAAGTGCAGATTGATCGAATGCGCTGGCCGCACGCTGCTTTTGCCGCCACCGGTGGCTCCGCCTTTGCGACCGAACACCGGGCCCATCGACGGCTGGCGCAGTGCGAGCGCGACATTCTGCCCGATCTTCTTCAAACCCTGCGCCAGACCGATGGAGACCGTCGTCTTGCCCTCGCCAGCCGGTGTCGGTGTGATGGCGGAGACGAGAATCAATTTTCCCCGTTGAGGCTTCGACTGCAGGGCCTGGAGGCTGATCTTGGCCATGTGACGCCCGTGCAGAATGAGATGATCGGGCGAGATGCCGAGGGAGTCGGCGACAGGGGAGATGTCCGGATGCATGGGCGGTGAAAGCGCGCACGATGGCAAGCCACAGCATGAAGCAAGGATTTTTCCAGCACGCTCCGGAGGCTTGCGGATGGTCACGGCGTTCCTGTAAGCTCCGATCACCATGCACAGCCGTCGTTCCTTCCTCAAACACGCCAGTCTCGCCCCCATCAGCCTGTGGATTCCGACCACCTTTGCCGGGACGGCTCCGAATCCGCGCCATCCTCGGAGCTTGCCCATGGCGCAGGGCGTGGCACCGGCAGGCATCCTCGATTTTCTCAACGCGGTGGAACGGGAGAAGTTCGAGCTGCACAGCTTCATGATGCTGCGGCATGGCAAAGTGGTCGCCGAGGGCTGGTGGGAGCCATACGGGCCGGAGTTCGTGCACACGATGTACTCGATGAGCAAGAGCTTCACCTCGACCGCGGTCGGCTTTGCTGTCGCGGAGGGCAAACTGAGCGTCGAGGACAAGGTGATCTCGTTTTTCCCCGACGATCTGCCTGCGAAGGTCGGCGAAAACCTCGCGGCGATGCGTGTGAAGGACCTGCTCACCATGTCCACTGGCCATGAGAAGGAGCCGACGCAGACCTGTGTGAAGGAGGAGAACTGGGTGCGCACGTTTCTGGCGCAGAACATTGCGCACCAGCCCGGCACGCAGTTCATGTACAACAGCGCGGCCACCTACATGTGCTCCGCCATCGTGCAGAAGCTCACGGGGCAGACCGTGCTTGACTATCTCACGCCGCGTTTGTTTGAGCCGCTCGCCATTGCCGGCATGCGCTGGGAGACTTGCCCGCGCGGAATCAACACCGGCGGCTGGGGCCTGAGCATTCAAACAGAAGGGCTCGCGAAATTCGGCCAGTTCCTGCTGCAAAAAGGAAGATGGAAGGACAAGCAGCTTCTGCCCCCGAAGTGGGTCGAGGAGGCGACGCAGTTTCACATCCAGCAGTCCGGCGGTGACAAGCCTGACCGCCCGAAAGCAAACAACGACTGGCTGCAAGGCTACGGTTACCAGTTTTGGCGTTGTCAGGGCACGGCGTATCGCGGTGATGGTGCATACGGCCAGTTCACCATCGTTTTGCCGGAGCAAGACGCGGTGATCGTGATGACGAGCGAGAACAAGAACATGCAGGGCCAGCTCGATCTCGTGTGGAAGCACTTGCTGCCGGCTTTTGGCGAAACTCCGCCGGCACCCAAGCTCGGAGAATCTGACTTCACCCCGGCATCTCCGGGCGATCCAATTTTGGAACTCCAGGAGCGCCAGAAAAACCTGAAGCTGGCTTTGCCTGCCGGATCAAAGACCTCACCGCATGCGAAAAACCGCCGCTTCAAGCTGGAGGCGAACGATCTCGGCCTCGCCGAGGTCAGTTTTGAATTTGAGGGCGACCACTGCACGCTCTTTGCGGATGCCCATCGCATCACTTGTGGCATGTCTGGATGGAAGCGCACGCAAGCAGCCTTGCCAGGCACACCGCCGCGTTTGATCGCAGGTGGCAAGCCAAAGGTCGGCACCGCGTCGAAGATCGCCGCCAGCGCTACTTGGACGGATGAAGCGACACTTGTGATGACACTGCGCTACTATGAGACGCCGCATAGCGATACGCTGACGTGTCGGTTTGATGGCGACCAGGTCACGATCAGCTTCCTGAGCAGCATCACGGCGATGAATCCGAAGGCGAAGGACGCGCGAGCGCCGCTGAAGGGACAAGTGGCCTAGCGAGGCCTTGCCACCTTAAAGCGCTACGGGTTTCGGACGCCACTCTGGCCCAGCATCTGCTGCAACAAATCAGACTTTCTGATCGTAACTTTGGAACCCCCAAATCCCTCATGAATCGACGCCATTTCCTTCTCAGTTCGATGGGCGCCACTCTGGCGTTGCCGAGCATGTCTTCTCTCATCGCCAAAGAGGCGGTGAAGGCGGCCAAAGGCGCCGGCATGGGTGCCCGGCGCTTCGTGGCGATCGGTAACCTCCTCGGCTATCAGACGAAGAGCCTGTTTCCGACGACCACCGGCCGCGATTACGAGAAGACGACGCTGCTGGAGCCCGTGTGGGACATTCGCGATAAAATGACTGTCATCCGGGGCCTTGATCACGGCGTCAAAGGCGGCCATTTCGCGGTGCATTCGTTCCTTTCCGGTGTGTTGCACTCCGAGGCGCAAAATCGCCCGGACGGCAATGTGACCATCGATCAGTTCCTCGCGGACGAGGTGGGCTTTGAGACGCGGTTTCCATCGCTCACGGTCGGTTCGGAAGGCGGCATTCATGGTGGCTGCCAGATCGCGTGGATGAAATCGGGCGTGCGGGTGCCTCCGGTGACGAATCCGGCCGAGTTGTTCGAAAAACTCTTCATCAGCGACTCGCCGGAGCGTCAGGCGCGTCGCGCGCAGGAAAACAAAGTGCAGGCCTCCATCCTCGACTCCGTTTTGGACGAGGCGAACCGTCTTTCCAAGAAGGTGAACCAGGAGGACAAGGCCAAGCTCGACGAATACCTGACCTCCGTGCGCGATGTGGAGAAGCGCCTCGAACTGCGCCAGCGCTGGACGAATCAGCCCAAGCCGAAAGCGCCTTTCGACAAGCCCGCGAACCGCAACGCCGTCGAGGACATCCCGCTCATGTATGATCTCATCGCATTGGCCTTGCAGACGGACAGCACCCGCATCGCCACCTTTGAGATCGGCGGCGATTTCTCACCGCAGCATCTCGGCATCAAAAAAGACTGGCACGGACTCTCTCACCACGGCAACGATCCCGAGGCCATCGCCGATCTCATCACGCTGGAGAAATATCAGATCGAGCACTTCGGCAAGTTCGTGACCCGACTCGCCAAGATGAATGACGGCGAACGCTCGCTGCTCGACTCCACCACCGTGCTCTTCGGCAGCGGCATGGGCGACGGCAACGTCCACAAAAACACCGACCTCCCGATCCTCCTCGCCGGCGGCGGCTACAAACACGGCGAATTCCGCGAAGTCCCGCGCGAAGGCATCAACAAGGTTCCGCTTTGTAATCTCTTCGTCGATATCGCCCAAAAGATGGGCGTCGAAACCGACTCGTTCGGCAGCAGCACGGGACGCTTTGCTTGAATGGGAGGATTTTAACCGCTGATTAGACGCTAATGGGACGCTGATAATGAATTCAGATCATTAGCGTCAAATCAGCGTCTCATTAGCGGTTTAAAAACAGCCGCAACACGCTCATCGCTTTCGATTTTGAACTCAAAGAACCTCATTTTTACCTCAGCGGTTTTCGCCGCTTACTTCGCTGCCGCCGCTGATGCACCGCCGAAACTCGTGCAGCAGTTTCTTGGCAAATACTGCCTCGAATGCCACGACGCGGATGTGCAGAAGGGTGACCGCTCGTTTGAGAAGTTCGAGCTGCCGCTGAAAGGGACGGCCGATCTCATCGAGGCTCGCGACATCATCGACCAGCTCACGCTGAAGGAGATGCCGCCGAAAAAAGCCGACCAACCAAGCGACGAAGAGCGCCTCGCGATGATCCGGGCGCTGCGAGACGGCACGGTGGTGGCGTATGGTAACCTGCAGAGCACCGGCAGCCGCACGGTGATGCGCCGCCTTTCCAGTCGCGAGTATGAAAACACGCTCGCGGTGCTGTTTGGCCGTCGCGTGGACACATTGGGCCTCACGGCCGATTTTCCGAAGGAGAAGACCACCGAGCACATGGACACCATCGGCAAGACGCTCGTGACCTCCGGTTTCCTCGTCGATCAGCATTTCCAATCGGCAAACCGCCTCGTCGAGACGCGCTTGGGCAAACCGGCGACGCCAGCGAAGGACTGGAAATTCAACGGCCACTTCGTGCAATACGAGGAGCTGCAAGGTTCGCACAAAAGCGCTTTCGATTACCGCTACCTGAACATCTACGAACAACCGAACAGCGACACGCGCCAGGGCGGCTACGGTCACATCGAGGACTTCCTCCCAGGCGTGCCTGTTTCCGGCCTTTACGACCTCGAAGTTGAGGCCACGGCGATGCATCGCGACACCCACTACGATCCCGACATCTTCGGCATCGACCTCTCCGAGCCCTTCATCCTCGGCGTCGTGCCTGGCGATGTGAAAGCAGGCCACATTCACTACCCGCAACCCATCGAGCCGCTGCTCGCCAGCTCCGTGGTGCCGGACAATGAGCCAAAGCGGCTGAAATTCCGCGTGTGGCTCGAAGCAGGCCAAACGCCGCGGTTCATCTTCCCAAACGGCCCGTATGAATCCCGCGCCGCCGTTCTGAGGATCAACAGCAAGTACAAAGACGAGTTCAAAGGGAAGATCGGCAGCTCAGGCGTCGGTCGCACGCACATTTTGAAGGAAGGCAAGCTCCCCCACATCCGCATCAGCGAGATCGCCATCCACGGCCCTGTGCCTGAAACACACGGCAGCGTCGAAGAAGTGGCCGTTTTCGGGAAAGACGGCTTTCAGGAGGCCAAAGCGCTCGATCAACTGTATGCCTTCGCCGAGAAAGCCTATCGCCGCCCGCTCACCGACGAGGACAAAAAGCCGATCCGTGCGCTTTACGACAAGCGCATCGCCGAAAAAGTCGCGCCACGCCAGGCTGCACTCGATGCGCTCAAATTGATCCTTTGCTCGCCAAGCTTCCTTTACCTCAGCGAGATCACCGACGAGTCGGAAAAGCGCCTCAAGCCCTACGACCTCGCCACACGTCTCTCGTATGCGCTTTGGTCCGCACCGCCCGATGACGCGCTTTTGGCCGCCGCGAAGTCAGGAAAGCTCACGGACGACGTCGAGCTCAAAAAGCAGATCCAGCGCATGATCGCCGATGAACGCATCGAAGGCTTCGTGAACGGCTTCATCGACAGTTGGCTCAATCTCCGCGATCTCGGCTCACAGCCGCCTCCACGCGAAAATTTCCGTTCCTACTACGCCGAAGACCTGCCCAGCTCGATGAAAACCGAGGCGCGGCTGTTTTTCCGCGATCTGCTCAAGAACAACGGCTCCATCACGCAATTCATCGACTGCGAACACACCTTCGTGGACAAGAAACTCGCGAAACTCTACGAACTGCCGGAGAAGGACAAACTGCGCCTCGCCGACGGCTTCCAAAAAGTCAGCCTCAAGGGCAACAACCATCGCGGCGGCCTGCTCGGCATGGCTGCGGTGCTCACCGTGAGCGCGAACGGCGTCGAGACCTCACCCGTCACGCGTGGCGTGTGGGTCACGGAGAATTTCCTCGGCGTCCCGCCACCTCCGCCGCCGGATGTCGTGCCTGCGATTGATCCCGATGTCAGCGGTGCCACCACCATCCGCGACCGACTCGCCAAACACCGCGCCGATGCGGCCTGCGCCGAGTGCCATCGCAAGATCGACCCGCTTGGCTTCAGCCTCGAGGCCTATGATCCTGTCGGCCGCTGGCGCAAAACCTATCCGAAGTCCAAAAAAGCCAAAGACGCTCCGAAGATCGACACCACCGGCGAATTCCCCTCTGGCGAGACCTACACCGACTTCACCGGCTTCAAACACGTCATCCGCGACACCCGCGCCGACCTCTTCAGCCGCCATCTCATTCGCCAGCTCCTCACCTACACCACCGGTCGCACCATGGAACTCGCCGACGACCTCCCCCTCGACCAGCTTCACGAGAAACTGCAGAAACAAGGCCTCGGTCTCAACACCATCATGGTCGAGTGTTTGATGAGCGATATCTTCCGGTCGCGGTAAGGCATTCAGCGGACCCCGAATCTCCAGATTCGGGTATGGGACGTGCGCGCTGTCGACTTGCGAGTTTTTGGCAACACGGTTGACTGGGGATTCAATCAAAACGAAATCTCGTGCCAATAGTCGTATGAGTTGGTCAGCCACATTGAAGCATCTCGAGTCGCAGCAAAGGCGTGTAGAACGGGCCGCGAAGAAGCGACAGCGTGAGATTGAGAAGCTGCTGAAGGAACAGGCAAAGCTCTCCGCTCAGGAACAAGCACGGCTGGAGGTGGAAGCCTTTGAGAACAGACTGGAGGTGCTGCTCTCGGTGCATCGTGAAGTCAGCTCCGAAGTTGACTGGATGGCTGAATTGTCCGCGCTGCCGCCATTCCAAAAGTCCGGTGCGGATATGAATGCTTATCAAGAAGAATTTTCCTCCTGGCAGAAGGCTCGCCTGCTTGCGAAGAGGGTTCTTGATGGTGATCCTTCGGGCTACGGCGAAGCATTGTCGGAAGTCTCATCGTTTGGTGAATTGGCAACTCTTGGTTATTCCATCGCTTTCAGAGTAGAGAACCGCTGGTCGATCGAATGTGAACTCAGCGTTAGCGGGCGTGATGTAATCCCCCGAGAGGTCAAATCACTCACCGCATCTGGCAAAGTCGGTTCAAAAGCGATGCCCAAAGCCCGCTTCCATGAGGTTTACCAGGATTATGTGTGTGGATGCGTCCTGCGGGTTGCGCGTGAAGTCTTTGCATTGCTGCCAGTGAGGATGGTGATCGTGACAGCGACAGTTTCGTCGGTGGAGGCGAGCACAGGCAACGATGTGGAGATACCTGTGCTGTCTGTGGCGATGCCGCGAGATGTTATCGAGCGTCTTGACTTTGACCGGCTCGACCCTTCGGATTCAATGGAGAACTTCATTCATCGCGGGGATGTCATGGCCTCTAGAAAAACTGGCGAATTTACCTCGATCAAGCCTCTGAAGGCAGAGGACCTGGGTGCGGGAATGCCATCCGGGCTTCCCTGCGACAGCCTGTGGGAGCGCATCAGGGAAATGCGTTCCAGAATCGGAACCGCCTCATCTAAGCAAGGAATGTCCCAAACTCATCAGTCGCCTTCAACATCCGCAACACCAGCATGACAACCTTTCTCCTGATCTTGCTTTTGATCGCAATTGTTCTGGCGATCATTTTCTATGTTCTCAAGTTCAAAGCCGAAGAAGCATTAAAAGCCGCACTGGAACATTCGTCCGCTGAGATTAGACGCCATGCAGAGGAGGCTAAGCTGGCTCAGAAGGAAGCCGCCAGCCTCATTTCTCAAAAGACAGCGGAACTGGACGCGGAAACACTGCGTGCGAGAGAACATTACCAAGTTGAATGCCGAAAAATCACTGAGGAACTCCACGCCGAGCTGGAAAAAACCCGTGCTGAGCTTGCCGCGTTGAATGCATTCTCCGAGTTGAAGCAATCTGAGGAGCAGCTTCGCATACGACTTGAGGCGGTCATTGCTGATGTGACTGCCTTGGAGGCTGAGGCGAAGACGTTGATTGACCGATCTCAGGAGCAGGCTCTCGAAGAGCGCAGGCTTGCCCAAATGCGCGCCAAGGAGCTTTATCAGCAAGCCGAGGCCCTGCTCTCCCAAGCCACACGCGATGCCGGGAGGATCGTTGCGGAAGCAGAACAGCGTGCGGAGCAGATTGGTGGAGACGCATACGTCGCCTTGAGGGAGAAACAGATGCTGGATCAGGCTGTCAAAGCCATTCACAATGTCATCGAGGGGTATGGAGATCGGTACATTATCCCCACGCACAGCCTGTTGGATGATCTGGCGGCAGACTTTGGCCACACATCGGCCGGGGAGGCACTCAGGGCTGCGCGCGAACAGGCCCGCCGAATGGTCGAGCAGGGGCTGGCTGCGTCTTGTGATTATGCCGAGGTAAACCGCCGGGAAACGGCCATTCGTTTCGTCACTGATGCTTTCAATGGCAGGGTGGATGCCATCCTGACGCGAGTGAAGCACGACAACTATGGCACCCTTGAACAGGAAATTCGAGACGCCTTCAGCCTTGTTAATTTAAATGGCGAGGCTTTCAGAAATGCTCGGGTTTTGCCAAGTTACTGTGACGCACGAATCGCGGAACTCCGATGGGGTGTTGTTGTGCAGGAGCTAAAGGCCAGGGAGCGGGAGGAACAACGTCGAATCCAGGAGCAGATTCGCGAGGAAGAAAAGGCCAGGCGTGATTATGAGAAGGCCATTCAAGAGGCAGCCAAAGAAGAGGAAACTCTTCGCAAAGCGATGGAGAAGGCACGGGCAGAAGCTGCGAGCGCCAATGCTCAAGAACGCGAGAAGTTCGAGGCACGACTCGCAGATCTCTCACAGAGGTTGTCCGAAGCTGAAGCCAAGAACCAAAGAGCACTGTCGATGGCTCAGCAGACGCGCAGCGGCCACGTGTACATTATTTCGAACATTGGCTCATTCGGTGAGGACATTTTGAAGATCGGCATGACGCGTCGGTTGGAACCGGGGGATCGCGTCAAAGAACTCGGCGATGCTTCGGTGCCATTTAGCTTTGATGTGCATGCCATGATTCGCAGCGATGACGCTCCAGCGCTTGAACATTTGCTGCATGAAAAGTTTGACGAATATCGTGTTAACAAGGTCAACTACAGGAAAGAGTTTTTCCGAGTGCCAATTCAAGTGCTGCGTGATTTTGTGGCCCAGAACGGGCTAGAGGCCACTTTCACAATGGCCGCAGAAGCCAGAGAGTATCGAGAAACCCTGGCCTATGAGAAAATGACGCCAGAACAGCAGCGGAGATACCATGTTCGTGACGTTGAGGACGAAGAAGGCGACTGACTAATCCGAATCTGTGGTTGCAGTAATTGACGTGTCCCAATGACGCGGATATGGATCGCCACCCGCACCGGATTGACAGGCTTCGCCATGCTGATGGCACTGAAGACCTTAGTTGCCGCGACCATCTCTTCTAGCATGCGCAGCCTCTCTACCTCCGGCATCGCGGCGAGATGATGGCGACGTTCCACCTTCCGGGAGGCGAGCTGGCGCATCAATTCAGTCATGGTTCGAGGAAGGTCTGCAGGAACTCCAGCCACCTCCTCCCAAGACTGCGAGGACCTCGGATGTTCTCAAAAGGTTGGCATCAAGCCCTCTGGTTTCTAGAAATGTGTCATTCATCTGATGCTGCCCTGGCCGCAGGATGGAAAAATTTCATCGCATCCCGCATCAAAGGTGTCACTATTGCCGCACCAACCCTGCCATGCCAGCCACCTTTGGACAACAGCTCGCCGCAGCCCGCGAACAACGCGGCTTGTCCATTGAGGACGCCTCGCACGAGACGCGCATTCCGGTGCAGCGCCTGCGGCTGCTGGAGGCTGGGAATTTTGCGGGTTTCGGCAGCATGACCTATGCGCGTTCCTTCGTCCGGGCCTACAGCGAGTTTCTTGGTGTGGACTGCGACGCGATACTTGAAGAACTCCCGGAAGGCGCACTCGGCGGCGAAAACGATTATCGTTATCTCACGCGGTCCCATGGCGCGTGGCTGCGTGAGCGAGCCGCGTATTCCGAGCGTGTCACCGCGCCCGTCGCTGGCAATCGCGTGCGCACCATCAAATCTCCCCTGCCTGCGGCTATCGCGGTCTTTGTGCTCATCCTCGCGGGCACGGCCATGTGGGGGAAGCATGTGGCGGACTCCCGCCAGAAAATCGAGCCGGCTGCGATGAAGGCGCTGCCGGTGGAGGATGACGAACCCGCGCCCCCGCCTCCCGCCCCGGTGGCCGCGCCGCAGTCCAAACAAATCGACTTCCCCGTCTCCGTGCGCAAAGCCACGCCGGTGGACTGATCCCAAATGTCCGCGCCTGAAACAACTCCCGTTAAAAAAACTGGTGGCTGGGTCGAGCCGCTTGTTTGGAGCCTTGTGTTCGTGGCGGGCATTGCCATCGCCGCGGTGGTGAATGAATCCGCGCGAGAGGTCATCTTGCAGGGCGTCGGCTACCTCTTCACCTTTTTCTCCACGCCCTTTGTATTGGAGGCCAGCGTTGCCTTCATCGGTCTGTGCGTGGTTTTCATCATCAACAGTCGCCGCATCGAAAAGGAAGGGGACGGCTGGGTGGTCATGGAGGTGAAAAAGCCGGACGCAGAGACAAAAACGCCGGCCGACAAAGCAGAGACGAGCGTCTGAGCCGGAACAAACCTGAATCAGGCTGGCTTTGCGGGCGTCTTTGTCTCAACTTCCGCATTCCGCATGTCCGCCGCATCCCCGCCTTCACACGCCGTCACCGCGACTCACGCGGAGCGTGTCGCGACCGCGGGAAAATACCTGCGTCTCGCGGATGGCACGCCGTTTTTCATGCGTGGCGTCAGCTACGGGCCGTTCCGACCCAATTCACGCGGCGAGCCTTTCCCTGAGGACGAGCGCCTCGCTGCCGACCTCGGCCATATCGCTTACCTCGGCTTCAACACCGTGCGGATTTACGAGCTGCCGACACGGGCCGTGCTTCAAACGGCAGAAGCAAACGGGCTGCGACTCATCGTTGGCATCCCGTGGGCAGAGCATGTCGATTTCCTCGCGGATCGCACGCTTCAGCGTGACATCGAGAAGCGTGTGGCTGAAACCGCCGCCAGATTGAGCGCCCACGCATGCGTCGCTGCGTTGCTCGTCGGCAATGAGATCGAAAAGACCCTCGTGCGCTGGATGGGGCCGGAACGTGTGCGTGATTTCATCGAGAAACTCATCCGCATCGCCCGGCAGGACGCACCGAGCACGCTCATCAGCTACGCCAACTATCCTTCCACCGAGTATCTCGTGCCTCGCAACGCGGATTTCCTCGCGGTGAACGTTTATCTCGAAGCACCTGGCGCCTTTTCCGCCTGTCTCTCGCGTCTGCAGAATCTCGCGGGCAACAAACCGCTGCTCATCACCGAGTTCGGGCTCGATGTGAACGCGCACGGGCCCGAAGAACAGGCGGAGGCCATGCGCTGGCAGCACGACAGCCTGCTGCGTGGTGGTTGCGCGGGCGGCGTATGGTTTGCCTACACGGACGAATGGCATCACGGTGGGCGTGACATCACGGACTGGCGTTTTGGCATCACGGATCATGAGCGTCGCGAGCGGCCAGTTTGCGCCGTGGTGCGTGATTTGAGCGCGCAACTCGCAGCGCCTGTGGATGCGCCGCGCATCTCGGTCATCGTCTGCACCCGCAACGGCTCCGCCACGCTGCGCGCGTGCCTGGAATCACTCGAGGCGCTGAATTACCCTGAGTTTGAAGTGCTCGTCATCGACGACGGCTCCACCGACACCACCGCGGAAATCGCGCAAAGTTTCGCGAAGATGCGCTATCATCGCCAGGAGCACGCGGGATTGAGCGTGGCGCGGAATTTCGGCGCGCAGCTCGCCACTGGAGCGATTCTCGCTTACACCGATGATGATTGCATCACGCACGCTGACTGGCTGCTGCATCTCAGCCATGCGTTTGCCGAAAAAAACATCGTGGCGGCCGGCGGGCCGAACATTCCGCCTCCGCCGCGCAATCGTGTCGAGCGAGTCGTCGCCGCCGCACCCGGAGCGCCCGCGCATGTGTTGCTGGATGACATTGAGGCGGAGCACCTGCCCGGATGCAACCTTGCCATCCGCAAAGACGCGCTGGGTCACATTGGCGGCTTCCGCGCCGAGTTCATGGCGGCCGGTGATGATGTGGATGTGTGCTGGCGGCTACGCGAAGCAGGCGGCCGGCTTGTCTTTGTGCCTGGAGCGATGGTCTGGCATCACCGCCGATTCACCGTGCGGGCGTATTTGCGCCAGCAATCCGGCTACGGCCGCGCTGAAGCGCTGCTGATGAAGATTCATCCCGGGCACTTCGGCCCGTTCGGTGGTGCGCGCTGGCGCGGCGGCATTTATGGCGACCAGCTTCCTGCGGATCATCCCGTCGAAGGCAGCATCTTTCACGGCTCCTTCGGGCTGGGTGCTTTTCAGGTCATCTATGCTTCGTCTTCCTTCCGCTGGTGGGAACACTTCACTGGCGTGCTTTGGATCGCACTGCTGCTCGTCGCGCTGGCATGCGGACAGATCGAACTGGCCGCTGGAATCGTCATTTGGGTGCTCCTAGCTGCGTGGATTGTCAGCGCGCGCAACTCCATCGGCCTCCATGGCTTGCGCGATCGCGTGCTGCTCTGGATGCTCGCCCTGTTTCAGCCCGTGGTGCGTGAATGGGCGCGCCTGCGCGGCATGATCCGCCTCGGTGCGCGCCCCGCGCGGCGGCCTTTGCTGCCGGAGATCATTCCGCCGGAAAAACCGCACAAATTCACCCTTCTTATCGGCACGCTGCGCTTCTGGAGCGAAAAAGACATCACGCGTGACGCCTGGCTGCATGAACTGCGCAAAACGCTCAAGTCCGCGCACATCACCCACCGCGAGGACGATGGCTGGCGCTGGTTTGACGTGGAGGCCTGGCCGTGGGCCGAGGTTTCACGCAGCTGGCTCAGTGTTACCGAATATCACGGCGACGGGCGCTGCCTCACGCGGGTGCGCTGCATGCTGCGAGTGCGCCGGGGCATCGGATGGAACTATCTCCTGTGGTTCATCATCGCCGGCCTGATGATGACGACGCGACATCTGCTCATCATCGGTGCCGCTGGTGCCGTCGCTGCTCTGCTCCTGACACCGCTTGCGCTCTGGCTGGCGCGCCGCGAGATGCAAAAACATGCGCGTGACGCCGCGCAGGCCGCCGGCTTGATTGAAATGCGTTAAGACCGCCGCAAAATTCGCGCCGCGCCAAACCACAGCACGACCGGCGTGATGCAGCTGAGGAGAATCGCCCACAAGGGATCCTTTTGACCCAGGTGGCCGATGGCGGCGAACACAAAACCCGTCGGCACCGAACCGCAGGCCAGCGCCGGCAGGAACACACGTCGGCGCATGCGTGAAAGGCCCGCCAGACACGCCACCGCCTCCGGCAGCACCGGCATCCAGCGTGATAAGGCCACCAGCCAACCGCCGCGCTTCTCGAAAATCTCCTCGCCTCTCCTCAGTCCCTCCTCACCCGCGATCCAACGCGCTGCGCCGCGTCCGATCCAGCGGCACGCCGCATACGCAATGATGCCGGAGAGCATGGAGCCTGCCGCGCTGATCAAACCACCGAGCCACCAGCCATACATCCAGCCCAGCGCCGACATCACCACCGTCGAAGGCACCGGCAGCGCGATGTCCGCGATCAAGAGCACGATCCCCGCTGCCCAGGCCCAGCGCCCATAACCTTCCATCCACGTGCGCGCGCCTTCGAGACTGAAGACCGCGTCAAATCGAGCCCCCCAGATCAGGAATGGCACAATGATCCCGGTCAGAATGATCAGGGTCAGGATCAGCAGCGCACGGTTGGACGGATTCATCGGCGAAAAGGAGCACGCTCACGGCCTCTCCGCCACCATCAGCCGCATGAACTCAGCATCGCGGCAGCAGCGGCAACGACACGCTTCATGGCGGGCCCAAACGTGTGAGGGCACCAGACCACGCAGGCTCCTCAATCCCGCCAGAAGGTGGATTCCTTCGGCGCGGAGTAGCGCACCTCCATTTCGGGCGTTTCGATGATCTTGCCGCCACGATGCAAGGATTCGACAGCGGCGATGACCATGCCGGAAGTCAGCAGCGTGCGCTCCGGAGGATAAGCGGCACGGTTTTCGAGGACCATGCGCTCGATGTGATGGACGAGTGGATTGAAGAAGTCGGCGGTGGTGGCGACGGAGGTAGGCATCGGCAGGAACATCTGGCAGGAGGTGATCTCGCCCGTCTCGGCGTTCAGACCGGCATAGTTGAAGTCGCGAATGCCGAGCATGAAGAGCGTGGTCCGGAAGCCGTCGCGGTGCTCGATGAAGTAAGCATAGGCGTCGGGGAAGTTCTTCCGTGCCCATTCGAAGCTCGGAGCCTCGGTGGGATAGCCTTCTTTGACTGGAAGTGTGTGGCTGCGGCTCAGCGCGGCGATGAGGAGCCGCTGAGTTGGTTTCAAGCCGGCGGCGTGCTGCCACATCGCATCGCCGCGAAGCGCGAGCACGCTCTTGATGCCGACTTCGCCGCCTTTGCGGCGCTCGGACATGCACTGGGCGGTTTCGAGGCCGTGGAAATCGTATTTCTCCACGCCGCCGTAGCCGACGCAGACACTTTCGCTCAACGGCGTGCCCCAGGGCAGGTCGATGGCGGGCAGCCGACGCGTCACGGGCAGCGAAGAACCGGCGAGAAAGGGGAAAATCAGCCGCTTTGCGTCGGCGACCATCTCGACGCACTTTTTCCAGTCGGTGGAGAGATGTTTGTCGTTGAAGACGGGCACGCTGCGGCCGCTGGCCTCGAACACTTGGACGACTTGTTTGAAGAACTCGTAGCGCGGGTAGAGCGTCTGCCCTTTTTCGTTCACCGGATAGTCGCCGTGCTCGCCGATGATGACGACGCCATCCACAGCGAGCTTCCCGGTGCCAAGCGTGAGCGCGTCGGCGATGCTTGGGTGAATCGGGATGCCATAACGCTCCGAACGACCACGAGCGAGGTCCTTGGACGGAAACTGATCGACGTAGAGCGAGACGAGATCGACCTCCGGCTTCCGCCAGCCACCGTTCCACGCATAACCGAGCGCGAAGCGGTCGATGAAGTGCTGCGCGTGCGATTTTTCGAACACGGCTGTCGCAATCAGCGCGATCTTTTTGCGTGGAGATGCTGCCGCAGCACTCGCGACGGTGGCCGCCGATCCGAGGAGGAAGGAGCGTCGCGACCAGGACATGAAGCGGGCAGTTGAGGGCTTAAGCGAGCAGTTGATCGACCACCTTCGCGCCCTGGTTGTCAGTGAGCGATGCAGCGAGGCCGTTGCGCTTGTAGGTGAGCCGCGTGTGGTCGAGGCCGAAGACCTTCAGCAGTGTGGCGTGGTAGTCGTAGTGCTTCACTTCGTCGATGACCGCCTTGTGGCCGAATTCGTCCGTTTCGCCGTGAGTGTAGCCTTTTTTGAAGCCGCCGCCTGCAAGCCACATGCTGAAACCGTAGGTGTTGTGGTCGCGCCCCCATTTTTCCGGACCCGCGTCGTTTTGCAGCACGGGCAGACGGCCCATCTCACCGCCCCAGTGCACGACCGTGGTGTCGAGCAGGCCGCGTTGCTTGAGATCGAGAATGAGCGCCGCGCTCGGCTGGTCGGTGGCCTCGCAGTTCTTTGGCAGGGCGGAGACGAGAGAGCCATGCTGGTCCCAGGACTGGCCCGCATTCAGCACCTGCACGTGGCGCACGCCGCGCTCGACGAGGCGACGCGCGATGATGCAGCGCGTGGCGTAGTCCTTGGTGGCCGGATTATCGACGCCATAGAGCTTTTTGACGTGCTCAGGCTCCTTCGAGATGTCGAGCGCCTCCTTCGCGGCAGTTTGCATCTTCGCAGCGAGTTCGTAGCTGGAAATGCGGGCCTGCAGGTCGAGCTCGCCCGGATGCGCGGCGAGATGATCTTCGTTGAAGGCCTTCAGCAGCGCGAGCTGACGCGCCTGCGGCGTTCCAGCGAGTGATGCAGGCGGGTCGAGATTCAAAATGCGCGGCTCAGTCGGTCGCACGAGCGTTCCCTGGAACAATGCCGGCAGCCAGCCGTTCGTGTAATGCTCGCCGCTGAAGGTGGGCAGGCCACTGGGATGCGAGAGTACCATGTAAGCGGGCAGTTCGTCTGTTTCGCTGCCAAGACCATAAGTGAGCCAGGAACCGATCGCCGGACGTCCGGCGGTGATGCGTCCGGCATTCATCGCGTAGAGGCCTTGCGCGTGATTGCTCACGCCGGAGGTCATGGAGCGCACGAGCGTGATCTCGTCGGCCACCTTGGCGAGGTTTGGCAGCAGTTCGCTCAGCTCCATGCCGCACTGGCCATGCTTCGCGAACTTCCACGGCGAGCCAAAGCACTTCGCCGAGGCCTGCGCGAGGTTGTCATACTTCACCTCGCCGGGGAATTTCTTCCCGTGATACTTCGTGAGCATCGGCTTCGGATCGAACAGGTCCATCTGCGATGGGCCGCCCATCATGAAGAGCGAGATCATTGCCTTCGCCCGCGGTTCGAAGTGCGGTTTCTTCGGCGTGAGATCGTAGCGCATCTCGCCAAAGGTTTCCGGCTTCACCGGCGCAGCGAGCAAGCCGTCCTTCTCCAGCAGCGAGGCAAGCGCCAGCGTGCCGAGGCTGTAGCCGTTGGCGTGCAGGAAGTGACGGCGGGAACAGAGTTGGGCGGGTTTCATTCGACGTAAAGGAAGCGGTTGGAGGAGCAGAGGATCTGGCAAAGGCTTGCCATGGCCTCCTGCGGTGGATTCGGGACGACGCCCTTTGGATGTTGGGTGTCGTGGTGATACTGCGTAAGCGCCTTCGTCTGCTCCTCGAGGTAGGCGAGGCACTTCATGATGTCCGCTTCGGAAGCAGGCTGGCCGTAAAGCAGCTCCCACACGCGGCGGAGCTGCCTCGCCCGATCTTCCGGCGCTTGTTTTTCGACGAGGTCGGCCAGGCGTCGCGAGCTGTCGAGCACGAAGGTGTCGTTCATGAGCAGCAACGACTGCGGCGCGACGGTGGTTTGCGCACGCAGCTCGCAGTTTGGCTGCATGACCGGCGCGTCGAAGGTTTCGAGCACGGTCAGCGGCTTGCTGCGGCGCATCTGCACGTAGATCGAGCGGCGGAAGTCATCAGCGCCAGCTGGATCGACCTTGTTCAAGGTGATCGTGCTCTTGTCGATGCCAGTGATCACGCGACCCTGAGGATCGCGGCCGATGCCGCTCGGCGGGCCGTAGCTGGTCTGCACCAGCGAGGCAGTGACGCCGAGCATGGCATCACGCAGCGTTTCCGCATCGAGGCGGCGGAGCTTGAAGCGCGCGTAGAGGCGGTTCTCCGGATCGCTGCGCATGGAGGCCTCGTTGACCGAGGACTGGCGGTAGGTACTGCTCAAAACAATGAGACGATGCAGCGGCTTTAGCTTCCAGCCGCCTTTCACAAACTCATCCGCGAGGTAATCGAGCAGCTCCGGATGTGAGGGTAGTTCGCCTAGGCGGCCGAAGTCGCCCGGGGTGTTCACGATGCCGCGGCCCATGTGATTGAGCCAGAAACGGTTCACCAGAACGCGGGCGGTGAGCGGATGCTTCCCGCTCGTCAGCCACTGCGCATACGCAAGACGGCGGCCGCTCGATCCGCTGCTCATCGACACGGGTTTGAACGGTTCAATCTGCGGACTGGCGAGAATGCCCAGTTCACCGGGCTGCACGGCCTGCTTGGGCTGGTCGTGGTCGCCACGATTGAAGAGCTTCGAGGCAGGCACCTGCCCTTTGACCTCGGTGAGCGCCATGACGAAGCCTTCCGCAGGCTTGGTGTCGCGCAGTTTCTTCGCCTCGGCCATCTTGGCGTCCACGAGGTCCTGCTTCTTCTTGTCGTAAAGATCCAGCGAGTAGGTGGCGAGCGCGGACGGATACTTCTTGATGAGCGCCTTCTGCTCTGGCGTCTGCTTCGCCACCGTCGTGTCGCGTGCGACACGAAACGCGGCCTGCTCGGCCTCCGGCACCTTCTTGATCTCGACCTCGAAAATCTCGTCGAGGAACTTCTTCGACATCGCCCGTGCCGCGACCTCGATCTCCTTCGCTTTGGCCTCGATCTCGGCGGCCTTCGCACGTTCGGCGGGCGAGTAGAGCGAATAGAGGCGGCTGTTCGGCGCACGCCAGGCCTCCCAGTTGTAAGCCGGGTCAAAGATGGACCGCAGCCGGTAGTAATCGACCTGCGTGATCGGATCGTAGCGATGATCGTGGCACTGCGCACAGGACACGGTCATGCCCATGAGCGAGGAGCCGAGGATTTTCATCTGTTCGGCGATCACCTGGTTCTTTGCGAGCTTCGCATCGTCCACGGTATCGCCCGTGCCATCGGGAGCCATGCGCAGGTAAGCCGTGGCGATGAGCTGCTCGGTGCGTTTCGGATCGAGAACCGCCTGCTGGAAGTCCGCGTGCGTCGCACTGGCCAGCTCATCGCCGGCGATCTGCTCTTGGATGAACTCATCCCACGGCTTGTCGTCGTTCATCGCACGAATCACATAGTCGCGATAGCGCCAGGCCTGCGGGCGCACGCTGTCCGCCTCCGTGTAACCGTTTGAATCGGCGTAACCCACCACATCCAGCCAGTGCCGCGCCCAGCGCTCGCCATAGTTCTTCGAGGCCAGCAGGCGCTCCACGAGCTGCTCGTAAGCCAGCGGCGACTTGTCATTCACAAACGCCTCCACTTCTTCCGGCGTCGGCAGCAGGCCGGTGAGATCGAGCGTCACGCGGCGGATCAAGGTGCGCCGATCCGCCTCGGCGGTCAGCGACAGGCCTTTCTCCGCCGCTTTGGCCAGGATGAAGACATCGACGGGATTTATGATTCTTGATTTATGATTTACGATTTGGGGAACAGCGGGCCGCTTCACCGGCTGGAAGGCCCAGTACTCGCGATCTTCGTCGGAAATGATCGGCCCGGGCGCCAGCGCGAGCGGTTCGGGCTTCGCTGTCTTCGCGCCCTGCGTGATCCACTGCTCAATCACCGCGATCTCCGCCTCGGCGAGCGGTTTGCCCTTCTCCGGCATCTCGCCGCTGCGAATCAACTCTACCAGCTTGCTCTTCGCTGGCTGTCCGGGCGTCACGATCTTGTCCATGAAGCGACGCAGTCGCAGATCGAGCCCGCCCTCGGGCTTTTCCTCCTCGCCATGGCAATGCGTGCAGTGCGTCTTCAGGATCGGCCGCACGTGCTTCTCAAACGTGAGCACGGACTCCACACCGCGGGCGGTCACGGCGAGAGAACAAAACAGGGCGGCGGCAGTCGTCAGCTTCATCGGGGGGAACAGACCTACGGCCTGACCGCCCCTGTTTTTTCCTGCTACTCCACCGCCACCTTCACCACCACCTTGAGCACCTGCTCCGGCTTGTCCCACTCAATGCATGGCGCATGCGCATCCTGCGGCCAGAGAATGGCAAAATGACCGTCACTCATATGCAGCGGCGTGACATCCGGCGTCAGTTTCCACAGTGCGGCCTCTTTCTCCTCGCTGTAGGCCATCATCTCTTCCTTCATCGACGTCAATGGCGCCCACAGAATCGTCTCGCGACCGCTGTGAATGAACTGCACGTCGATGTATTTGCGATGCGCCTCAAACTTGGCCTTCTCGATGGGCTTCGTCTCGTAAGTCTGCACCAGCGCGAAGCAGTGATCGCCGTCGATGTCGTGGCGTCCGATCGCCTGCGTGCCGTCAAAGCCGCGCAACCACGCGAAGGTCTTCGCGAAGCGCGAGTTCAAGGATTCGTAGCGGGCGGCGTTGGGGAGGGTGTCGAGTACCATGAGGGCATTTGGTGCGTGGAGCGCACGGATTCAAGCCACCAAATCACGAATCACATGCCCGTGCACATCCGTGAGCCGACGGTCGATGCCGTTGTGGCGAACGGTGAGTTTTTCGTGATCGATGCCGAGCAGGTGCATCATCGTGGCGTGGATGTCGTAGCAGGTGGTTGGATTGGCGCGGTCGAGCGGTTTGTAGCCCCATTGATCGCTCTCACCGGCCACTACGCCGCCTCTGATGCCGCCACCGCAAAGCCAGTTGGTGAAAACATACGGATTGTGATCGCGACCCTTGCCTCCCTGCGTGCTCGGCATGCGACCGAACTCCGTCGTCCAAAGAATGATCGTCTCGTCGAGCAGCCCGCGCTGCTTCAAATCGAGAATCAGCGCCGAAACAGCCTTCGCCATGCCCCAGGCGAGCGGGCCGTGATCGCGCTCGACGTCTTCGTGGCTGTCCCAGTTGCGGCGCGGGAAGCCGTTGTCATTGCCGCTCCAGATTTGCACAAAACGCACGCCGCGTTCGAGCAATCGCCGCGCTGCGAGGCACTTGCGTCCCATGTAGTCGGCTTCTTCTTCGGCGTTGATTTCCGTGGGCCAGACTTTGCGATGCTCCTGGATGCCATACATCGTTTTCATTGCCTCAGACTCCTTCGAGATGTCCAAAGCCTCTGGCGCGGCGAGCTGCATCTTCGCGGCCAGTTCGTAGCTCTGAATGCGGCTTTCGAGTCGCGAGTCCTCCTCACGCAGCGCGGCGTGTTTTCGGTTCAACTGCTCCAAAAGGTCAAATCCGCCGCGATCCGACCTCGCCGAGATGTAGCGACCATTTTTATGCGGAAATAGATCAGCGATCGGCACCTCGGCCCCGGGATAAATGATCGTCCCGGCATGCTGTGAGGGCAAAAACGCCGAATCCCAGTTCTTCGGCCCGTTCGAGGCAAAACCGCGATGATCCGGCAGCACGACAAAAGTCGGCAAATTGTCGCTGATCGACCCCAGCGCATAACTCACCCAACAGCCCATGCCGGGAAAACCGGGCAGATTGAAGCCCGTGGCCTGTAGCAGCGTGCCTTGCGAGTGCACGCCCGTTTTGCCGACCATGTTATGCACGAAGGCCAGGTCATCCGCACACGCCCCAAGCGGTGCCACGGCATCGCTGAGCAGCTTGCCGCACTGACCGTAGGGTTTGAAATCCCACACCGGCTTCTTCCACGGCCCGAGCCCATTTTGAAACGCCTCCACCGCCTCGCCGAAGTCGGAGTTCTCGCCATGGTGCTTGATGAGCGCGGGCTTGTAATCAAAGAGATCGATGTGGCTCGCCGCGCCGCCCATGAAGAGCTGCACGACGCGTTTCGCCTTCGGCGCGATGACCTGCGAGCGATGCTGCGTCTCCGCTGCCTGCAGCGAGGCAAAGGCAAGCGCTCCGAAACCTTGTCCGGTCGTTTGAAGAAGCTGGCGGCGGGTGAGCACGCTTAACATACGTGGACGCTGGCGACTTACTTCACGATCATCCAAGGCAACCAATAGACCTGTGCTGCCACCAGCACGCCCATCAGCAGCGCCAGCGCGATGCTGTGCCAGAAGACGCTGCGCAGCACGGTGCCCGCATCGGGACTGTCCTCGCGTCCGCCAGTCGCCACAGCGGCGACGACGATGCTCTGTGCGTCGATCATCTTGCCCATCACGCCGCCAGAACTGTTCGAGGCGGCCATGTGAATCGGTGAGAGATTCAGCTGGTTCGCGGTCACCTGCTGCAGATTGCCAAACAGCACGTTGGATGCGGTGTCGCTGCCGGTGAGTGCCACGCCGAGCCAGCCGATGATTGGTGAGAAAAACGGGAACAGCACTCCGGTGCCGGCCATCATCAGGCCCATCGTCGTGTCTGTGCCGCTGTAACGTGTGACATAACCCAGCGCGAGCATGAGCGAGATCGTCAGCAGCGGCACGTGCAGTTTCCAGATCGTCGTCGCATAGAGTTTAGCGATGCGCGCCGGTCCCAGTCCGAGGCAGAACCCCGCCAGCACGCCCGCCAGCATCGCCGCGGTGCCTGTGGCTGAGAGCGCGTTGAATTTGAAGACCGCCTTCTCGAACTCCGGATGCAAAACCACAGGCGGCACTTTTTGCACGGCCAGATGCAGCAGATCGACCTGGAACTCCCGATTGAAGATGCCGTTCAGCCCTGACTTGACCTGCGGCATACCCCACAAAAAGACGAAGGCTGTGAGAAAAACCCATGGCAGCCAGGCCTTCCAGGCACTGTGAGATGGATCGAGAGTCTGCTGCTTGGCCGCGTTTTGATCGTCCTTCGGCTTCCAGACTTTCATGAAGAGCACCAGCGCCGCCATCGCGACCACGGCGCTCACAATGTCCACCAGCCAAGGGCCGTGGTAGTTGCTCATGACAAACTGCATCACGCCAAAGCTCGCCCCAGTGACGAAACACGCGGGCCACACGCCGATCATGCCACGCCAGCCCACCTGCGCCGCCACAAGCCAGAAAGGCACGATGAGCGAAAACAAAGGCAACTGCCGACCCACCATCGCACTGAGCAGGTCCAGATCGAGACCCGTGATGTCCGCCAGCGTCGTCAGCGGCGTGCCAAGTGATCCAAACGCCACAGGCGCAGTGTTGCCAATGAGCGCCAGCTTCGCTGCTTCGAGTGGCTTGAAGCCAAGACCGATCATCAGAGCGCCCGTGATCGCCACCGGCGCACCAAAACCGGCCGCGCCCTCAATGAAGGCCCCAAAGCTGAACGCGATCAGCAGCGCCTGAATCCGCCGATCAACCGAAACACTTGCGATCTGTCGTTGCAATACCGCGAACTGTCCCGTCTCGACGCTCAGGTTGTAAACAAACATCGCATTCAGCACGATCCAGCCGATCGGAAATAGCCCGAACGCCGCTCCATTCACCGCCGCCATGCCCGCCAGTTGCGCCGGCATGTGATAGACGAAGATGGCGATCCCCAGCGCAGCCAGCAGTCCCGCCAGCGCCGCGATCTGAGCCCGCACATGCCAGAAAGCCAGCAGACCCAGCAAAACCACCACCGGCACCGCTGCCACGAGCGACGAGAAGATCAGATTGCCGAGAGGATCGTAGTTTTGGGACCAAGCCATCACGATGAAGAACGCAGGCCGCGGCCCCTCCTCACAAGATCCCAGCCCAAGCCGAGAATAAGCAGATGGAACAAGATCAGCACGCAGCCGCCCCACCAAGTCGTGCCGTCGATCCGATAACCATCAAGGTTGATCGCAGAACCTTTGAAAGTCAGAACCCCCAACTGCATCTGCCCAAAAACCAGGGTCACGGCAGCATTCAGCAGCACGAGGCTCGCGACCAGCACGAGAACGCTCCCGAAAATCAGTAATGCCAGCCTGAAAGACCATCGGACCAGCAACTTGATCCGAGCCCACGCGATGGCACGGGATCTTGAAGCGGCGGGGTGAACGGTTTGTGTGTTCATGATGGAATTTCGTGATTTAACCATTTTCCAAACAATCCCGCAACACGGGGATGCGTTGCCTTTGATCTGTTTCGGTTGTGCAGTTTAACGTCGAATTCGACGCCTCCCGTGATGGGCGACAAATCCCCCCAAAGATCTCAGTCCACAAAACTGAACTCGTTCAGATTCAAGATGACGCGGCAGGCATTTTCGAGGCCTTCGCGCTTGGCGTAGTCTTCCAGCGAGGCGAGTTCTTCCGGCGTGGGTTCGCGGGCGAGGGCGAGTTGGAAGGCTCGTTTTACGCTGCCTGCGTGTGCGGCAAAGTGTTTGGCCATGGTCACGGTGAGGCCGTTGTTCATCATGGCGAGCGCTTGCAGCGGGCTGAGGGATTCGTTGCGCTTGTCCACGCGCATGGATGGGTCGGCGCAGTCGAGCACGGTCATGAAGGGCTGCTGCTGGCTGCGCACGATGAAGCGATAGATGCTCCGGCGATGGCTTTTCGGGTCCTCGGGGTCGTGCAGATGGTATTCGTAGTGCGGCGAGTGCTGCGGCTTTTCGATGACGAAGTCCTGAAAGCTCGGTCCGCCCATGGTGAGGTCGAGCTTACCGCTCACGGCGAGGATGGAGTCGCGGATGGCTTCGGCGTCGAGTTTGCGGCGGGTTTGGCGGGAGAGGAAGACGTTGTTGGCGTCCAAAGTAGCTGCGGCTTTAGCCGCATCATTTCGGCTAAAGCCGAATCTACTTTCTTGCCGATAGGTCTCCGACATCACGATGAGCTTGTGCAGCTTCTTCAAGCTGCCGCCGAGATTATCGCGGAAAGTCACTGCCAGCCAGTCAAACAGTTCGGGATGACTCGGCTTTGCACCCATGCGGCCGAAGTCGTTCGTGGTCTCCACGAGGCCGTGTCCAAAATGATGCTGCCACACGCGGTTCACGATGCTGCGCCAAGTCAGCGCATTGTTCGGATGCGTGATCCACTTCGCCAGCGCAGCGCGTCGAGCAGCTTCCTCCTGGCTCTGAAGTTCGAAGGGGGCGGTGAAGAGGCCGGTGAGCGCGTGAATCGTGGCTGGCTTCACCTCCTGCGCGGGTTGTTTCATGTCGCCACGTTTGAGGACATGGATCGTGCGTGGTGTGCCGTGGGTGCCTTTGAACGTTCCGCTGCCGTAGTGGACGGCTCCGGCATAGACTTTCTGCGGCGCGGGTAATGCGGGAAGGGAGTCGCGCTCTTTTCGCAAGGCGACGAGCTGCTTCTTCGTGGCTTCATCGGCTTGAGCGAGCATCAGAGCATCGCGCTGGCGGATGAGTTGCTTTTTGTCGTCTTCGGTGCGGCCCTCGGGCGCGATGCCATCGGTGAGGTTGGCTTTTCGCCAACGTGGTGGAGCTTCGATGCTGTCCAGAGAGGTCACGGGCTTGCCTGCGGCGAGATTGGGGCCTGTTTTGCTGTCATAGACCTCCAACTCGGCGAGCGCGAAGATGTAGTCGTTGCTGCGCTTGGCGAGCTTCACGGCCGTGATGCGCACGAAACGACCGGTGACGCCGTCATCGCCAGCGGTGCCGCTTTCGAAGGGTTGGAGGCCGGGGTTCGGGAAATCGTGCATGAAGGTGGCGTCGTGCTTCCGCCACACGAGCGAGACGCTGGTTTTGAACTCGGTATCATCGCTGACTTCGATCTTAAATCGCACCGGGAAGCCGAAACCGCCGCCGATGCTGCCAAAATCGTCGTAGCAGGGCTTCAGCACGATGCGCTCGACCTGCACGCTTTTGCCGAGATCGACCTGCACCCACTTCGTGGCGTCTTGAGTCGGCGAAATGGCGCTGTGCCAGCCGAATTCGGGCTTCGCGTTCGGATTCGCGCCTTTTTCCGCCGCGCCGTCGATGCGCTTGCTGAGCGCGGTGTAGGCTTCACCGGCTTTTTGCTTCAAAGGAGCCTCCAAGGCCGCGATTTGATCGGCGAGCCGTTTCTTCTGCTTTTGCAGCGCGGCGAACTTCTGCATCGACGCGTCGTCCGGGTAGTAATCGACTTCCGTGCGGTCGATCGCGGCAAAGACGGCGTGCAGTGAATAATAATCCTCCTGCGAGATGGGATCGAATTTGTGGTTGTGACACTGCGCGCACTGAATCGTGAGGCTGCACACGGTGCCGATGGCGTTTTGCACCATGTCATCGCGATCCAGATGCCGAGCGATCTTGCCATCGAGCTTCGTCTCCGGCACCTCCGCATGCCCGATGTAGTCCCACGGCCCCGCCGCGATGAAACCCAGCGCCGTGATGCCATCCACCGTGCCCGGATAGAGAGCATCTCCGGCGATCTGCTCCTCGATGAAGCGTGCGTAAGGTTTGTCGTTGTTCAGGGCGCGGATGACGTAGTCCCGATACGGCCACGCATTCAGGCGCGGCTTGTCTTTGTCGTAGCCGTGTGTTTCGCCGTAATGCACCGCATCCAGCCAATGCCGCGCCCAGCGCTCGCCATAGCGTGGTGAAGCAAGGAGATGATCAACGAGCTTTTCGTAGCGTTCGTCCGACAGGTTCGACCAGTCTGACAAGTCGGATGGTGTGGGCGGGAGGCCGGTGAGATCGAAGTAGAGGCGGCGGATGAGTGTGCGGGCATCAGCGCGAGGAGCGGGTGTGAGGCCTTTCTCTTTCAGCTTCGCGTGGATGAAGGCATCCACGCTCTGCCCCGGCGGTTTTGAGAGGGGTTTAAAGGCCCACCAATCGGTTTTGTCCTCCAGCTTTGCCAAGTCGACGCCATCCGGCCATTTCGCGCCTTCATCGATCCAGCGTTTCAGCATTTCGACCTCGGCGCTGCTCAATTTCGACTTCGGTGGCATCGGTGTGTCCTTCTCCAAACCGCTGACGAATCGAAACAGCGTGCTTTCGGCGCTTTGGCCTGCTTTGACGTGCTTCAGAGCGACGGACTTGATGTCGAGGCGGTAATCGTTCTTCTGCTTTTCGGCTCCGTGGCACTCATAGCAGTGCCTTTCGAAGATTGGCCGCACCTCACGCACAAAATCCACTGCGAGGGCGGAGGTCGTGGAGAGCGTGAGAAGGCAGAGGAGGCGCATGCAGTTCTATACGTCGGCCAAACTGTCTCTTTCATGCCACCTTTCACTCAGCCGGCGCGGTTCTTGCCGGTGAACAAAACCTGCGATGAAGCGGCGGCTGGCGCGTTTGTGTCTCCATCATGTGCTTGAAGTCTTTCTGCCATTTTTTCCTCGCTGCAGTGCTGGTGACGCTATGCATTTCGAGGGCCGATGCAGCGCCGAATGTCATTCTCTTTCTTGTGGATGATCTGGGCTATGCGGATCTCGGTTGCATGGGGGCGAAGGATATCCGCACGCCGCACATCGACCGGCTGGCGGCGGAGGGCGTGCGCATGACGGACTTTTATGCGAACGCGCCGGTTTGCTCGCCCACGCGTGCGGCGTTGATCACGGGCCGCTGGCAGCAGCGCTGCGGCATCGAGTGGGCTATCGGTCTCACTTCGCAGGAGGAAAAGCGCGTGGATGGAGGCTGGCAGCCGGTGAGCGAGCCTTTCACTCTCGGCCTCGCCCCGGAGAGCAGGCATCTCGTGCCGCAATTGCGTGCAAAGGGCTATCGCACGGCCTGTTTTGGCAAATGGCACCTCGGTTTCCTGCCGGAGCATAATCCGATCAAGCACGGCTTTGATGAATACTGGGGCATCCTCGGCGGCCAGGGCGACTACTACCGCTACCACTACGTCAACGGCATGAAACAGCTCTATGAGAAGGATCAGCCCACAACGGCGGAGGGTTACATCACGGACCTCATTCATCAGCGAGTGCTGCGGCACATCCACGAGACCGTGGACCGCCCGTTTTTCATCTATGTGCCCTACACGGCGGTGCATCACCCCTTTCAGCCGCCGGACGATCCTTCGCAGTTCTACACGGATGAAAACAAATACCACGGCACTCGTGCCGGTTACACGAAGATGGTCGAGCGCGTCGATCATGGCGTGGGCCTCATCCTCGCCGCGTTGGAGGAGCGGCGCATCCTGGATGACACGCTGATCATTTTCACCAGCGACAACGGCGGCGAGCGATTTTCCGACAACCGCCCCTTCTTCAATCACAAAACCACTCTTTGGGAAGGTGGCATCCGCGTCCCCTGTCTGCTGCGCTGGCCTGCAGGTCGGCTCCCGAAAGGCACCGTGTGCGACCAGCCCTCGATCACCATGGACCTCACCGCCACCGTGCTCGCCGCGGCGGGCATCTCCCCCGCCGCGCCGCTCGATGGCATCGATCTGCTTCCCATTCTGCGAGGCGAAAAACCGGCCCAGGAGCGCAGCCTCTGCTGGCGGGTGGATCGCAACCGCCGCAAGATGAAAGCCATCCGCCACGGCCCATGGAAGTATGTGCAGGACGACCTCGTCGAGATGCTCTTCGACCTGCGCAATGACCCTGGCGAGCGCCACGATCTCTACTACCAGCACCCGCAGAAGGTCGAAGACCTCAAAGCCCGCCTCACTGCCTGGGAGACGGAGGTGGATCAGCCTGTGCCGCCGATTCGGATCCGGTGATGAGGCCGCGTGAGTGCGGTGCCAAGGGCCTGCCCGCTGAAAATCCCGCCATAGTCCTTGAAAGCAGGGCACCTCTGTCACGTTGAAGCCGATTGTATGCTTCACCGTAGAACCCTCCTCAGACAAGCCTTTGCCTCCGCAGGTGCGGCTTTTGCCGGTCCATTGCTGCCAAACATCGGCCAGGCGGCTGCTGCTACGTCCAAATCATCCGGCGGACCGAAGCGGGTGGTCTTTTTCCTGCAAAATCAGGGCTTTGACCCGAAAACCTGCATCCCGGCGGGCATGAAGAACAGTGGCTCGCTGGCCAAGGCGAAGCTGCCGGAGCCGATCTCGCCGCTGGAGCCGCTGAAAGAGCGTCTGCACATCATCAATGGCCTGCACGGCCTGCACACCAGCCCTTCGCACAGCGCCTTCTTCGGTGCCTTGGGCGGTTATCGTGGCGATGACGGCTCGCCGCCGCTGGGGGCCACGATTGACTATGAACTGAGCAAACTGATGCCGGAGACCTTGCTGCCGCTGCTCTGCATCGGGATGGACTCGATGGAGAACATGAAAGCAAAGCCCACGCTGGCGGCTCTGTCCGCCAGCGCTGCCGGTCAGCCGATCTTCATGCACTCGAATCCCAATCATCTCTATCAGATGCTCTACGGCGGCATCGCGGAGGGAGACATCCGCAAGCAGCATGAGGCGCGCTCGCATTTGTTCGACCGCATCGAGCAACTGTCCGGTGCTCGCGGCCAAGGATTGCCCATGGCGGATCAGCAGCGCTACAGCCAGTTCGTGCAAGGCTTTGAGGACATGAACGGCTTGCGTGCCAAGCTGGGCGGCGTCTCGGACCATCTGCGCAAGTTCGCGCCGAAGGTGGATGAGCGCTACACGAAGCCGCAATTTGAAACGGACTGGCATGACTCCCTGCTGGACATCGGCATCTCCGCTTTGAAGTCCGGCATCACCAGCGTGCTCACCATCGGCTCCGGTCGTGGCGAGATCTTCGGCTCGTGGAAAGGCATCGGCGTCGAGGAGCAGGGCCACAACCTCGGCCACATGGAGCAGCCGGACAATCCGATCTGGATCAAGATCCGCCAATACAACAGCCGCATGCTCGTGCGCCTCGTGGAGCAGCTCGAAAGCGTGCGCGAAGGCAGCGGCACCATGATGGACAACACCCTCATCGTTTACACCAGCAACAACGCCGACAAGCAGCACACCAATGGCGCCACCTGGCCCATGATGCTGATCGGCAACTGCGGCGGCATCTTCAAAACCGGCTGCTTCACCCAACTCGATGGCAAGCGCCCGATCAACGCGCTCTACTCCACGCTGCTCAACGTCGCCGGCGTGAAGTGCGATCGCTTCAACATGAGTGACCGGATGGCCGCGAAGTTCGACGCGGGCACCGGTCCTCTCAAAGAGATCCTCGTGTGATCCGAGCGATTGTCTTTTGTTCCCTCGCCCTGGCGACCATCGCCAGCGCCCAACACTGGCCGCAGGCCTCCGGGCCGAACCTCGATTGGAAAGTGAACGGTGCGGAACCACCGACACACTGGTCAGTTGTCACCGGCAAAAACGTGCTCTGGCGCACCACACTGCCAGAAGGCGGACAGAGTGCGGTGACGATCTGGGGTGACCGCGCCTTTGTGACCACGCATCGTCCGATGGATGCTGGCAGTGATCGATTGGAGCCAAACATTGTCGGTTACTGCCTCAACGCGGATACCGGCAAGATCCTGTGGACCGTCGATCTCCCAGGCACCGATCCGGTGCAGACAGCGGGCATTTTCAGTGATGCGACCGTCTTCGCTCCTGTCACGGATGGTGAGCATGTCTGGTTCTTCAATCGCTGCGGCTCCATGGGCTGCTTTGATTTCTCTGGCAAGCGGGTGTGGCTCCGCGAGTTCCGACCCATCCCGCGCCACACGAACCGCGAGTGCGAACCCATCCTCGTCGGCGACAAAATCATCACGGTCGAAGTCCGCAACCAAGAGGCCGGTCAGAAGATGGAACGGCACAAGCCAGTGCCCGATGGGATCGATCCGCGAGATGTCTGGACTTATCTCCGGGCAATCAACAAACGAACGGGCGAGATCGAGTGGATCGAGAAAGTCGGCACTTCCATTCACAACACTCCGATGGCTGGAAAACTGGCCGATGGACGCTGGGCCATCGCTCATGCTCGTGGCGGACCGCATGCGCCGTTGGAAACGCCCTACGGCCTCAGCATGACCCTGCTCGATACCGGTGAGACGATCTGGAGCCGCGAGTTAAAGGGCGATTGCTCCTACAACACGCATTGGAATGCCCGGAATGTGTTCTGGTTCGAAGGCAACCAGCATCTCGTGCTCGACGGCACGAACCGCGAAGTGCTGCGCACGCAGGACATCAGCGCCAACGTGGACTTCACCGATGCCGAAACCGGCAAGCGCGAGACCGGCATCCGGCTCTCGCCCGGCAAACGCACACCGCTCACCAATCAGAGCAACATCGTCGCCGGTGACTTCCACTACTTCCTCGCGCATGACCTCATCGCCATCGGTCGCGTGAACATCGTCAGCGGCAAAACCGAATACCTACGCTTGCCCGTGCAGATCGTCGGCGGCCCCGAGCCCAAGCGCCTCTGGGACAAGAAAGACGCCCTACTCAACGACGCGAAGAACTCGCGTGGCATCGACATCACGACCGACAAACGCGCCAAAGCCAGCGGCTGGGGTCACGTTTCCGCCGCCAGCCCAATCTTGGTGAATCGATACCTCTTCATCCCCATCATGAACGGCACCGTCTATGTGATCGACGCCTTCGCCGAGACACTCGACCAAAACGCCCTCATCGCCGTAAACGACCTCGGCCCCGCAGGCGAGACCTGGACGCTGGCGTCCTTCAGCAGCGCCAACGGACGACTTTGGATGCACACGATGAAGGAAGTCATCTGCATTGGCGAGAAGTGATGGGCTTCACACGCCATGGTCCTCATCGAAACCAACCCCCTCGCTCTTAGCCCGCCAGATCGGCCAAGCCATCTGTGAGCGATGATTCACCACGGGCAAGGCACGCCATGCATCCGTTGAAAAGCCAGGCGTTGGAGTTCGATCGCTGTGGCCTCGCCTGCTTCACGCAAGATGCCCTGCATGACCAGTTCCCGGGCCGTCGCCATCATGTCCAGGCTCATCATCAGTCGCTCTGCGGGCGTCTTGCGCATCATGGCGTCAAAGAGCCGCCGGTTAATCTCCGGCGGCGTATCTTTCACGGCAAAACCCGTGTCAGCATATCTGTCAGGTTCAATGCGGCTGACCATGTGCGTAGATACGCCTCGTCACAGCCGCTGGCAATCAGGTTCTCCACATCCGCGAGTTGTCGCTCCGATTGCGACTCTCGCGCCCATTCCAGCTTGGAGAGGATGAGGTCCTCCTTGCTCACGACCCAAAGTTCAAAATCCGCCAGTTTCAGCCGCACCCGCCGGGTAAACTCATGGAGTCGATAGTCCTCCCGCTTCCGCACCATGAAGTCCACTTTGATCAAAGTCGCCTCGTGGATCGCATTGAAGCTGCTCTGGTGCAGCACCGCCTCTCGCGCCGCCTCGGGTGAGACGTAGTATTCAGTTCCAAGCACATCGGTGATGCGAGCGGCATCTTTGAGATAAAACGCCACCACCAGATCAATGTCGCGCGTCATTCGCGGCTGGGCATGACAGGCCAGCGCCACCGAGCCAGTGAGCATGTAGTCGATACCCGCTGCCTCTAATCGGGCCGTGATGTCACGGAGGATGCTGAGTTCTTCAGTCATGGGTCACATCAAGACGACTGTTCACCACGCGCACGACGTTGGCTCGCGCCTGGTCCAGGCCGGAAACGACGCGCCCAAAGAGCGCTTCCGGTGGATTCGTGGTGATCTTGCGTTTTGGCATGGCTTCTCGCGGTCTTGGGCTGGGCGGCGGGAATGTTCTCGGGAACCCGCAGAGTGGAGCATACCCCACCCCCAATGGCTATGTTTATGTGAATGTGATGCTATGAGCGGCCCAGTCAGGTCGTTTCAGGGAGCACCGTCGCCCCCATGGCCCAAATCCGCACCACCATTTTCCACTCCGCAAACGCCATCCTCCGGAAAAAGGCCATCACGGGCATGCTCCTTGCACTGTCGCTCGGGTCTTGGACTGGCAGCCCCGCAGCCGAAACCTTTCACCCCGGGCAGCCGGTGCATGGCGCTTTCAAGGATGTCGCGCGTGGCTTCCTCGATCAGCACTGCATGGAGTGCCATGACAATGACACGAAGAAGGGTGACCTCTCGCTGGAGGATCTCGGTCCCGTTGACGAGACGAATGCCGCGCTTTGGAAATCCATCTGGGCGCAGGTTTCGCTGAAGGAAATGCCACCGAAAAAGAAGGAGCAGCCGGAGGTCGTCGAGCGACTGCGCTTTGCCGGGTGGATCATCGGCGAGTTGCAGCGCACCATGAAGGACAAAGGTGGGTTTGCCGAGCATCTCGACCCGAAGAGGGGCAACTTCGTGGATCACGAGTTGTTGTTCGGGCCACTGCCTGCGGGCATCGAACTGGAGCCCACATCCTCGCCCGCACGTCTCTGGCGGGTCACGCCGCAGGAGCACATCACGCGGCTCAATGAGCTGATCAATGTGGAGCCGCCCTATGATCCAGCCCACCCAGGCTTGCGGACGCATGGCGACAGCGTGCCGACGAACCACGGTGGCGAGTTGAAACTCTACTTCGGCCTCGACCAGATCATCCGTGTGGATGGCGGAACCGTGGCCTATGCCACCGCCATCAAGAGCCTGCCCGCGGTGCTCTCTTCCCCGCGCAAAATCGGCTTGGAAAACTACCCTGACCTGACCTCGGTCAACAGCGCCGAGTCCACGCAGATTTTGGGCAAGGCATCGGACATTCTCAAATACATGGCCTCAGGAGTTCGCAGCCTCGTCGGCATGCCGGAGCAGATCACCGATAACCCCGCGACCTATGACAAAGTGAAACCCAAGGGCGACATCCGCGGTCAGCCGACTTCCATCGTTTACAGCCCGAAGGACAGCCGACCGTTGACGCCGATGCAGGACCTGATGAAGCAGCCTGGCGTCAATGAAGCGCATCTCCGCACCACCGTGGACTTCTTGTTTGAGTCGCTCACGTTCCGTCCGCCGAGCCGCGAGGAGAGCGACACCTACATGACGCTGGTCAAAGACAGCATCGCCAAGGTGGGCAAGGACGAAGGCGTTGTGATGGGCTTGTCGGCCCTCTTTTTGGATCGCGATGCGCTCTTCCGTCCCGAGCTGGCGCAAGGCGGCAAGCCGGATGCACATGGTCGTGTCATGCTTCAAGATTGGGAGCTGGGCCTCGCCGTGAACCACGCGCTGCGTTACCTGAAGCCTGACGAAGCCTTGCGCAAGGCGGTGATCGAAGGCCGCATGAAAACGCGTGAGGACGTGCAGCGCGAGGTCGCACGCATGCTCGCCGATGACAGCATCCGCAAGCCGCGCGTGCTGCAGTTCTTCCGCGATTATTTCGACTACGACCTCGGAGCCTACATTTGCAAAGACACCAAGGCTCTCGCTGAAACAGGCGTCTCCATCAGAGGCACGAGCCACTACAACGCCATGTTTGCCGCCACCGCCAGCACGGATCGACTCATCGAGATCATCCTCGCGGAGGACAAGAACGTGCTCAAAGAGCTGCTCACCACCCAACGCGCCATCGTCAGGGAGGGGGATGAGATTTACTTCGGCAGCAGGCTCGACCAGGAAGTGCAGGCTGCGGCTGAGGCAGCGAAACTATCGCCGAAAGAACAAAAGAAGCAGGATGAACTCACCCTCAAGCCGCTGGAGGAAGCCGTTGCCAAACTGGAGAGCGACTTGAAGGCCAACCCCAATGACAAACAATTGAGCAAGCAGCTCAGACAGAAACAGAAGGAACTGTCCGTTGCCAAAAACGAAATCAAAAACGGCCAGCGGAAAAGCAAACGCAACAAGGGTGTCGCGATAGCAGTCGCACCCGCCAAGCTCGAAGGCCCGCCCGAAAACGCCCGCGTCAGCCGACCGACCTTTGCCCGAAGCAACAAACAGGCGAGTCAGCGCATCCTGGCCACCCTGCCCGAAGGCCAGCGACTCGGCATCCTCACCCACCCGACCTGGCTCGTCTCCCAATCCGACGCCATGGACAACCACGCCATCCATCGCGGCATCTGGATTCGCGAGCGCCTCCTCGGCGGCGGCATCCCCGATGTGCCCATCACCGTGGATGCCCAGCTCCCAGACGAACCCCAGAACACCCTGCGGGAGCGCATGCGCGTGACGAAGGAAACCTATTGCTGGACTTGCCATCAAAAAATGGACCCACTCGGCCTGCCTTTTGAGATGTTCAACCACGTCGGCATCTTCCGCGATACCGAGCTCGACAAGCCCGTGGACACCACCGGCGAAATCATCGCCAGCGGCGACCCCGCGCTCGATGGCCCCGTCAAGAACGCCCTCGAGATGATCCAAAAGCTCGCCGAGAGCCAACGCGTCGAGCAAGTCTTCGTTCGCCACGCCTTCCGCTTCTGGATGGGCCGCAACGAAACCCTCAACGACGCCCCCGTCCTCCAAGCCGCCCACAAAGCCTACCGCGACAACGGCGGCAGCATGAAAGCACTGATCACTTGTTTGCTCACAAGTGATGCGTTCCTGTATCGCAAGGTCGATACCGGAGCCAAAGCGCCGGTTGAGGCTCGATGAATCGGCAATGTGGTTGAGTCCTCTGGACTCATCTGAAGCAGTCCAGAGGACCGCACCACACTGGGTGGAGGATGGATGTGGGCAGTTTGGCGGCTTGACGGAATGATGGCATATATGCTATCACTTCCATGATGAGTCTGAAGGTGGTGATCGACACAAATGTTCTGGTCGGCGCGGCCCTGAGCCGAGGCGGCGGGGACAATCGTGACGTATTGAGAGCTTGTTTGAAAGGCTTGGCCCACCCCGTGATCGGCATGGCACTCTTTAGCGAATACGAAGACCTCTTTCTGCGCTCGGCCTTGATGGCAAAAAGCCCGTTGAAAGAAAAGGAGCGACTCATCCTGCTGGAGTCCTTCCTCTCGGTCTGCGAGTGGGTGAAGGTTTATTACCTCTGGCGTCCCAACCTGCCCGACGAATCGGACAATCACCTTATCGAACTCGCCCTCGCCGGAGGTGCTGGCACAATCGTCACGAACAACCTTCGTGATGTTTCGCGGGGCGAGCTGACTTTTCCTTTCCTGAATATCCTCACACCAGCTCAATTCCTCAAAACCTTGTAAACTTATGAGCACTGTCACCATCCGTCTGCCAGACGACAAGCACACCCGTCTCCGCCAACTTGCCAAACACCGCGATCTCAGCGTGAACAAGCTGATGGAAGAACTCGCCACGATCTCAATTGCCGAGTTCGACGCCGAAAGCCGTTTCCGCGCCTTGGCGGCCCGTGGCGCTGCGAAGAAAGGCCTCGCCTTGCTGGATAAACTGGACGCAGCCTTTCGGCGGTAACAAGTCAGGGCAAGCTTTGGGCTTTCCCAGCGCTTGATCGACTTTTCGCTAAGAAACTCGTTCTCGAACTCCGTGATGCTTGGAAGCGTTTGCTGAGGAATCAGGAAGTCGTTTCATTTCGTTTCCGCAGTATTCTGAAAGCGTTCGTTCGGATAACCAATCAGCCACGTGCCCATGCTGCCGGCTGGCAGTTGATCGGAAAGGCGGCCCTTGTTCAGTTTGGCGGGAGGTAACAACCGCACATCATCCGTTTGGGAAGTGAGGTAGCGCTGCACCGTGGCATCGGGGCTCACGCCGGAAAACTGCAGTTCCACCGCCGCATCCGTGGTCTGCACGGCGGCGGCGTGCAGGAGCACCTGCCTGCCGTCTGCGGATACGAATCCGGTGGCTTTCACTCCGGCCTGCGAGATCCCCGTGGCACCCGGTCCGCTCAGTTCCGGCCGCAGGACTTTCATTCCGGGTTGCAGATGCAGGCACCACTGGCGGTAACCGTGGTAGATCTTCGTCAGGGTGTAGTCCTTTCCCCAGTTCAGATGGATCAAGGCCTCGCCACCCTGGCGCGGAGGGTAAACCCAGTCATAAGCCATCCAAGCATGCGCACCGCCATTGAAAGCTTCGGTCATGGCCAGCCAAAACTGGGATGCGGAGTGATACAGACCCGGTGATTTGTCAGCACCGTTCACACACCACTCCGTCAGCCACACGGGACGACCTGCGGCAGCCTTGGCGAGGACCTCCCAGCGATTTCCCCGCCGATCATAATCGTGTGCCCCCACCACGGCCAGATCCTTGCCAGCGGCCGACAGCAGCGGCGACAGCCATTTTTCGGCACAACTCACTGCACTCAGCACATTTGGCCCCACCAGGGCCGGTTTTGGGACCTCGGGGCGCCGCTTCTCCATTTCAGTGAAGTATTGAGCTGCCTTGGCGAATAGTTTCGCATGGCTTTCTGGCGTCAGGCAATACCCAGGCTGCGTGTGCGGCCAGTCAGGTTCGTTGGCGATGCTGAGGTAGTGGATGGTATGCCCGCGACCATGCATCCACTGGGAAAAGGCCCAGCAGAACTCCGCGAGTTCCAGTTCCATGTCCGGCTTGAGGGTGGCCTTTTCCTTGCCCCCGGCCGAAACAGCGTTGTTGGTCTTCATCCACACCGGAGGCGTGTAGAGCGTGGCGTAGAGCTTCATTTCCGGCTGCCGTGTTTTGGCTGCCGTGCAGATCTCTGCTGTCGCTTTGGCATACTCAAACCACTCGTCTTTGAACGCCGGATCATACGGATCGCCATTATCGTTTTGCGGCTCATGGTCATGCCGGATCATCAAATGCAGAAAGTCCGTCCGCATATCGGCGAACATGGTGTCGTAAAGCTTCTCCTGCGCCTCCTTTTTGCCGGTAGCCCCCAGACTCGTGATGTGCTTCTCGTAAAAAATGGCACCGCAGCCCATGCCTTGGAAGGTCTGGTGCGGGCGTCTGCTGTCGATTCGTATCACCGTAGGCTGGGCGTCAGCAGGCTGCACGCTGGCCACAGGTGAAAGAAAAATCAGCCCGCCCAGCAGGCAGGAAAAGGGGATGAAAAGGCGGCCCGGCGAAGACATGGACCACTGCTCGACAAAACATGCCGCCTCTCAAGTGGAAACAAGAGACGGTGCCCGCTCTCCTCGCGAAGAGCCAAAACTCCGGCTCACGCTCGGTGAAGCAGCAATGTGGTTGAGTCCTCTGGACTCATCTGCAGCAGTCCAGAGGACTGCACCACACTGGCGATGGCCTACTCGAACAACGAACAAAGAACCAGGAACCAAGAACCTCATCATTTCACAAACTTCACCTCCACCTTCGGCAGCAGCGCTTTCACCTTGGCCTGCGTTTCTTCGGGGTAGCCTTTGCCGTAGCGGACGAGGGTGAGCGACTTGAGGTGGGCGAGGGCTTGCAACTGCGGGAGGCGTTCGTCAGGCAGGTTGAGGTTTGAGAGGGAGAGTTCCTGGACCTGGGTCACACCGGCGAGTGCGGCGAAATCGCCGTCGGTGAAGGCTTTGGCATCGAGAGAGAGTTTGCGAAGGGTGGGAATGGCTTTGACGGCGGCGATGGCGTCGGCGGCCGGGGCGCACACTCCAGACTCGAGCGCCACATACTCCATGGGCAACTCGCCCAGGTGTTTGAGCAGGCCGGAGGTGGCCTTCGAGCCACTGATCTCCATGCCTTTCAGTTGTTTCAGCTTCTTCAGGTGCTCCGCGCTGGCATCGGTGAGCTGCTTGGAGTGCCAGAGCTTGATGAACTCGAGGTTCGGGAACTTCTCGCACACGTAACCGAATCCTTCGTCATCGAGGCCGTTGCTGTGGAAGTTGATGCGCTTGAGCTTTGTCCAGCCATCGAACTTGGCGAAGAAATGACCGGGATACCCGGCGCCTCGTGGTGTGAACGACTCGAGGTTCTTCAGGCCCGCGAGCTTTTCCCAACCCGCATCGGTGGCTTTGCCAAAATAGGCCAGTTCGAGGTTGGTGAGGTCGGGACACTCGGTGAGTTGTTGGAACTGAGCCAGGCTGGCATCGCCGAGTTTGCCAAAGCCGCTCACGCTCAGGCTTTTCAGCTTCTTGAGTTTCAGCAACGGAGCCACCCAGTCGTCCTGGATGCCCGATGCCTCCAGCTTGACTGTCTCCAGCGAGGCAATGTGCCCGAGGTGCTCGATGAAGGCGGCGTTGTAGGGATCGGCGTTCTCCTTGCGGTGATCGTGCGCTTTACCGCCGAGGATGTTGGTGCCGACCTGGGTGAGCGTGTCAAAGATCGCGATGTCTCCCCCCGCGGCCTTTTTCAGCGCCTCGGGTGTGGTGTTGACCTTGGTGAACGAGCCTGGCGCGCCCTCGATGGTGCGGATGACGGCGAGGACATGCGGATGCTGCTCTGCGGCAGCCAAAACTTTGCCAGCGTGATCGCTGAGCGCCTGTTTCAACGCTGAGTCTGTCGTGGCGGCGATGACGGCATCAAGATCGGCGCGTGAGGTGACTTTGGAAAGGTCGGGTGGGGCGGCGGCTAGGTCCGGCAAAAGGCCGGGCGTCGCGAGCAGGAGGGCGAGGAAGATGAGTCTCATGTTTATTGGTTCTTGGATCAAAAAGGCCCTATTTCCCGAGTTCGGAGAGGTAGCGGATGAGATGTGCGAGTTGCTGCTCGTTCAGCGTGGCGGTCAGGCCGTCGGGCATGAGTGTGCCGCCGATTTGAATTTTCGCCGCATCAGCCTTCCGCACGGTTTTCATGGCGCCGGTCACTTCGCGGATGGCGATGGCATCGGCGGCGTCGAACTGTTTGAAGCCGGTGATGACGGTGCCGTCATTCTTGGTGACGGTGACAGCTTCGTAGCCCTCCTTCACGTTCAGTGCGGGCCAGACGACCTCGGTGACGATCATGTCGATGGGCAAACCTCTCGCGATGGCGCTCAAGTCGGGGCCGATCTTGCTCTGAGCCGCACCCGGAATGTGGCAGGCGATGCAGCCAGCGGCTTCGTAGATCTTTTTGCCCTCAGCGGCATTCCCGAAGGTGTTCGCGCCTTTCACGATGTTGGTGATGTATTCCTTCGTGTAGGCCGGCAGCGCCGAATTGATACCTGCGAGCTTCATCAGCAGTGGCGAGAGCTTTGCATCGTTCTTGCCGAGGTTGTTGAGCGTTTGCAGCACTTTTTTGGCCTGCGCAGAGTCCAGCGCGTCTTTCTTCTGCAAAGCACGCATCAGTGCCGCATGGCCTTCCGTGCGTGAAACGAGCGCGGAGAGCTTCGTGGTGTCTTGGAGGGCCAAAGCGGCCACTTCATCGGGTTTCAGGCTGATGAGTGCGTCGAGGGCCTGCGGCATTTTTTCCTCCAAGGCGAGCTTTCGGATGCTTTCGGTGAACGCGCCCACTTTCCACGCTCCGGCGAGCCGGATGCCTTGTTCGCGCAATTCGGCGTTTGGACTCGTAAACAATGGTGCAAGCAGATCTTCGGCGTTTTGAGGCTTCGTGGCCTTCAGCGCGGCGAGGACGGCGGCGTTTTGACCGGCGCGCTCGAAGATGAACGCCACATCATCGCCGCTAGCGGTTCCAGCGAGGGCCTTAAGCCACTTTGTTTGGCGTTCGAGGGCACCTTCATGCTTCGCGATCTGCTCGCGCATGATGGCGGCAGCATTCGCACTGGTGTGCGGTTTGTAGGCCACGGCGGCACCGCTGAGGTTTTTGAAATCGTCCGGGTTGTTCTCCACCCAGCCGTTTTGCAGCGCAAAGATGAGGTGCTCATCCTTCTCGAAGGACGGTTTGGCCGACCAGAGCGGGTTGAGCACATGCAGCGTCTTGGTGAGCGCATGGAGGTGGTAGCCGTTGAAATCCTTGTCGAGCGCCCGCGCGGCGATCACGGCAGAGCGAGCGTCTGCGATGTAACTGGCGGCGACGATGGCTTCGAGACGCACGAGGGCGTCTTCATCGGCGATTTGGGCTTCGAGAAGGGTCAGGGCGTCTGGCAGTCGTCCATCGCGTGCCCAGGTGGAGAGTGTCCGGGTGGCGTAGCCGCGGATGCGGGCATCGGAACTGCGCAGAAGTGCCTTCAATAGCTCTGGGCGCGGTGATTCATGCGCTTCGTAAAGCGACAGTGCCTGAAGTTTGCGAAGGTCGTTTTGTTTTGGAGTCCAGGTTTCCAGTGCGGTGAGCACTTCTTTGCTGTTACGCTCAATGAGCAGGCGTTTGGTTTGACACCACGTCCAGCGTTCTTGGGAGTCGAGGTGTTCGAGGAGCTCGGGGACGGTTTTTTTGACGAGATTGACCGGATTGACTTTGGTGCCGGATTTCCACGTCACGCGCCAGATGCGGCCGTGTTCCTTGTCGCGGTCGGGGTGGCGGTAGCTGGCCTGATAGTGGCCGATGATCGGGTTATACCAGTCCGCCACATAAATGCCGCCATCGGGGCCCATGCGCACTTCGACGGGACGGAAGACGTTGTTTTTGGTCTCGATGATGTTGGGCAGTCGCGTGGTGCTGAACATGCCGTTCTCGAATTTCAGCTCGTGCCATTCGAGGAGGTTCGCGTAGTAGCCGCCGATGACGATGCGGCCCTGCATTTCCTTCGGGAACATGCTGCTGTGCAGGAACTCCTGACCGACCTGCTTGATGGGCGCGAGGCACAGATTCATCGCCTGCGCGTTCACGGCGAGATCGGAGCGCACCATGCCTGGCGTGGTGAACCAACTGCCGATGTTCGCGCCGCTTTTGTGGAAGGCCTGGCCGTATTCCGTGGTGGTGACGCCCCAGCAGTTCGGTCCGGCGCTCGACCATTGGAAAAAGGGATCGAGATGGCCCGTGCGCGGCCGATAGCGCCACACGCCCGCGCGATTCAGCGTCTCCACGCCATACGGCGTCTCGACGCGCGAGTAGATGTGATGCCCCTGCGTGAACCACAGCTCGCCGCCAAAGCCCCAGTTGATGCAGTTGATCATCTGATGCGAGTCCGCCGTGCCGAATCCACCGAGCACGATGCGCTTCGTGTCCGCCTTGTCGTCGCCGTCGGTATCCTTGAAGTGCAGCAACTCGGTGCCTTGAGCGACATAGAGGCCGCCATCGCCGAGTTCGAGGCCTGCGGGCATGAATAGGCCCTCCACGAACTTGTGAAACTTGTCCGCCTTGCCGTCGCCGTCCGTGTCCTCGCACACGAGCACGTAGTCGTTGGCCTTTTCGCCCGGTTTGATCTGCGGATAACTCACCGCGCAGGCCACCCAAAGGCGACCGCGTTCATCCCATCGCATCTGGATCGGCTTCACGATGCCATCGGCCTCGCTGGCGAACAGATTCACCGCAAAGCCGTCCATGATCTGAAACGACGCCAGCTCTTCTTCCGGCGATTGCGGCTTCGCCGTCGGCGGCTCGACCGGGATCGACGAACGCACGCCAATCGGCGTCACCGGCTTCCCCTCGATGGCCGCCCAGATGTTTTTCTCCGCCTGATCGAGCAACGGACGAAAATCCTCCATCTCCTGCGGGAAAATGCGCTTCGTCGAGTCCTTCCAATCCTTCGAGTAAGGCACGTTCGTGCGATCTCCTGTGAGGAAAGCCCAGTTCATGGGACGCCAGTAGTCGAACCAAAGGCGCTCGAATTCGAGGACCTGGGCGCGGATGGGTTCGGTCTCTGTAGAGTTCTTTAATGGCGTGAGACCAAGACCTTTGACGATGGACCAAGCTTGGTTGCCATGACCTTCCTCGTTGAGTTGGTAGCCATTGCTAGTGAGCGGCTGAATGCTCGGCATTTTTGAGTAAGGGAATGCAAGGGCATTTGAGATGAATGTCAGTTTTAGCTTCTTCGCCAAATCGCTGATACCCTTCGTGTAAGCCGTGAGACTTTCAGCTCGGTTCTGTGCCACTACCCACTCAAACGGAACCGGAGCCACCAGCACCACCCGCCGCCCCTCATCCGCGAACTCTGCGATGAGCTTCTCATACGCCTCAATGAACTGCGGCAGCTTCTCGACGCCATTGAGTGACTCCATCTGCCCAAACTGCGCGATGACCACCGTCGCGCCGACTTCTTTGAGCTGCTGACGCCAGTCGCGTTGCTGACGCCAGCTATCGGTGCCGGTTTCGGCGCTGATGCGGCGTTCGGCGGCGGCGCGTTTCTCGTCGAGGTTTTGGTAATTGCCGCCATCGCGCCACTGCTCAAAGACGGTGTCGCCTTCCCAGCCGAAATTGCGGACTTTGATCTTCAGCTCCGGCTTCGACGCGATGAGGCTGGTTTGCAGATAGCCGTTGAAGCGCGTGCGCTCGATGTTCGAGCCGCCGGTGAGCGCGATGACGTCGTTGGGCTTGAGTTCAAAAGGCTGTGCTTGAGCGACTGCGGCGAGGGCGAGGAAAACAAAGAGGCGCATAATTGAGCGAGGTTACTTCTTGGCGGGCAGTTCCTCGATCATGAGGTCCTTGTAGTGGACGATGGAGGTGGCGTTGCCGTGGATTTGGACGGCGATGATGCCGGTGGGGTGGATGACCATGGATTTGCCGTCTTGGAGCACCACACCTTGCGTTTCGGTGTAATCGACGGTCTGCACGCCGTTGAGCCAGATTTGGATGCGTTTTCCCTCGGCGCGGATGCGGTAGTCGTTCCATTCGCCGACGGGTTTTTGGGCTTTGGCGAGCACTTCGGGTGTTGGCTGGGCGAGGATCTTCTTGCGGCGGCTTTCGTCATAGAGGGCACCGTCGTAGCCTTTGCCGAGGTCGGCTTGGTAGCCGGAGACCTCATGGTGATTCGGGATGCGTTCGGTGCGGAACTGCACGCCGCCGTTCACGAAGCCTTCGGTGCCTTCTAGCTTCCATTTCAGTGTGAGTTCGAAGTCGCCATAGGTCTTCGTGGTGGCGAGGAAGTTGTTCTTCTCCTGCTTTTTCTCCAACGAGCCCGCAACGAAGGCTCCGTCTTCGATGCGCCAGACGGTGCCGATGTCGCCCTCCCAGCCGGTGAATGTGTTGCCGTCGAAGAGCGGGACGGGAGCGGCGAAGCATTGGATGCTCACGAGCAGGAGAGTGGGGAAAAGGATGATTGTTTTCATGGATGGTCATCGAGCCCGTAGGAGGGCAGGGCTGTTGTTGGAATTAACGCGGCAAAATGCGGCTTGGTCCTTCGTTCATGGTTGATCCAATGTTCCGAGCTTAGGAGAGCCAAGAACGAGGAACAACGAACGAAGCACTACGCCTCTCAATACTTCGGGAAGATGTCTGCATTCGGGAAGCGCTCTTCGGCGCTGGTGTCACCGAGGTATTCCTCTCTGGGCACCTGGACCTGGGGCCAACTGCCGGGGCGGACGCGGACGACGCGAGTGGGGCGGATGCCTTCGATGATGAGGTCGGTCTCGAACTTGATCTGGATGCCGCTGCTGCCGAGCGGGGCTTCGCTGGGGAGCTTGATGACGTCGAGGAGCGTGCCTTTGGAGGCCATGTGCGCGGGGCCGTAGGCTCCGTGGGTGTGCTTCAGCGTGTTCTCGACCGAGTTCATGAAGGCGGAGGTGCCTTTCTGAAAATCGGCGTAGAGCGAGGCGTCCATGCCGCCAAACAACGTGGCGGTGACCGTGGCGCGGCCGAACTTGCCATACTCGACATGGTCGATCCACGCGGCCATCCAACGGCTGCGAATGAAGGCCTTGTGCACCTCGGTTTGGCTCTTGGCGGCGCGCTGCATCGCGGCATCGTCGAGCCAGATGTCGGAGATGTGAAAGCGAGTGAAGATGCCATCCGGTGTGGGCTTCCAGGTGATGCCGAGCAGGACCGACTGGCCGTTGAGAGCCTTTTTTCCCTCAGCAGGCCACGCGCCTTCGGTGATCAAGTCTTCGATGCCGAGGCATTCCCGACCTCGCCAGACCCGCGTGGCGGCATCGAAGGTCATTTTTTCCTCGGTGGCCTTGCTATCGCCTCCCTTTTTCGGCTCGCGGGTGGCGATGATCATGCCAGCGGCGTTTTTGATCTCCACTTCCTTGAGTTTCCAGGTCAAGCCCTCTCGCTGGCAGTGACTGGGCTCGTCTTCGAGCAGAAGCACATGATTCTCGGCGGGAAAGATGCCAGCGCCGCGATTGTGATTGGCGTCCTGCTTCCCGCTATTCACCGGCAGCACCGGCACAGCGGAGATCTTCGGGTCCGGCGGCAAAAAGCCGTGCACATGCATCACCGTGCCAAGCGGCACATCCCGCAGATCGGCAGGCGCTCCATGATAGCTGACGATGCCATACGGCAGCATCGCGATAGGATGCGGGTCGTTGCGGAAAAACATGCCCGAACCCTGCACCCGGATGCTGCCACGGCGGTTCGCATGATCCACAAAGATGAGTTCGCCGCGGTAAGTATGCGCTTTTTCCAACGGCGGAAACTTGCCGGCTTCGGGCCGGAAGGGTTCGGCTGCAGCGAGGATCGTGGTCGTAAGCAGCGAGGCACCAAGGCAAAGGGCTGTGAGGAAACGGGTGCGGGGCATTGGAGTGGTGGAGTGATGGGTGAGACGTTTTCCGAAAGATGGAGTGCTGGAGTCGTGAGGTGGAGCGCTGCTCGGTCGCATCACTCCACAACTCCATCACTCCATTCCTCCAGATCAAAGCGCGATGACCTTGTTGCTATCACCGAACTGCTCCGTCTCGACGCCCATGCGCTGGGCCATGAGGAGAAGGAGGTTGCTCATGTGGGCATCGGTGTTCACGGGGCGGCTGCAGACTTGGTAGTGCGCGGTGGTGAGGGCTCCGTCGGTGCCGAGGGAGTAGCCTTGGAAGTCTTTGGCCTCCTTGTTGAAGTCGAGATGGCTGCCATGTTTCAGGCCGAGATCGGAGCCGCCAGCGAAGACGAGCGGGAGGTTGGCGTTGCCGTGGCTGTGGCCGTAGGACATGCCGCTGCCGAAAAGAGCCATCGTGGAGCCGATGAGCGGCTTGCCGCTGAGGTCCTTCGTTTCGGTGAGGCGCGTGAGGAAGTAGCTGAACTGCTCGATGGCGAAGGTGTCGTAGTTCGTGAGCTTCTCCATGTAGCCCGCATCGCCGCCGTGATGGCTGAGCTGGTGGCGCGACTCGGTGATGCCGATCTCGGGGATGGAAAAGGCGTCGCCCTCGCCGCCGAGGCTGAAGGTGGCCACGCGGGTCACATCCGTCTGAAACGCGAGCACCATGAGGTCATACACCGTGCGGAAGTAGTCGCCCGCCATCGCGGCAGCGATATCGCGATTCGTGCGCTTGCGATCCGCTTCGGAGATGGTCGGCAGCGGCGTGTCGAGCCACGCATCGGCCCGGGTGGTGCGGATCTCTGCCTCGCGCACGGAGGTAAGGTATTGCTCCATGCGGCCCTTGTCCTCCGCGCCCATCTTTTTCTCCAACTGACGCACCTCAGCGAGGTTCGCATCGAGCACGCTGCCTTTGCGACGCAGGGCGCGGCGCTGAGCATCCTTCCCGCCCTTCGGTTCTTCAAAGAGCGACCCGAAAATCTCGCTGCAACGCCGCAACGCAGGCAATTGCACCCCATCGGCGGTCCAAGCGAGCGAGCCCTGCGTCAGCGCGACTTCCATCGACGGGTAACGCGTGTGTGGCGCGGTGATCTCCGCCATCTTCTGGTCCACTGAGATCGAGTTGCGGTCGGAAGGCCCAAGCTTGCCGCCGGTGAGGAAGATATTGATGCAGTTGTGGTGATGACTGAGGCTTCCCGGATGATGCAGCCCACTGATCGGCGTGATGACCTCCCGATGCTTCTCCAGCGGCTTCAACGACCGCGAAAACTCGTAATCGCGGCCCGATTTGAGGATTTGGTAGTTCAGCGAGTGAACGCCATTCGCAAGGTAAATGAACGCACTGCGCTTCGGAGTCGCCGCAATGGCTTTTTCGGCTGCACGCAGGGGAATCATGCATTCGAGCATCGGCAGTGAGATGAAACTGCCGAGCGCTTTGAGCGCGTGACGGCGATTGAGGAGCCAGGATTGAGTTTGGATGTTCATTGAAGAGAGCGGTGGATGGTAGTTTTGATTTCCAGCAGATTCAGGGAGGCCAGCAGATTCTCTTTTTTTTGGGTTCAGAGACTATCTGTAGGTCGCCTTGAGTCTGCTGGATGTTTCTTTTTGGGGTGTTGGACGAAGCTGAAATCAGCGGTGGTTTTGCCGAAGTGGAAGACGATGCCCCATTCGAGGTTGAGCCAGCGGAGGTGGGTTTGGAGGGTGGCGCGGTCGCCAGCGTTGATGCCATCAGTGAGTGCGGTGACGAGGACAGCGCAGGTGTCGTCTATCACGAGGCTGGACATCGTGATATGCGGATGTTTGAGGACTGTGGCGCTTGGATTGAGATGCACTTTGAAGCCTGCTGATTGGATGGCGGCACTCACAAGGCCCTTCCAAGTGGTTTGCCGATAACCGAGGCCAATCTCGCTGAGGCACTCCCTCACGGCCCGAATGATGCTGGTGGCGAGAGCTGGATTGGAAACAAAACTGGGCCGTTTGAGTTCTGGAAGGCTAGCGGTGTGCGAGCGGTAAAGAAAGCGATCCCAGATCAGGCTTTGCTTGCCAAAATCGACCAGGAGGCTTGTCCGAAGCCGCCAAAACTTACAGTAGCACACAGCCTGAACCCAATGCTCCGGCGCGAAAGGGCCCCGCAGACACTTCAGCTCGGGAATGAAGTGATTTTCGACGACAAAGTCCGGCTCAAAGGTGTCTGCGATGATTCCACGATAGATCAAGTCACGCCTCGGCTTGGAAAGATGTGAGATGCCAGCAGCTGTGAGCGCGGCGGCTAGCTCCTGATGATAGATCTCCTCGATGAGCCCCGGGCCCACTGATGAATGCACCTTCATCGCATGTCCAATGAAGGCACGCGTGATTGGATCATCATCGGATTGGGCTCTTGGTTTCACGATTTTTTTGGGTCAGAAGAGATTTCCAGCAGATTCAGGGAGGCCAGCAGATTTCTTTTTTTGATTGTCGGATGTGTTCAGAGAGCCTCTTTTAATCTGCGGGGGAAATCATGTTGGGATTTGAGTTTCATATCGAGCGTCAGAAGGAAGCTCACTCGGATTGTGTTGTTACTTCTGGAGGCCATTCTGAAATAATCTGCTGGCCTCCCTGAATCTGCTGGAAAATCATGTTCGTCAGCGTTTGCGGATAAGCTCCGACATCGCCACGGCACGCACAATGTCTTTGATGCGATAGTTAGCCTTTTTCGCTTCGATGGCGATAGCTTGAAGGTCGTCTTGATCATCGAACGAAAGCGCGCGGCGGAGGGCGTAGGTGCAGAGGTGCTCGATGAAGGCGCGGGCGAGTTTGTCGCGGTCTTCGAGGAGGCGTTGTTTGAAGTCGGTGGGGTCTTTGAAGGGGCGGCCGTCGGGCATTTGGCCAGCGGCGTTGATCATCGGGTCCTCGCCGACACCGGCGGCGATTTTTTCGCGGGTGCGCCACTGGCCGATGGCGTCGTAGTTGTCCCAGGCGAGGCCGAGGGGATCGATCTTGGCGTGGCAGGCGGCGCAGTTGGCGTCTTCGCGGTGGGCTTCGATCTTTTCGCGCAACGTGGCTTTGGGGCTTTGAGGCGTTGGGGGCTCGATAGCGGGCACGTTGGCGGGTGGCGGAGGCGGGGGCTTGCCGAGCACGACCTCGCTGAGCCAGACGCCGCGATGCACGGGGCGATGGCGCGTGCCGTCGGAGGTGAGGCCAAGCACCGCCCCCATGGTCAGCAGGCCGCCGCGGCGATCTTCGGGCTTCAGTGACACGCGCTCGAAGCCGCCCTTCTTCGGCTCGGGCAGGCCGTAGAAGTCGCAGAGCCGTGCGTTCGCGATGGTCCAGTCGGATTCGATGAAGGCATCAAAGGGCAGGTTTTGCGTAAAGGTTTCGCGGAAGAACTCCACGGGCTCGTTGCGCATGCTGTTCTCCAGCCACGCGTCGTAGGTGGGGTAGAGCTTCTTGTCCGGCGGGAACATGCCCACGCGATGCAGTTGCAGCCACTGGCGCGAGAAATCGTCGATGAAGCGGCTCGCTTTGCCATCGGCAAGCATGCGATCCACTTCCTTCTTCAAAGCATCGCCTTTCAGCGTGCCGCTTTTCGCCGCGGTGAAGAGCGCATCGTCTGGCATCGAGCTCCAGAGGAAATAGGAGAGGCGGGTGGCGAGTTCGGAGTCGTTGAGTTGCTCGCGAGCCACCGGATCGCCCTCGACGAGGTAAATGAAGTGCCGCGAGGTCAGCACGCCCTGCAACGCCACGCGATACGCGTCCGCCAGCTTCTCGCCCGCCTCGCGCTCCTCGCGATATGACTTCAAATACTCCTCCAGCTCCTCAATCTTCACCGACCTGCGCCACGCACGCTCGGCGAAGCGCTGCAAATGCGCTGCGACCACCTCGGGCGTCGCGTCATCCGGCGGCACCACATCCTTGCGGCGCGATTTTTCCGCCTCGGAGACGATGGGACCTTCCCACTCGACCCAATCGAGGATCACCGTGGAAAAGAGGCCGTTCCCTTGGCCATCGAACATCTGCGGCGCGTTCGGATTCAGCAGATAAGTCTCGCTGCTGTGCGTGAACATGTATCCACGGCCTCTGAGCGCACCGCGGAAGGCCGCGCCCTGTCGCCGATCGATCACATCCGTGGCCACCACGCAGAAGTCGAGCTGCGCGGGCATTTCGAGGAAGACCTCAAACTCATACACCTGCGGTTTGTCCTCCGGCACGGTGATGTCGAACTCCACCATCGCATCCACCGTCTCCTCGCCCGTGCGTTTGCCGATGCTCAGATGCGCCGTCTGCCCACCGACCGGACGGATGCCGCTGGCTTGGATTCGCAGTTTGTAGAGTCCACTGTGTTCCGGTCCGGTCTTGCCAAACCAATTGGGTGCCATCGCGGGCTGGGTGCTTCCAGGGAAAAGCAGGTAACGCAGTGGCCGCTTGATGCCGAAACGTTCCAGCGCCGCCTGCTGTGCCTTCCCATCGCCGTAGCGCAGTTCCACCGCCGTTTTGCGGATCTTGCGCGCCTCGCTCGTCGCTGCGGGAAACGCACGCTCCAGCACCAGCTCCGCCGCGCGGTAATAGCGATCCACATGCGAGGGCGAGAGCGACAGCTCCGATCCGATGCGCTCAAAACCATGCCAGCGCGTGTCTTCATTCAGCTCACCCGGCTTCGCCGGATCGTAGCGCACGCCCAGCAAGTCATAGACCGTGTTTTGATACTCCGTGCGGCTCAGCCGGTAATGCGCCACCGCCGGACGCGCCGCCATGCGGGCCGCACGACCTTCCTTGATGCGTGCATCGAGTCCCGTCACAAACGCCGCGATCTCCTCCTGAGCCGGCTTCTTCTCCTTCTTCGGCGGCATCTCGCCCGAGTTCACCTGCTCAATCACCTCGGCCCAATGATGCGTGTCTGCTCCAAGTTTGAAATCCCGCGAGAGCTGATCGATGCGCAGATCGCCTTTCTCCTTGTCAGGGCCATGACAACGGACGCAATGCGTCTCCAAAAACGCCTCAAACGGCTCCGCAGCAGGTGCAGCGGGGGCGAGGAACAGACCGAGAGTGGCAAAGGACGACCAGGAACGAAAACAGAAAGGCATGATGACGGATCTCCATACGCCGGCATGCCGGGAAATTTAGCGTCCTACTACCCCCGAATTCACGGGAGATGTTGGCGGAGCGCTTTCGTCCGGAAGGGGCGGCGAACCTTCCTTCCCGAGCCCCTGCGGGTCAATGCCTCGAATTCGCGAGGCAAAGGCTGCGGCCTCACGTCGAGGCGCATGCCGCCTTGATCTCCTCCAATTCGGCCCAGCGGGAGAACTTTGTCTCTAACTCATGCTTTTTCGACTCGATCTTGGCGAGGTGGTCGTTGGTTGCGGCACCGAGTTTCACGAAGAATTCGGGATCGTTCAGATCGGCCTCCATGGAAGTGACTTCCGTTTCCAACGCGGCGATCTGGCCTTCCAGCTCGGAAAGTTCCCGCAGTTCGCGATTCGTCATCTTGCGCGGCTTGTTCGTGGCTGCGGGTTTCTCCTTCTTAACAGGCACTTGGAGGATGGCCGCTTCTGCCACGGCCTGCTGCGCGCGTTTTTCCTGATAGTAGCTGTAGTTCCCGGCGCACTCATGGATGCGGCCATGGCCCTCGAACGCGATGATCCGGTCGCAAACGCGGTCGAGGAAGTAGCGGTCGTGGCTGACGACAAGCACGCAACCTTTGAAAGCGAGGATGGCCTCCTCCAGCACACGCATGGTGGCGAGATCGAGATCGTTCGTCGGTTCGTCGAGGATGAGGAAGTTGCCGCCGCGGCGTAGGATCTTCGCCAGCAGCACGCGGCTCTGCTCGCCGCCGCTGAGCTCCTTCACGCGCATGGTGACGCGCTCATCGGTGAATAGGAAGCGCTTCAAGTAGGTGCGCACATGCAGCTTCTCATCGCCGAACTGCACAAAGTCACTGTTCGGCCCGGCGACTTCCTCCATGACGCTTTTTTCAGGATCAAGTAGGAGGCGTTGCTGATCGACGTAGTTGAAGACAGTGCGCTTGCCGACGACGACGCTGCCTTCCTGCGGCGGCTGTTCGCCCATCAGGATGCGCAGCAGCGTGGTTTTGCCGAGGCCATTGCGGCCGATGATTCCGGTGCAGGTGCCTGGCTCGAAGCTGAGGTCGAGGTGACTGAAAAGCCAGCGATCACCGACATGCGCGCCGATGCTTTTGCCCTCGACGACCGTGTTTGCCAGCGGCGGAGCGGGCGGGATGATCAAATCCATCACCAACTCCTCCTCGGGCGCGTCGAGCGCCGCCACGCGGTCGAACTCATCCAGTCGCGTGCGTGATTTGCGGCGCTGCGCCTTCACTCCAGCACGCACAAACTCGAGTTCATGCCGCAAGTAAGCCTGGCGGCGGCGTTCGGTGTTCGCCTCCACGGATTCGCGCAACGCCTTGCTCTCCAAATACGCGCTGTAGTTGCCTGGATGGCTGTAGATGCGCGCATCGTCGATCTCGATGATTCGGGTGGCGATGCGGTTGAGGAAATAGCGGTCGTGAGTGACGAAAAGCACCGCGCCGGTAAAATCGCGGAGGAATTTCTCCAACCACTCGATGGACTCGGCATCGAGGTGGTTCGTGGGTTCGTCGAGCAGCAGCAAATCAGGCTGCGCCACGAGCGTGCGTGCCAGCGCGACGCGGCGCTTCTCCCCGCCGGAAAGGCCACTGACGATGCGATCCGCCACAGGCAGGCCGAGTTCGTTCATCGCCGTCGCGATTCGCGTCTCGACACCCCAGCCGTCGTGAAGCTGGATCTGATGCAGCAGCTCGGCTTCCTGCTCTGGCTTGTAATCGCCGGATTCGTAGCAGGCGACCATGTCGAGCAGCATCTGGGCACCGGAGCGCACGTTTTCGAGCACCGTGGCGCTTTCATCGAGTGTGAACTCCTGCGCGAGGTAGCCGGTGATCATCCCATTGCGGCGCGAGACGGTGCCGCTGTCCGGATTCTCCGCGCCGGCGATGATGCGCATGAGGCTTGTCTTCCCGCTGCCGTTTCTGCCGACAAGGCCGAGCTTCTCGCCCTCATGCACGCTCATCGTCGCGTCATTGAAGACCTGCTGCAGTCCGAATTGCAGGCGCAGATCTTTGGCGGAGATGACGGCGGGGGTGGCGGGAGACATGTGGAGTGGAGCGGCGACGAATCGTCGCCAAAAATGGAGCTTCCTCTTTGGCGACGATTCGTCCCCACTCCAGAGAAATTACTTCAGCGCCTCTCGCACCATCACTGGATCGTCCGTGGTGATGCCATCGACCCCGAGCTTCGCGAAGCGCGTCACATCGACCGGTTTGTTGACGGTCCAGACGTAGAGGCCGAAGCCTGCATCACGAATCTGTTTCACCATCGCCGCATCCCATGGAAAATCGGCCACGCCGAGATCGAGACCGTCGAGCTGGTCGGCTTTCGTGTCAGCGATAAGCTGCGTCAAATCCGTGGGCTTCTTGTCCTTCGTCTTGCCTGACGCGAGGCGGTAAACCTTGATCCATGGCATCGCCTTCTTGGATTCTGCGGCGGCATCACGCTTGAACGCGATGATCGCGAGTTGTCCCGCACGGTCCTTCATCGGCTCCAGGATGCGCTTCAGCTCCGGCACGATCTCCGCCCCGCATTTGATCTCGATGAAAAAGCGCTTCTTCCCCGGCGGCAGAGTCGCCAGCGCCTGCTCCAGCGTCGGAATCTTCTCGTTTGCCCACTCCTTGCCTTTCCACGAACCGGCATCCAGCGCGGTGAGATCGCTCTGTTTTGATTTGGCCACGTCCAAAGTCACACCCGCGGTGCGTGTCGTGTCCTTGTCGTGAATGACGGCGGTTTTGCCATCGGCGGTGAGGTAAACATCCAGCTCGCACGCGTCACTGCCGCTCTTCCATGCCAGTTCGAAGGCGCCGAGCGTGTTTTCCGGTGCGCGCGCGGAAAAACCGCGATGGGCAATGATTTCAACGGCGTGGGCGGACATGACGGTCAGGAGGAAAAAGGCGGCAATCTTCATGGAGGGAAAGCAAACGAGGCAAGCACTCGTAACCCTGCGTCCCAAATGAAATTTCGCCATCTGCTTCTTCCCGCCATCGGCATCCTCGCCAGCCTCAGTTCCTGCTCGAAATCGGACAGCAACAAGGGCCACCACGTCATCTTGATCAGCCTCGACGGCTTCCCCGCCTGGCTGTGGAGTGATCCATCGCTCCAGGTGCCGAACCTCCGCAAGTTGGCCGCCGAGGGCGCGAGCACGAAGGCGATGACAGTGAGCAATCCGTCCATCACCTGGATCAACCACACCACGCTCGTCACCGGTGTGGAGCCACGCAAGCACGGCGTGCTCTTCAATGGCCTGCTCGTGCGGCAAGAAGGCAACAAACCCGCGAAGATCGAGCCCTGGGTGGACAAATCGAGGCTGGTGCATGTGCCCACGCTTTATGACATCGCGCATCAGAGTGGGCTGACCACGGCGGAGTCGGATTGGGTGGCCGTCACAAGGCCCGGCACCATCACCTGGAGCTTTGCGGAGCTGCCGGAGGCCGAGAGTCCGGTCGTGAAGGAGATGATCGCCGCCGGCACGGTCACGCCGGAGCACATCGAGTGGATGCAGTCCGGGCCGAAGCGCAAAAGCGTGACCTTTCTCGACAACATGTGGACCAAGGCCGCGATCCACATCTTCAAGACACACAAACCGAACCTGCTGCTCTACCACACGCTGAACACGGACGCGACGCATCACACCTACGGCCCCGGATCGATGGCCAGCCACACCGCGCTTGCTTATGCGGACAAACTCGTCGGCGATCTGGTGAAGGCGGTCGATGAAAGCGGCCTGCGCGACCGCACCACCTTCATCATCGCGACGGATCACGGCTTCAAAAAGGTCTCGAAGTATGTCTATCCGAACGTCGTCCTGAAAAAGGCCGGTCTCGCCACCGCGCTCGGCCCCACGATCACCACCTGCGATGCGTATGCCATGACGCAGGGAGGCATGGCCTTCATTTATGTGAACGACCCGGCTCGAAAGGCTGAGCTGCTGCCAAAGCTCAAGGCTATGTTCGAGCAGACCGAGGGCGTGGACCGCGTCATCGAAGGGAAGGACGGTCACACGCTCGGCATGCCCACGCCGGAGGAAAACCAGGGCATGGGCGATCTCGTGCTCTACGCCAAGGCCGACCACGCCTTCAACAACGCCGCCGGTGGCGATGCCGTGACTGCGCCCACGACGAACTACGGCGGCACGCATGGCTTCTTCAACGGCGATCCGGAGCTCGACGGCATCTTCATCGCCAGCGGACGCGGCATCAAGAAAGGCGTCCTGCTCGACCGCATGGCCAATCTGGATGTGGCACCTACCATCGCGAAACTCATGAGCCTCAAGCTCCCGCAGCAGGATGGCCGAGTGCTGGAGGAAATCCTTCTCGACAAATAAAGGCCCGCAGGCTCAGTGCGCCGACGTTTGAAACCAACCCATTCATGAAACTCTCCGCCATCATCCTTGCACTGTTTTCCTCGCTGGCCTTCTCCGCCGAACATCCTGACACTGCCGGCTGGAAGGATCTTTTCGTCGCGGATCTCTCCAACGCAGTCGATGCAGCGGGATGGGTGTTTGAGAGCAAGGAACTCGTCGCCAAGAACCACGACACGCTTTGGACGAAGGAGTCGTATGGCGACTTCATCCTCGATCTGGAGTTCAAAGTGGCGAAGGAATCGAACAGCGGAGTCTTCCTGCGCTCCGGCGACATTCATAACGTCCTCGCCGCGCTCGAGATCCAGGTCCACGACAGCGCGGACGGCAGCAAATACGGCATGGTCGCCGCGATTTACGATGCGATGCCTCCGAACAAGAGCGCTGCGAAGCCCGTCGGGGAATGGAACCGCTACACCATCACCTGCAAAGGCCCGCAGGTCACCGTGGTCTTCAACGGTGAGACCGTGATCGATGCGAACCTGGACAACTGGCCCGAGGTCGGCAAGAACCCGGACGGCACGCCGAACAAATTCAAGAGGGCGCTCAAAGACTTCGCCCGCAGCGGCCCCATCGGACTGCAAGGCCTGCACGGCAAGGCGCAGGCGCCGGTGTGGTATCGGAATCTGAAGATCAAGACGCTCGAGTAGTCTCAGAACCCCGTCCGTGTCGGTTTAGAGCCGTTTTTCGACGTGAGCTCGATCCAGTCGATTTCGACGGGTTGCTCCTGCATTGGCAAATAGAGGCGCACAATGCCCAGCGGGCCTTCGGCGGACAGTTCGACGGTGATTTCTTCCCAATCGCCGCCTTTCAGCGTGAAGTCGGAACGCTTCGCTTTGCCTTCCGCGCCCTGCGGGAGCCAATCCACATGCGAAGTGCCCGTTTGAGCCTTAATTCGTGCTTTGAGCGTCGTCGGGCCGTTGTGCTTGCCGGCGGCAAAACCGAGGAAAGCGGCATCACCGAGCTTGGTGAGCTTTAAAATGCCGTTTTGGACCTTCGCGGTGCAATCGCGTGCCTTCCAGCCTTGCAGCGCGGGATCAGCGTCGTCTTTCGCAGGCGCTTTGGCCTTTGCTTTGGGCTGCTGCTTGCCTTCGAGTTCGGGATGATACTGCGCGGGATCGAATTTCGGGTTTGCCACGGGCACGACGGCTTTTGTGTCGGTGAGGAAGCTCTCGATCAAGGCATCAAGTTCGGTCACGAGCTCCGGCTTGGCGGCAGCGAGGTTGTTTTTTTCGCCAAGATCGTCGCGCAGGTTGAAGAGCAGGTGTCGATGTGCGCCTTTTTCGCCGCCGTGGAAGATGCGAATGAGTTTCCAGTCATCGCGATGCACCGAAACGGCCGGTGGCAGCCAATCCGGCACTCCGGGATTGTGCGGGAAGTATTGGAAGACCGCTTTGCCAGCCAACGCATCACCCTTCAGCGCTGGAAGGATGCTGCGACCATCGAACCGTTGTCCTTCGGACGGTTTGAGGGCAAGCGCTTCAAGCAGCGTGGGATAGTAGTCCTCGCTCTGAATGATCGCATCACTGCGACTGCCCGCTTGGGCGACTCCGGGCCACACGACCACACCGGGCACGCGTGTGCCACCTTCAAACAGCGTCGCCTTCCCGCCGCGCAGCGGGCGGTTGCTGGTGGGCGTGGTGCCATCGACTTCGTTGTACATGTTGCCGCCGTTGTCGGCGGTGAAGATGATGATCGTGTTGTCGGCGATGCCGAGACGGTCGAGCGCATCGAGCAGCGTGCCGATGGCGTCGTCCATGCTCTGGATCATCGCCGCGTAGGTGGGGCTGCGCTGCGCATCCTTCGGGTCGATGCGACCGCGATGCTTCTCGATGTTCGACTTCTTCGCGTCAAAGGGCGCATGCACGCTGAACATCCAGTAGTTGAGGTAAAACGGCTTCTCCTTGTGCTGCTCCATCCACGTCACTGCCTCCGCCGCCATGCGGTCCTCGATGTGCTCGCCGGGCGATTTCTCTTTGAAGTTCGCAAACTTCCACGGCGCGACAAAACTGCCCGCAGGCCCCGGCCCTGGATGATGCGGCAGATCGAAATCAAAGCCCTGCTGCAGCGGCGAATACGGCTCCGGCCCGAGATGCCACTTCCCAAAATGCGCTGTGGCATAGCCCGCGTCCTTCAGCGTCTCCGCGAGCGTGCGATACTCCGTCTTCAACCGCGTCGGCGGGTTCGGTTGAATGGCTTTTTGGTTCGGCGCAGCCGTTTTCGGCATCGTCGTCTCCAGCGTGACCTGCGGAAGGTGGCAATTTGGCGTCGTGATGCCCGTGCGCGCCGGACTCTGCCCCGTCAGCAACGCCGACCGCGTCGGCGAGCACAACGGACTCGCCGAATACGCCCGCGTGAAGGTCATTCCGCGTTTTGCCAGCCGTTCGACGTTCGGCGTCTGGTAAAACGTTGTCGTGCCGTAAAGCGTCGTGTCACTCCAGCCGAGATCGTCGGCAAGGATGACGAGGACGTTCGGCTGCGCCGCGAAAGCAGAGAGCGAAGAGCCAAGGGCGAAGAGAAGGAAAAGAGATCGAAACATCGCGGCCTGAAACGTCGGCGTCGGCCACACATTCCGGCAAAGAGTGTGTCGGATTTGGAAATCTCGGTTTGCACTTCGGAGGTGAGTGGAACGCGGATGTTACGAATTTGGAGATTTTCAAAAGGAGCGAAGCCCTCACACAAATCTGGGAATGATCTTGGCACGAGGTTTTGCTGACACGACTAAACTCGCCTTCAAGCAAGAACTCATATCGTTCTTACCACGCCGATGAGTGGTATTTGAAGTGAACAAAGTTCGTTTCTGCAAATGGAGTTTCACGAACCAGTGATCGAATACCCATGTTGCTGACTTCGGCGAATTTTACCCCGTTGAGCAGACAGGTCCAAGAGTGGCCAGAGCCTGCGACCAAGGGCAAGTAGCCGCCGGATATAGCTTGGGCAAAGGCCGAGGGATCCAAAAATGAGTATGTGGTCGCAGACTTTTCGTGCGGCGCATCGCAGTCGTCACCTGCACAAACAGAATCGCGAGTCATGACCACGGAAATGATGGCGCGATCCTTGAGTACTTCGAATGCAGCTTTCATGTAATCTAGAGCGGGAGATCTTTGCTTACCGCTTCCCCGCCTTCAACTCAATCTCCCGGAACTCCGCGCTTCCCGCAGGCAGATGCACGCGCACATGGATGACGCGGCCTGTGGTCGGGATCTCGAGGGTGTGGGTTTGCCAGTCGGGGGTGGATGGGAGTTGGAACGGGAGGCGGTTGGCGGGGAGGAAGTCTTTGTCGCCGTCGTTGCGCCAGGCGATGGCGGCGGGGCCAGCCGCGGTGGTTTTGAGGGTGAGATGGATGGCGGCGGGCGGGCTGAGGTTGATCTGGCTGCGGGTGATGAAGCAACCTTTGGCTTGTTTGTCGGGTGTGAGCACGAGGACGTTGCCTTTGGCGGTCAAGCTGCCGCCGCGGGCGAGCCAGCCGCGCGTGGCGGCGGTGTCGGGCTCGGCTTTGGCGACGGGTTTGGGCGCGAGTTTGCCTTCCAGGTAGTGGTCGAAGTAATCATTCCACACGGGAGCCATGGGGCCGAGTGCGAGGCCGGGTGGCGTGAGTTCGGCGCACCACGAGGTGAGCTTCGCGCGGAGTCGCGTGGCGATCTCGGGATGCTGCGAGGCGAGGTTGTGCTTCTCTTCGAGATCGGTGGCGAGGTCGTAGAGGTATTCGCGGTCGCCACCGCGCAGGAGTTTCCAGTTTCCTTCGCGCAGGGCACTCTGGGCCATCCAGCGCCACGCGAGGAATTCATGCGGCGCGTCTTTCTTCTCGCCGGTGAGGTAGGGGAGCAAATTCACGCCATCGAGGTCGCCGGGCTTCACGGGGAGATTCACGGTGCCCGCGGCCGTGGCAGCGACATCGAGCGCGCTGACGGCATGCTCGTAAACCTGCCCGCCGGGGATGGTGCCGGGCCAGGCGATGAGGAAGGGCACGTGCATGCCGCCCTCGGCGAGCATCCCTTTTTCGCCGTTCAGCGGTGTGTTAAGGCTGCCGTCCCAGCCGCCGGCATCGCCATCAAGTGGCGAGTCGGTTTTGTGGATCTTCAGCGGCGCGCCGTTGTCGCCGATGAGGAAGACGAGCGTCTTTTCGGTGAGGCCGTGCTTTTTCAAGGTGCTCGTGACGAGGCCCACGCCGTCGTCCACAGCGCTGAGCATGCCCAGCGCGGCGCGGCGGCGCTCCGGCATCTCGCCGGGGAAGCGGTCCTTGTAGCGCTGCGGCGCATCGAGCGGCGTGTGCGGCGCACGATAGGCGATGTAGAGGAAGAACGGCTCGTCGTGGTAGCGCTCGATGATCGACGCGGCTGCCTGCGAGCAGCCGTCGATGTGGTAAGCCTCGGGCGCGAGATCGCTCATCGGGCGGTCTTTGCCATCGGCGGTGATGTTCGCGGAGAACTTCTGCCCGCCGTGCTGCGCATACACATGCCGGAAGCCATGCCGTGTGATCTCCGGCAGCGGCCCGAGGTGCCATTTGCCGAACTGCGCCGTCACATAGCCCGCGTTTTGCAGTCGCGTGGCGATCGTGGACTGCTTGTTGAAGCCGTCGAGCGACGAGTTGTTGTTATCGAGGTCGAAACGCCCCTGAAACCGCCCCGTCATGAGTGCGCCACGCGAGGGCACGCACTGCGGCGCGGTGCTGTAACCATGCTTGGCGATCACGCCGCTGCGTGCGAGCGCATCGAGATTCGGCGTCTTCAGGTCTTTCTCGATGCCGCGGATGCCGAGGTCGGCAAAGCCGTGGTCGTCGGTGTAGAAGACGATGATGTTCGGCTTTGCCGCATGGAGCATGGTGCATGGGGCAAGGAGCCAGAAGAGGAGCGTAAAAAGGTGGCGCATGGTTTTCGTGAAACGATGGCTAGGGGAAGGACATTCCAGCAAATGCTGGATAGCCGTATTCAGACGCGGGCGCAAAAAGTCCGCAGGTCGTGATGCAGACACTCCTGTCTGCGCGAGCGTCACCAGGCAAACAAGCCAACTGCGGACAGACAAGAGTGTCTGTCTCACCCCTTTTGCGCCCGCGTATATTCAGAATCCTTGTCTTTGAAGCCGGTGGAAACTAGGATCGCGGCATGAACCCGCTTCACGAGACCCGCCTGAAGATCCGCCGTGAACTTGAAGCCCCGCCCGCGCTGCGAAAATTTGGCAGCGGCTGGATCAGTGGTGTGCTGGGGATGATGTTCGGCCTCGCCGCGTTGGGCACCGTTCTCATGATGCGTTTCCCCGGTGTGTTCACCATGAAGGAAAACGCCGGGTTGATCGGTCATCCGGCGTTTCGCACGGGCATGTTCGTGCTCATGGTCCTGGCGTTCGTCTTTTCGCTGCTGAACCTGGTTCTGCGCCCCAGCAAAGCACTCGGCATGACCGGGATGATCGCCACGCTGCTGGCGGTGACTTTCGGCGGCACATCGGCCTCAGCCGTGGCTCCTGACCTGACGCCGGTCTATTTCGGCCTCGATTTCTTCGTGCTGCGGCTGCTCTTCACCGGCTTCCTTTTCATTCCGTTGGAAACCCTGTTCCCGAATCGTGCCGAGCAGGGCATCTTCCGTTACGAATGGCGTGAGGACCTGTTCTACTACCTCGTCAGCAGCATGATGGTGCAGGTGCTGACGTGGTTGAGCTTCATGCCAGCGCAGACGCTCTTCAGACTTACGTCATGGACGGAGTTTCGCGCCTGGGTCGCCGCGCTGCCGTTCCTCGTGCAACTCGTCGCGATCATGTTTCTCACTGATCTGGTGCAATACTGGGTTCATCGTCTGTTCCATCGCATCCCGGCGTTGTGGCGCTTCCACGCAGTGCATCATTCCGCACAGAACATGGATTGGATGGCTGGTGCGCGGATGCATTTCCTCGAAATCCTTGTGCTGCGCGGCACCACGGTCTTTCCGATGATCCTGCTCGGCTTCAGCCAGACCGCAGTGAACGCCTACGTGCTCGTCGTGTATCTGTTCGCCACCTTCGCGCACGCGAATCTCGGCTGGCGGCTCGGCTTCATCGAAAGGTTCCTCGTCACACCACGCTTTCATCACTGGCATCACGGCATCGAGAAAGAAGCCATCGACGTGAATTTTGCCATCCACTTCCCGCTGTTCGACAAGATCTTCGGCACTCACCACATGCCCGAAAACAACCGCTGGCCCTCCGGCTACGGCATCGGCGGTCATCCCGTGCCGAAAGGTTACTGGCAGCAGTTTCTTTATCCGTTCCGGCGGAAGAAGTAGTCCGCGAGTCCTTTCGCGGCGAGTTGCCCCTGATGCTGCCATCACGAATAGCATGACTCCTGTCTGGCGCTTCTTCGATCCGAGCGCAAAACCCGAGATCACCCGTCGCCGCCTACCACATTGGGAACAGCCCGGCGTCTGCTACTTCCTCACCTTTCGCACCGTTGACTCGCTGCCAGTGGAGGTATGCGAGGAGTTCCGCCGGATGCGCCATGCGTGGCTGCTGCCGCATGGCATCGACACCACACACGATGACTGGCACGCGCTCATTGGCGAGCTGCCGGTCGAAGTGCAACGCGAGTATCATAAAACATGGTCGCGGGAGTTCCATCGCCTGCTCGATCTGGGTCATGGTGCTTGTGAGCTTGGGCAGAAGGATGTCGCGCAGATCGTTGTCGATGCCTTGCGGCATTTTGCAGGCGAGCGCTACGATCTCGGAGATTTTGTGATCATGCCGAACCATGTGCATCTTCTCGTTCAGTTCGCGGGAATTGTGCGGCTGAAAAAGCAATGCTTCTCGTGGAAACACTTCACTGCGCGGGAGATCAACCTGGCTTTGAACCGTTCAGGCCATTTCTGGCAGGGGGAGACGTATGATCACATCGTGCGCAGCGAAGCGGAGTTCCGGCATTACCAGAAGTACATTGCCGAAAACCCGATGAAAGCCGGCCTGCGCGATGGGTTTGTTCTGCACAGCACGCTTTAAGAGTGGTGAGTGGCAACGATGGTGTTGGCGGCTCGCTGGGTGGTTCGCCGCGAGAGGACTCGCGGACTACTCATACTTCAGCCACGCCGTGGCGGCGCAGGCTTTGTCGGCGGTGATGCGGAGCCAGCGGGCTTGCACGGCGGGGTCGAAGGTGAGGGCGGTTTCTTCGCCGGGGGAGACTTCGTGGTGTTTGTGGGTCACCCAGAGGCCGGTGCCGGTGAGGTCGAGTTCGATGTGGAAGCTCACGGGCTCGTTTTGATCGTGGCTGAGCGTCAGCCTGCGCTGGTCGTAGGCCCACATGAGGTAGGGATCGCTCTTTTCGCCAGCTTTCACCTTCGTGGCCTTCCACGGGCCGCCTTCGCCGCGAGGTTTGCCGAGCTTCCAGAGGTCGTCGATGGCACCTGCCCAGAGGGCGGCTTTGCCGTCGTTACTGCGGAGGATGTGGTCGCTGGGTTTGGCGTTGGGCGAGATGCCGCTCATCAAAAACAGGCCGCGGTAGCCGCCGAAGTCGGTGACACGCAGGTTGTGCGAGCAGATGGGGCGGATCTTCGCGAAGCCGTCGGCGTTTTCGGCGGGCAGTTCGAAGAAGGTGCCGCAGGCGCTGAGCATGTCGCGCTCGGTGGCGACCTCGCGGCAGATGCGCAGCTCGCCTGCGTTTGTGGGCGCGTCGTAGGCCTTCGAGGCACGCGGCAGACGCCACCGACGGCCGCGATCATCGACGACGAGCACGCTGGCCTCATCGAGCGTAATGACGTTCTTCGGCAAGGCGACGGCTTTTTCGACAAAGGCCTTCGCTTGCGGATCTTCGACGCGTTTGAGGGCCAAATCGGCACCCATCTCGTAGTAGCCGTCTTTCGTCGCGAAACTCAGCGTGCGCTTGTTTTCGCCGCGAGGGCGGAAAAGGCCGGTTTGGGCGTTTTCATCGCCGATTTGGGCAATGCCGTCGAAAATCGCGTCGGGCTCGGTGGTGCGAGATTCGCCGTTTGAGAGGGTGATGAGCACGGAGAAGTCTTTGGAGTCTTTTTCGGCCTTCACTCGCAGCCATTCGTCGTCGCTGGTGATCTCAACGCGTTTCGATTCGCCGGTGGCGTGATTGATGTGCCAGACGCTGCGATGCTTCCAACCGGCGACGAGGAAGAGATCGCTCACATCGCCCGCTTTGACGCTGTCATGCAGCCACACCGCGCCACTGGCGTGCGCAGGGCCGAGCTTGCCGGGGGTGTCGGGGCTGGTGAACCACAGATTGCTCTGCGACTGGCCGATGCTGTCGATGTGGCCTTTGACCTTGCGTTTGTTGAGGAACTCCGACTTCGCGGAGTCATCGCAGCCGAAGACAAGGCGGTCGTTCCAGCGCGTGAAGTCGCCGATGACCTTCAAGTAGGCGCTGCGGGCGCGGATGCCGTTCGTGTTCGCGGCGGAGAAGGTCTTCGGGAAGCTCCAGAACGCGCCGTGCATGGTCATGAGCAGGTCTTCTTCGCCGATGTCACGAATGCGCGGCCATTCGGTGTTCCAACCGTGGGCACCGTCGTAGCTGTGGCTGACTTTGGGCAGACGGAAGGACTGCCACGTGGAGCGGACACTCTTGTCTGCTCCTTTTTCAGAACGGACAGGAGTGTCCGTTTCACGGTCCAGCAGCATGAGGATGAGCGACTTCGCATCCCATCCGATGCTCCAGACGGGTGCGTTGGGATCGCTGCCGTGGATGCCGCCGGGGCCGGTGACCTCGGTGAATTGATTGCGGCGCACGAGCTGCCAGTCCTTGTCACCAGTCCGCCATTCGGCGAGAGCGCCGCTCGGTGTGGTGGGATCGGTCCTCACACGCGGGTCGTGATCGCCGTTGTTCGCGTAGATGAGACGGCCTTGGGAGGAGTAGAGTCCTTTGCCGTGATAGCCGGGCAAAGCCGAGCCGAATTGAGCGAGGCCCTCGACTTGGGTGACGCCTTTCTTGATGCCGTTGCCATCGCGAATGAGTCCCTTCACTGCCAGCGACTTCACATCGACCTCGTAGAGGCCTTCCTCCATCGTGGCGTAGTAGATTTTGCCCGCGGGATCGGTGAGGTGCCGCGCATTGCCCGTGAGTCGGCCCGGCATGACGCTCGACGGGATAACCCGCACGCCACGATGCGCGTCGATGACATACGGCCCGATGAAAAGCTGCTGCGACTCGTCGTGGATCATGCGGTTTGCTGGCGTGCCGCCGACGCTTTCGGGTCGCACGGTTTGCTTCAGCTCCGGCGTGATCTCGTAGAGCTTGTCGCTCGATCCGAACGGCAGGTGCGGCCCATAGGTGATGACCCACAACCGGTCTGCCCACGGCACCACTGCGCCCGTACCGCACTCGCCCTCATTGTTGAACATGGCCAGCGACGGGTAGATGCCGCTGATGCTGCGCGGCTCCTGCGCGCAGAGCAGGCCAATGGAACACGCGGAAAACACGGAAAGCAGAAGGTTGGGCTTCATCCGTTCAGCAAAGCAGATGCGGTGATGCAGGCAACTGCACTGTGTTATGCGAGATGGAAATCGCTTATGTGGAGCGTGTTCGGATTGAACGTCAGGGGATGAGTCAGCCTACAGATCACGTGGCTCTACATGAGCTTTCGATTCATGCGCAAGCCTTGGCAGAAATCGAACGTCTTGTCTCCTCGATGACTTCCTCCGCCCGCCCCACCGCCGTCCGTCACCAAATTCTCGCCACGGCGACGATGGTGGCCTTTCTGATGTACCTGGACCGCATCTGCCTGGCGAACATTCTCAGCTCGGACTCGTTTCAAAAAAGCATCCACCTCGACCAAGGGCAGATCGACGGCATCAAAGGTGCGTTTTTCTGGGCCTATGCGTTGTTTCAAGTGCCCGCGGGCTGGTTGAGCGACCGCTTCGGCGCGCGCATGCTCATCACGATTTACATCGCGGCGTGGTCGCTCTTCACGGCGGCGACGAGTTTTGCGACGGGATTCTGGACCTTGTTTGCCGCACGCATGCTCTGCGGGCTGGCGGAGGCTGGCTACTATCCTGCGAGCAGCGGGCTGATGACACGCTGGGCGCACATCGAGTCCCGCGGCTTTGCCAGCAGCGTCATCTCCTGGGGTGGGCGTGTCGGCGGCGCGGCGGCCCCCGGATTGACTGCGTTTGTGATCTTGCAGGCTGGTGACTGGCGCTGGGCCGGCTGGCTCTATGGGGTGGTCGGCATTTTGGTGGCGGCGTGCTACTGGATCGTCTTCCGCGATCATCCGCGCCTTCACCCGCGCTGCAATGACGCGGAGATCGCGCTCATGGCCGAGGGGCGTGGTGATTTTCAACCCATCAAGGATCCCCCCCGGCGTTTCCCGCTCCTGGCCGCCTGCCGCAGCAAAAATCTATGGATGGCAAATGGTGTGCAGTTCTTCACGAACATCGGCTGGGCTTTCCTGATCCTGTCGCTGCCGGATTATCTGAAAAAAGTGAAACAGCTCGACGACGGCATGACCGGCCTCATCACCACCGGTGCGCTGACCATCGGCATCCTGGCGCTGCCGGTGGGTGGGCTGATGACGGACTACATCTCGAAGCGTCACGGCAGGAGGCTGGGGCGCATGCTGCCGATGTCGCTGACGAAATTCGGCGCGGCGGCGCTCTACATCCTCGCGCTGCAGATGGACTCGGCTTGGGGCATGGCCATCGCGTTTGGCGCGGTCACCTTTTTCGCCGACCTGGGCCTGCCCGCGATGTGGACCTTCATGCAGGACATCAGCGGGAAATGCCAGGCGCAGCTCTTTGGCTGGGGAAACATGTGGGGGAACTTCGGCGCGGCCATCATGCCGCTGCTCTTCAGCGCCGTTCTGAAGTCGTACGACACCAACCACGACTTCCATGAGGGCGTCTGGCTCTGCGCGGCGGCCTTTGTGCTGGCCGGCACGTTCGCGCTGTTCGTGAACGCAGAAAAACCCGTGATGCAGGAGAGCGCGTAGGCGCGTCTCGTTGCATCACGGGTTGGAAAAACTAACTGGGGGAGGGCTTACCAGCCGCCGCCTTCGTCGCCGCCGTCACGGCCGCCACGATTGCCACGGTCAAAGCGCTTGCCGCCACCGCCGCCGCCACCACCGTAGCCGCCGCGGCCACCGCCGCCGCCACCACCGTAGCCGCCACGGCCACCGCCGCCGCCACCACCGTAACCACGGCCACCACCACCGCCGCCGCCAAAACCACCCGGGCGCTCTTCACGCGGACGGGCTTCATTGATGGCGAGCTTGCGGCCCATGAACTCCTGGCCGTTTTGGGCGTTGATCGCGGCCTGCATGGCTTCTGGGGAATCCATGGTCACGAAGGCAAAACCGCGAGGGCGGCCGCTTTCGCGGTCCATCGGCAGGAAGACTTCGGTGACGCCACCGTATTGCGAAAACAGCTCGCGGACATCTTGTTCCTGAGCGGCGAAGGGCAGATTGCCCACATACATCTTGGTATTCATATCGTTGTTGAGTGCGGCTGCCGTCTTCGCGCCAGAACTCATGAACACCAACGCTTAAATCACCTGATGAACAACTGAGCCTGACCCTTAACAGGTGACCTGACGAGCTCTATCGCCCGAAACGTGCCAAAGGCAAACGAATCTTTTTTACGAGTGCGACCGGGCCACCTCGGCCAAAACAGCGCCGGGTGGCCATCCGGTCATTTCTTCACCTTCCCCTCCGCGTAGGTGAGGATACGACCGACTTTTTCCGCGTCCTGCGCGTCCTTGGCCTCTTCAAAGGCGGCCTTGGCCTGGAGCATCTCCCGCAGCAGCGGCAGATTGATGATCTCCTGCCCTGCGACTTGCAGCGCCTCAAAACGCTGGCGCAGCGTCTCCAGATCCGTGTTGCCGGGCTCGAACTTGGAAAAGTCCACCTGGTCCGGCTCGGCTTCCAGCTCCTTGAAATGTGAATCCTCGATCAGTTTGTCCAGCGCCGCGTCCGCCTCGGCGAATTGGCTGCGTTTGATGAGCTGCTCGATTTCGCCGCCGCGCGTCTTCATGGCCTCCGTCAGCGGGATGCCCAGCGCTTCGACCGCGGCCTTCAGCTTGCCGGCTTTTTCGTTCACCTTTGTCTCCAGGTCGCCGCTGCGTGACGCGGCAGCCATTTTCGGCGGGCCGAGCTTCTGCGCCTTTTGCAGTTGCTCCGGCGTCAAAACATCGCGGATGCCGATCAGCGTGCGCAGTTGCAGTTGCTTCACCGCTGCCTCGGCCTCGATCAATTTCCCGAGCTGCGCGGACGCGGCATCCGTCGTGGTGCCGGCATCACGCAGGAGGTGATTGAGCGCCTTTTGCTGCTGCTGTACCGCTTCTTCGAGCGGTTCGGCCTGTTTGCGGCCTTCTGCGAGCTGCGCGTTCAGCTTCGTCTGTTGCTCGTCGGTCAGCGCGAGTTCGTCACGCACCGAGGCGATGAGGTCGGGATGCAGCAGGCCGCTTTTGAGCCAGTCCTCGACGTTCGCAGCAGGCCACGCGGTTGCGGAGAGCAGAAGGAAGGAACAAACGATGTTTTTCATGGAGATCAGTGGTTGAGATGAGCTGGAAGAAGAAAATCAGAGGGTGCCTCGAAGGCGAGAAGCGGCGGCTCGACCTCCGCAAACAGCTCCGCATCAGGCGCGTCGAACAACGGCGGTAGCTCGCTCAGTCGCGGCTCCGCCTGGGGCGCTTGCATGAAAAACACGGCGGCAATGGCAATGCAGGCCGTGGCGAAGGACACAGGAACCCAGCGAATCGCAGCACGCGGACGCCGCACTGGAGCGCTCAGCCGTTCATCACGCCACGCGGGAGCGTCTTCATGATCGCAGCGGCGTTGCTGCGCGAAAAGCGCGCGCAAATCGGGGTCGTGTTCGTCATTCATGAGCGGAGTTGGGTTGCAGCAGGGTGCGCAGGCGCGCCTTGCCGCGTTCGTAATGCTGGCGCGCCGAGCCGATGCCCACACGCATCACGCCCGCCGCTTCCTGGATGGTGAGGTCCTGGTAAAACACGAGATGGAGCACCTCCGCCTGCCGTGCGGGCAGTTGCTTCAAACAACGCCGCAGCTCCGCGTTGCGCTCGTCGGACTCCACCTTGCGCGAGGGCGCGGGATGATGCTCCTCGATGAAACAAGCGAGCAGTTTGCCCACCAGCGACTCGCGGTAGCGCACGCGGCGAAACTCCTCGTGCGCAGTGAGGCGTATGACGCCGAACCACCACGTCTTGAAGCTCGAGCGGCCATCGTGACGCGCACGTTCCTGCGCCAGTTTGAGGTAGGCGTTTTGCAGGACATCCTCCGCTCGTGCATGGTCGCCCCCGCAGCAGTGCAGCGCCCAGCCAAAGGCGTCGGGATGCAAGGTTTCGAGCTGGTCGGCGATGGCGCGTTCCATTCATTTCCCGCTCAGTGACGCGGGACTGACGCATGTATGACACGAATGCTGGAAAATAAAGGCTCCTGCGCGGCTCACAGGAGCGTGTTCGGCCGGTTCCAGAGAATCTTGCCAAGTTGCAGGTTCCCTCTGAAGCCGTGCTTGGGCAGCATCTCTCCATCGGTGACCCAGGATTCGCCGGGGGTGATGTTCGTGGTCTGAAAGTTGCCCATGATCGGCACATCGTCGGGTTTGTTCACGCCATCGCCTTCGAGCGGCAGCACCACACGCTCCGAGGCGCGGATGAGGCGCAGCGTCTTCAGATCGACCTGGGCGATGAAGAGCGGCGAACGCCAGCGGATGACATTCACGTTGCTGGCGTCCTTGCGCGTGTAAACGAGGTGCAGCGCGTCGCTGTGCGGCAGCCAGTGCTGCTGCGTCGTGCTCATGTCCAGCGGCGTGCCATCGTCCCAGCACCACGGCTGCTTTTCCTCGAAATCGAGGCCGTCATCGCTTGCGGCGACGTAACCGCGACTGTCCTCCGCGCGCAGGGTGGCGTAAAACTTGCCGCGATAACGCACCAACGAAGGCTCCAGCAGCCCGCGACCGACGGCGTGCTTGATTTCCTTCCCGATCTTCTGAATCGCCAGTGTTTCGCCATCGAAAGAGCAGCGCACGCCTGCAGCCGAGCGGCTGGATTCCTTCGCGCCGAAAGACATCACAAAGGCAATGCTGCCGTCTTCGAGCACTTCGCGCTGGCCGCAGTTGTTCGTGTAGATGAACGCGGCGCGTGGATCGTCCCAGAGCAGGCTTTTGCGCTCCGACCACCGGCCGTTCTTGTAAACCGCATACACCGGGCAGCGCGGCGGCTGCTTGCGGTCGAACTTGGGTCCCTTGTAGAAGACGTTGTGCCCCATCGCCAGCACGGTGCTCGTCTTGGGATGCCATTGCGGCACGACATCGCACACGCCTTCATCGCCACGTCCGTCCGTGGTCGCCACGCGTCCGAGTGGAGGCACGGGCTGCGGCTCGGACCACGTTTTGCCGAGATCGCGTGACTCCATCCAGTGCACCGGCATGAAAAAGTCCGAGCCGCGAATCTCCTGCATCGTCATGAACACCACCGGCCCGTCCTTTGACGGGATCACGCACGGCCGCGGATGAAACCACGACGGTCCGCTGCCATCACGGCCCTGCTTGAGCGTGATCTTCTCGATGGAGTCGATCAAACTGCTTGCGGACTGAGCGGAGGCGAAATTCGCGGCACAAACACCTGCCGCTGCTTGCTGGATGAAACGACGACGGTTCATGCGTGACGGGATGAGGTTGGCCGAAAGAGAGGAAAGAGGAGAAAATGGGCCGCCTCTTTTCCCTTCTTGTCTCTTTTCCGGCTATCTCGGTTTACTTGGCCTTCTTTTGCTTCTCCGGCAGCCCCTGGCCGGGCTTGAGGTCCAGATTGGCCGTCATGTCGTCCTCGGTGACGGTGGAGGCGACGCCATCCACCGGGACCTTGGCCTTCGCGGTCCACAGGATCGCGTTCAGCACCAGTTTGCGCTGGTCATTGTTCGCCCAGCCCTTGTGGTAGTGGCCGCCGGTGAAGCCGAAGCCGCGTCCGCCGTCCGCACGTTCACAAGCCCAGGCGACATGCTGCTTCTCCTTGTTCTTCACGGACTCACGCACGGCGGGATTGCCGCTGTGAGCACCATCAGGACGGCTCATCGTCGAGTCAGGGGCCACATCGCTGAGGATCGGCGTCACGCCTTCCATGCCTTTGCGGAAGCGCATGTAGAAGTACCATTCGTCGTTCGTGCTGAAGGGTTTCACGCCCTCGCTGATCGGATGGCTCGGCAATTCCTTGAAATTCGCGTCCCAGTGCGGGTTCACGCTCCAGTTGATCTCAAAGCAGCCGCCCATCCAGTCGATGAACTCCTTGTTGCCCTTCTCGATGGTCGGTTCAACGGCGTAATGAATGGTGAGGAAACCGCAGCCGCGTTTCATCTCCGTATCGAGCTGCGCCAGGCGCCCTTCTTGCAGCGCCGGATGCCCGCCACCGCCGTCGGAGTAGATCACCACCGTGTCCGCCTTGGACAGCTCTTCTTGGGAAGGCCACTCGCCATTGAGGTGAAACTTGATGTCCACCTGATCCGCCGCGCCTTGCTCCAAGCACTTTTTCAGAAGCTGGATGCCCGCATTGTGCTCATGCTGTCCGGGGCCGTGTGAGGGCTTGCCCGCGATCATGACGATGGATTTCTTGTCCGCGGAAAACGCGGAACCGGCGAGGGAAACGAGGGCGAGGAGGGAAAGCAGGCGCTTCATGGTGATGGAGACTGCATCAAACGCGCTGCTTTGAGAAGCCTTTTCACCGAGTAGCCCCTCGCCACGCCAAAAGGCCACAAAGTCCGAATCCGAACGCATTCAGCGTCCCATGGATCATCCACATCTGCGGCATCGTCAGAGCAAAATGAGGGATCACGTGACGAAGCCCGAAGCCGAGTGCCAAAAGCATCGCTGCGAAGAGCGAAACGCCTGAAACGACAAAACCAGTCCGCACCAGCCAACCGGTTTGTTGGGTCATGCCTCGCCGAATCTGCGAACTGGCCACCCCAAGCGCCCCCAGCACCAAAACCGTCACGCCGAACGGTTCCACGAAAGGGAGCACGCCGAAGTGCGTGCACATGATTCCTGCGGCCACAAGCGGCACCCCGGCCAAAATCGACACACACGAAAACCGCGTCCAACAACCCGGTGCTGCCTTCGCATTCAGCCCAGCCATCAGCGGCAGCGTGAACCCCGCATGATGAAAATGCGCCGCCGTGAGCAGCACAATCAGCGGATCGAAGTTCCAAGGCGTCCAGTTCGCCCGATGCGCCACCAGCCAGGCCGCACCGACAGCGGGGAAGATGAACCCGAAGTCGAAACAAAGCTGTCCGGGTGTTTTGATCGGAAACCGCCGCCAATTCACCATCACGTCGAACACGACGCCCAGCCTGAGGAGAAGCCACGGAACGGCACACATCGCCGAAAGGAGGGAGGGCGGATAGAAGAAACCGATCGCAAGCAGGGTGCTCGCAATCGCATGCGGTGCCACCATCTGGCCCCAACCGGAAGTGCCAAGTCGGAAACGCTCACCGATCCGGATGAGCAACAGCGGTGAAAGCATCAACAACGACACCACCCATGTGGAGATTTGAGTTCGCCAGTCCCAAAACCAGGTCAAAAATGCCCACAACAGCAACCCGCCGAGCACTTCGACGACAAACCATTTTTCGGTCGTTTGCTTCTCAGTCATTTTTCATCCTCCTCTGCGAATCCCGCACAAACCGGCACTGCCACCACCGTGCCAGCGGAAATCCAAGCCACGCCATCCAGTGACGCGGATGTGAAAAGGCGCGGATGACATACCACACGCTGCCATCCGGTCGCCGTTCGACACAAAACATCTCCTCGCCGCACTCCGCATGCTCCGGCAACGTGCCATAGACGAAGCCATACGTCGTCGCCGAGTCACAGCGCCGCAGGATGCGGCATGGATTGACCCACCAGAGACCGCAAATGCTCACCACCATCGCCACGATCTGTCCCGGTGCTTGACCTTGGATCTCTTGGCGCGCCACCTCCGCCCACTCGGGAAACATCTGCCATGCATCGAGCGCCGCGCAGGCCTTCCGCCACACCTCAACGCCCTCGCCCAACCACACCGCATGCTCATCGGCGATGAAACCGTGGCCGCCTTTTTCCAAAAGGCGACCCCCGTAGCTTAGAGGCGCATCCTTCCACGACTCCAGCAGGTCTCGGAGTCGCTCTGGCGAGGGTTTGCGCAGCGAAGGCATGACGCATTATGGAGAGCCGACGATTCGTCGGCAAAAAAGTTTCTGGCAGGCCGACGATTCGTCGGCTCTCCATAGTGGATCATGCCCGCCCCCATCCGCGCCGTCATCTTCGACTTCGACGGCCTCATCGTTGACACTGAAAGCACCGGTTACCACACCTGGAGGGAAATCTTTGCCGAGCATGGCCACGAACTGCCCGTGGAGCTCTACGCACAAGTCGTCGGCACCGACTTCAACACCAGCTACGACCCGCGTCGCGATCTCGAAGAGCGCACGGGCCGCGCTTTCGACTGGGAGGCCGTCGAAATCACCCGCAAGACGCGCGAGACCGAGCTGCGGCAGCATTTGAGGCTCCTGCCCGGTGTGGTGGACCTCCTTCAGGAGGCGGACGCACTCGGCCTGCGCATCGCCATCGCCTCCAGCAGCCCGCGCACCTGGATCGACTCGTGGATGGATCAACTCGGCCTGCACGATCATTTCGATCACATTTCGACCGTCGATGACACCGGCAAGGTGAAGCCCGATCCCTCGCTCTTCCTCCACGCAGCCGAAAAACTCGGCGTGAAGCCCGAGGAGGCCGTCATTTTCGAGGATTCACTCAACGGCCTCCGCGCCGCTCTCGCCGCCGGCATCCGCTGCGTCGTCGCTCCGGGTCCGATGACGCGCCATCTCGACTTCGACGGCGCGTGGAAGCGCGTCGAGTCTCTCGCGCATGTCACAATTAAAGAACTGATGTCATGAAGACACTCGCCATGCTCTTGTTGGCCGCCGCCACGCTCCATGCGGCCGATCCGGCTTGGCTTACAACGGGCGAATTCCGCTGGAAGTGCTCTCCACCGCTCATCACGCCCGCAGAAAACGCTGCTGATCCCGATGTCGCGCTCAAAGATCCCACGATGGTGTTTCACGAGGGGAAATGGCATCTCTTCGCCACGCACCGCCGCGCCTCGGGGCAGGTGGACATGCAATACCTGAGCTTCGCCGACTGGAAAGACGCCGACAAAGCCCCGCGCCACACGCTCGACTTCCACGATCAATACCACTGCGCCCCGCAGGTCTTCTACTTCACGCCGCATCAGCGCTGGTATTTCATCTACCAGCTCGCCGACGAAAAGAAGGCGCTCAAATTCGCCCCCTACTTCTCCACCACCACCGACATCGCCGATCCGAAGTCGTGGACGAAACCGCAGCCCATGATCGAAACGCTGCCCGAAGGCGGCACGAAGACCAAATGGATCGACTTCTGGGTCATCTGCGATGCCACCAAGGCTCATCTGCTCTACACCAGCGACGACGGCCACTTCTGGCGACGCGAGACGACGAAGCAAAACTTCCCGCTCGGCTGGTTGAAGCCCGAACTCCTGCTCCAAGACACCAAGGAAGCCCTTTTCGAGGCATCCTGCACCTACAAGCTCAAAGGCCGCGATCAATACCTCACGATCATCGAGGCGCTCGGCCAAGGTCACCGCTACTACAAAGCCTGGCTCGCCGAAAAGATCGAAGGCCCGTGGAAACCACTCGCCACGACACGCGAGAAGCCCTTCGCTGCCACGGAGCAAATCACGCCGCCTGCCGATTGGACCACCAGCATTAGCCACGGCGAATTGATTCGCAGTTCGAACGACGAAACCCTCGAAATCGACCCCGCCGACCTCCGCTTCGTCTTCCAAGGTGTCGATGACCAAGGCTACAAAGCCCCCAAGTACGGCAGCATCCCGTGGAAGATCGGGATTCTCTCGCTTTGAAAAGATGCTTGTCTTTCTCTGCCCTGGTCAATTAGCCATATCTCCCCTATGCACATGTCTGTTCTCATTAAGTCAGCGCTTCTTATTCTTTTGATTCACAGCACAGATTCTGCTCAGGCCACCGACGGAGCTGTAGCGCTGGAAGAGAAGGTCCAGAAGATCATTTTCCCCGTCGTTCAATTCAAAGACGCCACGATTGAGCAGGCGCTTGAATACATTCGTGTCAAAAGCCGTGACCTGGACACGATCAGCCAGCCGCCTGTGACGAAGGGCGTCTCAATCGTTCTTCGCGGCGGTGGATTGACGGACACCATCAGCCTGGACCTCAGAGATGCGCCGCTGATCGACGTCGTGCGTTACTGCGCGGAGCGTGTCGGGCTGCAATACCGGGTCGAGACACATGCCGTGGTGCTCGCCGCCAGCCTTGAGGAAAAGCCCGCGCCTCCGGCGGCCACGCCGCCTCCGGTTCTGGGGAACGCCGATCAAATCATCTTTCCGACGGTTCAGTTCCGTGATGCCAGCCTTGCCGAAGCCGCCGAATACTTCCGCGTCAAATCGCGTGATCTCGATCCCGAAAAGAAGGGTGTGAACATCATTGTGAAGCCGGGCGGTGCCGCTGCCAAAATCTCTCTGGATTTGCGCAATATCCCTCTGCCATACGCTCTGTCGTACGCAGCCGACCTCAGCGGTCACCAGCTCAGCACGGACGGCCAGTCTTATCTGCTCACACCGGCGAAAGCCGATTGATCGGCATGACTCCGCTCCCGCTCGCCGACCGCTACGCACGCTTTCGCGATGCGGTCTTCAGTGGCATCGAGGAGCCGCGGTTGCCCGGCTTCGACAGGCCGATGTCGGAGCTGGATTTGCAAAGCCTGTGGTTCGCGGGCGCGTTCGGCGGTGAATTCGTCAGCACGGACGGCAAAGCGGTCAAGATCACCGACTTCGGCACGTGGAACTCCGGCGCAGGCCCCGATTTCACCGGCTGCGCGATCGTCGTGGGCGATGAAACACGGCGTGGCGACATCGAGCTCGATCCGGATGTGCGCGATTGGGAGCGGCACAAGCACGCCATGAACGCCGATTACAACCGCGTCGTCCTGCATCTGTTCTTCGACGCGCCCCAGGAGCGCTTTTTCACGCGCACCAGCCGGCATCACGAAGTGACGCAGGTGAAGCTCGCCACGTCCATGCTGGCGGAAGACGCAAAGCCGAATCGCGGCCTCGCTGCCGCGCGTCTCGGCCGCTGTGCGACGCCGTTGCGTGAGATGGACGCCACTCGCGTGCACTCCATGCTCGAATCCGCCGCGCAATACCGGCTCGAACTGAAATCGAAGCGCTTGCATCGCTGCGTGTCCGCGCACGGCCGTGAGGAGGCCATTTATCAGGCGCTGGCACGTACACTCGGCTATCGGAACAACCCGCAGCCCTTCACGCTCATCAGCCAGCGACTGCCGTTGAAGAAATTGCTGAAACTGGACGCCGCAAAACGTGAGGCGCTGCTCTTCGGCGTCTCCGGTTTCCTGGAAAGCCTGCGTGTCGAGGACACGGAGCCGAAGACACGCGTGTATCTGAGGCAGCTCTGGTCCCATTGGTGGAAAGTCCGCAACGACTGCCTGCGCTGGCTCGATGAACGGCAGGTCCCGCGTTGGAAGCTCGCCGCCACGCGTCCCGGCAATCATCCCCAGCGTCGCCTTGGCGCGCTCGCCGCGATGCTGAATGTGTGGCCGCACATCGTCGCGCCGCTGGCCGATGCCACACGCTGGACCCAGGCGGCTTGGCGCGAGTCGCTGCTGGCGCTCATGCATGAGTTTTGGACCACGCATTACACACTGCTCGCAAATCCCGCGTCGAAGCCGCTCGCGCTCATTGGCGAGACACGAGTGCAGGAAATGCTGGCCAACGTCGCCTACCCGCTGCTCGTGCCAGAGCGCACGCGCCTGTGGGCCGAATACCTCGAACTCCCCGCCCTGCTCGACAATCAAAAGGTCCGCCGCGCCGTGCTGCGCCTCTTCGGCGATGACGCAGGCGGCGCTGGCTTCACGAAGAAGCTGCATCACCAGCAGGGCCTGCTGCAGATTTACGAGGACTTCTGCCTCGAGGACGACTCCGCGTGTGAGAACTGCCCTTTCCCCGAAAGGCTGAAGGAGTGGGGGTGAAGTTGTGGAGCGCCGACGACTCGTCGGCATCAGAGTTTGGAATGGCGACGATTCGTCGCCGCTCCCCATCGCGAATCTTGAAGGAGTGCCGCAGCGCGCATCGTTCTGGCACCCGCCATGCGCCCGCTCCTCGCTCTCGTCCTGTCTTCGTCATTCGTTTTTGCCGCCGATCTGCCAGATCCGGCCCTGATCACTGCCGCGATGAAAAAGGCGGTCACTTACGCGCACACGCACCTCGCCCGTGAAGGCGGATATGCTTCCTCGTATGACAAGGAAGGCAAGATCGGCGAGGTCGAGCATGGCAAGTCGCCCACGATCATTTCCATCCAGCCACCCGGCACCACGACGATGGGACTGGCGATGCTGCGGGCCTATCAGGCTACGGGCGACGAGGTTTTCCTTAAAGCCGCCCGTGATGCGGCCGGAGCGCTCATCAAGAGCCAGCTCGCCTCCGGCGGTTGGGACAGCGACAGCGATTTCGATCCCGAGAAGATGAAAAAATACCACCTGCGCAGTCAGTTTGACGCAGGGGACAAGGAAACCGGCAAACGCCGCAATTCCTCGACGTTGGACGACAACAAGACGCAGTCGGCCATGCTCTTCCTGCTGGAAATCGCCCACGTGCCGGCCTTCAAGGACGACGCCGCGCTGCAAAACGCGAAAAGGGTGGCCTTTGACGCGCTGCTCGCCGCGCAACGATCCGCAGGCGGTTGGCCGCAGCAGTTCAACGGACCGGCGGATCCTTCGGTGCCGGTGCTGAAGGCCAGCTACCCCGAAACCTGGAGCCGCACCTTCCCGGCGCTCAAGTACGTCGGCTATCAGACGCTGAACGACGGCAATCTCAGCGAGATCGCGAAGGTGCTCGCCCGTGCCTACGAGCTGGAAAAGGATGAGCGCTGCCTAGCGTCGCTGAAGAAACTCGGCGACTTCCTCATCCGCGCCCAGATGCCGGAGCCGCAGCCCACCTGGGCCATGCAATACGACGACGACATGCATCCCGCCTGGGCCCGCAAATTTGAACCGCCTTCCGTGACCGCCTACGAAAGCCTGGAGGCCATGGAGACACTGCATCAGCTCTGGGTGCTCACCGGTGACGACAAATACCTCGCGCCCATCCAGCCGGCGCTGGCGTGGTTCGACCGCTCAAAGCTGCCCGACGGCACCCACGCTCGGTTTTACGAGCTGAAGACGAACAAGCCGCTCTTCTTCGTCAAAGACACCTACGAGCTGACCTACGACGACACCAACCTGCCCACCCACTACTCCTTCAAGGACGACCGCCAGGATGACCTCGACGATTTCAAAGAGAAGCTCGCCCAAAGCCGCGACGACCTGCAACGCAAGCTCGCCGGCCCGCAGACGCCGAAGGAATGGATGAGCCGGGCCAAAGGCGCCGCCTCCAAGGCTCTCAAGGC